>Ga0209577_10002240_pt1 | contig 18728 bp, 17 predicted proteins | sample GraSoiAngelo_109_FD_185874 | JGI IMG/M metagenome (GOLD analysis project Ga0209577, IMG submission 185874) | Grasslands soil microbial communities from the Angelo Coastal Reserve, California, USA - 14_0903_12_20cm (SPAdes) (version 2) | ecosystem: Environmental > Terrestrial > Soil > Grasslands...
ATAGGCGGGCAGAAATTGAATGGAAAACAGCGATTCATAGGTGGGCTTACCGGGCACGTCGTCACGTCCGTTGAAGGGATCGTTTCGGCGCGGGCGGCCATCAATCAAAGCATTCACGTATGCTGAATAGGCAATCTCATCGCCCTGGGTGAGCACATAAGAACCTTGCCACTGTGTGCCACGTGCGATCCACAGATTGATCTGCGGATAAAGTCCAATGAGAGTCATCGCCAGGGCGGCGAGCGCTCCCCATTTCCATTCGATCCTGGTTTTATTCAGATTCATATGTTCCTATCGAGTCTTCTGAATTTCAGCTAGTTTCGCTTCCATCTCTCGCCGGATTTGCGCGTCAGCGGGGAAACTCAAAGCGCGTTGAATCTCGCTTATAGCATCATTCATTCTGCCGGAAGCGGCATAGCTTAATCCAAGCTGATAATGGGCTTCGGCGTCGTTCGGTGCGAGCTGTAGAACTTCTTCGAAGGTCTTGATCGCTAGTGTTTGCTGGCCCGTTGCCGCCAGCGTGCGTCCCAAATTAAAGCGCGCTGAAACGGACGAAGGGTCGCGCGCGAGCACTGCGGCAAACTCGCGCTGAGCCTCTGCGTACGAGCCCTGATCGAACAAAAACGCTCCCAAATTATTGTGCGCTTCGAGCAACGTTGGATCGATAGCGAGCGCTTCTCTGACGGTTGCGATCGCTTCGGCCTTCTGCCCGGCCGCGTTTTGCGCTAAGGCGAAATTGTTGAGCACTGTAGGTTCGCGTGGACTCAAACGTTTAGCTTCGGCCAACTGAGCCAGAGCGGCGTCGTTCTGTTTTAGATTGAGGTATGCCAATCCCAGGTTGTAGTGGGTGGACCAGGAAGCGGGCGAGTAATAGACCGCACGCTGCCAGAGAGCGACTGCGTCGTGCCAAACTCGATTCTGCGCAATCGTGCTTGCGCCAAAAGCAATGACGATTGCACCTGCCAGTATAGCTGCCAGGCGCGCCTGACGCCGTGACAACCGCATAATCAGAATCGCGATCAGATAGCAAAAGCCGATCGACGGTAGATAGAGATAGCGATCCTGAACGATGTATTCGAAGTGAAAGACGCGCAGATTCAACACGGGCAATAAAGGGGCGACGATCAAAGCCACCGCGATCCATAAATCGCCGCCCAATTTCTGGCGATAAACCCACAGTAGGATTACGATAAACAGCAGGATCGCGGTAGGGACGAGAAATCTTGGATCAGTCGCGCTCGTAACGAATGACGTGCCGTAAATTAGACTCAGATAGAATGGCGCAATCAAGTGTCGCAAGTAACTGACGAAGACATAAGGCACGGTCATCCAGATTGCGTAGTCCGGGACCTGGGCCATGAATGGATGCTTCCAACTGATGCGGCCGAGCACGGAGAACCGCAGCACGAGATAGGCGCCGGCCATCAAGGCGTAGGGAATGAGGTGCGGGATCGTCTCGCGCATCTTGGTATTGAAACTGCGCTTAGGTTGAGCTCGCGCGAATTCCCAGGCGATAAAGACAAGAGGCAATGCGAGTGGCGTTTCTTTGCACAATGCGGATAAGCCATACGCAATCACGGATGCCACCAGAAATTTCTTTTCTCCTTCAGTGCGATAGCGCACGTACCAAATCAGACTCGGCACAAAGAAGAGCGCGGCGAGCGGATCGGGGATGCCGCTGATCCACGACACCGATTCGACGTGCGCCGGATGAAGACCAAAGGTGAGCGCCGCAATCGCTGCGATTAGGCGATCGCCCGAGAGTCGTTTCAGCAAAAAATAGATCGCCGCCGTGGCGCTTGTGTGGACCAGCAGATTCATCAGGTGCCAGCCGGGTTCCCACAATCCGAATAATTGATAATTGAGCGTCAGATAAGCAGTAAATAGCGGGCGATAGTATGGCGGGGGAATGTCCTTGGTAAGCGTCCCTCGTTGAAACGCCCACACGTCGCTGGTGAAAGCACGCGCGATATTGCCCCAGGATCGCAAGGCAGGATTGCCGGCGATCTGTTTGGTATCGTCGAAAACGAACGCGCCGCTGAGCGAATTGGCGTAAACCAGAACTGTCGAGGCGATGACTAAGAAAAGGGCGCGGCGGTCGGTGAGGAAATCGTTCACTGCCGAAACTTTCTTGTTCGTAACGCCTGTGGGCGTCGGAGCGGCTTTTTCTGATCGTGTTCGTGATTTCTTCATCGTTGAGTCATACACTTGGTATAAACAAAAGCCCAGAGAGCTTCGATCAACCGCCCGCTACCGCAGGCGGTTCTGACCTCAATGTGGCACTGGCGAGTTGTCGTCGAGGTCCACGTTACAATCGCTTGTGATCAATCGATACGGCGTGTTTGCCGGATCTGTCGGCGCACCCGAAGCGTCAAGCCGCACACGCGCGGCCCGCAAAGTCACAGCGACTTCTTTCCATGACGCGGCGCAATGGCCGGTGCTCTTCGCGTAATCTGAAAGAACTTGTCGAATCTTCCCGCGTTCATCCAGGGAGTCAAGCCGCATCAACTGTTTTTCAACCATGCCCTTCACATTCAAATCGTCTGAGGCCTCGTAAAGGTGCGCGTACATTTCACGTGCGGCCTGGCCGGCGCCGCCCTCCGCTTTCATGCGCGCGCTCATCGCCAACATCCAGAGAGGCGCGCCCGGAAGTTTCCCACCGGTCTCGTAAACTTCGCTTGCTTTCTGATATTCATGGCGTTGCCAGTAGATGTAACCCAGGTGTTGATAGAGCTTCCATTGCTCAGGGTTCGCGGCAACACCCTGATTGAGGAGCGCGATTGCTTCGTTTGCGTCAACGTCGGGCAGGATCACTGCGCCATAGTAATAAGGGTCGAGGAATTTCGGATCGAGGGTCGTCGCCGTTTGCAGCAAGGCTGGCAGCAGGTGAAGATCGAGCGACGAAAGGTCGCTTAAGCGCAGCTTCCCGGCGTGCGTGTCTTCATAGTTTATCATCTTGCGTCCCACATACTGCAGCGAGCTCATCCAATACCAATCAGCAGCGATTGCATTGAATGCGAGAGTGATCCTCTTCATAGCGGGGCCATTGAGAGACAATTGCTCTTCCGCAAATTCAGCCGGCAAATCACGACGATGCACGTCGTTCCAGTGCGCAACGAATGCCGCCGCCGTCAAGCCTGCGGCTATTCCCAGTATCAGCCGGTAATCGCGTTTCATTTTAGATTTCGTCGACGGAAGACCAGCGTCGTAGCCGCCAGCAATACACCGACATAAATCACCCCGTAAACAATTGTCGTTATTAGAAAACTCGGCTCGGGCGAGAGTCCGTGCGCGGCAGCCGTAATCGCGTTGTAATTAGCCAGATTCGGCAGCAGATAGTAGAGGCCGGCGAAGAACCAGCGCGCCGGCATGCTGGGCGTCGACTGAGACAGCATCTTCAAGTCTGCGCTGAAATGCCCAATCACGAAGACGAAGAATGTTAACAACGCCGAGAGCGCCGGAGATGAAAACGACGAGAACAGCATTGCCACGCCGGTCAAAATAATCAGCTCGACGTAGAGCAGTAGAATCGCCGGCCAGATGCGCGCTACCAAAGGGTTCCATCCGCGCTTCACGTAAATGAGCGCCAGCGACAACCCCACACCCATAATCGCCACGTTTACTAGGAGAGTCAGACAGAGGCCAAGATACTTGCCCAACAAAAATTCGCCGCGACCGATTGGCTTCGAAAGGATGGCGTAAAGTGTCCGGCGCTCGATCTCTTTATACACAAGGCCGACGCCGACAAAGATGGCTATGAAGACTCCGAACAGCAGGATTGCGCTCAGGCCGAGATCGACGATTATCTTCGCTTCCTGGCCAGCGGACAGTTCGCCGAGAAAAATCGCGCCGGCAATCAGCAGAAGAGCGAAGACGACCAGGTTGTAGAGGACGCGATCACGAACTGCTTCGCGGAACGCGTTGCGGGCAATCGCGGCGACGCGTTGCCAAGCGAAGCCGCCTGTAGGCGGTTTCGCATTAGCGATAGGGGGGGCAGCGACTGAGTCGGCCAATGGTCTGCTCATGACGCGCGCCGGTTGGGCAGAATACTCTATCTTAACCAGGGTTTTTGTGAAAGAAGTTTTTTAGGGGGTATTGAATGACGAAGTATGGAGAAGCGACTTTAGTCGGGCAGGGTGTCTTGGCGACGGAGGGCCAACTAAAGTTGGTACCGCATGCCGTCATCCGAGGCTGATGACCTTCGGATTCTGATTATCCAAAATACAAACGCGCCAATAATCAAAGCCCAACTGACCGTGGCAATCATTTCAAATACGCGGCTCGCTGCGGGTCTCTCGAATGTCAGATCAATGTCAATCGCCCGCGCGGGCGCCGATACCTGAAGCAAACCGTCCGAGGTTGCGCTGGTTGCGAGCACGCGGCCCTCTGCTCCGGCAGTCCAGCGAGGATAAAAATATGTACGCACGCGCAGATTCGTTTCGGGTCCGGCGTCCACATGAAAGCTGCGATGTTCCGGCTCCCACGTCCTGATCGTGACTCGCCGTGAGCCTGATTCGACTCTGTCATTCATTTTCTCGACATCGCTGAACTCATGGGCCCATACGGGCAGATAATCCTTAAAGCTGACGGCGCCCCGAACGTCATGCGCCAATGTTTCAAACCCCGCGCGGCCAATGTACTCGCAGTCCCAAATAATCTGGGTGCCAATGAAGACGACGGAGAGTACGAATGCCAAGCCAACAGCGAAATCGCGAGGGCGCAACTTATTGACCTGTTCTTTCCATTTTGGGATGCCGGCCGCAACCAGTAGAGCGCTCATCAATGAAACGACCGAGAGCCACCGCCAGGGAAATTGAATTTCGGATAACTTCGGCACGATAGCCCAGACGGGACGACTGAGCGGCGTGGCCATGAGAACCGTGGCCAGCAAGACCGCGAAAGCCGCTTTCACTCCCGGACCGGACTTGTCGTTACCGATCGTGCGCTTAATAAAGAACACTCCGGGCAACAGCGTCCCAATCACAGCGAGCGCGAGGAGATTCGCGTACCAGGTGTTTCGGTTAGTCAGGGCGACAGTCGAGAAAAGAAAGTTGAGGTGGTAGTCGTAATATGGATTCGGCGCCGTTGCATGCGCTTTAATCCAGGAAAGCTCCGCGACCATCGAGGTCCAGAAGAAGGAACTTGCAGCCAGACCTAACGTTGCCCCTAGCGACAAGGCGCCCAGAGTGTGGACTATATAACGAGGACGATTCACCAAGGCACGCCAAATCTTCACGAAAACAGTCGAACCGGCTTCGTTTCGGATAACTTTCATGCTGTCGTTCTTGACGATCCTGCAGGAGAAAATCCGAAGCAAAGCATAGAGCGCCAGCGACAACGATCCGATCACCGTCAGTGGAAGATGCATGAGTATCAATAAGCCGTAAGCCCCAGCCAATCCAAAGACGTCGTATTTGCTCTTCTTTCGGCAAATTCTCTCAACGAACGCGAACGCGAATGGCAGGATCGAACAGGCCGCGTACTCTGATAGCAGCGAGGCTTGATAGACTTCGTTCAAACGGTAAGGCGCCAACGCGTAGAGAATACCAGCCCACATCGCGAGCTTAGGATCCAAAATGTTACGTGCCCAAAAATAGGCTCCGAGGCCGCCGACTACCGAAAGCAGAACTAATGCCGAAATCGAGGCCGAGTACCAGCCGCCGGTCAACCAACGCGTCGCACTAAGCAGGTAGTAGAGGCCTGGAGGGTAAACTGTGAATCTTAGATCACCCAGTCCGTAATTGGATTCAGCCAACCATGCCGGGTGAAAATGTCCTGACTGAAGTGATTCGTAGAAAGGAAGAACGAACCTCAGGTGGTTTGGGAGATCGGCGCCGCTCGGAATACCGAGAATCATGATAGGCAACAAGACGACAGCGGCCACAATGGCCACGACGATTCCGTTAGGAAGGTTCGGACGAAGCCTGGCAGGATTAGGGACGATCGCTCTCTTTGGCGCGCTTGCGATCGACGGCACATAAATTCCCGATAAAAGGATCACTCTCATTTGATTAAGATCAAATCTTGATGGTTCAGAAACGATGGTCAGCCAAGTGAAGTAGCAGCGGCGCGATCTTGCGGGAAGCAATCAGAACACTTTCCGCAGCATTCAAACAAAGCAGCGGAGGCGGAGTGGTCAACTCCGGCCTCCGCTGCCAGGTTTTTTCACCGAGGGCTGATCAATTTGCCAGCGGATTCATCGCCTTCACGGCTGCTTCGTCGGCCGGCGCGGAGAGCGTCGTGTCGCCTCGGAGTACGCCGTCCTCAGTAGTTCCAAATCTGCGCGTGCCTGTCTGGCCCATGCCGCTGGTGGTAATGGGTACGGCGTAGGCCCAATATTGCGCGGAACTTCCCGAAGCCGGATTGACCACGAACGTGTAACCGCTCTTCGAACCACTAGACAAAAGACTGTCGGTTAACGTATTCGCGCCAAGGCCAGGCAAATCAGTATAGCTTCCGTTTCCCTCAGTTTGCAGATAAGTGGCTTCGCATGAACTGATCGTGCGCAGCGACTGCTGAGCCGAAGCTTCATTGGCGGCGCGGCGTGATGCGAGCAGGTTGGGAATGGCAATCGAGGCAATGATCCCGATTATAGCTACGACGATCATCAACTCAATCAGGGAGAAGCCTGCTTGATCTTGACGTTCCATGATCGTTGGTCCTTGCGTTGGGATCCGGTCTGAGCGACGGTCGGCTCTGAAGTTCCGACTGAGCTTAGACTGAGCGAGAGCGAATAGTGGGAAGCTTATCGCCCAACGATACCCTTAGTTTCCTACAGGCGGCATTGCCAGTACTGCCGCTTCGTCTGCCGGAGCTGTAAGGTCGGTGTCACCACGCAGTACCCCATCATCTGCGATCGCAAATCTGCGGGTGCCGGTCGCTGTTACACCCGACGTCACTACGGGCAAGCCGTACGCCCAGAACTGCGGGCCAGCTTCAGGGGTCAACGAGAATAGGTAGCCACTCTTCGCGGTCACATCGGCCTGGCCGAGACTACTATCAAGCATACTCGAGCCCATGAGATCGGCTAGCGTCCCATAAGAGCCAAGGCCCGCGGTATTTCGGTAAGTCGCTTCGGCGCTATTGATGGTGCGAAGCGATGACTGTGCCGAGCCTTCGTTGGCCGCTCGTCTCGAAGCCAATAGATTCGGAATGGCGATAGCGGCGATGATACCGATTATCGCTACCACAATTAGAAGTTCGATCAGTGAAAATCCTTTTTGCGTCCTTTGTCGCATGTCCGTTTCCTTTCCCTAAGTAGTAAGAAGAGATTCTTTTGTTCTTGAGGTTCTCAGCAGTAGCAAGAAGCATCTCCCGTGGGGCCTTGGGACTTCCTGAATTACTCAAGCTACGTCGCTCGCAACCTTCAAAAAAGAGGGCAGGGCGATGGAACCCTGCCCTCCGAAGGAACCGATTAGCAAGTAAGTACAGCTCTAGTTGCCAACCGGGGCAAAGGGACTGGCACACGTCGTCGCGGCTGAGGTAGCGGCGGCTGTTTTAGCGTTGAGAACGCCGGTCTGATCAATACAAAACTCGCGCGTTCCGGTTGCTGTTACGCCGCTGAAGGTTGTCGGCGCGCCGGCGCCAACGAATGCCGTCGTCGAGGGGCCGGTAATTTCAAAATTGTAGCCGCTCTTCTGCTTGCCACCGAGAACGCTGTCGATAAGGAACGCGTTCATCATCTGAGTCATGGTTCCATAATTGCCGTTGCCGGCGGTTGAGTAGTAGGTCGCTTCCGCACTGCTAAGCGTGCGCAGTGACTGCTGGGCTGAACCCTCATTCGCGGCGCGGCGAGAAGCGAGTAGATTAGGGATAGCGATCGCGGCGATAATGCCGATAATCGCCACAACGATGAGCAGCTCGATCAACGAGAAGCCCTTCTGATTCTTTTTCATCATGTCTTTCATTTGCTCCTTAAAGAGATAAGCTGGTTTTGTTTGCTCGTTCGCGCCACCGGCTTTGTCTCGTCGATGAACCGCAGCGCGCGATTTGTCGCGACCCTCTCATCAAGCCCCGTGCCACGAGCACGAATTGAGTGAAGCACGAAAAAATTCTTAGAGAATTCAAAGAAAACGATAGCGAGGTCTCAGGAACTTAAATGGCAGCAAGTGTGGGTCTGACAAATTATGTCAGCGGGACGGTGACGGTTTTCGTCAAAAGAAAAGTTTTGGAGTGCGTCAGTAGCTCGGTACGCACGCCTCCGGCGTGCTCCAATACATCGCGCGTACGATGCACGCCGGAGGCGTGCGTACCGCTCTGCCGGCGCACACAAACCTCAGCGCTCACCGGCTGTCGCCGCCTGGCCGGAGTCGTTCGCGTTCTCGTCAAAATCTTCAGCGCGTCGGCGTGGATAAGGATCGGTCGCGCGACGGCGCGGAATCGAATCCGTTCGTCTTTCATCACGCATCTGAGCGGTGAGACCGCGGATGCCGTGTTTGTCCAGCAAGTGGCGCAGCGAGCGCACCGACATCTTCAGAAGACTAGCTGCGTTGGTTTGATTGCCGTCGGTCCGCCGGAGCGCTTCCATGACATACGTCTTCTCCAATTGGTCCAAATGCGCGGTGAGGTCAATGCCTTCGCTCGGCAATTCTAACTCCGAGGAAATTCGTGCCTGGCTGTACTTTGTTACTTGATCCGGAAGGCGTTCAGGCTGAATCGTGTCCGTCTTTTCCAGCGCGACCGCGCGTTCGATTGTGTGCTCCAACTCGCGGACATTCCCGGGCCACGAGTAAGCTTCAAGCAGCTGTAACGCCTGAGGGCTGATCGATATCGATCGTCCTGTCTGCGCGCAAAACTTCTTGATAAAGTGTTCCGTTAATTCTGCAATGTCTGCGCCGCGCTCGTGTAAGAGAGGAAGCTCCATCGGAATCACCGAAATACGATAGAACAGATCCTCACGAAAAGTGCCGTCCTTGACCATCGCCGCCAAGTCCCGATTCGTGGCGGCAATCACGCGTGTATCGACCTCGGTTTCTTCGTGAGCGCCGACGGGCCGCACTTTGCGCTCTTGCAAAACACGCAAAAGTTTTACTTGCATGGCCGGCGACATCTCGCCAATCTCGTCGAGAAAAATTGTTCCCTGATCTGCCGCATCGAACAGGCCTTTTCGGTTTGCGGTTGCGCCAGTGAACGAGCCCTTTACGTAGCCAAACAATTCCGACTCGAGTAATGTCTCGGTAAACGCGCCGCAGTTCACTGAGATGAATGGTTTGTTTGCGCGCGGACTTAGATCGTGAATCGCGCGGGCGACAAGTTCCTTGCCGGTGCCGGATTCGCCCGTAATCAGAATCGTCGATTGGACCTGAGCGACAGTCTCAATCATCTGATAAACCGCCTGCATGCGATCGGACTGTCCGATGATGTTGCTAAGTTTTCCGCGCGCGCGCTGTCCCTTAATTAGTGCGTCGTTCTCGTCCTGGAGCGCCTGCTTTTCTTTGACGATGGAAATCTTCTGCAGCGCGCGCGCCACTTTCTCCTTCAATAGTTCGTTGTCAAATGGTTTGTGGACGAAATCAAAAGCACCGAGCAGAAACGCTTCGTGCGCCGTCGCTTCGTTGGCGAACGCGGTCATCATGATCACTTCGATATTTGAATTCAGCTCGCGTGCCGCCCGCAGTAGTTCGATGCCGCCCATGTCCGGCATCTTTACGTCCGATATCACCACGTCGGCGGGCTGCTCACTCATAAGGGTCATGGCCCGGCGGCCATTTTCCGCGACACGCACGGTGTGGCCCTCACGCTGAAACAGATGCGTCAGAAATTGACGCATGCTCAGTTCATCATCGACGATGAGAATATTCGGCATTTATCAACTAGTAACAGGCAATTCAACCGTAATGGTAGTTCCTTCTCCGAGCCGGCTGCGTACGTTGATTGTACCATTATGATCCCGAATGATTTGATAGACAATTGAAAGTCCCAGGCCGGTGCCGCCCGTCGTCGATGTGAACGGCTCGAACAACTGTTCAACCTGTTCCGGCGACATGCCGCAGCCGGTGTCCGTGAATGAAAGCCGCAGACGATTGTCATCGACCTCTGCCAAAGAAATGCGAAAAGTGCCGCCGCTCGACATGGCCTTAAGAGAATTTCGCGCGATATTCCAGCAAACCTGTCGGAGTTGCTCCGGATCTCCTGACACGATCGCCGGGCGATCGGGTAGATCCTCTTCAAGCGAGTGGCGCGCGCCGATCTCCGAACTGTTGCGCAAAAGCTTAAAGGTCTCACGCACCAGACTGCATAACTCCACGTCTTTTAGTTCCGCGGGCTTTGGCCGCGCATAATTCAGATAATCAGCGACCATATTATTGAGCCGGTCCGATTCGCGCAGAATGATCTCCATCAACTGAGTCTGTTCCGAATCGCCGTCCATTTCGTCGCGCAACATCTGGATCGAGCCGCGCATTGCCGCCAGCGGATTTCTAATCTCGTGCGCAATCGACGCCGCCAGGCGCCCGACAGCGGCCATTCGATCTTGTCGTCGCGAAGTCTCTTCCAGCGCGCGCACGTCAGTCAGATCCTGAAAAGTGATCACCAAGCCACTTGTCTCGCCCGCTTCGGCAAACAGCGGCGCGATGGAAAACCCTAAACGCAATGCCCATCCGTTTGGGGTAAGGCAATCAGCTTGAAATCTAGGACTGACTGTTCCAGTAGTCGCGGCGTTCATCGAGGCGGCAATCTGGCGCGTCATGTCGCCGAAAAAAATCGAGGCGTCCTGCCCTCGCACATCAGCTAATTTGTAACCCGTAATCTCTTCAGCAGCCGCATTGAAAGTATAAATGCGTCCCAGCAGATCGGTGGTTACGACTCCTGAGCGAATCGATTCCACGATGCGCTCATGAAGGGCGCGCAGGTCTGCGAGTGACCGAGTGGCCGCAGCGAGCTGTACATCAGAGCGCAACTGACGCTCCGCCAGTTTCCCCGCTAGCAGTCCGACGACCAGGAATGAGACATCGGAGAGCCCCATCGATTGAATAGCATTTGCCAGAGATTCGTTAGACATCGCGCCGCTTGCGACGGGCCCAATTCCGTTGAGCGCAAATAGAGTACAAGCATTGAATGCCGCTGCGCTGCCGAGTGAGGTGATCAACGCTCCGCGCGGTCCGATGAACAAACTCGAAACTGAAATCACGACGATGTAGAGCGCTGCGTAAGGTGAATGAAGATCGCCGGTAGCCCAAACCAGCCAGGTGACCAGCAGCACGTCGGCAAATAATTGAAAACGCGATTGCGCCAGATAATTCTTCCACACCGGATGAGCGGCGGAATAGATAATGGTCAGTGCTGCCACCGTCCACAAAATTGGCGCGACGCGGCGAAGTGGACCGCTGAGACTGCTCTCTAGCGCGTTGTGTCGCCAGAAAGACCCGAGCAACAACAAAAGTACAGCCGTCGCCGCTCTTCCCAGGATCAACCACCAGAGTCGTCTACCAAGCGAACGAGACGTTGCTGGTTGTTTGGCTCCGTCGCTTCCCATCGGCGAAAAGCCTAACATAAATTGCAGGTCAATTTGCTAGGTTTATTGACGGAATTGCTTCCTGCTGGGGGCGAGTTTTAAGATAATCGAGTTTCGATTCGCCAAGGAGAGTCTTTTCTTTGAATAAATGAAATGGACAACTTAGCACCACTCAAACTGCCGGGCGAAGGAAAGCGCCTAAGTATTCTTGGCGTTCCGCTATGTTTCGGGCAGAGCATGGCCGGCGTTGATTTGGGTCCATCGGCAATGCGCGTCGCGGGTCTTACCAAGCGGATCAGGAAGCTGGGATATGAAGTCAACGACCTGGACGATCTGGAAATCGAAGAAACACAATCAACACCTGCCCCGACCGAGAAACTCAAATACCTGTCAGAGATCCATGAAGTATGTGAGCGGCTGGAGATCGCGATTGAAAAGATCGTTGACGCAGGCGAGTTACCGATTACGATTGGCGGCGATCATTCGATTGCGATCGGATCGCTCGCCGGAGTCGTGAAGAGTTTCCGCAAACGCGACAAAAGCCTGGGCCTGATCTACCTTGACGCTCACGCCGATATGAACACCGCCGCGACCACGCCGTCCGGAAATATTCATGGCATGCCTCTGGCCGCATTGCTGGGATACGGGGCACCGGAACTGGTAAACGTCGGGGGCGTGGCTCCGAAATTCGATCCCAAACTGTGCGCACACGTCGGCGCGAGGGACATCGATCCCGGCGAGCGCGAATTGATTCGCCGGACTGGCATTCGATTTTTCACGATGCGCGAAATTGACGAACGCGGCTTGAGCGTTTGCATGGATGAAGCGATTACAATTGCCACGCAGGGCAGTGCCGGTTATTGTGTTACTTTCGACGTGGACGCGCTCGATCCGCGCGACGCGCCGGGTTCAGGGACGCTGGTGCGTGGCGGACTAACCTACCGCGAGGCCCATCTGACGATGGAGAAAATCGCTGAAGCGGGAGGCATGCGGTCAGTCGAAGTAGTTGAGATTAACACCGCGCTCGATGTCAATAACCGCACCGCCGAGCTCGGCGTGGAACTAATACTATCGGCCTTGGGAAAAACGATTCTCTGATGTCCGACGAACTTCAGTTTGTCGATCCAGATTTTCATGAGTCGTCCGTAGGATTTGCTTAAGGCCTTCCAAAGTTTATCGTCCAACGACAGACTGAGGTTAATCGAACAAATGAGTAAAAGACTTCGCATCGGCGTGATCTTCGGCGGCCGCTCAGGCGAGCACGAAGTATCGGTCCGCTCCGCGCGATCGGTGATCGAAGCGATCGACAAATCTAAGTACGAAGTTGTTCCCATAGCCATCACTAAGGAAGGGAACTGGCTGGCGCCTGCGGCCGCCGCGGAACTATTGCCGGAAAGGACGAGACGCTTGCTCTCTTCCCGCACGCGCGGCGGACCGAAAGAAGATGTCGCGATAATCGGCGATCCATCACGCAGCGGTCTGATGCGACTTGATAGTGACGAATCATCGGAACCGCTTGACGTTGTCATTCCAGTTCTGCATGGAACTTACGGCGAAGATGGAACGATTCAGGGCTTGCTCGAGATGGCGGCCATTCCGTTCGTCGGCTGTGGCACGCTTGCCTCCGCGTGCGGAATGGACAAGGTCACGATGAAGGCGCTGTTCCGTGATGCCGGCCTTCCCATCTGTGACTACCTCTGGTTTCTGCGATCGGAATGGGAAGCCGACAGCGGCAGAGTCTTGCGGCGGGTGATTCGTCAAATCGGCTTTCCCGCTTTCGTCAAGCCGGCGAATCTCGGCTCGTCAGTCGGCGTGTCGAAGGCGACCGATAAAACTTCACTGGCGAAAGCAATTGAACTGGCTGCGTGTTACGACCGCAAAATAATCGTCGAAGAGTTAGTTGATGGACGCGAAATCGAGTGCGCCGTCATCGGCAACGACGAACCACAAGCAAGTGTGCCCGGCGAATACTTGGTGCACGATGAAGGGGCGCGCTTTCTCGATTACACCGAGAAATATTCCAGCACTGGCCACGTTGATTTTGTCGTTCCTGCGCGAGTTTCGAAAACGACGGCAAAGAAGATTCAGCAGATGGCCGTCAAAGCCTATCAGGCAATCGACGCGTCGGGCCTTTCGCGGGTGGATTTCTTCTTGAAGCCGGATGGTTCGTTGATGGTAAACGAGATAAATACCTTGCCTGGACTAACGGATGTGTCGGGTTTTCCCAAAATGTGGGAGGCGTCGGGAATTCCTTTTCCGCGTGTCATCGATCAGCTAATCAAATTCGCTATCGATCGCCACCGCGACCGCGCACGGAATGAGACGAGTATCTAACTCTTCGGCGCACGATAACCCTTGCGAGTACGTAGAGTCACACCTTCACGCGAAAGCTTTACATCGATTGCGCGCCACTTGCCGTTGCGATCGCGATTAACCGGTCGATACGCGAGTGTGTATTGATGGCCTAACTCCTCGGCAATCGCGGCGAACGCATCACGCAATTGCTGCCCACCCGGAGTCGAGATGTAGCGGCCGCCGGTTTTTTCGGCGAGGTTTCTCATGATTGCGGCGCCGGCCAGATCGCGAGTCGGACCTTCTTCAGACATGTTCACAGCATAAATGGTCGCGCCTGCCTGCGACGCATGATCGAGAGCTTTGTCGCCGCTGGCACGACTGTAATTCTCGCCTCCGTCCGACAAGACGACGATGGCGCGCCGCTTCTCTTCTCGTTTAGCAAGATCGTCGGCGGCGCGCAAGACAGCGTCGTTCAGAGCGGTCATCAGCTTTGTCTTTAAGCCGAATACTTTTGGTGCGAGATCACGACCCGGCGAGAAGTCCTGCCACTGTTCTACCTTTGAGTCGAAGCTGTAGACCGCTGCTACATCTTCCTCGCGCAAACCATCCAGAAATCGAATCGCGGCGCTCCGACCAAGCGTGAGGCGGGTTTCCATGCTACCGGAAGTATCAAGCAAGAGCGCCGCGGCGAATGGCGTCTCTTCGGTGGCGAAGGTCGCGACTTTCTGTTCCGCTCCGTCTTCGAAAACGCGAAAGTCTGTGCGCTTGAGTCCCGAAACGAATTTCCCGTCCTTATCAAGCACTGTCACATTCAAGACGACGAGATCGGCGTTCACACGCACGACCTCGTCCTGTTGCTGCGGCGACAACAGCGAACGGTAAGCTGATGCATCAGGCCGTGCACGATCTCCTCTGTGAAGCTCTGTGAAATCTCGGTGTCTCTGTGGTGAGTCTTTCGAGGCGACTTTCACCGCAGAGGCACTGAGAACCACAGAGTTCACACAGAGAACTGCTCCCAAAGACAAAAGGATTGCTTTCGTGGCGAATTTCGTCTGGTATTTCACCAGCATGGTATTCAGCGATTTGAATTCCGCAGACGTTGGACTAACCCGATCAGTTTATTGGCTTGATCGATCACGGCGGCTGAAACCACATGACGCGGCGTCTTTTCGACCAGTTTATAGAGTTCCTCCGCCACGTCAGCGAGACGCTTGACGGCGGCTTCTATCTCGCCGGGAATGTCCTTCACTTCGGCATCAGATTCAGAACCGCCGGCCTCATTGCGGATTCTGCGGGTCAGCTTCTCCAGCCGCTCCAACTTCTTGCCCTCATCCGAACCGAATAGCTTCTTCGCAGCGAAGCTTTCTTGCACTTGCGAGCCAAGCTGTGAAACTTCACGAGCACGCGCGACATTCTCGTCGTATTGCTTCTTCTCTTCTTTCAAAAGCAGCTTACTGCGCATCTCGTTTTCGGGAGAGCCAAAGTTAGTGTCTGAAGAATCTGCTTTGCCAGGAACTGCCGGCGTCGGATCCGACGGTGGCGCGCCGTTGGGCCGAGACGACTGAGCGTGCGTCACGGTAGTGAGGAACAACACAACGCTCGCGATCATCACGATGCGCATGCGCCACGAGAGTCTTGCCTCAATCTGAAGTCGAAACATTCGGATGCTCCTCAGCAATCCTAGCGAAAGCCGTTCCCGCGCTCAAGCAGAGAAGCGCGTTGCTGTGACGAGCGAACCCGAACGGATCGTTGGCTGCGAAAATGGAAGTTTCTTTTGGTAAATGAAAAATGGGAATTGAAAAATGAGAAATGGAGAATGATCCGGTCGCTGCTGCTCACGCTTCTGAAACGGCTAAGGCACCTTCCCTGGGTTATCGGGGCCATTGATGAACTCTTCACCTTTAGGCGCGGGACGGCTAACTGTGATTGTCTTGGGAGCGGGCGGTTCCATTGGTGGACGGGCCGCGCCGGGGAAAGCTTTGAAAGCCACTTGGGCGCCGCCGTCACCAGCCAGAACGTGAGAGAAAGTAGCGCTCACGTAATCAGCAGCCAGCAGTTCGAGACTGTAGCGAGTCTTTCCGTCAGGCGCCAAGTCGGTCGCATCCGGAGTTATAGTTCGCGCCTCAACGCCGCCACCAGTGCGTCGCCTGAGCTGCAACTCGACTGCCAGATTGCGAAGTGACCCGTTAGAGATATTGTGGATCGTCCCGCTCAGCAGCGTCTTCTTTCCATTAATCGTGGCTTCATCGACGAAGACTTCGACTTTGGCCGTGGCCTTCTTAACTGTTTCGAGTGCTACGGCCGCAGCCACCTGGCGTTCGTGCCGCTTCCGCAGATAGATGTATCCGCCGAAAATGGCGCTCGTCAAAAGGAGCGCGCAAAGCATCCCGACCAGCAGCCGCTGAGTGTGACGCTTTTCTTCTTCGTCGATCGGGATCGGTTCAGTCTCTAATTGATTTAAGATTTGCATGAAAGTAAAGCTCTAAACTCCAGACTGTCTGAGATGATGCTATCTACCTTTAAGGTTTGCCGGGAGCCGAACCGGTGACGTTTTCGATCAACGCGCTCAGAAAATCCTGCTCAGCGGCGCCGGTACTTTGTAGAGTTGTCCACTCCGCGCCGGTGGGGCCGTCAGTGCGGCCTTCAACCTTTGCGTTCACTGAAATGTTCGAGCTGCCACCGTCAATCGCCTGTACCTCAACCGTGATTGTGTATCGGGCGCGGGTCCAGCCGCGAGCACCTGCCGTCTCGAGACGAGCAAAGCGACTCAGCTCGGATTGCGTGACAACGGCACCCTTAATAAAGGTGTAGGGCTGACTGATGATGATTCCTTCGCTCGGCTTCGAGGCCGCGTCGTCAACAATCAATTTCCGATCGCGCATCACGTCCGCCACGGCCCTCAAAAGGACGTCGCGACGTCCAGTGACGCGATAAGGGTTCGGCAACGCAGTCGTCGAGCGCGTCTTGTCTTTTCCGAAATTGATCCCGGAACCGGTGGTGCCGGTGTCCTGCTTGGTCCCGTTGTTTCCCGCCGCACGGCTGTTGCCTGTGTCGGTGATACGTTGATTCTGCGAATCAACGCCTTTGCCCTGACCAAACACGACGGACGTCACCCCAATCAAAACGATCAACGCCACAGAATATGCCGGATATTTCATAGACTAACCTCCTTGCTAAAGAGCCTCAGCCGGAGGGGGACATTCCGAGGATAGAGCACATGATCTGCAAACACAAGGAGACCGGATCAGATTCATTTATCTTTTGGCATTTGACATTTTTCATTTGCTATTTGATTAGCCGGTTTAGCCGGGAGGTAACGCCCAAATGACAAATGAAAAATGGTTCTTCGCTCGTATAGCATCGCTCATCTTCCCACCACGCGCGTCCTTTCCCACTCGCGCAATGCACGAACGCCTCTCTCAAAGTCCGCTTCTTTGCTGTAAAAATTGTGCGCGCCATCGTCTCTTGAGGGCTCGCGCACGTAGTACAGGTAGTCAGTCTCCGCGGGATTTAGAGCCGCGTCGATGGAGCTTTCCCCGGGTGCACCAACCGGCCCGGGTGGTAACCCAACAAAAATTCGGGTGTTGTAAGGAGAGCGCCGGTTAACGTCGCTCAAGTAAACTCTGCCGTCGTTTCGCCATTTGCCGGCGAGCTTCGACGCGTACACGATCGTCGAATCGATGCCCAGCGCTATTCCCTTGTTTAATCGATTGTAAATGACCGACGCAATCAGCGGGCGCTCTTCCTTAAGTTTGGCTTCGGTTTCGATTAACGAGGCGACGATCACAATTTGGCGTGGGCTCATACGCAGCGCGCGGGCGCGGTCGGCGCGTTCCGGCGTCCACTCCTGGCGAAAGCGTTTCACCATTCCCAAGATCACCGCCGCGGGTTTCGTGTCCACCGGATAGCTGTACGTTGCCGGAAAAAGATAGCCTTCGAGGTTCGTCGCCGCCGAATCGAGATCGTGAATCGCGCTGGTCTCGTCCATCAAGCCAAGGGCTTCTTTGTTGTCGCGGAGGTGCAATTCATCTACATGAGAGAGCGAATCGGCAATGTCCCAACGAGTCCATCCTTCGATCACCGTAAACCGACTGAGCCGCTGTTCGCCTTCTTCCAATTTCTTCAGAACTCCAAGAGGCGTGATGGGAGAAGGGAAGCGGTACTCGCCAGCTTTGATAAGCTTCGCGCTTCCGGTGACCTTGATATAGAAGAGCAAAGGCCAACTTCGGTGAATGACGCCTTCGCTCAAAAGTTTATTGACGATTGATTCGGGGTTTGATCTCCGCGGAATCTCGATGTAATCGTTTGCTTTTGTATGTGCGACGGGCGTATGTAATTCGCGATATAGCCAAAGCGAAAAGATCGCAGGCACTAACAGCAGAAACCCAAGTATGACGAGCCACAGACGCTTTCGTGCTTTCCTGGTTTTGATGAGCACCCGATAGGAATCCCGTCACCTGTGATTCATTTTGCCGGGGTCGGCGTTGCTTGTAATGAAGTCACGCAAAATGATCGCCGCCGCTTCACTGTCGACCGCGCGTTCAATCTCGCTTTCGGCTCGGCCTTCGCTGGTCATTTCAGATTTAGCGGTGCGGGTCGTCAGACGCTCGTCCTGCAAATAAACGGGAATCGTTAAGGAGAGCCCAAATTTGTCGGCTATCTTCCGAGCATTTCCTGCGGCTTCGCCTTCTTCACCTTTCAGACTCAAGGGCAATCCAATCACCAACCCCTTCGAATTATAAGTCTCGATCAGGGCAGCAACCCGGCGCAGCAAGTCCTTCCAGCTTCGACGTTCGATCCTGGGCAAAGGCCTTACAGAAATTCTTAACTCGTCACAAATAGCGAGCCCGATTCGCTTGGTGCCTAAATCAATCGCTAACAACCGGCCTGGAAATTCTGATGACCGTCCCAAAAAACTCTTTGTCTGATGATTTTTTGCCAACTCAGTAATGAAAAGCTTCATCGAATGTCCGATTAGCTT
>Ga0209577_10002242_pt1 | contig 18724 bp, 11 predicted proteins | sample GraSoiAngelo_109_FD_185874 | JGI IMG/M metagenome (GOLD analysis project Ga0209577, IMG submission 185874) | Grasslands soil microbial communities from the Angelo Coastal Reserve, California, USA - 14_0903_12_20cm (SPAdes) (version 2) | ecosystem: Environmental > Terrestrial > Soil > Grasslands...
AGTTTAAAGAAGTAGCGGTGCGTGCCGTTGGGCGGGCAGGGGCCGCCGTAAGCAGTCTTCTTGAAGTCGTTCGCGCCCTGGCGCGCGCCGTTGTCGAGCATGTCGCGGGCGGGGACGTTCTCGGCGAGGCTGTGCTCGGTCGCGGGGATTTGATAGACGACCCAGTGAACCCATGTGCCGCGCGGGGCGTCGGGGTCGTCACAGATGAGTGCGAGTGTCTTCGCGCCTTCGGGCAGGTTAGACCAGGCGAGCGGCGGCGAGACGTTCGGGCCGTCGCAGGTGTACTGCGCCGGGATCATGCCGCCTTCCTCGAAGGCCGTGCTGGTGAGTTTGAGTGTCATCCTCTCTCCTCCTTTCGTCCCGTTCTCTACTCCTTTAGTCGCGGCGGGCGTCGCCGCGACGTTCACGTCCGCGTGCGGCGTCGTGCCGTCACGCTGGCACGCGGCCAGCAGCGGGAGGGCACAGTAGAACAATGCCTTGAAGAATCTTTTTCGCTTGCCGCTCTGTTTTATTGTGCGCGTCACTCCTGTTCTCCGTCCCGAATGAATGTTGATTGCCGGCCTCGACACCCTCATTGTATGACACGACAAGTCTCTTGACGGCGATGACAAGTCAATTCGCGCGCGTGCGAGGCTCGTTGTCATTCGTGTAAACGTCCTTGTCATTCATGTAAATGACCTTTGCGCGCGTGTAAATAGCCTTTACACGCACGGCGGGGCGAGAGTGTCCGTCGTGGTTGCCCCCGGCCTCGATGCACTTCGCGCCGAATTCTGCGCCAACGCGCCCCGGCGTTCAATCGAAAATTTTTAGAATGCCCAGTAGCCCTGGACGAAGCGCGCGGCGAAGAGCGCGAGGAACAGGAGCGACCAGACCGTGATGACGACGTTCCAGACCGGACGCGACGTGGCCGCGCGCGCGAGTAGGATGAAAGCGGGGAACATGACGAGCGTGTAGCGCGGGACGCTCAAGACGAACTTCGTGCTCGTCCAGAGAAGCCAGTTGCAGGTCATCCAGACGGCGTAAGACGTGCGCAGTCGCAGCCAAGACCAGACCGTCAGCGCCAGCCCCAGCAGGACGAAGAAGAACTCCTGCCAGCCGACCATCTGCGCCTCCGAAGGCCCGCGCCCCCAGATCGAATTCCAGGCCTCGTGGATGCCGACCCACGGCCATGTCAGAGACTTCGACCAGTACTGCTCCTGCTTGTTCAGGAACTCGAACGGGTGGCCGAACACCTTCCAGTTGATGAGCAGATAGACGCCGAAGCCTAAGCCGACGGCGGCGACCCAGAGCCACTCCCAGCGCCAGCGCCGCCCCTCGCTTCGGTACTCTTCGAGCGCCTCGAACGCGAGCGCCGGGATGAGCAGAAGGCCGTTGACGCGCGCCGCGGCGGCCAACGCGCCGAGCAGTCCGGCGAGCCACCAGCGGCGCACGCGCGCCGCGAGAAACGCGCCGACCGAGAGCGTGATGAAGAGGCTTTCGGTGTAGCCGATGTGCAGGAAGTAGCTCGTCGGGAAGACGAACATGAAGAAGACGGAGGCGCGCGCTGTCGTGTCCTGCTCGTCCAGCTCGGCCAGCCTGTAGAGCAGGAGGCCCGCCGCGAGCGACGCGACCGCCGAGACGAAGAAGGCGCTGACGAGTTCGTCCTGAAGGACGAAGGCGCACGCGCGCACGAGCCACGGGTAGAGTGGGTAGAAGACTATCCAGCGCGCCTCCAGCCCTTCGGCGACATAGCCCGCGCGCGCGATGTCGAGATAGTGCGGCGCATCCCAGCGGTTCCAGATGGAGAGCCAGTCGTAGAGGGACGCGAGGCTCTTGTTCGACGAGATGATGTAAGCCTGCGCGCCGAAGAGAAGGACGAGCGCCTTGACCGCCAGCATCAGGCCGACGAGGCGCGCGTCCAATAGCGACGCGAGCGAACGTCCTTCGCGGCGCGACGCGGCGTCGTGTTTTGAATGCCCTTCGTGGCGGGCCTGTTTTTTCTTCATCTCCAGGGTGCGCGGCGGTCGGGCGGCGCGCTCAACGTCTGGCGTTGACGTAAGCTTTCAAGTCCTGCGCCAGGTCTCCCATCACCTGGTCGGTCGCGTGCTCGTTCAGGTGCGGATTTTCGGGGCCGACCTTCGACGGCTGGAGCGTGACCGGCACGACGCGGAAGTCGAAACCGGCGTTCCAGTAGTTCAGGTTCTCTCGGTACTGCGCGAGCGAGCTTTCGTAAAACTTCCCGTTCAGCGCGTGCACGCCCTCGCCGTGCCGCTCCTCCTCACTTTCGGGGTTGCTGACGGCGAAGGCGACGAAGCGCGCGCCGCGTGAAGAGGCCAGCTCGCTCATCTCGCGCATCAGGGCGCGCGTGAGGTCAAGCCCGTACTGCATGCGCGGGCTGCGCGGCGTGAGGAACATCGCGAGGTGCGTCTTCTCCGTGGCGAGGTTCTCGTCGCGCATGCCGCGCCCGTTCGTGTTCCACCAGCCTTGCCAGTCGTCTTTGACCGGCCCGTCGAACGCCGTGAGCGGCTGGTAGGCCGCAGGGTAACGCGTCTCCCAAAGCTTGTCTCTCGACCAGCGGAAATTCTTTCGCAGCATGAGCGTCAGCTTGAGCCGCGGCGTCTCGACAATCGGCTGGCCGATGCCTTCGCTCGGCCCGCGCAAACTCCCCTGCTCAAGCCAGAAGGTCGGCTTCGACGTTCCGTCGGCGGGCCAGCTCGTCGGGAAGACGTTGTTCCAGATGTCGTTCAGGGGCGTCTCCCAGAGGACGACGAGGTCGGCCCTGTACTTCTCGAAATACTCCCGCAGCGCCAGAAGCTCCTGATCCTGCCCGTACCCGCTCGCGCCGACCGAGAAGACCTTGACCCTGCGGCCCGGCGAGTTCAGGTAGGACTGCAAGCGCCGCTCCGGCATCCACTCGAACGAGCACGCCTTCGCCTCCACCTGCGAGTCGCCGACGAGCACGACGACGAAATCCTCATCGTCATACTCGACGCGCTGGCCGCGATAGCCGAGTTGATTTTTCTCCGCCGCGCCCACGTCCGCCGCACGCCACCCGCTCACAGCCGCGCGCGGCGTCCCCAGCAAACGGGACACCACTTCACCGGCGACGAGCGCGAAGAGGATGCTGGCGGCGACGAGAAGGACGCGAGAAATGAGTCGGCGCATCGTTGTCAGAGGGTGATGAGTGATGAATGATAAGAAGTCGAGCCGGGTTTTTTCTCATCCCTTATCACTCATCACTTATCACTTTCCTTCCTGCCCATCCAGAAAAATGCGCTGCCACATTTCGAGCGTCAGCAGTTGCAGGACTTGCAGGTTGTAGTCTTCGCGCCCCGAAAGGTTCGACTCGACGACGCGCCGCACCTCGGCGGGGCGGAAGAGGCCGCGCCGCCTGACTACCTCCTCCGATAGCAACTCGTCAACGAGCGGGCGCAAAGGGCCGCGCAGCCACGCGCGTATCGGCGCGCCGAAGCCCGCCTTCTTGCGCCACACCACCTCGCGCGGGAGCAATTGTTCGGCGGCGCGCTTCAGTATGTACTTCCTTCTCAAGCCGCGCAGCTTCAGGCGCGGCGGCATGCGCGCCGCAAGCTCGACCAGTTCGTGATTGAGGAGCGGCACGCGCACTTCCAGAGTCGCCGCCATCGAAGTCCTGTCCGTGTAGTCGAGGTTCAGGCACGGCAGGAAAGTCTTCATGTCAACGTAGAGCAGGCGGTTGAGCGGCGCGGCTTTAGAACAGCGCTCGAAGTAGCGCCGGTGCAGGTAGTACGCGTCCTTGTCCGCCGTCGCCTCGCGCATCTCGTCGCTGTAGAGTCTCTGTTTCGCCTCGTCCGTGAAGTACGTGCCGAAGCCGAGGTAGCGCGACTCGAAGTCGAGCGCGGCGCTGCGCGCGAACTTCTTCGCGTTGCGGAGCGGCGCGGTCAGGCGGCCCGGCATGCCTCCGGGCAGTGCGCCCGCGACGGCGCGCATCGCCGGGCGGCGCAAGCTGGAAGGCACGGGGTCGAGCGCGCCCGCCAAACTCATCGCCAACTGGCGAGGGTAGCCGGCGAACACCTCGTCGCCGCCCATGCCAGACAGCATCACCGTCAAGGTCTCGCGCGCCTTGAGCGAGACGAGGTAGCTCGAAATCGCCATGTCTATCACGGGCATTTCCAGATGGCGGACGAGCAGCGGCAGGAGCGCCGTCACGTCCGGCTTGAGCATGACCTCGTGGTAGTCCGTGTCGAGTCGCTCCCCGACCTTGCGCGCCCACGGCACGTCGCTCGGAATGATGTCGTAGCGCAGGTCTTCGTCCTCGATGCCGATGGTGTAGGTCGAGACGCGGCGGCCCCCGCTGTGCCGCTTCATCAACGCCGTGACGACCGACGAGTCAACGCCGCCCGACAGGAACGAGCCGAGCGGCACGTCCGCCACCATCTCCACCCCGACCACGCGCTCCAGGGTTTCGAGCACGCGCACGCGCCACCACTCCTCGCCGCGCCCTTCCTCCACCTCGTCGAACGAAACGTCCCACCACTCGCGCACAGTCGTCTCGCCGTCGCGCCAGGTGAGCAGGTGCGCGGGCGGCAGACGCCACACGCCGCGGAAGAGCGTGTGTGGGTCGGGCGTCCAAAGGAAGGTGAGCTGCTGGTTGAGCGCCTCCGCGTCCAACTCCGCGCGGACGAGGCCCGACGCGAGAATGGCCTTCGCCTCCGACGCGAAGACGAACGACTGACTTTTTCCGTCCACGCCCTTCGGCGCGGCGTAGAAGAGCGGCTTGATGCCGAGGCGGTCGCGCGCGAGCGTGAGCGTGCGCTCGCGCTCGTCCCAGACGGCGAAGGCGAACATGCCGTTGAGGCGCGTGAGGCAATTCGTTCCCCACTCCGCGAAGGCTTCCAGCAGGACTTCCGTGTCCGTGTCCGTGCGGAACCGGCGTCCGAGCGATTCGAGGCGGCGGCGCAGCTCGCGGTAATTATAAATCTCTCCGTTGAAGGTGACGACGAAGCGCCCGTCCGCCGAGAGCATCGGCTGGTGGCCCGCGCTGCTCGTGTCAATAATTGCCAGACGCCTGTGGCCGAACGAGACGCGCCGCCCTTCCTCGTCAACCGACGGTGAAGTCCACACGCCCTCGTCGTCGCGCCCGCGATGCTCAATCGCCTTCAGCATCGCGCCGACGCGCCGCTCAGGCTCTACGCTAATTAATCCGGCAATCCCGCACATACTTAAAAGACGTAAACCGTGAACCGTAAACCGTGACAAGTTAAAAGACGAAGTGGAGGGAACCGAGAGCCGTTACAAATCTCAACCTTCTTGTCACGGTTTACGGTTCACGGTTTACGTTCTTCGGCTCTCCCGTCCGCAGCGAATCAATAATGCGGAAGGTGGCGCGCGTGGTGGCCGCGAGTTCCGCGAGGGGGATGGGCGCGGGTGCGCCTTCGAGGAGCGCGGCGCAGACGGCGCGCACCTCTTCGCGCTGGCCTTTGTCCTGCGCGCGCAAGCGTGTCACTTTCTCACGCCCGTCGCGGTAGCTGATGGCGCTACGGAAGTCTTCGATGACGAAACTCCTTCCGCCCCCGAAAATTTCGACGCGCTCTTTCTGTAGCGCGCGGTCGCCCTCGGCGAGATGGGCGATTGTGCCGTTCGAGCCGTCAGCGAACTTGAGCGTGACGAAGACCGAGTCGTCATCAACGGCCTGCTCGTCGTCGGACGACACGGCTTCAGCGTAGACGCGCTCTACGCGAGAGCCGGTCAGGAAGTGTATGAAGTCCACGAAGTGACAGACCTGTCCGACGATCCGCCCGCCGCCCTCGCGCGGGTCTTGCGTCCAGTCGGAGCGCGGGACGCGGCCCGCGTTCACGCGGTAGAGAATCGAGAGCGGCGCGCGGCGGTCTGCGAAGAACTCGCGGGCCGCGCGCGCGTGCGGCGAGAAGCGGCGGTTGAAGCCGACCGTCAGCCGCCCGCTCGAACGCGCAGACGCTTCGAGCACCGCGTCAAGCTCTTCGTCGTCGAGTGCCAGCGGCTTTTCGACGAACACGTCGAGGTCGCGCGCGAGCGCGCGCCGCGTCAGCTCCGCATGCGAGTCGTGGCGCGTGGCGATGACGACGAGGTTCACGCCCTCGTCCGCTATCACTTCATCAGCGCCGGAGACGAAGCGCGCGAAGCCGTACCTCTGTCCAACGTCGTGCGCCGTCACGCCCGATGCGGTCGCGACGGAGACAAACTCGACGCCGCCCGCCTTGAGGTGCGGCAGGAGCATACGGCGCGCGTAGTTGCCCGCGCCGACGAGTCCCACACGCACGCGCACGGCCTTCACGCGCACGGACTCCGAACTCCGGTCTTCCAACTTTGAACTTTGAACTTTGAACTTTGAACTCTTGTTCGCGACGTGCCGCTCAAGCTCGCGCGTGGTGTCGTAGTTGATGACGACGGCGAGGTACGGCTCACTGGTCTCGCCCGAAATCAGTTTGTAGGCGCGGTCGCCTTCCTCGACGGGGAAGCGGTGCGTGACGAGCGGCGCTGTTTGCACTCGCCCCGCGGCGACGAGTTCGAGGAAGGCTTCGAGGTTGCGCCCCTCAGTCCAACGGACGTAAGGCAGCGGGTAGTCGTGGCCGCGCTCCTCGTACTCGGGATCGTAGCGCCCCGGCCCGTAGGACATCGAGACGCGCAGCGTCAGCTCGCGCTCGAAGTAAATCTGGCGCGGGACGTTCATGCCGACGAGTCCGACGGCGACGACGCGCCCCTTCAAACGCGAGACCTCGCCCGCGAGTTGCACGGGTTCGTCCGACTGCGTCGCCGCTGTGATGACGACCGCGTCCGCGCCGCGCCCGCGCGACCAGCGCGTGATCGCATCCCTCACGCCCTCATTCGAGACGCAGCCATCGTCCGCGCCGAGCCGTTTCGCCAGCTCGACCTTAGATTCGTCGAGGTCAACGCCGAAGACGCGGCAGCCGTTCGCCTTCAGAAGCTGCGCGGCGAGCTGGCCCAGGAGTCCGAGGCCGATGACGACGACCGACTCGCCCAGCGTCGGCGCGGCGAGTCGCACGCCCTGAAGCGCGACCGCCCCGAGTGTGGCGAAAGCCGCACTCTCGAAGTCAACGCCTTCGGGCAGGCGCGCGCAGAGGTTCTGCGGCACGGACAGAAGCTCTGCGTGCGCGGCGTAGCCCGTGCCCGCGCAGGCCACGCGCTCGCCCGCGCTAAAACCCTTCACGCCCTCGCCGACTTCAACCACAATTCCTGCCGCGCTGTAGCCGAGCGCGTGCGACTCGTCCAGCTTCTCGCGCACGGCCTGGAGCGTGTACAGCAGCCCCTCGCTTCTGACTTTCTCGACGACCTTGCGGACGAGGTCGGGCCGCTCCCTCGCCTTCCCCACGAGGCCCTTGCGCCCCAGCTCGACGAACGCGCGCTCCGTCCCCGCGCTGACGAGCGAGCTGGCGGCGCGCACGAGTACGCGCCCGCGCTGCGCGACCGGCGCGGGTACGTCCGCCACCACGCCCTCGCCCGTCTTCAGGTTTTGCAGAAGCTGTTTCATCCCCTCGACTTGAGTTCGCGCTCGCGTCGCGCCAGCGCTTCTTCGATGAGGCCGCTCACCCACTCGGCGCGCGCGTCCCAAGTGCCGCCCGCGACCGCCCGCTGTCGCGCTCGCGCGGCCTCCGGGTCTGACTCTTCGAGCGCGTCGGCGATGAGGCGGAAGAAGTCTTCTCGGCTGCGCGCGATGCGCAGAACATCTCGCATCGGCTCGTATTCGGGGAGCGGCGAGATGACGACGGGCTTGCCCGTGGCGAGGTACTCGCGCACCTTGATGGCCGACCCGTAGCTCGTGAACGCGCGCTCAGTTTCCCACGGCAGCACGCACACATCAAACCCTGCGGCGTAGCGCGGCAGCTCGTCGTAAGCGACTGCCGGCAGGAAGTGCGTGTTCGGCAGGCGTTCGATCTCGACGCCGCGCGACTTGTTGCCGACGAAGACCCACTGCCACGCGGGGCGCTCGCGCGCGGCCCGTTTGATTAACTCCTGGTCAATGAGCCAAGGCTCTATCGCGCCGAAGTAGCCGAGCCGCGGGCGCGGGATGCGCGCCACCTCCGCGGCGACTTCGAGGCGGCCTTCCGAGACGCGCGACCAGTGCTCGAAGTCAACGGCCTGTTCGAGAAGGAAGGAACGCCCGCGCCCGCGCTCAGCTTCTTCAAACAGTTTGCGCCCCGAATAAAAGATGATGTCCGCCGCGTCAATCGCGTGCTTGTGCAGGCGTCGGATTGCCGCCGGGTCGGTCGAGTGATCCATCGAGTTCTCGTCGTACTTGTCCGACACGTGGTAGACGACCAGTGACTCGTCCAGACGCCCAATCATCTCCGCCGCGGTCGGGATGGCTATCCAGAGGATCGGTCGCGTGAGGCCGCGGCGGCGCGCGAGCCGCCCGACCTGCGCGGCGAGCAGACGCCGGTTGGCGGCGCGCGCGGCGCGGCTCCCGTAGAAAGGTAGTGCGGCGGGCGAGACGACCGTGATGCCTTCGGGGGTCGTGCGCGCGAGCCTCGCGTAGGAGCGCAGCTTGCGCGCGACGCGCGGCAGCAAGTCCTTGTTCGTCAGGCCGGGCAGCCCCATCGAGATCGAGTTCACGAAGACGACGCGGTTCCCGGCGCGCGCGAACCGCCGCATCAGGTGGTTCTTCGAGTGCGGGTGGTGGTACCACCAGTCCTCGCCGCCAAAACAGACTAAACTTTTTCCTGTGAAAACTGTCAACTTTCTGTGCTTTTAAGATTGATGCTGACTTTTATCTGCCTAGAGGTGCATAATCTGCTTAGAGGTACAAAGTGGTATACAAAATGTATTATTCGCATATTAACACGCGCGGGAGAGCGTGCGCACGAGAGGCGATCCGGCTGTACTGCACTACCAAAACGCTTCTCGAACTTGGCCCGTGGCGGCCTGAACCGGCGGGGCCGGGAACGCCGGGGCCACTGCCTCAGAGGCCGCCCCCCTGACTTTACGCGCAGAATTTTTGCGACCTAAAGAATTCCTCAAGTGGCCTCTGTGCACTGTAATCGGCGAAAAAGCCGATTTTCACCGCAGCCGCGGCGACCAGTTCCCTCACGCGGCGAAACATACGCGCTTGCCCCATAGGTATTTTTTCGGCTTGGCCTCAACGCTATGTCCGATTCGACCAGTGGAGGTGCGTTATGCAGAGCCTTGAGACGTGGGTGAAGAATGATGAATCCGGCGGACTTAATACCGGCCCGCACGGCGGCTCGAACACCGTCCTGGCGGTTGACGATACGCCCGACCGCCTTCAGATGATGACCACCCTACTGAGTCAGGCCGGCTACCGTGTCCTGACGGCGCGCGACGGGCGCGAAGGGTTTGAGGTCGCGCAGCGGGAGCGCCCCGACCTCGTGGTCAGCGATGTCTCGATGCCGCGCGCTGACGGCATCGAGCTGTGCCGCATGTTACGCGACCACGAGGAACTGGGCGTGACCCCCGTCCTGCTGGTGAGCGCGTTGCGCAAGGACACGGCGACCATCGTGGAGGGGTTGCAGAGCGGCGCGTTCGACTACCTCGAAGCGCCCTTCGATCCGGGACACCTGCTCGCGAAAGTCGGGCGGCTCGTCGAGCTGAGCGAGACGGAGCGCGCGCTGCGCGAGACGGAGGAGCGCTACCGCGACATGGTGGAGAACGCCAGGGACATCATCTACACGCACGACCTCGACGGGCGCTTCACCTCGCTCAACAAGGCGGGCGAGCGGATCACCGGGTACACCCGCGACGAGGCCGCGAAAATGAACATCACCGACATCGTCGCGCCGGAGTGTTTGCAGCGGGCGCGCCAGATGCTTTCCGCCACGATCAAGGGGGGCGGGCTTGCCATTTACGACATGGTGGTCGTCGCCAAAGACGGGCGGAGAGTCCCCTTGGAAATCAACAGCCGGCCCGTCCACAAGGGCGGCGAGATCGTGGGCGCGCAGGGCATCGCGCGCGACGTAACCGAACGCAAGCGCGCCGAGGCGGCGCTCCGGGAGAGGGAGGGGCAGCTACGCCAGGCGCAGAAACTGGAGGCCGTCGGTCAGTTGGCCGGAGGCATCGCGCACGACTTCAACAACCTTCTGACGGTCATCAACGGCTACGCCGACCTCATGCTCAGGGGCTTCGCCGGCGGCGACCCGATGCGCTCCAAGACCGAGGAGATAAAGAAGGCCGCCGAGCGCGCCACGTCGCTGACCCGTCAACTGCTCGCTTTCAGCCGTAAGCAGATACTACAGCCCAGGCTCTTAGACCTGAACTCGCTGGTGACGGGCATCTGCAAAATGCTGCGGCGGTTAATCGGCGAGAACATCGAGATGATCACGGTGCTCAGGCCCGATGGCGGGCGCATCAACGCCGACCCCGGGCAGATCGAGCAAGTGGTCATGAATCTCGTGGTGAACGCCAGGGACGCGATGCCGCGCGGCGGGAAAATAACCATCGAGACGGCCACCGTCGAGATCAGCGACGACTACGCCTACACGCACGTCTCGCTGCGCCCCGGGCGGTACGTCAGGCTGGCCGTCTCCGACACCGGCGTGGGGATGGACGCCGAGACCAGAGCGCGCATCTTCGAGCCGTTCTTCACGACGAAAGAGATCGGCAAGGGGACGGGCCTCGGCCTCTCGACCGTCTACGGCATCGTCAAGCAGTCGGGCGGCGACATAGAGGTTTACAGCGAAGTGAACACCGGCACCACCTTCAAGGTCTACCTGCCGCTGGCCGACGAGGGGGCCGAACGGGAGGAGTCCCCCGCGGCGCGGGGCGAATTGCTGAAAGGGACGGAGACCATCTTACTGGTCGAGGACGAGGGGATGGTCAGGACTCTGGCCCGCGCCATCCTACAGGAGAGCGGCTATAAGGTTCTGGAGGCCGTCAACGGGGAGGAGGCGCTGCGACTGCTGGCCGAGTCCGGCGGCCCCGTCCACCTGGTGCTGACCGACGTGGTGATGCCCCTGATGAGCGGGCGGGAACTCGTCGAGCGCGTGACGGCCCTGTCCCCGGCGACGCGGGCGCTTTACATGTCCGGGTACACGGACGAGGCCATCGTGCATCACGGCGTGTTAGACCCGGACACGCCTTTCCTGGAGAAGCCGTTCATGCCGGACGCGCTTTTGCGGAAGGTGAGGGAGACGCTCGGCCAAAGCCCTTGAGGCCGGCTACAGCTTGCACAGGTACGTGACGAGGTGGGCGCGCTCGTGCTCGCTCATCTCCAGGAACCGCATGCCGATGAGATATCCCTCCTCCGGCTCTCTCTCAGCCAGACGACGGCAGTACACGGGGCTGGCCTGCACCCTGACGGAAGCGGTCGGCAGGTTGAGCACGACATCGAATTGTCGGATTTCATCCGCGAAGTACCGCTCGTCAACGCGCACGCTGGGCAGGACGAGACACAGACCTTCGACGCTGATGTCGCGCGTCGTGCCGAGGAAAGACAGCCCGCGCGACTCGCCGTTTTCAACGACCCCCACGTCGAGCAGCGCCATGCTGGTCAGGAGGTGGACTCCGAGTTCTGCTTGGCGGCGCAGCCGGTGCCGCCGCTCGCTGGCGAGGGTTTTCATCTTACCTGCTCTTGCCCTTGTTTGTTGGGTCGGCTGCCCGGCTGCCCGAGCGGCGCGCCGGGATAAGTTTTAATACCGTCAATCCGGCAGCATGTCAACTTCCATCCCGTGTGGGACACGCGCCGCGGCGAAAAGTTCCTCTCCGTGGTTCGAGGCTGCGCTCGCCACGCGAAGGAGAACTCGCAGGAGACCATCTGCCAGCGCCCGCCCCTTGCCGACCGCTTCAGGCTGATATAATCGGACGGAGGTTCACCGCGCCGTCGTTTGTATAATAGCGCCCGCGCCGGCAAATCAGCACTCGGTCGAGAGCCGAAATGGAATCTCCCACACACGCCCCGCGAAATTCCGGGGAAGATTTTTCTCAGGGCCGGTCGAAAGATGGGCGACGCAGGGCCGTTGCCTTAGCCGTCGTCTTCCTCGTCGCTTTCGGCGTCAGACTCCTGTGCTGGCACGACGTGCGCTTTGAGGCCGCGGAGGTTCAGACCGCGGTCACGAACAACTACAAGCACCTCGCGAGACTTCTCCGACAGAACGGCGCGTCGTCCTTCTTCGATCCCACTTCGACGACGAGCGACCCCGACCTGCTCGGACACCCGCCCGGCTACCCCGTTCTTCTGGCGCTCATCTACAGCGCCTTCGGCGAACGGGACGCGGCGGCGCAAATCTTCCAGGCCGTCTGCGACTCGCTCGCGGCGGCGCTCGTCCTTCTCATCGCGGCGGAGTTGCTACCCTGCGGCGTCGGAGTCATCGCGGGCCTGTTGGCCGCGCTCGCGCCGCAGTTCTGCTGGAACTGTGTCCTGCTCCTTCCAGACACGCTCGCGGTGCTACCCGTCCTGCTCGCCGTCCTGCTCCTCTTACGCGCGCGCGAGGGGCGCGGCCTCGTTAAAACTTTCGCCGCGGGGGCGCTCGTCGGCGTCTCGTGCTGGCTGCGCGCGAACGCGCTCCTGCTCGCGCCGTTCCTCCTGCTGCTCGTGCCGCTCCTGTTCGTGCGCGGGCGACGAACGCGCGCGGCGCTGGCGCTCGTCGGCGGGGCCGTCCTCGCCGTCGCGCCGCTGACGATTCGCAACGCGGTCGTCTTCGGCCACTTCGTTCCCGTCTCGCTCGGCGCGGGCCAGACGCTCGTCGAGGGGCTGGCGGACTACGACACGGAGAGAAAGTTCGGGCTGCCGGACACGGACATCGAACTCATAAAGCAGGAGGCCGCAACTTACGGCAGGCCGGAATATGCCGATTCCCTTTTCACCCCCGACGGGTTCGAGCGCGACCGCGCGCGCACGTCGCGGGGTCTGGCGGTGATTCGCTCTCGCCCGCTCTGGTTCGCGTCCGTGTTGGCACGCCGCGCCGCCTCAATGCTCAGGCTTGAGCGGACGCCGCTCACCTCGACCGCGCCCGTCTCCGAAGGCTGGACGCGCGCGCCCCGCCTCGCCCTGCGCGCCGCGCAGGAGCTTTTCATCACGGCCATCGCGCTGCCGCTCGCCCTCGCCGGCATCTTCCTCCTCGCGCGTGCGCGAAACTTTCGCGCGCTCGCCGCCCTGCTCGCCGTCCCACTCTATTATTTATGCGTGCAGTCGGCGCTCCACACCGAGTATCGCTACGTCCTCGCCGTCCACTACTTTCTTTTCGTGCTCGCGGCGGCGGCTCTTTACACCATCGCGCGCGCGGCACGGCGTAAGTTGGCCGACGTGAGAAGGAAGAAGTAATAGAACGGAAGTGATAAGTGTTGAGTGATGAGTGATGAGTGATAAGAGAAAGGCCAAGGCTCTTTCTTATCACTTATCACTTATCACTTCATTGAACAGTTTCTCCGTGATGGCCCTCAAATTCTCCTCGGCCTCCTGCTGATAGCGTGCGGCCCACTCGCGCATCTCCCGCCCGCGCCCGCCGGAGAGGGCGCGTTTAAGTTGCGCGGTCAGCCCGTCAACGTCGCCGAAGTCGTAGAGCAGCATGCCGCGCGTCTCGCCCGCGCGGGTCGCCACGACCGCCAGCCCGCACCAGATTGCCTCGACGCGTGAAAGCCCGTAGCTTTCGAGTCCGAACGCGCGGACGAACGCGTCGCTGCGCCTGAAAATCTCGAACACGTTGGGGTGCGCCACGTTCTTTAAAACAACAATCCACTCCCTGTCGCGCAGGACTTCCGCCCTGTACCGCTCGTCCGCGGCGAAGTCGCCGTCGAGCAGGAGGAGGCCGATGTCCTCGCACGCCTCGCGGCGCAGGCGTTCGACGGCCTCGGCCACGTGCAGGAAGCCGTAGTCGGGAATGAAGGCCCCGACGGAGCAGACTTTTTTTCCGCGGCGCAGGTAAGACGCGAGCGCCGCCTCCGCGTCGGCGGGCAAGACGACTTCTGCGCCGAGGTGCGGGACGGGCAGAAGACTCTTGACGAGCGAGACCTTCTGTTTGACGCGCAACTCTTCGCGCAGCCAGCGCTCCAACTCTTCGCCGACGGCGACGAACTCCGTGACGCCCCCGACCGCGAGGCGGAAGAGCGCCCGGCGCACGGGGTTGAAGCGCCCGTGGCGCGAAGGGAGCGACCCGTCGTGCACAATCTTTATCCACTCGAACCGGAGCAGTCGTTTTAGAATCAACCAGAGGGGTACGAGCGCGCTCGGATACTCGACGAGGAAGTGTGTGCAGTCGGCGATGCGCGCGCCGCGGCCTTCGCGCAAGACGAGCGGGACAAGCTCCCGGCGCTTGTCCCGCATGAAGCGTACCTGCGGCCCGCGCAACTCTTCGTCGCCGTAAGTCCAGAGGCACAGGCCGCGGTTTTTGAGGAACTCGAAGAGCGTGCTGGTGTAAATTGAGACCCCGCCGTAGGGCGGCGGGTGTGGGCCTAAGAGGACGACCTTTTTGCTCATGCCGGGTCGGAGTCTGGAGTCAACTGATGGCTCAACAGCATCCTTCTCAAGTTTCGTCGGCGGGACTACCAGATGCGGCGCGCGTCTCGGTCGTCGTGCCGTCTTACAACCACGCGCCGTTCGTCGCGGCGGCGCTGCGCTCCGTCTTCCGCCAGACTCTACAGCCCGCGGAGCTGCTTGTCATTGACGACGGCTCGGCGGACGACTCGCCGCGCGTCGTCGAGAAGCTGCTGAAGGACTGCCCCTTCACTTGCGAGCTGATCGCGCGCGAGAACCGCGGCCTGTGCGCCACGCTCAACGAGGGGCTGTCGAAGACGCGCGGGCCTTACTTCGCATACCTCGGCTCGGACGACCTGTGGCTGCCCGGCTTCCTCGCCGCCCGCGTCGCGCTGCTCGAAGAAAGAGAGCGCGCCGTGCTCGCCTACGGCCACGCCTTTCTGATTGACGAGCGCGGCGAGGTTGTTGACTGCACGTCGGACTGGGCCGACTATAGTGACGGCGACGCGCGCGCGATGCTGCTCGAACGAACAATCGCTCCGATGAGTCCGACCGTGCTGTATCGGCGCGCGCCGCTTGAGCGGCACGGCTGGAACGAGCGTGCGCGGCTCGAAGACTACGAGCTTTACCTGCGCCTGAGCGCCGGGGGCGAGTTTGCCTTCGACCCGCGCGCGCTCTCCGCGTGGCGGCGGCACACGTCGAACACGAGCCGCGACTTCGTCTGGATGATCGAGGCGCGACTCGAAGCGCAAGCGAACGTCGCCGACGAACTCGGCTTGAGCGCCGAAGAGCTACGGCGCTACCAGCGTGCGCTCAACTTCGCGGGCGCGGAAGACCTCCTGCGCCTCGGCGACAAGGCGCAGGCGCTTCGGTTTCTGCGCCGGGGTTTCGGCGGCGCGCCCTCGACCGCGGCGCTCGCGCGCGTCGCGCTGCGACTCCTCGCGCCTTATTCTCTGACGCGTTGGCGCAGGCGTCGGACGCGCGAGCGCGCCGCACGTCTTTACGGCACGCTACGAGTTTGACGCTTTACAAGAACACAGTCAGCCGCGCTCGATCCAGCGCTCGTACCAGAGACTCAGATTTAAAAGTGCCCAGAGGTGAAAGCCCCAGTCGCGTGCGCCGCGCCGGTGCTCTTCGAGGAGGCGCGCGACGAACGAGTAGTCGAAGAAGTCTCGGCGGCGTAGGGTCGAGTTCATCAAGCGTTCTGCCAGCCAGCCGCCCGAAGGCCCGCGGAACCAGGCCTCGACCGGCGCTCCGAAGCCGCGCTTGCGTCGGTAGAGCACGTCGCGCGGCAGCACCGATTCGAGCGCGCGCTTGAGGACGTGCTTGCCGCTCGCGCCCTCCACCTTCAGCTCGCGCGGGACGCCCGACGCGTACTCGACGAGGTGATGGTCTAAGAACGGCACGCGCGCCTCGACCGAGGTCGCCATCGTCATCTTGTCAACGCGCATCAGCAGAAGCTCCGGCAGGCGCAGCTTCAATTCGAGGTAAGTCATGCGCGCGAGGAAGTCCGCCGCGGGGCGCGCGCGCCCGATGCGCTCCAGGTCTTCGCGCACCACATCGTAAGAAGAGAGATCGTCCCAGCGCGCGCTCATCCGCGGCGAGGCGAGTTGCGACTTCAACGTCTCGTCGAAGACGATGGCGGCCCCCCAAAATAGCGCCTCGTCCGCGCCGAGACGCCTGACCAGCTCGGCGGCCTCCGCGTTCCTCGTCGCCGCCCCGACGAGCGAGCGCGCGAACAGGCTGGCGGCGCGGCGGGCGAGGAGCGGCGCACGCTCGGCGTGACGCCAGAAGCGTTCGTAGAGTCGAAGGTACTTCACATATTTGTCGTAGCCGCTGAACAGCTCGTCCGCGCCTTCGCCGACCTGCACGACCACCGTGCCCGACTCGCGCGCGAGTTTCGAGACGTGGTAGAGCGGCACGCAGACGGGGTCGGCGAGAGGCTCGTCCTGGTGGAAGACCAGTTCGGGGAGGAAGGCGCGCATCTCCTCGTCGCCGATGACAACTTCGTGGTGGTTCGCGCCGAAGCGTCGCGCCGTCTCGCGCGCCGCTTCGAGTTCGTTCAGCTCTTCGTGGTCTTTGTAGGCGACGGTGAAGGTCTCGACGGGGCGCGACATCTGCTCGGCCATCAGCGCGACGTTGGCCGAAGAGTCCACGCCGCCCGAAAGGAAGACGCCGAAGGGCACGTCCGCCATCATGCGCTTCTTGATTGACTCGCGCAGCAAACGAAGAATCTCCGCGCGGTGCTCTGCCTCGCCGGGCGCGCGCGCGCCGTCGCCTTCTCGCCCGACGGACGCGGGCGGCAGCGCGTCCCAGTAGCGCGTGATCTCGACTCCGCCGTCGCGCGAGCAGACGAGCAAGTGGCCGGCTGGAATTTTATGTACGCCGCGAAAGAGCGTTTGCGGCGCGGGTGTCGTCAGGAAAGAGAGGTAGTGGTAGAGCGCGTCCTCGTCCACCTCGGCGGTGACGGACGGGTGCGCGAGGATGGCTTTGATCTCGGAGGCGAAGAGGAGACGACCGTCTCGCTGGTAGAAGTAGAGCGGCTTGACGCCGACGCGGTCGCGCGCGAGCACGAGCCGTTCGCGTTCCGCATCCCACAGCGCGACGGCGAAGTCGCCTTCGATCTCTTCGACGAAGTCGAGGCCGCGCTCTTCGTAGAGGTGGAGTATCGTCTCGCTGTCGGTGCGCGACCTGTAGGCGTGGCCGCGCCCTTCGAGTCCGCGGCGCAAGGTCTCGTGGTTGTAAATCTCGCCGTTGAAGACGAGCCACGCGCCGCGACCCTCGCACCCGCGCATCGGCTGGTTGCCCGCGCGCGAGAGGTCTATGATCGAGAGGCGGCGGAAGCCTAAGCCCAGACGCCCGCCGTCGAGGATTTGCGTGCCCGCGTCGTCCGGCCCGCGGTGCGTCATGCGGTCGCGCATGCGCTCGACCAGCTCGACACGGACGCGCCCCTCAGCCGCCCCGTACTCCCAGACTCCGCAGATGCCGCACATAAAGTTCAGCTTAACGACCTGCCCTCAGCCGCGCGCTCAACTCTAAACGCGCGGCCACGTCTTCGCCAGTGCCGACGGGCACGAGCAGCCAGCGGACGTTGAGCGGCGCGCGCGCGCGCAGAGTCCAGCAGGCGGCGACCGTTTCGACCTTCGAGCCGTATTCGCGCGAAGACCAGCGCGGTTCGAGCGCGACGCCCGCCAGCGAGTCGAGTGAGACGATGAAAAGTCGCGCGCCCGTCGCTGCGTCGCGAACCTCCGCCGTCGAATCGTCGAGCAGACGCGCCGCGCGCCCCGGCGCGGCGTGAAAGATGAACTTGAAGTCGTGCTCGCCCGAACCCGTTAGCGAGTCTTCAATCAGCCAGCAGCCCTTGCGCTTGTCGAAAGTGACGGCGCGGCGGTGCGTGACCGGCCCGGCGGGCAGTCTCTCGTAGCCGTGGTGCTCGGCGACGGCGAGGTCGCGCGCCGCGTTCGACTCCCAGCGAAGGACGCGCGGGCGCGACTCGTCGCCGATGATGAAGGGCTTGTCTTCGGCGATGGTGTTCTGCTCCGCGCCGTCCACTCCGACGGTCGAGTGATAGGTGGTCGAGCGGAAGAGTTGGCGCGCGCGCGGGTCGGAGGTGTAGGCGTATGTGGCGGGGTCGCCGAGGAAGCTCACGCCGCGTGCGGAGACCTCGATTGAGAGCGCGTCGTTGTGGCCGTGTGCGCCGCGCCCCGACAGCCCCGCGCCGCTCGCGCTCAAAAGCAGGTACAAGTCGCCTTCGCGCAGCACGCACGCGCCCGCGCGCTCGAACACAGCCGAAGTCGCCGCCTGAGCGCCCGCTGTCTCCAACTCCTCGTAAGCTCGAACGCCTTCCGCGCCGAGCAGCCAGAAGACTTCCTCCGGCGCTTCCCCTTCGACCTTGAAGCGCGGCTCGCCGAAGAGCGACGCGCCGACGCCGAGAAGGTACGTGTGCTCGTCCGCCGCGCGGCGCGCGAGCGGCAGCGCACGCCCGCCGTCCGCGTCGCCGACGAGCGGCGCGCGCCCGTCTGGCCGAAGGTACGCGCGCACGTATTCGAGCATCGCGCGGAGCCGTCGCCGATAGCGTTCCTCGATCTCAACCGAGTTCGCGCGGCAGAGAATGAAGGAGTAGAGGAAGAGTTCCGTGACGAAGCGGTGGTAGCCGGTCGAGGCCTCGTAGTCCGCGCCGTCCGGTAAGACCTGCTTGTCCATCTCGCGCAGCAGCTCGCGCAGGCCGAACGCGCGCCACGCCGCGGCGTCGCGCAGTTCCGGCAAGAACAGGCCGAGCCAGAGCAGGCCCGTCACGTCCGAGAGGTAGTGGTTGCCCGTGGCGATGTAGGAGAACTCAAGATTGCGCCG
>Ga0209577_10002247_pt1 | contig 18702 bp, 13 predicted proteins | sample GraSoiAngelo_109_FD_185874 | JGI IMG/M metagenome (GOLD analysis project Ga0209577, IMG submission 185874) | Grasslands soil microbial communities from the Angelo Coastal Reserve, California, USA - 14_0903_12_20cm (SPAdes) (version 2) | ecosystem: Environmental > Terrestrial > Soil > Grasslands...
ACATCAATCGAATTGTGGCGGGGATCACACTGCCCAATCCGGCGTCGGTTGCGCTGCACGAGCGTTTCGGGTTTCGGCATGTGGGGACGTTTACCGGCAATGGGCGCAAATTCGGGAAGTATTGGGATGTGGCCTGGTTCGAACGCCCGCTGAAGGTCGGGCAAGGGCAAGCCTCTAAAAACCGATCGAGGGGGAATAATGGTTCATTTTTTCGGCATTGCGATCAGTTCTTCTCTGCTGGGGTGGATCATCATCGGGCTCCTGGCAGGATGGATCGCGGGCGAGGTCAGTCGGGGAGCGGGTTTCGGGTGTCTGGGAAACGTGGTGATCGGGATGGTTGGTTCCATTCTCGGGGGATGGATTTTCTCAAAGCTGGGGATACTGGGCGGCGGATTTTTGTATAGCCTGACGGCCGCGACTGTGGGAGCCGTGGCCTTGGTACTGGTCGCGCGCGTCTTTGCCGGCGGCAAGCACGCCTAGATTGCGTGTCTTCCGTGAACGCGCGATTGCCCAAAGGACTATTTCTGTTGCTGGCAGTTTCCGCGACGATTTATTTCTTCCATTACTATCGACTTTTGCCCGACGTGGTCGCTTCGCACTTTGACAAGCACGGGTTAGCGAATGGCCTGCAAACCAAACAGACATTTGGCGAGGTCTTTCTGGGAATGACGGATCTGTTCGCGTTTCTCGTGTTCGGCATCCCTACGATCATCGCCGTCATGCCAAGGCGATTGATTAACCTGCCCAACAAGGAATACTGGCTTAGCCCGGAGCAATGGGCCGCCTCGATGCGGTTTCTGAGCCCTTGGTTTGCATGGTTTGGATGCGCTGTCTACGCCGTCATCAATCTTGGCCTTTGATTACGGCGTGCAAACCAACTTGCGTTCGCCTTACGGACCGAGTCCTGCGCGCCTGTGGTACATGCTCGTTCTCTTTGGGGCGTTCACCCTCATCTGGACGATCCGCTTTTTCGGCCGATTTGGCCGAATGCCCGGCAGCCCTCTAAACCTCATTCACCACACTATGTGCATTGCGCGAGGGAATGCTCCGGCGTGATACGATAATCGTACGATAATCCGGGTAAGGAGCTGTAAGAAGTTGAGCAAGCCTTCCCTTTGGGCCATTCCCCTTGGCGGGTTGGGCGAATTCGGCATGAACATGCTGGCCCTGCGCACCGGGAATGACATCCTGGTGATCGACGCCGGCATGATGTTTCCGGAAGTCGAGTTGCTAGGCGTCGACATCGTCATTCCGGATATCACCTACCTGAAGCAGAACCGCGACCAGGTGCGCGCCATCGTGCTGACGCATGGGCACGAAGATCACATTGGCGCCTTGCCCTACATCCTGCGGGACCTGAACGTGCCAGTTTTTGGCACGCGCTTTGCTCTCGCGCTGGTGCGCAAGCGCCTGGAAGAACATGGGCTATTGGAGAAGACCGATCTGCGGGAAGTACTTCCTGGCCGGCACGCGGAGATCGGGCCGTTCGAGCTGGAGTTCATCCACGTCACGCACAGCACTATCGATTGCGTGGCGCTGGCGATTCGCACTCCGGTGGGCGTGGTGATCCACACGGGCGACTATAAGATTGACCCCACGCCGGTGGACGGCGAGCCCTTTGATTTGCACGCCTTCGCGCGTTACGGCCAGGAGGGCGTGCTGGCGCTTTTCAGCGACAGCACCAACGTGGAACGGCCGGGCTACACGCCTTCGGAACGCGCCGTTTGGAACCGACTGGAAGAGCTGTTTCGCGCGGCGCCGCGCAAGGTGCTGGTTTCGTGTTTTGCCAGCTCGATCCATCGCATTCAGCAGGTGGTGGACATAGCCGCGGCGGTGGGCCGGAAGGTCGGGTTTGTCGGCCGCAGCATGGTGGATAACGTGGAAATCGCCCACGAATTGGGACGGCTACGCATTCCCGATGGTTTGGTCATACGGCCGCAGGACCTACGGTCGTTCGATCCGAAAAAGATGGTGGTCCTGGTAAGCGGGAGCCAAGCGGAGCCGATGTCATCTCTATCGCGCGTGGCGGTCGACAACCATCGGCTGATCAGCGTCGATCAGGACGATACGGTTATTCTTTCCGCGCGTATCATCCCCGGAAACGAGAAAGCCATTTTCCGCATGCTCGATCATATGTTCCGACGGCGGGCTCTGGTTTATTACGACAATAACGGCGGATTGCTGCACGTTTCGGGTCACGCCAGTCAGGAAGAACAGAAGCTCATTTTGAATCTGATACGGCCGCGCTATTTCATTCCGCTGCATGGCGAATACCGGCAGCTCTTTCGTCATGCTGCGCTGGCGCAACAAGTGGGGGCGGTCTCGGGTGAAGTTCTGCTGCTCGAGGACGGCCAGCCGATCGAATTCACCGAAGACGGGGCTTACCGGCGTGAGCCGGTGCCGGTGGGACGGGTGTGCGTCGATTCGGGATCGCTCGAAGAGATCGAGCAGGTCGTGATCCGCGACCGGCAGCATTTGGCCGAAGACGGCATTGTCCTGCCAATCATCGCCATCGACAAACACACCGGACGCTTGGAGTCACGGCCAGAGGTGGTCACGCGGGGCTTTTTGCCCCCGGAAAACGGAACTGAACTTTTGGCGGCGGCACGAGAGGTGATCGTGCGTACCATCGAGCAATCAAACGCAGAAGAGAAGCGGGACTGGAGCGTCATTAAAGAGAAGATTCGTGTGGACCTGAAGCGCTACCTGAACAAGCAGACCGCTAAACGACCCCTGATTTTACCGGTGATCTTGGAAGTGTGAGCGGAGACCCCTCTCTGGGTAGTAGCGACAGCTTGAGGAAAGAAGGAAGGAACGTTGTCATCCCGAGGTCGCCAGGACGACCGAGGGATCTGCTTGTGGCGGGAGGAAACCAGCAAGCAGCAGATTACTTGCTCCGCTCGGAATGACAGGTACTGGCTTTTGCCCCTTCGCTCCGTCCGAACGATCTATGGAATTTACGCTACGCGATTATTCCCCGTCCGATTTCGAAACCCTCTACGAGATTGACCAGGCCTGCTATCCGCGCGGAATTGCCTATTCGCGCCGCATGCTGCGATGGTACCTGAGCCAGCGCGGATCGCTCTGCATTGTGGCGCACGCCACGGGCGCGGCCGAAGGGGCCCTGCAGGGCTTTCTCATCGCGCACGCCAGCCGTGCGGAGGGCTATATCGTAACCATCGATGTGCAGGAAGCGCACCGACGCTCGGGTGTCGGAACGGCGCTGCTGCAGGAAACAGAGCGGCGGCTGGCAAAAATGGGCGTGCGCTATGTAGGGCTTCAAACGGCAACAAACAACGAAGCAGGCGTTGCCTTCTGGGTGCGGCACGGCTATCGTAGCACCGGTGTGAGCCGGGGATATTACCTCGGGCGCATCGACGCCTACGAAATGTTCAAGGAACTGCACCAGCCCAGGAGGCCAGCGACCGCATGACCCTATTCCATGCGGTGGTTCTGGCCATCGTTCAGGGACTCACCGAATTTCTTCCCATCAGCAGCAGCGCCCATCTTTGGTTTTTCCCGTGGGCTCTGCACTGGCCCGACGGTGGTTTGCCCTTCGACGTGGCGCTGCACGCGGGGACGCTGCTGGCCGTGGTTCTCTATTTCCTGGGCACCTGGATCGAGCTCCTCCTGAATGGCTTCGGGATTCACTACCCGGCGCACGCGAGCAGCGAGCAAGTGCAGTCGAACCGGCGGCTATTTTGGCTGCTGATCATTGCCACCATTCCCGGTGGCATCGTAGGATTCCTCTTCGAGCGTTTTATCGAAGAGACCTGGCGCAATCCGGGTCCAATCGCCGCAGCCACGATCGCAGTGGCGCTGCTCATGTGGATCGCGGATTCGACCCTCGGGCTGCGGCGCATTTTGGCGCACGTAAATTTCGGTGATGCAATCGGCATAGGCTCGGCGCAGGCGCTGGCGCTCTTTCCCGGCGTTTCGCGGTCCGGAATTACGATCATCGCCGGGCTCTGGCGCAAGATGACCCGGGAGACGGCCGCGCGGTTTTCGTTCCTGCTGTGCACGCCGCTAATCGCGGGCGCGGCCCTCAAGGAAGTGCCACAACTCATGCGCATGCAGCCGTCGGGGGGAGTAGAAGTGGCTCTCTCGACGCTGCTGATCGCTATCGCCGTATCGGCAATCGTCGGCTATGCCGTGATCGGCTTTTTGCTGCGTTATCTGCAGACCCGCACACTCAAGATCTTTGTTGTTTACCGCGTCATATTTGGTATATTCATTCTGCTTTTAATGTTCCTCCACAGGTGAAACCGCGCGACCAGCGCCCGCGCTTCCTGTGCGACACGGTCGGTCCTTCCCCAGAATGCGGGAGATTGCTGTGCGCTTACTGACTCCGACGGAAAACCGCCGATTCAATGAGCTGATCGGCTTTCTGGGCATCACCCTGGCCATATTGTTGGTGCTGGCCCTGCTTTCCTATAGTCCGCGCGATGCCTCCTTCAATGTCTCTGCGCAAACGCCTGAGGTGCATCCCTCGCGGAATTGGATCGGGCCAGCGGGTGCGTACACCGCGGACTTCGTGTTCCAGCTCCTCGGCTATGCGGCGTTTCTGCTGCCCATGGTCATTTTCGGGCTGGGGGTGCGCTGGTTTCGCAGCCGCCCGCTCGAATCGGCGATCGGAGCCCTGATCGGTTACGTGCTGCTGATCCTTTCGCTGCCGGCACTGCTAAGCTTGTGGAGTCTCCCGGACGTTCGCGATGCCATTCCGCCGGGCGGTTTCTTCGGCGAAATAATTGCCTCCGGACTGCAGCACGGGTTTAATTCCGTAGGCGCGCAGGTTGTCTCCGTAGCAGGTCTCATTGCCGCACTCTTACTGACTACGCCGTTCTCGTTCGCGGCAACCCATGCCCTGCTGCGTGCACCGGTGAACAAGCTGGATCCGATCGGCCGGATCAAGGCGCGCTGGTCGGCCTGGCGTGAAAAGCGCGAGCGAGAAAGGCTGCGCAAACGTGTGGAAACCAATAAGGTCAACGGGCGGCCGTCGGTTGCAGAGCAAACGGTGGCCGTCAGGGAACGCAAGCTCGGCGCCGTCGCAGAAAGAGAGGCGGCGGAGCCAATAGAAGAGGAGGACCACGAAGCGGCTGCAGCCAGAAATATGCTCGAGATTCCGGAAATCGCTCATACCAGTGCTTCGGCTCCGGCAAAGAAATCGGCCGGCGAGCCCAGGATCTCGCGCGGCACAACGGGCTTCCATCTGCCGTCGCCGGGCTTGCTGCGCATGGCTGAGCGCGGCGAAAGAGTCCAGGAGGACGAACTGAAGGAGTGCGCGCGAGCGATCGAAGAAAAATGCCGAGAATTCGATGTGGGCGGGCACGTCACGCAGATCAATCCCGGACCGGTGGTGACGACCTACGAATTCAAGCCTGAAGCGGGCATCAAATATAGCCGCATCACCGGGCTGGCCGATGATTTATGTCTGGCGCTGCGTGCCGAATCGATTTTGATCGAGCGCATTCCGGGAAAGTCGACGGTCGGCATCGAAGTGCCCAACCATCGGCGGCAGACGATCACGCTGCGCGAAGTGATCGAGTCGTCGGATTTCGTCAATTCACCATCAAAAATGACGCTTTCGTTAGGGAAGGACCTGATCGGGCGCGTGCGGGTTTCGGACCTGGCGCAGATGCCACACCTGTTGATTGCGGGGTCAACAGGAACAGGCAAGAGCGTTTTTCTGAATTCGCTGATCGTCTCGATGCTTTACAAGGCGACGCCGGAAGAACTCAAACTGGTGATGGTCGATCCCAAGCGGCTCGAACTGGGATTGTATGAAGACATCCCTCATCTGCTGGCGCCTGTCGTGACCGACCCCAAAGTAGCCTCCAACGCACTGCGCAACGCCACGCGCGAGATGGAGCGGCGCCTGAAACTTCTGGCGCATCGCGGTGTGCGCAATATCGATCAATACAACCGCACGTTTGCCAAGGGACAATCGCTCTCGCTATTCGAGAACGTGGAAGAGGAGGAACATAGGCCGCTGCCGCTGATCGTCATCGTCATCGACGAATTGGCCGATCTGATGATGGTGGATACGACCAACGTAGAAGAATCGATCACGCGCCTAGCGCAAATGGCCCGCGCCGTGGGCATTCACCTGATCCTCGCCACGCAGCGCCCATCGGTTGACGTGATCACCGGGCTGATCAAAGCGAACTTTCCCGCACGCATCTCCTTCCGCGTGGCCAGTAAAGTGGATTCGCGCACGATTCTGGACGCCAATGGTGCGGAGTCGCTGCTGGGCCGCGGGGACATGCTCTATCTGCCGGCAGGATCTTCGCGGCTGCACCGCATCCACGGACCGCTCGTCACCGAAGATGAGATCGTGTCCCTATGCGATTTCTGGAGATCGCAGGCCAAGGCTGTCTACAACAAGAAACTCCTGGAAACACCGAAAGAGGAAGCGAACGTTGAGGCTGCCGGCGAAGGAGGCGACGACGTTGACGACGAACTTTATCAAGAGGCGGTCCGCGTGGTTTGCGAGATGGGACGCGCCTCTACCTCTACGCTACAACGCCGCCTGCGCATCGGTTATGGCCGAGCGGCGCGGCTGATCGACATCATGGAAAAAGACGGCATCGTTGGTCCCGCAGACGGCACCAAGCCCCGCGAAGTGCTTAAGAAAAAAGACTGGATGCGGGAATTCGACGAATCGCTGAAGTAACTCCTCATCGCTCCGAAATTGACTGGCCGTCGAAGATTGCGAGAGGGAGCGGATTCGGTCTCGACAGCGCAACTCTGCGCCGCTACAATTTTTGGATTCCTACCGTGCCGGGGTAGCTCACCGGTAGAGCGCGGCCCTGAAAAGGCCGGCGTAGGCAGTTCAACTCTGCCCCCCGGCACCACTCCAGGCGAGGAAGAGGGGCGGTTACTTCCAAGCGGTGTCCGGCGTCTGCTGCCTCGGCTGGGCTCAAGTCTGTCCTTTGGGCCATCGCCCATCGGTTCTGCCGCGTAGTTTCTTGCATGAGGGAGTTCGACTCATCGAACAAAGTATCGAATGCGATCCCAAACTGCGGAAGCACCGCGCGCGGAGTTTGGCGCTGACAGCCACTACAGTATCCATCATGGCTTTTGGGATGTGGCGGCCGTATTCCCCTCTGGCCTCTGCACTGGGCTTCACGCACCTGCCGCGGATGTACTGGCCAATTCTTATGCTGATGCTGCTCAGCTACGTTGGACTTACGAAGATCATCAAATTGTGGTTGCTGCGGAGGCACTGGATTTAGACTGGCGTTCTCGATGACGGCAGTTTCGCCAGCACAACCGATCCTATCCGGGAACAGCCTAAACACAGGTTGGGTTGCGTTTAAGCTGACTCATCGGGAATCCTAAGGATCGGCACCCCGAACCAGAGGGTGTTTCGTGGTTTCTAACGGTTCCCAAATCAAGACATGGCGCTGACTGCAGGCGTTGTGGCTCTCTTCGGACGTGAATCAATCGCTTAACCATATGAAGCCTTACACATGGAGCGCCATCTTTGCGCTAACACATCCGAGCGTATCGTCCACTCGGAAACTACCCAGAAATGGGGATCCAGGAAACACCTCTCTCTTTGCGCTATCTGAAATAGACCCACTGAGAAATAGCTTTCGATGCGAAACGGGCGTGGCCGCGGTCCGAAGGAAGCTGCCCTTGCGTTCCTTACTGCCGACCAGTTAATTAAGTCCGCCACCAAGCTTCGGCAAATCGAACTTGGTCTCGGTTTTTACTTGCGTCGCGCGTGTGGTGAGGATTTCCAGGTTCAGCTTCAATGCGTGCAAAGCGAGTCTACTACGATACTTTGCGACCGCTCTTGCAAACACGATTCCAGGGCATTAGACTCCCTGCCTTCCAGGCAGAAATCGGGAGCGATGCTATGAGAAATAGGCTTACGACCATTTTCCTCGTGGGTTTTGGCCTCTTGACGGTTTCAGTTCCGCTGTTCGCTCACCACGGAAACGCGGCGTACGCAACCGGAACTAAAATCACTGTGAAGGGAACCGTTACGGAGTGGATTTGGGCGAATCCACATTGTTGGTTGAAGTTTGATGCGAAACACGAAAAGGGTGAAATGCAGCATTGGATTGTAGAAGCCAGTAATCCGCCGGACATGACTCGGCAAGGCTGGGCCAAGACCTCATTCAAAGCCGGGGATGAAGTCGTTGTTACCATGATGATACCCAAGAACGGCGCGGCAGGAATCGGGCGTTTCATCAGCGGACCGAATAGCATCGTGCTTAACGGCCAACCGTTCCCGTCGGGCGTTGCCAACAGCACCCAGCCCGCACCCAAGCCGTGAAGACTCCACTCTAGATGAACGGTATGTCCCTAATGACTGGACTAGCGGCCTTGAGCCTATTTCGGGCGGATGCTGCTTTTCGCGATGCGAGTATTCGGAAGCTGAATCGAAAGAATGAAATCTAAGCTGGGGAGGAATTTCGGAGGTGTTAAAACGCTTAGTTGTCTCGGCGAGTGCAATGCTTGTCCTATTGACCTTTGCGCCTATTCTGTGCGCTCAAACCGACCAGCCTCCGGGGGTGGCAGAGCAGCTGAAGCAAAGGAAATGGAATAATAGTCCGCCGGTCAAGGCCGAGTACGACGCGAAAAAGAAGGCAGCCCCGGCTCCACGCCGTGACCTGTGGGGGCTTTGGGATGGCACCGCCGAGGGCGGGATCCAGGCAAACGGCCCGATTGAGTACCCAGCAAATCCGGGTGGATCTGCATCGCAAGCAGGGGATCGACCAGCCGATGACCCTTTGTTAGGCGAACCGGGCCACTTTGGCCAACCCGACGAGAGGGGTATTCCCCACCACCCACCTTACACGGCTTTGGGGGAGGAAACGCTCAGAGCCAACAAACCGGGAACGGGCATCAGAGCAGTTCCCCCCGGGGAGATAAATGACCCAGTGGATTTCTGTGACCCGCAGGGGTTCCCGCGCATGGAGCTTTATGAATTCAGAGTAGTCGAGCTCGCTCAAACGAAGAACCAGGTGCTTTTCTTGAATCAATTCTACGACAATTGGCGCGTCATCTGGACGGACGGGCGAGAACTTCCCAAAGATCCCGAACCGCGGTGGAACGGGTATTCGGTTGGCAAGTGGGTGGACGACTACACGTTTGTGGTTGACACCGTGGGCATGGATGAAAGGACCTGGCTGGATAATGTCGGTCGCCCGCACAGCAGCGATCTGCACGTCCAGGAAGTTTTCCATCGGGCGGACTATGACACGCTAGAACTCAGCGTGAAGATTGAAGACCCGAAGATGTATACGCAACCCTGGATGGCACTGAACAAATTCGTGCTCCACCGTCTGCCAGATAATTTCGATGTGGAGGAGTTTTTTTGCTCCCCATCGGAGACGGCGGCTTATAACAACGTAATCGGCAAGCCCGTTACCGCACCTCCACCCAAATAGCTCAGTGGGTTACCGTACCGGATTCCAGCTACTGGCGCGGCCTGTACTCTTTGTTGTACCCGGTCCGCTGGTTCGTTAGGCTAAAGCTACCGTCCTCCCGTGCAGAAATCTTGAGATTGTGTGCGGCGTCGGTGGGTGTGTGTTCCTCTACTAGGTTTGCGATGAATTCTTCTGGTGCGTTCAAATCCTTCCCTCCCTGATCCGTGGTTTCACCGAAGGCTTCTCTCGCTGGGCGCGTTACGCCTTAGTGGAGCTGCCAGATGTCTTCGAGCCCGGGTGAGCTTTTGAGGGTCAAAAAAGCCGCCCTGGAGGCGCCTTTCCTAGCGCCGTTGTCGAAGATGGCGACCCTCGGTTTGAGAGCATGCACGAACGTTGGCGATCCGGCAGCGATCCCGTGGCGGTCCGTGAAATACAGATCGAACCTACCCAGCAGATTGTTGGGCAGACCAACGCGTACTCCTTGGTCCAGGTCAAATCGCCAAGTTCTATGGCCCGAAACGACCGAAGCGCACGACGATCCCGGTCGAGCGACCGTCCTCTACCGCGGCCGCGTTTTCGACTATCGGCTTGAACTCACGACACAGCGGATTCGGCGCCCCGCCTCCCAGGAGTGGACTCGTGATGGCCACGCCGTCGGAGGTCACAACCTGCACGTCGAGACCCTTGATTGGGATCTTGTCACCGCGTTTGACCGGCATGTAGTGTCCCTTGTCGCGAATTGCCGCATAGGCCTTGTAGCCGGCCAGCGCGTTTTCGCTCGTTTCGATCATTGGCGGCCCATGGTCGACGAAGTTGCGGATTGGCAACCTGGTGGACAGGTCGGGCACGCTGCCAAAATGATCGGCGTGCCAGTGGCTGATGACCAGATAATCGATCTGCTTGACGCCCGCTTCCTTGGCTACGGCGGCAATCTGCTTGGCGTCGCGCGCGCCCGGATTGCCGGCATCGAACAACATTGATTTACTTTGGTAGTCCTTCTGTTGGTGAAAAAGGTAGCGCTGCAGATTATGCGTGTCCCGCTACCTTGTCGTTGACCAGAGCGATGATCCGGGCCGGGCGCCAACCGGCCCACCCAACACATTCGCCGACCCCGCCCACGATCCCGACCATCGTCACACTACGTGGCTGGAATCGGGAACACAGAGCGGTGCGGGAGCAATTCGTCGAGTCCTACATCGCTCCGCGAGTTACGGCGTCAGCGGCTCGATATGGATGATCGTGGCGCCATGCTGGTCTCCCAACCACAGGCTGGAGAGAGCTCCGGATTTCTGCACTTCCACGTGACGAACGTTCGTTTCGTGAGGGAGGAGATACTCGGTGAATTCACCAGTCTGGCTATTGAGCCGGAGCGCAATATCATTGTCCATTCCCGCGCCCCAGGCATACGTCTTGTCATCGAACTGCGCGTCATACGGACGCGTCCACTGCGTGGGAGCCTTCCACTCGGTGATCTTTTGCGTCTTCGGATCGAACATCGCGATACCGTTGCCGTTAAACTCACCACACCACAATCGGTCTTGGGAGTCCAGGTGTCCTCGCCGGCAACCCTCAGCTTTCGGCGGTAGGTCATACCACACCGTTTGTAGGGTCTTACCGTTCGTCATCCAAATCTTGTCGTTCGTAAAGCTCATGCCGTACATGTTGTTATTAGAATCGGCAACCACGTCGTAGGCACGAGCGGAAGGGCTACCCGGTGGATAACTAACGTGAGTCCAAGTGTTGGTCACCAAGTCGACATGCCACGTGCCGCCTGACTCGTCGGTACCGTCGGCGACGTTGACCCATATCTTGCCATCCACCTGCTGGAACGCGGGGTCAATCATCGTCAGATGGCCATCTCCAATATTCGAATCCGCTATGGGAGGCTTAAAGGTCTCCATTTTTTCTGTCTTGGGATCGAACCTGACGATTTGCATTTGCGACATGTTGCCGAAGTAAACGCGCCCCTCTTTGTCAAAAGCGATCTGCAGACCGCCCTGAGCGAACGGGCCGACGCGGTTTAGCGGAACGGGATACTCCACCACTTTGCCGGTCTTCGGATCGAGTTTGCCAATAAACTGGGAATCAAAATCGGAATACCAAACGTTCCCTTGCGCGTCGAGCGCGGCGTCATGCGGCGCCGCATCCGGTCGCGGCAGGTCGTACGCTGTGTAAATCACCTCGGTTGCCTTGCCTTTAGGCCGCGGCTTGGTCTTCAACGGGAATTCAAAGGTATCCACCGAACTCAAGTTGACGGTGCTGAAATATTTGGCGGCGGCGATCTGCCTCTCCGTCGGCGTGCTTGCCGGCCTGGGAGGTCGGGTCCAGGGATGCAACGGAGAAGAGTTATTCGTGTGCATGGCCATCCGTTGTACGACCGGTACCATCTCTTCCGTGTTATAACGAGAAAACAGCACACGTTGCAGCGTGTGGCAATTCACGCAGCCCCCAAGCGCCATCTTGTCTTCCCGGGTTCCCGGCACGCTCGTGAGCAACTCACCGTTGGAGAGCTGCATGGCGAGCTTCGAGCTGCTGGTTACCTTATTAAGCTGCAAATCCAACTGGGCGGGTTCGGCCGTTACCTCCACGGAAGTATTTGGCAGCTCATATCCTGCGGCGCGAGCTTTGATGACATACCTGCCTGGCTCCATTCGGTCGCGCGGGAAACCGTACTGACCCTGGGCGTCGCTCACCACCCAAGTGGTGATCGTGGAGCCCGCCTTCTTTGCACCGACGATCACACCTTCCATTGCGCCCTCCGCCTGTGACGTCACCTTGCCCGTCAGCGCTGCGTGCGCCGAAGGAGACGGCGTTTCTGCCATCAAAAAGCCCACCAAGGTCACGCCCAGCAAGGCACTGGCCACTAATGTCCCTGCAACAAGCTTCGCCCTACGCATGACTGGCCTCCTTTGGTTTCAGCCCGCACCTCATTTTTGACTCCGAAAACGAAGTACTGCCTACCCCGTCGCGTCGCTCACGGCTTTACGGAGACCCGTATCTGAGCATTCGTCCAGCAGCACTGAAATCCGTGGCCGCCGTTTCCGGACCAATCGTTGGCCACGACGCGCAGGATGTATTCACCGGGCTCGCTGAAAGTAGCCGAGGTAGAAGCAGTCCCGCTCACGCCGCCGCTGACTGCTTCCACTTTTGCCAGTTGTACCCCGGGCTTCGCATCGGCAAACGTCACCTCGCCTGGTCCACGGAATTTGCTCCAGGTCAAGATCACAGGAGGGGTCTTGGGTGGTTGCATCCCCAAAATCGTCTTGGCATCGTCGGAAACCCAAAGGGCCAGCGTCAGCGGGTTCCCCATAATAGTTGAGAGGCTCGTGCTGATCGGGCTCGGGCCTTGTACCGAGGCCCCGTCTTCAAACCGGATCGTCGGCGGCGTATTTTCGCTCGCCTCGATGAAGGGTGAGACCTCCCATAGCGGATCGAGGCTTGCGGGAACGACGGTCGTCTGGCCGTTGGCGACGAGCGTCCAGGTGAGCTTCCGAATCCCAAAATCTTTGGGCACCGTTACGGTGAAGACCCCCCACTGCCGCCCGGGCAAGAAGTGCGTTGGCTGGCCCTGGTCGGGTCCCCCCGGCTCAATCCGGTTGTTCGGCCCGACCGGAATATCCAAATCTTGTTTGCGATTACGATTGTAATAGCCGAGTAGAATACTATAGGTACCGTCCTGGTTTGCAAACCAACCCTCGAAGGCGGCTGTAATGCTCTGACCCGCGTCGTGCCTAGGCTCCAGAGGCAAGCTTTGCGCCTGCACCAGCGCGGCGCTCCCGAGCACGCCCGCCATCCATAAAATGATCACGCTCGAACGCCGCACTTGCATGGTTCCGGTTCCTTGCGGGTGATCTATTTCCGCGCCCGAGCAGCGGCGGATGCAATCTGCTTTGACTTTTGTTCCGTGAGCCACGACTGATAATCTTCGTCGCCGATGAAAGTCACATTGACCCAAGCGTGCGCCATTTCGTCGACCGTGCGATCGCCCCATCCAACCCATTGGTTCGGATCGGGGTTGTTCGGATTATTCACCGTGTTGTCGTGCCACGCGGTGATATGCAGCACGGTGCCCGCCGGCAGCACCGGTGCCGCATCGTCGGCATAAATATAGTTGGTCATCCAATTAAAATTGAAATGGTCCACATAGCTGAGCATTTGTGTGCTGCCGTCAGGCAAAATCGCTTCCATGGACATGGCCTTGCCCCGCAGATGCATGTGTGGCTGGAAGTTCTCGAGGCGGGCCGGCCGCCTCAGCACGTGGTATCCCTCCGTCTCCGCGATGGAGTTGGGACGAATGTCCAAAAGAGGGCCGTCGTCAGACTGGGTTGCCCCGTAAGCCATCAAGTACGTCCGATATTTCGGCTCCTGCCCCTTCGGATAGAGATAGATTGCCAACTCAGCACGATCGGTGATCTCCTGGCCGACGGCGTGTAGGTGGAGTTCCCACCAGATATGCGACCCGGGTAGCAGCAACTTTCCGGTATTGGGGCGATAGATGTCGTAGTTCTTTCCGATCGCCCACTCCATCAGCAATCCCGGACCGTCATTCTGAGTGTCGGTGCCCACGAAGAGACTCGACCTCTGATCGGGTTCATCTTGCTGCAGCCGTGCGAGGACGTGATGCATGATGCGGCGGCCTGCGGGTGTGGCTGGCCGAATCTCAACCGCTCGCACCCACCGGGGCTCGGTCACCGGCACTGCAGTGTACGGCTTCCACCACACATCTTGTCCGTGAGCAGGCATGGTGTAGGGGTCTGACGAGATGACCATATCTGGCGCACCGAACTGTTTGGCGAGTTGCCAGCCGTCGTCATTCGGCCAAACTCTCGGAGGTGGCATGTCGTTAGGATTTCCCAGAGGCGCTCCCGCATCGATCCACCGGACGATCGTATCGATCTGCTCGTCGCTCAGCGATATATCATTTTTGAAATGCTGGATACCCAACGACTTGTCGAGATGCCATGGCGGCATGGTGCGCGTCAGTACGCGCTGCCTGATCGCCCTGGCCCACGGACGCGTCTCTTCATACGTTATGAGAGACATGGGCGCCATCGATCCGCTCCGGTGACAGTCCTGGCACTTCTGCTGAAGAATCGGGGCGACGTCTTTAGCAAAGGTGACCTGTCCCTGTGTCGTGGCCCCGTTTGCCTGCGCCTTTACGCGCGTTGGAGACATACCCACCGCGACCATCACCATGAAAACCACTGGAATGACGCCACTAGCGCCGCAATACCTGGATCTCCGCACGGCCTTCATCTCGATACCTCCTTGCCGAAACTCCTCAGCGAAATGCTTAACTTTCCGGCCGCGTCGATTTTCCTTTGAAACGGACCACTAGATACCGCTTATGGTGCCCACTGCACCACGCATCCCTCAGTGTGTCAAGCAGAAATCTTTTCTGTGCACACCTGGCCTCACCAACGCGGAGCCTATTCCGAAAATCTGAGCATTGGAACTTGGCCCCGATTCTCCCGCGTTCAAATGAATCTCTCGTCTCGGAGCTGCCGCATTTTATTTTTTCGTTGGCATCGTGTCACAGGTCCACATTGCGTTATTGACCTGGCTCTTAGGTCATCGAGGTGAACTGGTCGGACGTGAAACGGTACGGCTCCCTCTGCCCTCTGTTGCCTCAAAGGGTAATGGCCGCGGGCAATCGGTTTTGGGCAAGCTAGAACCAACTCCTGGGGCATGTTTGTCCTGTTTGACCTAGGAATACGCTCAGGTTAACGAGACAACCGCGCTCGGGAGCGGTCCCGGGGGACAGCCGTCCTTTTTCTTTATGCGCCGTATGCGACGATGATCTTTGAATGCAGGATTGATTTCACGTGGGGACTGCCGCTCCCTTCAGCGAGAACGAGATTAAGCTCGTGAAGTTGTTGTCGCGGCGAAGAGACTTGGCGGTCTCCCGAAATCGAACACGGGCACGACGAAGGGCATTTCGCTTCATTCGGAATGGCCTTGGGTGTATAAGAGGCCATCTGGCCGGACAAATGGAAAATCCCAGGCAAATTTCGAGCCGTGCACGGACCCAAAGGAGATGGGCGATGAAGACTGGTCGGATATCAAAGGTTGGCGCAGTAGCGATCGTTGTGTCCGCGTTTTTGCTCGCCACGGGTGATCGGTTTGTGCCGGGACGCGGTGTTCAGGCCGCCCTGGCCGTTGAGAAGACGGTGAGCGTTTCAGCTACGGGAGGCACATTCGCGGGCAGGTTTTCGACTAGGGCAATGCCCTTGGGCTTGCCGTCCGAGGACACGGCGAAAATCGTGCTGAATGCGTCGTTGCCGCACCATCACCCGCAATGGCTGGAAGTGCCGATGGGCTCAGTCAAGATCCGAGTCTTTGTCATTTATCCGGACTTGGGCGACACGGCACCGGTCGCAGTAGTCACGGCGCGCAATCAAGGGCTGAGTGACTGGGTACGCGCGGTCGGCACTGAGGTTGTGAATGAGGGTTACATCACAGTCGTTCCTGACCTCCTTTCGGGCTTGGGGCCGAACGGCGGCGGTACTGACTCGTTCGCCACCCATGAAGCTATCGCGACGGCGCTCGCCCGCTTGGGCGAAGGTGAGACCGAGCGCCGGACGAAAGCCGTGCGTGACTATTTCGTAAGCCTGCCAGGCTCCAACGGCAAGAGTGCGATGCTTGATTTTAACTGGAGCGAAAACCGCCTCGACGCCGCCCTAAGCAGCCTGACGCAGCAGCGTGTGGTCAAATTCGATCTGACCGAGCACGCCTGGCACAACACCCTGGCCCTGCTAACGAGCTTGGCGGAGCCGGAGGCAACGCCGCAAGCGAAGTCCACGCTGCCTGCGGTTAAAGATGACGCCGCTGCCGCCGCTTCTGCGGCCCGTCAGCGCGATGCCCAGCAAGAGATCGCCAAGCGTAGCGACATTGTACCGGGTCATTTCGGCGGCCCCGAGAAAGTGGTAGATCAATCGCCTCGCCATGGCGAGTGGGTCGATATCCCGGCGAGCACTGCCGCGGGTTCGGTGAAGCTGCATTCTTGGCTCCTCCAACCGCTCGGCAACGACAAGGCCGCGGTGGTAGTCCTCATCCATCCGGGACCCGGTATGGACATCGGCGAGGCCCCAAGAAAAGGTGAAGGAGCAGACTGGATGCGCGTCGTTGCCGATAAACTCGCGCTCCAAGGCTTCATTGTCATCATGCCGGATCTGGCCTCCGGTTTGGGCCCGAACGGAGGCAATTTTGATTCGTTCAAGTACCCCGACGATCTGGCCAAGGCGTTGGGGACGCGCCCTGTCCCCGAGAAAATAGGGCTTCTCAGGGCGGCGCGAGACTACGCGCTCAATCTGCCGCGGGCGAATGGCAAGAGCGGCATCACCGGCTTCTGCAACGGCGGCGGCTTTGCTTGGGAAAGCGCGGCGGAGATACCTGGGATCAACGCTGCCGTAAGCTTTTATGGCGCCCCTCCCGACCTCGCTACGATGGCAAAAATACAAGCTCCAGTTCTCGCGTTTGCCGGCGATGATGACCCTGGATTGGCACCCAAGGTGGCCGCTGCCGCGCCTGAGATGCAGAGGCTCGGGAAGACGTTCGAGTTCAAGATCTATCCCAACGTGACTCACGCGTTCCTCGAGCACCAGACACTGGGTGAAAATGCCGTAGCGACCCTTGATTCCTGGCCGCGGGCGATAGCGTTTTTTAAGCGATACTTGAATGCCCAGACGAGCAGCACCAACACTCGGACAAACTGAAGGAGGGGGCCCTCCCGGGCCCTCCCCCGGGCCCTCCCCCCGCCCCTCTTTTTACAGGTCAAGTGCGTTTGTAATGCCCACGATGAAGATGTTGACGCTTGACACAACCCGGACCGAGCACCCTTCTCCAATGTCAACCGCAATTAGCGAGTCCGTGCGCCGTCCTTAACTGCTTTCAGCATCAGTTTAATGCGTCGTTGTTGCCGTTACCAAACGCCGCCATTTGTGACGGATTGTTTTTCTTGACGTGAATTACCTTGTCTCGGTCATGCCGGGATCGCTGCGGCAATATTTGTGGTCGCAATGGTACACAGGCGAGCTGCCCTGAGGCGGTACCGAAAGAATCAGCCGAAATAACATCTATTTCTACGAGTTCTTAAGTCTTCGCAGGCGATCTTCGACGCCAGTGCTTAACCTGCCTCCAAGGGAGAGAGTGCCGGTGTAATCCGTTACCACACGACGGATGTTAGAGGCTCCGCAAAATGGGGAATTCATAAGTTCATTCCAGGTTCTTCCATCGCTAGCACCCGAGGCGAGTTTATCATCGCCGGGAGGCGCAACGTTTCCGAAAGACATTCGCTGGATACCTTCGCAGCTCATTCCGCACATTCTGGGGATATCAGTGTTGGCACGCACCGCAAACAGCAAATCGCTCGGGCTGCGGCCCTCGGGTCGGGATGAGCTTGGGGGGCGCGAGTGGGCGGCGATTGAATGTTAGGATGGCGCTCCATTCCCCAGCCGGCAGTTTGCGCGTTCGGAGTTCCGGAGATAGCCGAGGCTACTTGGCCTTATCGGGGCCGGTAGCGGGGGCGGCGGTGGGGCCGGTTTGGCTGCCGAAGTACTTATTCCAGCGTTCCTGGTCTGAGGGGGAGCACTCCATTTCTTGAATTTCGAGATGGGGTGATTGCAACCTCAAACGGAGTTTGTCGAGAGCCACCCAAGATTTCGTGTATATCTTCGGGTCGGTAATTTTGATGGAAAGCTCCAAATGGTCGGCGTCCACGCGGTGATAGGTTTCTTCCACCTGCATGGCGTCACTTTGCGGAAGGCCGGCGTTATCGAGCCAGGTTCTGTCATCGTAGAATCCGTTCGTCTGGACGACAAACGTGTAGTCATCGGCCCACTTGCCCACCGAGTATCCCCACCAGCGTGGTTCGGGAGGAAGGGCATCGGCGCTGTTTCCCCATGCCGGATTCTGGGGATCGTTTGGCAGTTCGCGGCCATCGGTCCAGATTTGTCGCCAGCGGTGCTGGAATTTATACAAGATCACGGTGTGAGTGGGAGTCTGCAGGATTTCGCTGGTCCTAAAATTATGAAGATTCATTCGCGGGAAGCCCCCTGGATCACATTTGAGGATGGGATCGTTCGTCAGCGCGTCAGGAACCATGCGATACCCCTCGACGGGGATATGGGCCTTGAGGGTTTCGCGCCCTAGAGGTGTGTACGGGGGCTCAACATCCGGTTTCAAGCAATCGGGTGTGGCGTAGCCCGTGTCGGTGACCGGCGCATTGGGATCGACCGTATACTTCCCGCCGGGTTTATCGCGCTTGCACGATTCCATGGCAGCGGCACCTTTCCCCTGGATTCCGCCGGCTACCCCGTTG
>Ga0209577_10002248_pt1 | contig 18699 bp, 16 predicted proteins | sample GraSoiAngelo_109_FD_185874 | JGI IMG/M metagenome (GOLD analysis project Ga0209577, IMG submission 185874) | Grasslands soil microbial communities from the Angelo Coastal Reserve, California, USA - 14_0903_12_20cm (SPAdes) (version 2) | ecosystem: Environmental > Terrestrial > Soil > Grasslands...
AGATAGCGCGCGGGTGTGGTCCCGGTATTGAAGTGCTGGTGGAACCAGAGGTTGGGCGGCACGAGCATCGCGCCCTCGCGCCAGTCGTAGCGCTTCGGCTCCTCGCCCTCGGGCCACATCAGGCTGAACCCCTCGCCGCTCAGGACGATGACGTGGGCGCCTGGGCCGTGGGCATGCGCTTTCTTGTAGGTGCCGACGGGGAACTGCGAAATGTGGCTGTTCATCGAGCCCTTCGCCATGCTGAAGCGCGTATGCCCGCCTCCCGCGCCGCGCTCCTTCGCCGCAAACAGCGGCAGGTTGACCGCATCGGCGACGAAGTTCGTGTCCAGCAGCAGCCCCTTCTGCTCGCCCTTGTTGGCGAAGTATTCCGGCTCGCCGTCGAAGCGTTCTTTGAAGTCGTGGTCGGTGTTGAAGACAAAATCGAGATCGCCGAAGGCGTTGATGATGACCGGGGCGTTGGTCACGGCGACGTAGCGCGCGGCGTCCTTGCCCGAGCCGTTGAAATGCTGGTGCCAGGCGTTGAGCGGAATCGCGAAGATCGCGCCCGCCCTCCACTCGAAGCTCGTGCGCTTGCCGGCATTGTTCCACACGGCGGTCGAGCCGCGGCCGTCGAGCACGTAGATCATCTCCTCGTAGAGCTGCCGCCGTGCCGCGAGGCTCTTCCCGGCCGGGATCTCGCAGACATAGCAGTCGTTCGAGGTACGCGAGGCATCGTGATTGAGGAATACGGCACGCCCGCCGCGTCGCGGCCAGGGCTTCAGCTCGACCGTATGCAGATCCGGCACGTACATCGAGCTGATGATGTCGAGCCCTTCGCCCCGCACCCAGCGGGCGTAGGGCGTCTCTTTTTCTGAGGCGAACTTCCTCGCCAGCTCCTCTGAAACCGTCGAGTTTTTCATTCGTCGTGATTGTGATTCGTTTCGTCGTGCCGCGGCGCGAAGCCGACGCCGCCGGCTGCCGGCTCGCTCGGGCGCGCAATCACCGACTTCTGGAACAGCATGTTCATGAACATGTACATCGGCTTGGTCTTGATCACCAGAGCGCGCGCCGGCTTGTCGGGGCTCGCGTTGAAGTGCTGGTGCACGCAGTTGTTGTGCACGATCGCCACGTCCCCCGCCTGCCAGTCGTAGCGCACGCCGTCGTGCACCTCGTAGCCCTTGCCGTCGAGGATGTAGAACGCCGCCTCGTTGACGTGGCCGTGCTTCTGGGTGCGCCCGCCGGGGGCGTATTCCTCGAGGTGGACGTGCAGGGTCTGCGTGAGCCCGTCCACCGGTTCGACGAAATGCTTCGAGAAGGACTGCGGCCCGTCGACGAACTTCATCGCCTTGCCCTTGATCACGCGCGGCATGGCGCGCAGCCGCGCGAGCTCCTCGCGCAGGCCGTACTGGCCCTGCATGCCGCGCACGAAAACACGGTCTTGCTTGCTGTTGTAGTGCGAGTCTTTTCCCATGTCATTTCTGCCTCAGGAACAGATCCTCAAAGAGCTTTGTCCATTTGTCGTGATCGTCCAGCATGACTTTAGGATCGACCAGCGTCAGCGGGACCCTGTTGAGCGGCGTGTCGATCTTCCGGTTCGTCGGCACGAAATCGCGCCTGGCAAGAATACCCTGCCCCTCTTCGCCGATCTCGAAATCATAGAACAGCACTGCGGCGTGCGCATGCGGCGCTCGCCTCATGACGGCGACGCCGTTGGGTCGCGCCACCGCCGAACCGATCGAGAACCACTCGATCGGCGCGCCTTGCCTCTTGAGCTGCTCGGCCTTGTAGTTGTAGACCGTGAGCGCGAGCGGCACCTCGCCGGAGACCACGAGCTGGGTCAGCAGGGTATGCCCCCTGCGGACGGAGATGCCGTTGGCGGCGACGATTTCCCGGAAGATGCGCAGTCCGCGCGCTTCCCCGAGCTGGGCGAAGATCCCCGCAAGCCAATCCTCATCGCCTGCCTCGATGCCGAGCTTGCCCTTCCATCGCGGGTGCGCGAGATCGTCATAGGTTTTCGGCAGGTCCTGTTTTCTGACCAGGCGGGTGTTGTAGGCGAGCGCGAAAACGTTGAGACGCGTGCCCACCCACTCGCCGTGCGGGCGAATCGCGGCGGGGATCAGCTCGGCCAGGTGCGGCGAGCTCACCCGCTGCTCGAGCTGCTCGCGGTGCAGCATTTCCATTTCCGGGCCGTTCGTTTCAACGACGTCGACCGTGAAGCGCCCGCCTCCCGCCTCGGTCACGGCGCGTTGCAACACGTTCTCCGAACTCGCCCGCCACATGCTCACCTTCACGCCGTATTTGCGCTCGAAGGCCTGTGCTACCGCGCCGATGTCGTTCGCCTGCGCGGACGTGTACAGGCTGAGCTCGCCTTCCTTCTTAGCCCCAGCGACCAGTCTCTCGAGCCGGTCAGCCCCTTCGTACAGGGCGGGATTCACCTGCGCCAGCGCGCCCGCCGCGAGCGCGCCTAGAAGCAGTGCCAGTAAAGGCCTCACGAGCATCAATCGCTATCCCTTTTTATGGCCTGCCCCCGCAGGAAAAGTTCCGACCACAGCCTCTCCCATTTCTCCGATTCGTCGATGACCACCGCGGGATCGATCATCTCGTAGGGAAACTTGTTGAGGTTCGTGTCGACCGCCGTGCTCGCCGGAACGCGGTTGCGTTGCTTGATCAGGGTCTGGCCTTCCAGCGAGAGCATGAAATCCGCGAACAGGAGCGCAGCGTGCGGACGCGGTGCGTGTTTTGCCACCGCGACCGCATTCGGCCGCCCGAATGTTGGCTTGAGCGCTTTCCATTTGACCGGCGCCCCTTTGGCCAGCAGTCGCTCTGCATTGTGGTTGTAAATGGTTGCGGCGAGCGGAATCTCGCCCGAGGCGACCAGCTCTGCCATCAGAGTATGCCCGGTCCTGATCTGAGGTTTCGCCTGCGCCAGCTTGCGAAAGAATGCGAGGCCCTTCTCTTCGCCCATCCATTTGACGATCGAGCCGAACCAGTCGGTGTCGCCCGCCTCGATGCCGATCCTGCCGACCCATCGCGGATGCAGCAGATCCTCGTACGAGTTCGGCACCTCGTTTGGCTTCACGAGATTCGTGTTGTAGGCGATGGTGAAGAAATTGAACCGATCCGCCACATAGTGACGATGCTTCGGAAACGCCTGCGGCGGCAGGTTCCTGAATTGCGGGCTGTGGAACTCCTCCAGCATGCCCTCCCGATAGAGCGCCTCCATCTCCGGGCCGTTCAGCTCGAACGCATCGACGCTATAGCGCCCTGCGCGCGCCTCGGTCAGCGCGCGCTGCAGGACCTTCTCGCTGCTCGAGCGCCACAGCTGCAGCTTGACGCCGTACGTCTTCTCGAAGGCTTCGGCGATGGGCACCGAGTCCTTGAGATTGAGGGAGGTGTAGACCACTGCCTGCCGCTCCTTCTTCGCGCCCTGAAGAACACGCTGGTCGCGATCCGCTCCCTTGTACAGATACAGATCGCGATACGGGCCGGCAGCGCCTTGCTGGGCCCACGGCATGCTCGCCCAAGCGAACAGTACCGCAAGAAAAAAAGAACGGGCGCCAAAGCGCCCGTCCACCTTTACACCGTGCAAAGGGCTAGAAGGTATAGCTGATACCCAGCGCGGCCTGCGTGATGTCTGCGCCGCGCTGCGGAGAACCGGGCTGCCAGTTGTCATACGCGGCCGACTTGTCGTTCGACAACTTACCGGCGATCGCATACAGGAATGTCTGGCGATCCAGCGCATAAGCCACGCCAAAATTGATCATTGCGCCCTTGAGCCCGGTCGTGCTGCAGGCCACGCCGCCGGTCAATGCGCAGGTTCCTTCCCCGCCGCTAGTGTATTGAACAGCAGTGCGCCATGGTCCGCCCCAGCGCGTCTCCCAGCCGATGTTCCAAGTGGTGTGTTTGTAGCTCTCGAACCTCGTTCCGGCCGCCTGGCCACTCTCCTTGTATTCCAGTTGTGCAATATCGCCAACCAGCCGATGACCGCCGAAGCGGTATTCAGCGCTCAGCCGCGTCCCCGTGTCCTTGGAATGCGCGCCGGCGGTGGTGTCGTTTTTCAACGATCCCACAGGCAGGTTCTTTGACCCGCCGAAGAAATCATTATGTACCTCCTGCTGCAGCGAAACATAGAAGGGGCCACCTTCCCATTTCACTCCGTATGAGTACAAGTTCGCATTGAAATTTCTGCCGACGTCACCCTTAGTCTCATCCGGGGAGTACTGGAATCCCGCTGTAAAGCCCCTGTATTGCGTCGACTCAAGCTGGAGCGAGTTCGCTTTGCGCAAATGGAAGCTCGCAGAACTGTCGCTACCGATGCCGATTTGTGAGAGCACGTTACTCGCCGAGACAAAATTGCCGCTCGAGATGCCAAACATCTGGAAGGTGTCGCCGTACTCCTTGTAGATCGTGTCCATGTTGCCGAGCTTGACGGTGCCGAAGTTGCTTCTCAAGCCGACAAACGAGTTCCTGTTCGAAAACGTGCCGCCGCTGCCGTCGATTCCGATCGACTGCTCGACCTGCCAGATCGCCTTCAAGCCGGTACTGCCGAGCGCTCTCTCACCGCGAAAACCAAGGTAACTGTTCTGCGAGTCAATCGCCGAGCGCGCGCCCGCGTCCGTGATCGGGGCCCCCGCAGGAACGGTGCCGGTCAACGACACAAGTGTCGAAACTGACTCGCCCGGTTGCGTCGCTCCCTTGCTAGTCCCCCACAGATACTGTGGATAGAGCTTGCCGTAGAACTGGACGGTGCCGATGGTCTCGTTGCCGAACATGATCTGGGCTTGCGCCGCGGGCGCGACGAAGAGCGCGCCAACAGCTACGGCGACTGCGTTCCTTTTCATTTTTCCTCCTCCCGGAACGTGTTCCTTTATGAGGAACATCAATCTTGAAAACGGAACAACCGCTCACGAAGCTACAAGTGACGCTTCATGCCGTCAAGTCCATGCAAGGTTTTCGTAGCTTGGCGCAGTGCGGCAATTTGCCGAAACGCGACGCTACCGGCCGTACTGATCGAGCTTGAACCGGCGCGGCTTGAGCGCGCGGCAGATCTCGCGCGTTACATCCGCTTGTGGCAGCGCGAGGCCGCACGCGGCAGCCATTTCGGCGACGATCGCCATGTCGTCCTCCGCCCAGGCCATGGTCTGCGTGCCCCACTTGGCGAGCGCTTCGTTCGCGGCGCTCGACATGCCGAGCGCGCCTCGCATGAGGTCGATATCCAACCCGTGGCGCTGGGCGAGCGCGAGGCCTTCGTGGTCGGCGACCAGGCAAGCCCACATGATGAGGTTGTTCACTGCCTTGGCCACCTGCGCCGACCCCACCCCGCCCGTGTGGACGACGTCCGCGGAATAGGCGCGCAGCACGGGCGTGACGCGCTCGACGATCGGGCGCGGGCCTCCCACGAATGAAAGCAGCGTGCCGCGGTCCGCGGCCTCGCCACCGCGGCAGACGGTCGAGTCGATGACCTCCAGCCCAAGCGCGCGGTTCTGCGCGGACAGATCCTGAATCGTCTTGGGGTGAATCGTGCTCAACACGGCACAGACCGATCCGCGCCGTGCCGAGCTCAAGGCGCCGCCCGGCGCAAGCAGCTCGCGCACCTCGCGATCGAGCCCCACGCAGACAAGAATGATGTCGCATTCGCGCGCCAGGCTGGCCGCGTCCGGCCGCCAGAGGGCAGTCTTTTGTTCGACGTCGGGTTGCCTGGTGGAGTCGAGATCGGTGGCGAGGGTGCGAAAGCCCGCGCGAGCGAGGTGACCGACGATGGGAAGGCCCATGCGGCCGGCGCCGACGACACCGACGGTTTCGCTCATCGCTTTTGGGTGATGGTGTCGAGAAGCGCCGGCTCGCCTGCCTTGACTCGCTTGATCGCGCGCTTTAGCGCGGCGGGAATTTCCGCAGGCTGGTCGATAGGGCCTTCCGCGTACCAGCCCATCGACTTGGCCATCGCCGCGAAGTCGGGCGCCGGGTCGGCCAGGTCCATGCCGATGTGCGCGCGCTCGAGCGGCGTGCCGCGCAGCTTGGCCATGCGGATCTGGTGCTCCCAGTCGTTGTAATAGGCGCGGTTGTTGTACATGACGACCAGCAGCGGAATCCTGTGCTTCGCCGCGACCCAGAGCGCGCCAGCGTCGAACATGAGGTCGCCATCGGGCTGCAAGTCGACGACCAGGCGCCCGGCGTCGCGGTGCGCGAGCGCCACGCCGAGCGAGATGCCGATCTGGGTTGCCGTGCCGAGGGACCTGCCGGGATGGCGATACGGCTTGTCGAAGTCCCATAGCTTGCGCGCCCAGTCATCGAGCGTGCCTGCCGTGAGCACCCAATCCTCCCCTTTGATGGCCTCCCAGACCTCGCTCGCCAGGCGAGGCAGCGTAATCGGGCTGGCGTCTGCGTCCTCTTTTGCTTCTTTCGCCCAGCGAGCGCGCGCTGCCGCGCTCATTTGCGCCACCTGCCTTGAGCGCAAATCCCTTGCGCGGGGCGAGATGCGCGGCTTGAGGAGCTGCGTGAGCGCCGGGATTGCCAGGGTCGTGTCTGCCAGCACCCGCAGGTCGGCGTGGGCCAGGCGCTGGTAATCCATCGCCCAGCTCGAGATCTCCAGATCGCCGAAGCCGATGTCGACCCATTTGCATGTCGCGGGCACGATCGAGGTCGTCTTTCGCGTCGTGCTCACCAGTTCGGTCGTCGCACGCTCCCAATCACGCGTATCGAGGCACAGCAGGAGGTCGGCGTCGCGGAACACGTCCTTCACCATGCTGACGTTGAGCGGATGCCGGCCGGGAAAATTCAGCCGGCTGTTGACGTCGTAGACCGGCGCGCCCAGCGTCTCGGCGAGCTCCACCAGGCCGTGGAAGCCGGCTGCGTCGCGTCCCACGTACTCGGCGAGAATCACCGGATGCTCTGCGGCGAGCAGCATCTCTGCCGCGCGCTCGAGCGCGGCGCGATCGGGCGCGATCGGGCTTGGCAGCTTCGCCGCCCCCGGCGGCGGCAATGGCACATCATGCTCGAGCGGCTGCTCCTGCAGCCAGGCGTCGTAACACATATAGATCGGACCCCTTGGCTCGGTCATCATCACCGAGTACGCGCGCACGAACGCCTCGGGCACGCCGTCGATCACGGCCGGCTGGTAATCCCACTTGGTATAGGCGCGCACCGCCTCGCCTTGCACGAGCGCGGTGTGAACCCAGTCGATGCGCGGCCGGCGCTTGCTCTCATCCATCGGGCCGGTCGCGCCGACGATGAACACGGGCGTGCGGTCGGCGTAGGCGTAATAAATCGCCATGTTGGCGTGCAGCAGGCCGACGAGGTTGTGCAGGATGGCCACCATCGGTTTGCCGCTCGCTTTGGCGAATCCGTGCGCGATCTGAACCGCGGTCTCCTCGTGCGGGCACAGCATCAGCGCCGGCCGGTTGGCACCGTAGTTGACGATCGAATCGTGCAGAGCGCGATACGACGCCCCCGGATTGAGGGCGGCGTGCGGCAGCTCGTACGCATGCAGCAAATCGACGATGACGTCGGACGCCCATCTGCGCGCCGCTGCGCGGGGCTTGCTCACTCGCCGGGCGCCCATTCGCCGGTCGCCCTGAGCGCGACGCATTTGTCCGGATCGATTCGCAGGTAAATCGGCTCTCCGACCCGCGTACGCAGCGAGGGATGGGCGCGCGATTGCAATGCCCGCTCGCGGAGCTTCACCTGGAAATCGACCGCCTCGCCGAGGAACACCTTCTGATCGACGATTCCCTTCCAGACGTTCTCGCCTTCCGGCCGCGTCTCGGAAAGCTGGATATCTTCGGGCCGCACCGACAAGATCACCCTTTCTGCCTGCTGCAGCGCTTCGACCGCCCTCACCTTCATTTCGCCGAGCGCCGAGTGCACGCGGTAGTAGCCCGGGTCCGCGGGCGCGCTCACGGTGGCGTGCAGGAAATTCGTGGTGCCGACAAACTCGGCAACGAACTGGTTGCCCGGCCGCTCATAGATCTCGCGCGGCGTGCCGACCTGCTGGATCAGGCCGGCGTTCATCACGGCGATTGAATGCGACAGGGCGAGCGCTTCGCTCTGGTCGTGCGTGACGTAGACGGTGGTAATTCTCAGCTCGCGCTGCAGCCGCTTCAGCTCGAAGCGCATGCGTTCGCGCAGCTTCGCATCCAGGTTGGAAAGCGGCTCGTCGAGGAGCAGCAGGCGCGGTTCCATGACCAGCGCTCGGGCGAGCGCAAGGCGCTGCTGCTGGCCGCCCGAGAGCTTGGTCGCCTCGCGGCCGGCCATCTCCTCGAGCGCGACCACCTTGAGCACGCGCAGGACGCGTTCCTCGATCTCGCGCCTGCCGAGCGCGCGCCGGCCCACCCGCAGCGGGAACGCGGCGTTCTCGAACACCGTCATGTGCGGCCAGATGGCGTAGGACTGGAACACCATGCCCAGCCCGCGCCGGTTCGGCGGGACGAAGACCCCGCGCTGCGAGGAGTACACGATATCGCCGCCGACGGAGATTTCTCCCTGCCGCGGCCTCTCAAGGCCGGCAATGGAGCGCAAGGTGGTGGTCTTGCCGCAGCCGCTCGGTCCGAGAAGCGTGAACAGCTTGCCCTGCGGCACTTCGAAGGCGACCTCGTGCGCGGCACGGACCGCCTGGCCGCGCTCGTCGACATACTCGGTGCACAGTCCCGCTACGCTGAGCACGTTACGCCTCCCCGATGCCGAACTTCCTGCCCACCCACTGGGCGAGCAGCACGAGCACGAACAAACCCAGGATAAACATCACGCCAAGCGCCGAGAGCTCGACGTACTGCCCGTTCTCCCACAGCTCCCAGATCACGATCGAGAGAACCTCGGTTCCCGGGCTGTAGAGCAGGATCGAGCTCGACAGCTCGCGGATGGAAACGATCATGATGTAGATCCATCCGGCGATCAGCCCCGGCTTGAGCAGCGGCAGGATGATGCGGCGGAAAGTCGTCGCCCAGCTCGCCCCGCTCATCGCGGCGGACTCCTCCAGCTCCTTGTGGATTTGCAGCATCGAGGTGGTGTTGTAGCGCAGGCCGTAGGGCATGAAGCGCGTGATGTAGGCGATCAGCATGATCCAGATCGTGCCGTAAACTCCGACCGGCAGGTACAGGTACAGGATCATGATCGCCAGCCCGAGCACCAGGCCGGGAAATACCATGGGCAGCGAAGCGAGGTTGTCGAGCAGCCAGCGGCCGGGCAGCTTCGTCTTGACGACGATCCAGCAGATCACCGAGGTCACCAGCATGATCAGGGTCGCGCTGCCTACCGCCAGCAGCAGGCTGTTCCACACCGCGCTCGCCAGATTGGGATAGCCGAGGATGGTCCGGTAGGGATCCAGGGTCAGGTTCTGCAGCGCCTCGAGCGACGGCACGGAATAGAACTTCTGCAGCGACGACCACAGGAGCACGGCGAAAGGCAGCGCCACGATCAGCAGGAAGTAGGCGAGGAAGATCGCCGTGGTGAGGGTGCGCCATCGGCCGAGGTCGATCGGACGCGGGCGAAAGCCCTTTCCTGTCATGGTGGCGTAGCGGTTGCCGCGGCTGGACAGGCGCGACTGGAAATACACGCCGATGGCAGTGAGCGACAACAGGGTGACCGCATAGGCGCTCGCGAGTCCGATCTGGCTTGGATAGCGGTGGACCGCCTGGTAGATCGCGGAGGTGAAGACCTGGATACCGACTGGCAGGCCCAGCAAAGCCGGGACCTCGAAGGACTCGATCGCGCGCACGAAAAGAATGAGCAGCGTGGCGAACACCGCCGGCCACACCAGGGGGAGCGTGATCCTGGCGGCGACGTGCACGATGCCTGCGCCGCTCATCACCGCCGATTCCTCCAGCGCAGGATCCATGGAGCGCAATGCCGCGCTCATCAGCAGAAACGCCACCGGCGAGTAGTGCAGGCCGTCGACCCACATCATTCCCCCCAGCGAGTAGACGTTCACGAATACCGCGTCGGTGCCAAACAGCCCTTGGAGAACGAGATTGATCAACCCGATCTTCGGGCTGCCGAGCAGGATCCAGGCCACGGTGAACAGGATTCCCGGGATGATCAGGGGAATGAGGGAAAGAGCGTAGAACAGCGCCTTGAAGGGCGTGTTGGTGCGCTCGTTCATCCACGCGAGCAGCGTCCCGATGCAAAACGCGAGCAGCGCCGACCCGACCGCGAAACGCAGCGAATTCCAGAACAGGATCCAGGTGTCCGGCGAGCCGTAGGCCTGGCGGTAGTTGCCCAGCGTGAGCTCGGCCGCCTTGGCGGCGGTCTGTGGCGTGAAGAAGCTCTGCCACAGCAGGAACCCGAGCGGCACCACCGCCAGATACAGCGTGAGCAGCACGCAGGCGCCGATGAGCAGCCATTTGAAGTCGAATCCAGCTCGGCCTGGGGCTTCGATGCGACGGGGCAGTGCCGCGTCCACTGATATTGCCTTTCCTCAATACCCGAACGACGACCCGCCCACCAGCAGCACGGTGATGCGATCGGCGATCTTCTCGTTCTCGATGATCAGGATCTTGCCGCACTGGCGCTCCCGCCCGCGGCAGGCGTCGTTGTCGCAGCGGCCGGTCACCGCGCAGGGCGTATGCAGCGCGAGCTTGCGGCACTCTTGCACGGCGGCGCTATTGCGGATGCGCTCGATCGCGGCCGTGAGGTCCGGGACGATCTTATTGAGGCCGGCAACGAGTATCACCTTGCCTGCGCCGAAAGCATAGCCGGCAACTCTGTTGCCGCTGCCGTCGACGTTGACGATTTCGCCGCCCAGAGTGATGGCGTTGACGCCGCCGACCAGCCAGTCGGCCGTCGTCGCCTGGCGGCGCACGCGAATGCGTTCGCCGCGCTCTTCAATTGCGGCGATCGCCGGGCGCAGCCAGTCGTAGCGGCCGTCACGCAACACCTCGAGGAAGCCAATCTGCTCCAGCGTAGCAGAGCCCCCGTTCATCACCCGGGCGCCCGGCGGAATGCGTTGCAAAAGGCATGAAAGCGCTTCGCGACCGTCGCGAGCGTAGACGACCGAGACGCCGCGAGAAGCGAGTGCGGCCGCGAGTCGCGGCACGACCTCGGCATTCATCGCTCGGTGCTATTCGTCACGTTCGACCGGTTTGCCGCCGAGGAAGAGGTTCGACCAGAAGTTGTCCCACTTGTCCCCCTCGTCGAGGGCAAGCGCCGGGTCGATCATCTGGTGCGGAAACTTGTTCAACGGGCTGTCGACGGCGAGGCTCGCGGGCACGCGGTTCACGCCTTTCAGCGCTTCCTGCCCGTCCCTGGACAGCACGAACTCCGCGAACAGCAGCGCGGCGTGCGGCCGCCGCGAGTGCTTGGCCAGGCCGATGGCGCTTGCCTCGCCGAACACCGGCGCAATCGGCTTCCACGCCACCGGCGCGCCGCTCTTCTTCAGCGTCTCGATATTGTTGTTGTAGGCGGTGACGAGCAGTGGAATCTCGCCCGAGGCGACCAGTTGCGCCGCGAGGATATGGCCGCTGCGAATCATCGGCCTCATCGCCGCCAGCCGCCGAAAGTAGGCGAGGCCCCTGTCCTCCCCCATCGCCTTGGCAAGCGCGGCGAACCAGAGGACGTCGGTAGATTCGATCGCGAGCCGCCCCACCCATTGGGGATCGAGCAGGTCTTCGTAGCTCGACGGAACCTCCTGCGGCTTGACCAGATTGGTGTTGTAGCCCAGCACGAAGAAGGTGAAGCGGTCGGCCACGTACTGCCGGTGCTGGCGTGGGAAGGCGGCGGGCGAAAGCTCCTCGAATGCCGGCGTGTAGAAATCCTCGAGCAGCCTTTCCCGGTACAGCGCCTCCATGCTGTGCGCGCTCATCTCGATCACGTCGACTTCGTTTCTCCCGGCACGGGACTCCGCCAGGGCGCGCTGCACGATCTTTTTCGCGGAGCCCCGCCAATGGGTTACCTTGACGCCGTACCTGCGCTCGAACGCGGCCGCCAAGACTCTGCCGTCTTGCACGGTCATGGTGCTGTACCACACCACCGGTCCTTCCTTCTTCGCGCGCTCGACCAGGCGCGCCTCGCGGTCGGCGCCCTGGTAAAGGTAGATCTCGCGGTTGCCGAGGGGATGCGCCGCGCCCGCGGCCCCGGCGCCCGCCGCAAGCCCGCAGAACAGCACACGCCTCCAGAAAACTTCGATCAATGGCCTCCTCCTCGCCGCCGGACGCCTTCGGTATGATAGCCCACCGTTTCATCTGGAAAACCGCCGTTCCGAGGGAAAGAACGACGAGCTTCAGGTGCTTACGATGAAAGGACCCAGCGCAATGAGTGAACCTGCCGCCAACCCTATCCGGGTCCGCAAAATCGGCCACGTCGGCCTCTACTGCCGCGATCTCGATCGCATGGCCGATTTCTACACCCGCGTGCTCGGCTTCCAAGTGTCGGATACGAACGAAAAGGGGCTCGTGTTCCTGCGCTTCGGCGCCGACCATCACAGCTTCGTTCTCGCGCGCATGCCTGCAGAGGATCGGGAAAAGGCAGCCGGGCCGATGCTCATCCAGCAGATCGCGATGGAGGTCGCGGACGTGGACAGCTTGAAACGCATCCGCGCCTACCTGCTTGCCAAGGGCGCACGCGTGCTCGGGCCGATCAGGCATGAAGGCCCCGGCGGCAACTACACCTTCGACTTCGAGGATCCCGAGGGCAACCGCCTGCAGTTCTTCAGCGACATGGAGCAGATCGGCTGGGACGGCAAGAGCCGCCCGCGCGAGCAATGGCGCCGATTCACCGTCGAGGACTGATTAGTCGTGATGCGCGTGACGGTGGTGATGACCGTGGTGCCGGTGCGGGACCCTCGGGTCCTGGCTGAAGACGAGCGACTTGATGGTCACCGGCACCGTATGGGACGGCATGCGGATGCGGCCGAGATCGATGAAGTCGAAGTCGCGCAGCGCGATGCCATCGATCACCAGGACCTCTGAGCTGATGCCCGAGTCCTCCTTGAGGATAGCCCCGAGGGTCTGCGCGACGTCGCCGTCGAGCACGACGTAGATCGGCTTTCCGTGTTTGATGGTATTGGCCAGGCAAAGCGTGATCGCACGAGCAAAGGCTGAAAGGCGCTGGAACGACGGCTCGCCGCGCCAGCGAAACGCCAGTGCGATTTCGGTTTGCCCTTCGATCACGTCGAAGGCCTCGAAGTGGCTGCGGATGGCCGCGGCCAACTGCTCGGCGTCGATCGTGCCATCGAGGCGCACAGGGGGCTGGAGCACCTGCAGGTTCTTGCGCGGCAGCAGCTCGCCCGGCTGCGACACGTACACCGTGTTGCCGGAGAGCTGCACGCTGTACTCCGAAGCGCCGAAGGCGGTCGCGCGGATGCACTCTCCCGCTGGCAGCACTCGCCAGGGAAAACGGCCTTCGTCGAGACGCCTGCGCAGCGCCAAGCCGAGCCTGCGGCCGAGATCGCCGAAATCGCGCTCCTCGCGGCCATAGACATACTCGCCGACGCCGCCGGAGAACATGACAGCCTCGATGCCTGACAAAGCCTTGAGCGGCTCGGTGAGATAGAGCTCATCCGTCGGTTCCAGAATGGCTCTGCACAGCGCCTCAGCCATCCAGTCTCCGAGGGCGTCGAGCTCGCCTGCCGACAGCTGCTTGCCGAGGCTGCATTCGAAGCCCGCGCGGCGGGCCAAATCGCGCCCGGCCGGGTCCAGGCGCGTGATGCGGCGCTCGCCGTCGACGACCAGCAGGCGTCCGCCGATGTGTACCGCCGCCGTTTCGAGCACGCGCCCGTCGTGGATCACCGCGAGCTTGGTGGTGCCGCCGCCGATATCGACATTGAGGATCCGCAGATCCTGGTCGTGCGAGACTTTGGCGGCGCCGGAGCCATAGGCCGCCAGCATTGCTTCCATATGGTGCCCTGCCGTGGCGCAGACGAACTCGCCTCCCATTTCCGCCAGGAGCTCTGCGACGGCCTGCGCGTTTTCCCTGCGCAATGCCTCCCCGGTCAGGATCACCGACCCGGTGTCGATCTGGTCCGGATGCAGGCCCGCGGCCTGGTAGGCGTCATCGATGATCCTGCCGAGCGCCTGCTCGTCGATGCGCACCTCGTCGACGTAAGGCGTGAACGCCACCGGCGACTGGTGCAGCGTGTCGCGGGCGACGACGAAATACCGGCTCGACAGGTCTTCGCCCAGGCGGCGCATGCGCAGCCGCGAGAAGATGATCTGCGTACCGGCTGAGCCGATGTCGATGCCGACGCTGGTGAGCGAGAGGTTGTCGTGGAGCCAGAGCGGGTTTTCCTCCAGCGGCCCCGCCGGCCCGAGATCGTGATCGTGGTCGTGGTCGGCGCTCGCGTCGCCGTGGACGTGATCGTGGTCGCTTCCGTACACGTGATCGGCAAGCGTATGGCGCCGCTTTGGGTTGCCGTCGTTCGTCATGGAGGCCTAGAAATCGGCGCGCGAGCGCGACGGAAGGTGGCCGAGCCGCGTCGACACCGCGGCTGCGGTTCCGATCACGCTCGGCACGCAAGTCTGCATCAGCTTCTTGTTCATCCGCTGCACTGGCGCCGCAACGCCCAGCGCGGCAATCACGCCGCCATCATGGCTTCTTACCGGCGCCGCGATGCCGCGCAACCCGCTTTCGCTCTCCTCGTCGTCGATGGCGTAGCCGCGCAGCCTCACTTCGTCGAGCATGGCGACGAGCGCCTCGCGCCTGGTAATCGTCTTGGGCGTATACGCGGTCAGCCCGCGATCCATTATTTCCCTCACGTAATCGCGAGGTTGATCAGCGAGCAGCACCTTGCCCACGGCGGTGCAGTGCAATGGCGCGCGCCCGCCGACGGCCGCCGCCATGCGGATCGCGCGCCGGCTCTCCATCTCATAGACGTAGAGCACGCTGAAGTGATCGACGATGCCGAGCTGGACGGTTTCCCCGGTCTTCTCCAGCAGCTCGCGCAGCTTGGGGCGCGCTTCGTTTGCCACGTCCATGCGGCGGCGCACCAGGGCGCCGAGCTCGAACAGCGCCACACCGAGGCGGTACCTGCCCGTGTCGCTGTTTTGCTCGAGGAACCCGGCGCCAGTCAATGTCGCCGCAAGGCGGTGCACCGTGCTCTTGGCGAGCCGCAGCCGGTTGGCGAGGGTCGTGATGCCGAGCTCGTTCTCTTCGCCGGAAAAAGACGTCAGCAGTCGGATGGCGTTCGCTACCGACGAGAGCCGCGCTTTCGCCGTCTTGACGGCCTGTTCCATAACCGAGAACGCACTTCCCTATTGCGGAACATCATCGTAGCACGGCGAAACGGCTGGCCAGCGCGTAGACCGCGAAGATCAACACGATGCTGCCGAGGCTCAGCACTGGAGCGAAGGCGGCCGCCTGCTCCTCGAGCGCCGGCAGCACGTATTTCGCAAAGCCGCCCGCCGCGAGCGCGATGCAAAGACAAGCGATGGCGACGCTCACACAGCGCGACACGAACGCCGCGCGCCGGTCCGCGCCGGCGACGACTCTCGCCACCCACCAGCCATTCAGCGTGTCGGTGAGCGCCATGCCGAGGGTGAACACGATGCCGAGCACGGCGGCGAACAGCGCCCCCGCCATGCTGGCCCCGGTGAGCGAGAAAAGCAGCGCGTGGCTGATGGTGTCGAACGACAGCGCGAAGGCCGCGCCGGCCGAGGCGATGACCAGCGGATGGCTCGCCCGCGCCAAGCGCTCAGCGAGGCAGCGGCCGCGCATCCCCACCAGCGGCACTGCCTTTCCCGATGGCGTGCGAGCCATCATCAACAAATTGCCGATTCCCAGCACGAGAAGCACGCCGATCGATATCCAGGCGCCGAGGTGCTCGAGCCAGCGCGGCGCCTGCAAGTCGGCCGCGGACACCGCGACGCCCAATCCGACCAGCGTGACGACCGCGCCATGGCCGAGCGAGAAGAACAGCCCCGACCAGCGCGACATGCCCGGGCGCACTCGGGCGCTGGAGCGAGTCAGCCCGTCGATCGCCACCAGGTGATCGGGATCGAAGCCATGCCTGAGGCCGAGCGCGAATACGAGCGCGATCAACCCGGTCATTTCTGGATGAATAAGCCCTCCCAGAGCCTGTTCCATTTTTCCTGTTCCTCGAGCGCGCTCGCCGGATCGACCACGGTGTATTCAAATTTGTTCATGTGCGTGCGCACCTTGGTGCTAACCGGCACGCGGCCCATCGAGCTCAGCAGCTCCTGGCCCTGCGGCGAGAGAACGAAATCGGCGAAGGCGAGCGCCGCGTGCGGGTGCGGCGCGTTCCTGCCGAGGGCGATTCCCTGCGGCCGGGCGACCACCGGGTCCACCGGCACCCAGTCGATCGGCGCGCCCTTGCGCTTCAACGACTCGGCATTGCTGTTGTAGACCGTGAGTCCTACCTGAATTTCGCCCGCGCCGATCAGCTCGGCGAGCAGGATATGGCCTTTTCTGACGTCGGGCTTCATCGCCGCGAGCTTGCCGAAGAACGCGCGGCCCGCCTGCTCGCCCCATATCTTGACCAGCGTCGCCATCCATTCGGCATCGGTGGCTTCGATGCCGATGCGACCTTTCCACTTCGGGTCGGTGAAACCTGCGTAGCTGCGCGGCAGCTCGTCCTTGCGCACTTTCAGCGTGTTGTAGGCGACGACGAAGAAGTTCATCCGGTCGGCAATCCACAGCCTGTGCGGCGGGATGGCGCTCGCCGGCAGGTCCGACAAATACGGAGAATGGAATTCGGCGAACAGCTTTTCGCGCGCCATCATTTCCATCTCCGGTCCATTGGTCTCGATGACGTCGAAAGCATGGCGCTGCGCGCGCGCCTCGGTCAGCGCGCGCTGCAGCAGCTTTTCGCTGATCGCCCGCCACAACTCCACCTTGACCCCGGTCTTCTTTTCGAACGCTCGCGCAAGCGGCGCGGACTCGCTCGGCGCGAGCGAAGTGTAGAGCACCACCGTGCCCTCGCGTCGAGCCTGCTCCAGCAGCCGCTGCTCGCGATCGGCTCCGCGGTAACGGAAGACCGCGTCGTTCTTGTCCGCGCTCTGCGCGCTCGCCGCCGCATGCCATGCGGCCGCGCACGCGCATGCAACGACGAGTCGAATGGTCGGCTTCATCTCGATTGACGTGCCGCGGCATTCTATGGTGAAGTGACTTCGTCAAAACAGGGTTCCACATACGGAAACGACACGGGATGCGCACCAAGACCACCACCGGCGTCACGCATTACCATATCCAGAAGAAGCGCCGCGCCGAATTCATCGAGGAATGGCGCAGGCACCGGCACACCGTGGTGCGCCGGGACGACGTGGTGCTCAAGCCCACGGCGCGCGGCATGCGCAGCGGCGTCTACATGGGCTCGGACGGCGACTCGCCCACCCGCTGCCTGGACGCGCTGGTGCACGAGCTCGATGCCGGCGGCGTCACCACCGTGCACCGGCACTCCTGGGACGCGCAATTGTTCATCGTCGAGGGCTCGGGCTGGAGCGAAATCGACGGCACGCGCTACGCATGGAAGCCGTGGGACGCGATCCACCTGCCCGCGTGGAGCTGGCATCGTCACGGCAACGACGGCAAAAAAACAGCGCGTTTCATGAGCTACTCCTCCGAGCCGATGCTGTGGACCCTCGGCATGAGCCTGCTCGAAGATCGCGGCCACGAGGACGTGCGCAATCTGCCGCGGCGGCCGCCTTTCAGCGACGGCCCCGAAGGCGATGACCCTTATGCGCGCCGCCTCAGGCGCCTCGCCCAGGAAGCGAGGAAGCGCCGCAGCGGCCGCATTCACACGCCGTACGACGAGCACGATCTTCTTGCCACGCCGCGCGGCACGCGAACCAAGTTCCTGGTCGACCGCGCCATCGGCAGCGAGGCCTCGGGGATCACTCAAGTGATGATCCAGTTCGCTCCGGGCAAGACGCAATCGCTGCACCGGCATCCTGGCGAAGCCTGGCTGTACGTGGTCGAGGGATACGGGCACAGCTTCCTCGGCACGGCGCCGGACCGCGGGCAGCATTACCGCTGGAACAAGGGCGATCTGATCGTCGTCGACCATTTCCTTTGGCATCAGCATTTCAACGACGATCCGCGCCACCAGGCGCGGCTCGTGCGCGTGCACATGTTCGACTCGATTCTCGAGACCATGCGCGCGCTCACCGATCCGCTGGTCCTGTTCGAAGAGGCCGAGGACACCTTGCTCAGCATGCAGGAGATCTCGCAGATCGAGTGGCCCGACGACAAGCGGCCGGAGAGCTGATGGCGGCGAGCGTCCCCGCGCTGCCGCCCGGCGTGCTGTCGCTGCATGTGCTGCCCGCGGAGCACCACGACAAGGATTGGGACGCGATCATCGTCCCCGGCGCAGTCAAGGAGCGGCTGCTCGGCCAGGCGCTGCTCACCCTGAAGCACGGCCGCAAGCTCGCCCAGCTCGCCGGTCTGCCGCACGGGCTGATCGTGCTTGCCGGTCCGCCGGGAACCGGCAAGACGACTCTCGCGCGAGGACTGGCGCAGGTCGCCGCCCTCGCCCTGGCCCGCGACGGCGCGACGACCCTGGTCGAGATCAATCCGCACGCCTTCCCGAGCGACATGCTGGGCGAGAGCCAGCGCAACATCATGCGGCTGCTTCAGGACACGATCCCCGAGATCGCCGCCCGGCGCCCCTTCACCGTGGTGTTGATCGACGAAGTCGAGAGCTTCGCCGTACGGCGCAGCACGGCTTCGTTCGAGACCAACCCGGTCGACGTCCACCGCGCGACCGACGCGGTCATGCTGGGGATCGACGAGGTCGCGCGCAAGCTGCCTTCGGTGCTTTTCGTGACGACCACCAATTTC
>Ga0209577_10002249_pt1 | contig 18696 bp, 17 predicted proteins | sample GraSoiAngelo_109_FD_185874 | JGI IMG/M metagenome (GOLD analysis project Ga0209577, IMG submission 185874) | Grasslands soil microbial communities from the Angelo Coastal Reserve, California, USA - 14_0903_12_20cm (SPAdes) (version 2) | ecosystem: Environmental > Terrestrial > Soil > Grasslands...
TTGTTGTGAAGCCAGTTTGGCCTGTAGCCATGAGCCAGCGGTCCAGGTCAGGGTAGCGGCGGTGAGCGCGGCACCGGCGAGCAGGGTATTCTGACCACGGATGGAGATGAGCGTCAGGGGGAGAAAAGCTTCTCCTCCAAAGAAAGCCAGGCTGAGGAAGCCCATGGTGGCGATGGCGGCGGGCATGCCCGCCTGTGCTTTCAATGTACCGACCGGGAGAATACGATGGAGGGAAAGTATGCCTACTGCCAGGCCGAAGAGCGTCAAGATGATGGCGAGTGGAATGGATGGTATCTGTAAACCTGCCAGAGTCATTCCCGTGCCCAGCACTATACCGAGCGCGGCGAAGAGACGATGCAGGTCCCACGATCTCGATGACGTCGAGGGGGCCAGGTTTTTCAAGGTCGGCAGCACCAGTATCGTGGCGAGGGGTAACAGCGGGACAAGACCCAGAAAGACCCAGCGCCACCCGACAATATCAGCGACGATACCTGCGAGCGCTGGGCCAATGAGTCCAGGCACGACCCAGGCGCTCGCAAGGATGGCGATCATGGCGGGTTTCAGCTGTACTGGATAGCCGCGCCCAAGGCAGACATAGGCGACGGAGGCAATGGTGCCTGCTCCCAAACCTTGCACACCCCGGCTCAGAACGAAGGTGAGCATCGAGGATGCGGTGCCAGCCATGATCAGGCCGAGGACGAACAGTGATACACCGATCGTGAAAGGGAGGGCAGGTCCTTTGCGGTCAGCTTCATCGCCTGCCAGAATGAGACCGATAATCGTCGCGAGCATATAGGCGCTGAAAGACCAGCCATACAAACTCAGTCCCCCCAGGTTCGCAACGATCCTGGGCAGAATGGTGGCGACCGCCAGCCCCTCGAAGGCCGGACCTAAGGTGAGAAGAATGAGTCCCAGGGTAAGCCGCCGGTGTTGTGAATGCCATACACCTTCAGATATCGAAGCACTTTTTTCGTTGGTTTCTGGTAGTAAGGGTCTTGTTTGTGACATTGAAAGAACTCTTCCTCTCCTCCAAAATGCGTTGGATTGCTCACCCGCTGCAGGGTAAGATGGAGCAGGTCATGGTCGAGCAAGTGGGCAAACTGCGCGAACAGATGCTCAGCGTGAACACGCTTCCAGAGCCTGAAATACCAGAGGGATGGCAGGGAATGCCCCCGATGTTTGGCCCCACGATAGCGAGAGGCATGAGGCTTCAGCGAAGAATTCAGGGCTAGTAGAGCATGGGCAAACTCACTCCTGGGGATGCCCGCCGGTGTTCCCTCGATATTCGCCGTGCGCCGCTCCGGTCTTCGCGAGTGTGATACGAGCAGGGAGCGTGCTTTGACTGGAGAGGAGCGCTATGACCAGGACGCCGTTTCCATAGGTAACATTGGCGTGCTCCCCATCTACGGCTTCCGTGAAGGTAAGCTCGCGGTGATAGCCTCCCACGTTCCATTCGTTGAGGAGGACCTCTTTGGCATCTTTCAAAGTACCACGCAGGTCTCCGTGTATGATCAACTGGCCTTGCTCGGTGACCTCGACCAGGATGTCCTCAGGCTCGAGTCCAGGCATGGGAGCCGCAATCGTCAGGTGGTCGGGCGTGCGATACACATTGACAGGAATGAGCTGGAAACTGGTTAACTCTGGCATACGAGTTGTCTCCTCATTTTTTTAATGCTCTAACATGCAACGTCAAAGTCCGTCTGAGCAGTCAGAGAACTTCTCACTCACTTACATTACGTTGACTTATAGGTTGGCGTTTCCTGGTTCTCGGTAGCAATATGCATAAGTCCTATGTCATACAACGGCAGATCTAGGATACAATCACTCTACGGAAGACGGGTTTGACAGAGCGATCCAGGAAGATGTAGCCGAGCGTAACGGCGCTCAGGAGAATCCCGAAGATAGGGCCAAACAGGTGTAGGCTTCTATATTCAGGCTGCGTCAGCAAGAAGAGTTCGTATGCAATCTCCATAGACTCGTAGACGGCTGTGAGCCAGAATGCCCAGAATTGGAGTGTCCACAAGCTGTAGACCACTATGAAACCCAGCGCCGCCGCAATACTCAAGGCGATAAAATCACGTGAGCCGGGAGCGATGAAGAAAAGCAAGCCGATACAACTGATGGCACCTAAAAATTCAAAGACGGACAGCGTGGTGATACCGGAAGGGCGCCGACGGCGGAGCGCTTTCATAGATTTCTCTTTTCGTAGAGACTTCCAGGGCAGCCGCCCTGGCAATCATTCACAAACCCTGGTTGCTTGCTAAAGTAGGATAAGCTATGCATTGACTATACTCATCTACTCGTGGTGTTGTCAAGTAACTCGTAACTCGACTCGATCGAAGCTTTCATCCAGTCAACACATGTGCTATACTGTTTTTGCTCGCACGGACTACCAGCTTTTCATGATGTGATACCAGGGGGAGTAGATGGCACTTGAAGGGCAACAACTGGGCCGGTATCGGCTTGTGCGCCTGCTTGGAAGCGGCGGCATGGGTGAAGTCTACCTCGCGGAAGACGCGCGCATTCAACAGCAGGCCGCTATCAAGGTAATCCGGTCAGAGGTAAATCCATGAGGATACCAAAGCGCAGTCGCAGCGGTATTATCTGCGCATTGGCAGGGATGGGTCTTATAATCTCTACTGCTACTCGAGCGACACTACCATCTGCACCTCCGCTTTGGTAAGCAATACATGCAATCGCTTGCCGGGCATTGTACGTCGTCTCCAAATCTCCGGTGATGGCGTTACTAAAGATATCGAGGAGGAGCAATAGGATGCAGGAACGGAGTAGAATCAGGCGAGGGTCACGGAATATATGGAGGACATCTCTTTTTATTTTCGTGAACATGATCATTCTTCTTCTGATGATCATCGGGAGCAGCGCGCTCTCGTACTCCGACTTCGCCATTACCGGGCAACCGCCGAACTTGCAGGCGAGGCCAACAGCGAATAAGACGCTGACAACTATTGGGGGAAATCGCTGGACCGGTGATATGCAAACTACCGCACCGAGCTTCGACTTCTCGCCACCAGGCACCCAGGTGATGAACGTCTCCCCGCTCTTTGAGGATTACTATAACAATAGCGGTGGCGCCCAAAGTCTGGGTACTCCGCTGACTGTGGCTTTTCCCACCGACCAGGGTTGGATTCAGTTCTTTGAGTCAGGGGCGTTGCTCATGCCATCATTTGAGCAGAAACATACCCGTGATGCAGGTGATCCACGGTCGGAGGATCCCCTGGTGGGGTTGATTGAAACCGGTGTCAAGGACCTCAGCACAGGAATCATTCGTCTTCCCTTGTTCCAGGCGTTGCTCACAGTTGGCAGCCAGGTGCCCGTTGGCGACGCGAGCAGTCCCCTGACCTATGTCGATCTGCGCAAGGCTACCAATCCCGATCTTATGGTATCGACAGCAGCCAGCAGCGACGCTCTATCTGCGGAAGTCTTCGTCAAGGAAGGCGTCCGCGCCGGAAAGGACGTTGGTCACCTGATTCCAATGTCGCTTTGGAGCTATATCAACCGCCCCGATATCTCACCCGATGGATGGGAGACAGATTTCGGCCCTCCACTCACCGAGGCGCTTTCCTTTACCGTCATGAAGAATGGCAGCGTGCATCAGATGCTAGTGCAGGCGTTCTGGAGCGATGGACTGGTGCTCGATCAAAACACCCTGGATACCTCAGGTCAGCCCCAGATTCAACTGCTCGAAAGCGGCGTGGACTACCTGCGCACACTTGGCCCACCCGCGGCTGTGATTAGCGCTCAACTGCCTACCTGGGTGCAGGGAGAGACCGCGCTCCTCGACGCGCCGGGTATAGGACAGGCGCTTGCCCACGTTGGACAGGATTTCCCGCTCACTCTCCTGGGCGATACAGCCTGGGATAAGGCGATGCTCTGGTATCATGTACAATGGGCTGTCCCAAACCGCACGGCTAGCGGGTGGGTGCAAGCATCCGCCATTTCCTTCACCTCGCCTGACAATGCTGTCGGCTGGGCTGCAGTGGACGCGCTCTCCCCCGACCTGGCAGCCTATCTTGCCAGCCTGGGCGGCAACGTGGGCGCTGCGATCTACGATGTAACCGGCAATCGTTATTATACGTACGACGAGGATGGCCAGTTCATTACCGGAAGCTCGATCAAGGTGCCCATTATGCTGACGCTCCTCAACCTGACCGAGAGCCAGGGCCGCGAGCCGGACGACAACGAGATGAGCCTGCTGACAACCATGATTGAGAACTCCAATAACGATTCTGCCGCGGCGCTGTACTATGGTGAAACGGGCGGTGCAGCCGGTGTCACCAGTTACCTGCAGAGCATTGGTATTAACGGCCTGAATGCTGACCCCGATGCCTTTGGCTGGAGTCTGATCACTCCCCAGGCTATGGTGAATCTGCTGACCCTGCTGTATGAGGGTAAAATCCTGACGACTACCGACCGAGCACTGGCGCTTAACTTGATGGAGAATATTGAGCCTGATCAACAGATAGGAGTAGGAGATACCGCGCCCTCCGGGGCCACGGTGGCGATGAAAGATGGGTGGGTACCTGGTCCTGATAACCTGTGGGCCATGAATTCTTCCGGCATTGTAACGTTGGGCCAGCAGACCTATATCATCGCCGTCTATTCTCAGGAACAAGCTTCTTTAGGGGATGGGCAGGCAATCGCCCAGCATGTTTGTGGCACCATTGCCTCGCTGCTCGCCTGACGGTACTTTGTTCACCAGGGAAGCATTGCTTTCTTGCTCTCTATAGATTCCTCGCCGTTCTGCCTTTGCTTGACGTCTGCCTTCTGAAGCGGTAGGATGAGGGGCAGCATTGAGTAAGAGACAAAGGTGAAGAGGAGGACACTCATGGACGTACGCAAATTGACAGAGTCAGATGCCGAGGCATTTTGGAACATCCGGTTACGGGCGTTGCGTGACAACCCCGATTCGTTTGGCTCATCCTATGAAGAGATTCTCGAACGAGGCATCGCGGGTATGGCGCAGGGACTGCGCAGGCGGGATAGCGCACCTGACGACGCGACCTTTGGTGCATTCGACGGAACAACGCTGGTTGGTATTGCCGGCTTCCGGCGGGAGGAAGAAGCGAAAAGGCACCATAAGGGCGTCATCTGGGGTATGTATGTGCCACAGGAGTTACGAGGAAAAGGGGTAGGGAAGGCGCTGTTGCAGGCTGCCATCGCCTATGCGAAGACCTTGCCGGACCTCGAACAGATCAACCTGGCCGTGGTGCTCACCAGTAAAGAAGCTCGCCACCTCTTTATTTCGCTGGGCTTCGAGACCTATGGGCTGGAACGACGCGCCCTGAAGTTGCACGATCGCTATTTTGACCAGGAACTGATGACGCTACGCCTGATTGAGATTTGACAAATTGACGATTAGCGGATAGTCAGAGTTTCAGGTGCTTGGAGAGGAGAAACGCGCTGAAATTAGCGACGCTCTCCACTTCACCTTCAGGGAGCATGTTGACGATTTTCTTGACGGTGACGCGGTGAGGCTGGCCGGAAGTAGCCGGCAGCACAAAGCCGATGCCGTTAGCGGTCTGTGGCATGCGTTCATTGCGAATCTCTTCCGCCATCAACTCAAGCAGGTCGGCCATATCCAGGTCGAGCGCCTGGGCAATACTTTCCAGCACTTTGGAGGAGGGATATTTCTGCCCGCGCTCGATCTCACCGACGTAGATTTCCGAAAGCCCCGCTTTATCCCCAAGTTCTTTAATGGTGAGCTGGTGATCCTGGCGTTCCCGCCGTATTACGCGCCCCATGATCTCTTGTAAATCTGCCATATATTCTTCCTTCCTATGCTGTTGGCATAGATTCTGTGTTACCTATGCTATCAGCATATTTTCTCTCTATTATTATAGGCTAACAGCATGATATATTCAAGGCATAGAACATCACACATACAAACGGAGGTTAAAAACGATGAAAAATGAAGCCTGGACTTCGAAGTACATAGGCATCCTTACGTCCGAACAAAGGGATGTACGTATGTTTCCGCCTGTTCCTATGGTGTACGAACAGGTAGCTGCTACCGCTCCAAGCTGGGAGTATCATGTATTGACCATCGATGTACGTGAAAACGATTTGCCGGACACGGCTCAACTCAATGAACTGGGCAAACAGGGTTGGATACTGGTCGGTGTGTTGAATGCTGAAAATCACGGGGTTGTTCATTACTACTTTGTGCGGCAAAAGCAAGGGGAATAGGTATCCCCAACAAGCTCAAATCGAATAAACGAAAGGAAGTATAGCATATGACATCAAGTTTACTCGTGCCAACGGTGATTGAGACGACGGGACGTGGCGAGCGCGCCTATGACATTTTTTCACGGCTGCTGCGCGAACGCATCATTATGATCAATGGCCCAATCGAGGAAAATATGAGTGGTCTGGTGGTGGCCCAGTTGCTCTTCCTGGCTGCTGAGAGTACGGAGAGAGAAATCAACCTGTATATCAGTTCGCCTGGCGGTTCGGTACAGGCGGGACTGGCAATCTATGATACCATGCGGCACCTGCCCTGCCCAATTGGGACCACGTGCGTTGGATATGCCGCCAGTTTTGGCACCATTCTGCTCATGGCGGGGGATCGCGGCCTGCGGCGGGCATTGCCGCACGCGCGCATTCACATGCACCAGCCACTGATTCAAGGCGGTTTAGGCGGGCAGGCTACCGATATTGATATTCATGCCCGTGAAATATTACATACGCGCGATGTGATGAATGAGATCATCCAGCATCATACGGGTCAGCCGCTCGAACGCATCCGCCACGATACGGAGCGTGATTACTATATGAGCGCAACCGAGGCGATCGAGTATGGTATCATCGACGAGGTGCTGAAACTGGCCGATAAATAATGTGGTGAGAGCCTTATATCGGCTCAATGCTTACACTGTCTAGCTCAAACCACTGCGGGCCACTGTTGACGGTACCAAAACGGAAGACGCCGCGTGGGGTAGCGATGGCGTACTGGTTATCGAGCCAGGCAACGAAGCCGAGCGGGCGCACGGGCGGCTGCGGTGCGCGTAACACCAGGTCTCCGTCGACCCAGAAGAGGGCTTCGTGGGACTGCCATTCGATGACATAGCTGTGCCATTCGACCATGTCGACGGACAACAGGGCTTCATTCGCTCCCGTCAGGCGCTGCATCCAGCGACTGGCGGGGCGCGTCTCGCCCGTTACCATGCCGAAGGCAGCTGTGAGTGCCAGTGGAAGTGTGGAGGCGAGAGCGGCCGGGCGCATACTATGCACGACCTGCGCTTTCCAGCCCCAGCCGGGTACTCCTGGGACAAGCGCCATGTTCGATGGAGGCGAGGCATAGAAAAACCAGATGGCTTCGGGCAGCATCAGGATATCCCCGCGCACTGAGAATGGATAATTCCAGAAGCCGAAACCAGCGGTGCCGCGCAGCGTGTTTGCCTGGTCTGCGGTGCCGGTGGGGGTCGCGGCGGGCAGAGAGGAACGCGCTCGTACTTCCATGCGTACAGGCGGTTTCCAGGGAAATTTCGCGCGGGGCAGCCGACCATAATCATCGATTTGCGCGTCGGTATAATGCCCTTGCCTGGCGGAAGCGAAAGCCATGCGCACGGTCGAGCCGGAAAGCAGCAGATCAGCGCCACCTATGCAGGTTCGTGTCCAGCGTTCGTTCAGTGTATCGGTAAATTCATCAAACATAGCAGATCTTTCGTAGACTGATCACGGCCAGCGAAGGAAATAGAGTCAGAAACTATGACAGGGGTTTACTTCAACTTGTAGCGGCAAGCGCTCCCTTATTCTGTACATCGAGGAGTTCCTCTTCCAGTTCTTCCCATACCTCCTGTTCTGCATCCGTATGGTTCATTGATTTCTGCGTCAGGATTTTCGTCACACGGCTGCGGAAATCGCCAAAGTACTGCTTTTGCATGGAAAGAGGCGGCATCATCTGAAGCTGTACCTCATTCAATTCGTAGAAATCTTCAGGTTCTAGCGACAATGCCAGCAGGTTTGCGTAATGGTGAATGAGCGTCAGGCGGTATTGGGAGAGAAAATAGTTGAGCTGTGTACTGGAGACGAGCACGCAGCCCGCAATTTTCCCGGAGAATAAGATCGGGTACGCTGCCGCGCTCAACTCATCTTCTATCTGGTGAGCGGGCAGAGGATTGTTCTTATCGCGGATATCGTTGTTTTCAACGCCCCGGCACGTGGTGACGCAGTAACCGGCCAGGGATTCCGCGCCCAGGAACATGCCTTTCTGCTCGAGATTCCCTTCCCAGGGGAGCGTCCCAAAGGCGACTGTTTCGCGCAGGCTCCGAATCTTCTGGCTGCGTGACGATTTGATGCAGCGCACAATAGTGATGGCCATGCCCAGGCGATCAGGGTCCAATTGGCGGATGGCGTGCTGAATGATGAGGGTTGCCAATGACCAGAAGCGCAGTTCTTTACGTGTATTGGCGCGAGCCGAGAGTACTGTTGCAAAAAATGAGGATGGGATAACTTTAGACGCCTCGTCTAAAGTGGAGGCCATGGCCTCATCGTATTCATCCCCAAGCAGGTCGATGAACTGTTCACGATATTCGGGCAAGGTATTCAGCAGTTGTTTAAAATTCTGCGGTCGAGGATCTATGCCTCCATTTACCCAACGGTGGAGCGTAATGGCTTTTATGCCCAGCTCTTCAATGATACGCTGTCGAACACGGGTATCTTGAATAATCATTCCCAGTAGTTGACGCCAATCTTTTGCTTCCTCGAACTGCATGACAATACCCCCTACAGTTGAAATTGTACGCAACTCTCCTGGCGGCGTGGAGTCCCCTGGCTTTCGATAGGTGGAAACGCCGTCTTGCTCATCATATCACACTTTTATTTTTTGAACAGCATTTTATGGCTCAGTTCCAGGGTCTGTGAATAATTGCCAGGGCGACCGCGAGGGTCGCCCGTACAATACTTAATTGCCTGTGTTACATGGAACCGTCTATTGTACGGGCGACCCTCGCGGTCGCCCTGGAAGCCAAATCGTATTCCAAAAAGCTTATTGCGTGAGCGCCAGGACAACAGCGACTCGCCCGGTATTGCTATTTTCCATGCGATTCGAGAAGAAGAGATCGCGCCGGTCTCCGGTACAGATACCACTCACTTCAATGTGGTCAGCGGGAACGCCAGCCGCCAGGAGCTGTGCTTGATTTGAGGCGGCGATGTCGAGGCGCAATGAGGAATAGGTATCGCCCGCGCGATTGGTAGCCTGGAGGGTCGTGAAGTGGGCATGTTCTCGCGCAATGGGATGTGCCTCAAAAGCGGCTCGCACTTTCTCATCTACCTCGTAGCAGCACGCGCCGATGGTAGGACCCACCCCAACATACAAGTCGGAAGGGCGGGTGCCGTAGAGATCTTCCAGCATGTGGATAGCTTTCACGGCGATAGCCTGGCTAGTTCCCCGCCATCCGGCGTGAATCATGCCGATAGCTCCGTGAACCGGGTCAAGCATCAGCATGGTCGTGCAGTCGGCCACAGCCCAGAACAGGCCTATACCCCGCTTGCGGGTGAGAAGGCCGTCGAGATCTTTGCGCACGATAAGCGCCGGTGTCTGCTGATCGTCGAGGTAGGCCTCCGTCACTTCAAGCATATTGGTATCATGCCCAGGAATCGCGCTGAACAGGCGAGGATGGCCCGGAAGCGTTGCTCTGATACGCGCATAATTCTCCATCAGGGCGGCAGGATCATCCGCGACTGTAGGCCCGGCATTGAGCGTGGCAAAGGGAGGTCGGCTGACTCCTCCCTGGCGCGCGAAAACGCCATGGGTGATCAAGCCTTCAAACTGCTTGAAGAGATGAAACTGAAACCAGTTAATAGCTCCAGTAGTGTGCTGTTCCATGTATATCTCCCTCGATGTAATACTCTTCATGTATCTAAACACTCCATCAAGAGCTAACATTCTCGTTGCTGCATCCGAGACGACTAGCCTCTTGCTCTACACGCTCAGCGTCTTCTGGGCGACTCATCTGTTTATAGGTAGTAACAGCCTCAGCAAGCATCTGGCAGCCCTCGGCCTTGCCTGCTGCGTCTCGATATTTGAGTAAAAGTGTTCCCAACAATTCGCATATCCTGGCAATATTTTCGATAGAGATCACCTTTTTAGCAAGAGCAAGCCCTTCACGATAACATATTTCCGCTCGATCAACGTCGCCTTGCATTTCCGCGAGCGTGCCAAGTCCACGCAACGCGATCCCCTCGCTACGCTGATCTGCGCCGCGCTTACAATACTGTAAGCTCTCATTGAAGTAGCGTTCAGCGGCTTCTAACTCGTTGAGGTTCAGGTGGACGAATCCCAGGCCGTAGAGCGAGGCGATCTTATTTCTCCAGTCATCGGTCTCGTCCAAAATATCCAGGCTGTCGTTATAGTATTCCCTGGCCGAGGCAGGGTCGCTATTCCGCAGCAGTACTCCCAGGTATTGCAGCGTAATAGCCTCGTCTCGGCGGAATACAATTTTGCGGAAGACGATCAAGCTATCGGTATAGTACTGACGAGCGGCCTCGAGATCACCTATACCTTTAGATAATATGCCTAAGGAACGCAGCGTAAGGGCTACATTGCGTTCCTCGCCCAGTTCCCGGCGAATCTCCAGGCTTTCGGTAAGATACGGTTTAGCGGCAGGAGGGTCAATGTCGAGAAATAGAAGGCCCAGACTATTGAGCGCCTGGCCTACCCCTTGTCGATCCCCAATCTGCCGACGAACTTCCAGGCTCTGTGTGAGGTAGTTTTCGGCTCCGTTGGGATCGCTGGTATGCATTGCCAGAATTCCTAATGAGTGAAGAGCCAGGCCCTCGCCTTTGCGGTCCCCAACTTTGCGGAACCTTTCCAGGCTCTGGAGATAGTAGCCCCTGGCTTCTGGCATACGACCACCACCGTAATACATAGCTGCCAGGGCATGGGTCGTATCTGCCTGGCGCTGAGGCCAGGGTCCATCGAGATGGGACATGGCATCTATGCCCAGCGGCAGCCACCTGGTGGCCTGTTCAAGTTGCAGGCGCTGTTGCCAGTATTCGCGTAAGTGAAAGGTCAGCCCGGCCATGGTCAGATTGGATTGAGGCTGGTGGTCTTTGGCCCATTCCAGAGCCGAGACCAGGTTCAAGTCGTCGGCACGCAGCACATTTTCATCCTTCCCCTCGATCCAGCGGCTATAGTGTTCGACAAGTGCCCCATGAAGATCGTCAGCGCCGGGTGCTGACTGCCGAGGCAGAAGTTTACGCACGAATTGCTGAGCGATGCGAATGCCGCTGACGTTGGTGCCAGACATCCTGGCCAGCAATTCACGCGCGAATTGCTGGACGAGTGGATGCAGTTCAATACGCTGCACGCCCTGTGGATTGCTGTCACTTGCTGCACTCTTGCGTACCAACTTCGCTCGCAGGAGCACTTCGAGACTCTCACCTGCCTCGTGCGACCGGCCTAGCGCATCGCCCAGGGCCATCACAGCGTCAATTGTGCAACTCGGGCCTGCCAGCGTTCCCAAAGCGACGAAGAGTTGCTGTGCGGATTGGCCCAGGTGATTATAGCTACTGGCAAAGGTGAGGCGCACCCCACTGGGCACATCTACGCTGAGCTGGTCATACAGGTTCAGGACAGCTTCTGGTGCTCTCTCCAGGTGCTGGCGATAGTCCCGAATCGTGGTAAATGCACGCTGCCTCAGGTCAGCCGAAGCCAGGACAAGGGCCTGAGCGTGATTGCCGGTAATGCGACAAATGGTCAGGATATCCTCGCACTCCTCCGGGGGAATCATTCGCTCTTTGCCGTAGATAAGCTTGCCAAACAGTTCAACCGCCATTTCATCGCTGAGGACACTGATCTCCAGGCTGTCGTCTACCAATCGAGTATCCAGTTCCTCGCGGGAAGTAATCACGACACTCACCTGCGCAGCCTGTAACAGGTCCAGCAGCTGCTTAAGTTTAGGAATGAGAGCCGCTTCGACATTATCAATGGCAACCAGGACACGCTTACCACTAATGCGTAGTTCGGTGAGGGAAGAAGATAGGCGTGAAGATGTGGCAGCTTTGGTGAGCGCGCCGCGCTCAAGCAACTCGGGGCCGTTTGGAACAAATTTTTCGACGAGCTGGCGTATGATGATTTGAGGGTCGGTGATCTCATTCGCCCGAATCACCCCGATCCCGCCCGGAAAGTCTTCTACGATTTTGGGCAGAAGATCAGCGACAAGGCTAGTCTTACCGACACCGCCCATACCGGCGAAGGCCCATACTCCGGTCGTTTTCCCCTCCAGAAGCCTGGCTCGAAGCCACTGCTGCTCTGTCGCGCGACCAACAAGTCCACTTGACGCAGGTGGCAACGGCAAGATAGCCGTGTCCCTGGGTGGTGTCCACTCATTGCTCTCGACCTTTTGTATGTGTATGTTCTGCTTTATTTCCTCTGTCAGCGCCTGAATAATAGGAGTGATAGCCTTACCAATTGCCTTTCCCATATCCTGGCCCTCTTTCTCTCTCCTTTGCTGCTTCTCACGGCGGTCTAGATACCAGCCTAATGGAAGCAGGACAATACTGAGCAGCATGAAAGGCACAGAGAAATAGGGAAAGTCGATGGCTACCTGGAATACATAGGTCTTCTGAAAATCGCTCAAGCCAGGAAGTTTTCCGAATTGAAAGAAAGCTTCTATGATGCTGCCAATGACAGCCAGCACGATGAAGACGAAAAAGGCGTAAAGAAGCCTGGCAGGGTGGTGTCGATGGATGAAGATAACAACAGGACGGAACCTCTTGACCAGATAGTTCCTGGTGGTGTTCTTCATCAACGAGAACCCTTTGCCAGTAGTTACATTCATCGCTGCGCTCTCTTTCAAGCAAGGGGATATGTTCGAATTTGGACACAATTATGGCTCACTCTGGCATTTAAGTAAACCAGAGTAAATGATGTAGATGATGAGTTGAGTATATTATGGATCAGAAAGCAGTGTCAAATTTATGGTGATTTTTATCATTTATCGAGGAGCTGCTTCGGCTTTTGACGACAATGACGTAAAACAGGATTTCCCTGAAGCCGCAGCTTTGGGAAATCCTGTCTTTTCCTGTTATCTTCGATAAGTCTTATTTGGGACCGGCGTTACGCACGTCGTCGCCGGGCAGGTTAAACTGCGTGAAGTTCTTCTTGAAGCGCTCGGCCAGGCTTGCCGCCTGTTGATCGTAGGCTTCCTTGTCGGCCCAGGTGTTGCGAGGGATGAGCAGCTCGGCCGACACATCAGGACAGGATGTTGGTATGTGCAGGCCAAAGACGGGATCGGTCACGGTCTCCACATCGTCCAATGCGCCGCTGATGGCAGCCCTGACCATCGCGCGTGTGTAGTTGATGTTGATACGCTCGCCGATACCAAACGGGCCGCCAGTCCAGCCGGTGTTGATGAGGTAGCAGCGCACGTGGTACTTCTCGATACGCTCGCGCAGTAGATTGGCGTATTCACCGGGGCGCAAGGGTAGGAAGGCCGCGCCAAAACAGGAACTGAAGGTGGCCTGTGGAGTAGTGATACCCGCCTCGGTACCGGCCAGTTTGCTGGTATAGCCGGACAGGAAGTAATACATGGCCTGTTCGGTTGTCAACATCGAGATTGGCGGCAAGACGCCAAAGGAGTCTGCCGACAGGAAAACGACCGCTTTCGGCTGGCCTGCCCTGCCCGCTTCGATCACATTGTCGATGAAGTCAACCGGGTAGGCCGCGCGCGTATTTTCCGTCAGGGAGTCATCGGCGTAATTGGGCTCGCGGGTACGCGGGTTCAGCACAACATTTTCATAGACCGCGCCAAAACGTATGGCATTCCAGATCTGCGGCTCGTACTTCTGGGAGAGGTTAATGCACTTGGCATAACATCCGCCCTCGAAGTTGAAGATGCCATTATCGCCCCACCCATGTTCATCGTCACCAATCAGGCGGCGGGTGGGATCGGCAGACAGGCTGGTTTTACCGGTACCCGACAGGCCAAAGAAGAGGGCCACGTCACCTTTCGGGCCAACATTGGCTGAACAGTGCATGGGCAGCACGCCTTCCGCAGGCAGGATGAAGTTGAGCACTGTGAAAATAGATTTCTTCATCTCGCCAGCGTACTGTGTTCCGGCGATCAAAACGAGGCGTTCCTCGAAGTCGATGATGATCGCCATATCCGAGCGCGTCTCGTGGGTGCGCGGGTCGGTATGGAAATTCGGCACGCACAAAATAGTAAAGCCTGGACGCTCGGAACTCAAATCGCTCTCGTTCGCGCGCAGGAAGAGTTGGCGCGCAAAGAGGTTGTGCCAGGCCAGTTCGGTGATGACCTGGATTGGCATGCGATAGTCGGGGTCTGCCCCGGCTGCGGCATCCAGCACGTAGACATCGCGCCCCTGTAAATAGGCTGCCAGGCTGCGGCGCACATTTTCAAAGGTATCCGGCGACATGGGATGATTGTTATCACCCCACCAGATCTTGGCCGCGTATTCCTCATTTGACACAATAAATTTATCTCTTGGGGAACGTCCCGTGTGCGATCCGGTGGTCGCAGCAAACGCACCATTGGAGGCTAATACGCCCTCCTTACGCGCCAGCGCGTGTTCAGTCAGGACAGCGGGTGAAAGATTCCAGTTTATATTCCCCAGGTTAACAAGCCCGTACTCCTCCAGGGCTTTCCTACTCATCATGATGGTCATAGTTTCTTCTCTCCTTTGGGGCGCGCCGGTAACAACATTGTTCACTTCTTACCTTTCGCCTGGTACAGAACAACGCTTTTTGCCTTTTACAACGTTATACCAAACTTCTAGCGCCAACGCAAGCCGGGTCTAAAAAAGACTCATTCCAACGTCTTGATAAGTGTGAGAATCGACAAGTTATCCGACGAATGATACAATTGATGTGTTAGGCAACTCTCAATGATTGGTCTTTAGCGAAGCGAACCGAGGGACATGAACATCTGGAGGTTTCACATGTGCATGACAGTGTTTGCCAATAATGTAGGAACGCAATTGCTGCAGGGAGTTTTCTCGTGGCAGTTTTTACAATTTGTTGTTACTTTCGTAGTTGCCTTCGGTTTCGTTTTGACCAGCGCCACATTCTTGAGTTATGTTGACCGCAAGGTTCTGGCCCTGGTGCAAGACCGCCTGGGACCCTATCATACCGGTCCGCAGGGGTTGTTACAGCCGGTGGCTGACGTGGTCAAACTCCTGTTAAAGGAGGATATTCACTCGAGCAGCGGTGATAAATGGGTTTTTTTACTCGCGCCAGCTGTCTTTCTCGCACCGATCATTGGAGCCTTCGCTGTACTCCCATTCTCTCCATATATTGAACTACCAGGAATTGCACTTGCGACTGGCATCGTGTACTACGTCGCCATGAGTTCAATTGATGTGATCGGCGTCATTATGGCCGGTTGGGGGTCGAATAATAAATATTCACTCATTGGCGGACTACGTTCTGCTGCCCAGATGATTTCTTACGAACTACCGTTGGTGCTGGCCCTGGTGAGCATCGTCATGCTTACGAGCGTTCTCGCCGGCGGAAATTCAGGTATTGGCACGGTCTCAATTAAAGAGATCATGCAATTTCAGGACGTGTGGCACAACACGAACAACCCCATCCTCGACTTCCTCTTCGGAGGCTTTACACCCTGGGCCTGGTTTCTCCTGGTACAGCCATTGATGCTCCTGGTGTACTTCATCTGTGGCGTAGCCGAAACCAATCGCCCGCCCTTTGATCTGCCTGAAGCAGAGTCAGAGTTGGTGGCAGGATATCTCACCGAATATAGTGGCGCCCGTTGGGCCATGTTCTTCCTGGGCGAGTATGGAAATATGACCATCGTCTCGGCCATCGCCACGTACCTCTTTCTTGGAGGTTGGAGCGGTCCCGGTGTCTCGTACTTGACCGGATTGGGCACACCCGTGTGGGGGTTGATCGGCAATGTACTCGCGCTCATTTACTTTGTGACGAAGGTGTACTTCGTCTGCTTCATCTTTGTGTGGGTGCGCGCCACGTTACCACGCTTACGCGCCGACCAGTTGATGCAGTTCGCGTGGCTCATTCTTATCCCTCTCACACTTGGAAACATCCTGCTGACCGGCTTGATCTATCTCCTTGCCAACAGCCTGGGTCTGCCGAACTGGGTTTTCCTTATTGTACTTGCCCTGGTAAATTGGGCTGGCGTGGCCGGTTTTATCTGGTGGGTACGTCGCGCTACCACGTCAGCAACGCTGCGTGCGCAGGCTCCCGCGATTCATGCGCAACGTCGTGAAAGCGCCGTGCCTGCTCTTCAACTTTCCCGTTCCATCGAGGGAGATGGGAGCAAGTAAGGAGGGTCTGGTATGGCGCAAGAACACCAGGTATGGGACCTGGGACCAGGCTGGTCAACGATCTCGGCTCATCACGATCTCAGTTTCACGCTCTGGTTCACGGGGCTGCCGGGAAGCGGGAAAACGACGCTGGCCAGGCTGCTCAAGCAGGCGCTGGCCGTGCGGGGCTACAAGACTGAGATCATCGATACTCCGACGCTCTCCAAATGGCTGAACCTCGAATTGCACGTCGAGGAAGAGATTCGCGAGGACCGCAGCCATACCCCCGGCTATGATGCATTCACCACGTATATCTGTACCCTGCTGGCGCGTAACGATATCATCACCATCACCTCTTCGGTATCACCCTACGCGGAAGCACGCAGCTACGCGCGGGAACAGATTTCGCAATTCGTAGAAGTGTACCTGCATTGCCCGGAAGACCTGCGTCAGAAGCGCATCGAACAGGGAGAAATTACCCTGTCGATTGCTCCCCATCTCTACCAGCCGCCAGATACGCCGGAGTTGAGCATCGATACCAGCGGTGAGCTACCAGAACGCAGCGCGCTGCGCGTGATGTGCTACCTTGAGCAGTATGGTCTGATTACACCTCGCTGGGCTGAGATGAATAGAGAGAATGAGCAGGTTGCTATCATCAAGGCACGCCTGCGTGCGTTGGGGTACCTGGATTAACGCTATGTAATCGCTAGCGGGTGCTGCATGTAGAGGCCAACGAAAAGACGCAGATACCCCCCGTCATCGTCGGGATAGCTGCTCTTATGCGTATTGCAGAGATTACACTCGTAGCTGCTGACGGGCGTGGGATTGGTCACGCCGTCGTGCATGGCGTCGATATTCATGGTGCCGCCATTGCCGGGACCAAACAGTACGGCGATCACCCCGGCAGCCGCAAAACTGGCTACGTTCCCCAGAATATATTCGGCCCGATTGTCCTGGTAATGGCCAGAAGTGTTATTCATGGTGTCGAAATACTGGTTGCCCATAGGCACCTGCCACATTACGACGCGGCGGCGCGTATTCTGGCTGAGATCACCGATAAAGGTCAGGTAGCGCGCGAAATTGGGGTAGGTGACGTTGTAGCGGTCCCACCAGGAACGTCCTCCCGGCTGCGCGGAGTCAAAATCCGCGACATCACTTGAAATCACGTCCCAGCTTGAAATGCCCTGCGGGTTGCCGTTGAGTCCCGCGCTATTGAGAAAATTGGCTTCGCTGCGAGCAAGTCCAGCTACGTCGAGCGACGACCTGGTATCGGTGGCGATATCCGCGCCCGCCGCCCAGGTTGAGGCGTGCAGGGCGAGGATGGCATTGCGCGCGTATTTGTCGCGCATATGCAGCAACGCCCAGGCGAAACCCTGCGCGGTATTGGGGAAACCGGCAGCGTCGCCAAAACCCGAAGAACTGACGCTGGCGGGAATGCTGGCCGCGTTATTGCTGCCATGCGAGGCATTTTGCAGAAAACCCCACAGGTCAGGTTCGACAATCACCAGCACCGGTTTCCCAAACGCGCCGATTTTCTGCAACATCAAGTCCCAGTTGGCAAAATAGGCGTTCATCGTTGACGCGCTCGCCAGGTTGGCAGTGTCCTGGTCAATATTATGTCCACCGCAGTAATCAGAAGGATGAGGACCGTTGGTGAGACAAATTTCGTAATAGACGAACGCCGGGATATAGCCGTGCTGCGCGCTCTCCTGCATATAAGAGGTAGCGAACTGGCCCGTTGGCTGCTGCCAGGTCTCCCATCCTCGCCCTGTATTGGCCCCACCCGTCAGGTATTGGTAGCGAAAGGTGAAGGCCGCTCCATTTCTTGAACGCATGTCATCGAGGGCCGAGGCCTGGGCAGGAGGATTCATGGCACCGAAGCTCAAATAGTTTGGAAAGAGCGCAGGTATCGTTCCGGCACCGGGAGGTACAGGGCCGGGATTGGTGGTTCCCTGGGTAGATGGAGATGTCACAACCGGATGTGCACCGTGTGGTACTACCTGTAAAATGAATGGATTGGTATTCATGGTTAAGCTTGTATCCGGCGGCACGAGGCGGTTAAAAAGCTGTCCTGCATACCCTTGATAGGCTGTGAAGAACCAGAGGAGGGCAGCGCAAATTAACGCGATGTATGTGTACAGGCGTTTGCCGTTTCGCGGAAGCCTCACGGTATTTCCCCCAGTATACTGATTTTTCCCCGTTATGTAGTATACATAATCGTTACAAATAGTCGGGAAAACATAGGAAATCTGGGGGGTCAAGTTGCTCGCTTGCCTTAACCGGATTGCATCAGCTTGCGTACATAAGCGACGAACTTATCGCCCCGGTCAAACTCATTGTGGAACATGCCAAAGCTGGTGAATCCCGGAGAGAAGAGCAGCGTATCTCCAGGGCGCGCCAGCGAGACAGCGTAATCCATAGCGGCGATGAAATTAT
>Ga0209577_10002250_pt1 | contig 18695 bp, 20 predicted proteins | sample GraSoiAngelo_109_FD_185874 | JGI IMG/M metagenome (GOLD analysis project Ga0209577, IMG submission 185874) | Grasslands soil microbial communities from the Angelo Coastal Reserve, California, USA - 14_0903_12_20cm (SPAdes) (version 2) | ecosystem: Environmental > Terrestrial > Soil > Grasslands...
GAGGAGCGACAAGGGACTGCGCGTCGAGGAAGTGCGGCTTCCCGAGGCCGCGCGCGCGCGGCGCATCGCCGAGCTCGCGCCGGCCGATACGCAATACGTCGTGCTCGCGCTGCGTCAGGACAACCGCTGGGAATTCAACCCGCGCGCCGACAGCCTGGCGAAGCCAGGAGCCACGCTCGTCGTGATGGCGACGCCCGAAGGCCGGGCGAAGCTCGAGCGCCTAGCCGCGGGCTGACTGCAGCAGGCCCTCGCGCAGCTCGAGCACCCGCTCGGCGCGCGCCGCGAGGCTGGCATCGTGGGTGACGATGACGAACGCCGTGCCGTGCTCCTCCGATAGCCGCAGCATGGCGTCGAACACTTCCTCCGCGGTGTGCGCGTCGAGGTTGCCGGTCGGCTCGTCGGCAAGGAGGCACGCGGGCTCGGTGACCATGGCGCGCGCGAAGGCGCAGCGCTGGCGCTCGCCGCCGGAGAGCTCGCCCGGCAGGTGCGAAAGCCGCTCGCCGAGACCGATCTCGGCGAGCACGCGCTTTGCGCGGTTGAGGGCTTCCTGGCGCTCCGTGCGGCGGATGAAAAGCGGCATGGCGACGTTCTCGATCGCGGTGAACTCCGGCAGCAGGTGATGGAACTGGTAGACGAAGCCGAGCGTCGCGTTCCTCGCCTGGCCACGCTCGGCTTCGCTCATCTCGCTGTAGGCGCGCCCCTGCACGAACACCTGGCCGGAGCTCGGCGTATCGAGCGCGCCGAGGAGATGCAGCAGGGTCGACTTGCCCGAGCCCGAGCGGCCCATGATGGCCACGCGCTCGGCGCGATGGATCTCGAGGTCGATGCCGTAGAGCACCGGCACCGGCTGCGGTCCCTGGTAGGTTTTTCTCAACGCGCGGCAGGCGATGACCGCCTCGCGCTCATTCATAGCGCAATGCCTCGGCCGGATTCATGCGCGAGGCGCTCCAGCTCGGGTAGAGCGTCGCGGCGAAGGAGAGCGTGAGCGCCATCAAGCTGATGCGCACGACGTCGCTCACCTGGAGGTCGGAAGGCAGCTCCGGGATGAGATAGACGTCCTTGGCGAGGATCTTGAAGCCGAGCACCTGCTCGATCGCGGGGACGATGACGTCGATGTTGAGCGCCGTGACGACGCCGAGCACCACGCCGGCAAGCGTACCGATCAGCCCCATCAGCATGCCCTGCGCGATGAAGATGCCCATCACCGAGCGGGGGTGCGCGCCGAGCGTACGCAGGATGGCGATGTCGCCCTGCTTGTCTTTCACCGCAACGACGAGGGTCGAGACGATGTTGATCGTGGCGACCAGCACGATGAGCGCGAGGATGATGAACATCATGTTCTTCTCGATCGCCACCGCGCGAAAGAAGTTGGCGTGCGTACGCGTCCAGTCGCTCGCGTAGGTGTCGGGCGGCAGCTTGGCGAGGAGCTCGCGCGCCACGCCGCTCGCGGCGAAGAGATCATCGAGCTTGAGGCGCACGCCCGTCACCTCGTCGCCGAGCTGGTAGAGCGTCTGCGCGTCGCGCAGGTCCACGAGCGCGAGCGCCGAGTCGGCATCGGCGATGCCCGCCTCGAAGATGCCGCTGACGGTGAACTGCTTGAGCCGCGGGATGACGCCGGCCGGCGTGATGAGGCCCTGCGGCGCGACCACCGCCACCTTGTCGCCGGGCAGCACGCCGAGCGCGCGCGCGAGGTCCGCCCCGAGCACCACGTCGAATTCGCCCGGCTTGAGCGACTCGAGCTTGCCCATCCTCATGTGGGCGCCGAGGTCGGCGACCTGCTCCTCGGCATCGGGCAGGATGCCGCGGATCAGCGCCCCGCGCACCGACTGGCCGGTGGTGAGCATCGCCTGGCCCTGCACAAAGGGCGCCGCGGCGAGCACGTGCGGCTGCTGCACGGCGAGCTTGGCGATCGACTGCCAGTCGGCGAGGCGGTTGCCTACGGAGCTGATCTGCACGTGCGAGACGACGCCGAGGATGCGCGTGCGCACTTCCTTCTGGAAGCCGTTCATCACCGAGAGCACCACGATCAGCGCCCACACGCCCACGGCGATGCCGATCATCGACACGGCGGAATTGATACTGATGAAGCGATTGCGCCGGCGCGCGCGCAAATAGCGCAGGCCGACGAGCAGCTCGTAGGGCATGGATGGGCTTCGGTTCGGCGCGAGAATACACCATGGACGCTGCAACCAGCCGCTCGCTCGCGCGGCTCGTTCGCACCGAGCGCATCGCCCACCTCGCGACGCTGCGCTCGGGCGCGCCCATGGTGTCGATGACGCTCTACAGGGCGGCCGACGATTTCGCGGCGTTCTATGTGCACGTCAGCCGGCTTGCCTGGCACACGCAGGACATGCAGCATGAGCCGCGCGTTGCGCTCTCGATCGCCGAGACCGACGACCGCCGCGCCGATCCGTTCACGCTGATGCGCGTATCGATCCGTGGCGACGCCACCCCTATAGCGAACGACGCGGCCGATTTCGCCGCGCTGAAATCGACTTGGCTCGAGCGCTTTCCCGAGCAGGCGATCAACTTCGAGCTCGCGGATTTTTCGTTCTGGGCAATCACCCCGCGCGACGCGCGCTTCGTCGCCGGCTTCGGCCGCATCCACAACCTCTCGGCCGCCGAGCTCGCGCGTTGCGCGAATTCGGGGCCAGGGTCGTAATTATTCAGCGTGGCAGCATCGGCAATGGAATCGACGCTGCGCTCGCGGCTGGCGTGTGCGCGACGTTCAGCACTATCGAGACGGTGCTGAAGTAGCCCAGCACGCCCAGCATGTCCATCACGCCTCGCTCGCCAAAGCGTGCCGTGGTGGCGCCGTAGGTGGCGTCGCTCACACCGCGGTTGCGCAGCAGCTCGTCAGCGAAGTCGTACGCCAGCGCTTCATCCGCCGCCATTGCCGCCGGACGGCATGCATCCGCCAGGCTCTCGATCGTCTCGCGCTTCACGCCCGCCTCGAGCGCGAGCGGCACGTGCACCGCCCACTCGTACTGCTGCGTCCAGTGGCGTGATACGACCAGCATCAGGAACTCGCTGATTCGCGGCTCGAGCGAGCTCTCGTAGCGCAGGTACTCGCCGACCTTCTGCAGCCGCCGCATGAGCTCCGGGCTGCGCAGGAGCGCGATGAACGGTCCCTTTACGCCACCGCGAGGTCCCGCGGCGAGCTCGGCAGCGGCGGCGCGCTGGGCGTCGGTCATCGTCCCCGCCGCGAGCGGCGGCATGCGTTCTATGTCGGACATGGCTTCTCCCGGGTGGCGAGCGCGACCGCACTCGCGACGAGCGCGATGGCAGCGACGGCGAGCGCGAGAGCGAAGCCATGCGGCCGCCCCGCGAGGACGGCGACGACGAGCGGCCCCGCCACCTGCCCAGCCGCGAATGCCGCGGTCATCGCGGCCATGAGCTGCGGCGCCTGCGCCCCGCCGACGGCGCGCGCTTCCTGCAGGCCGGCCATGGTGATCACCATGAACGTGCCGCCCACGAGAAGCGCCGCGAGCACGATGCCGGCCGCGCCCGGTACGAAGAGCGGCGCCGCAACCCCGATTGCCATGGCGAGCGCCGCGGTGCTCCAGACGCGCCGGTTACCGTGGCGCGGGACGAGCGAAGCCGCGACTACGGTAGAAGCGGCAGCGGTGGCGCCAAACACCGGCCACGCCCAGCCGAATGCGAGCGGGTCGTGCACCAGCGCCTTCGCCATCGCCGGCAAGTACGTCGCCGGGATGATGTAGCCGAAGCCGAACGCGCCGTAGCAGGCGACGAGCCGCACGGTGTCCGGCGTCCAGCGCAGTGCGGCTCGCGCATGCGTCGGCGCGGCTTCGCTACCGTCGCCAATGAGCGGCCACAGTAAGGCGACGATGGCGAGTGATAGCAGTCCGAGCGTGAGCCAGGCGTGTGCCGAGCTCACGGAGAAGGCCATGAGCGCTAGGCAAAGGAGGCCGGCGAGCGCGATACCGGCGCCGACACCGCTGTAGAGCACGCCGCCGAGGAGCGGGCCGCCGGCGAGCCGCGGCAGCGCCCACGCAGAGACATGCACCAGCGCCCAGGCACTCGCGACGCCGGCGGCAAAGCGAAAGAGCAGCCACCCTGGCATCGCCTGCTCGACGCCCATCGCCGCGGTCGTTAGCGCAATTGCGAGCAGCGACGCGCGGATCGCCCGCGCCGTGCGCGCAGCGCGTGTTGCCCACAGAGCGCCCGCTAGGTAGCCGAGGTAATTCGCCGCGGCGAGGTAGCCGCCGTCGGCGAGCGAGAGTCCCGCATCGTCCTCCATGAGCGGCAGGAGCGGCGTGAAGGCGAAGCGGCCGATTCCCATGGCGAGCGCCAGGGCGGCGAAACCGACGAGCGCGGCTCGAGCGCGAGTAACCATGCGCCCACTGTAGATTGACAGCGCCATTTTGAAAAATGAATAATTGAGAACTCATCGTTCTCATTTACAGAATCATGGATCTCGTCGAGCTGCAGATCTTCAAGACCGTGGCCGAGCAGGGCGGCATCACGCGCGCGGCGGCTGCGCTGCACCGCGTGCAGTCGAACGTCACCACGCGCGTCAAGCAACTGGAGGAGCGCCTCGGCACGAAGCTTTTTCACCGCCAGGGGCGCCGCCTGGTGCTCTCCTCCGAGGGCAAGGTGCTGCTCGATTACGCCGAGCGCATGCTGCGCCTCTCGAGCGAGGCGCAGGCGGCGCTGAAAGGCCACGCCCCGCACGGCCTCTTCAAGCTCGGCACGCTCGAGAGCACGGCGGCGACGCGGCTGCCGCCGCTCCTCGCGCGCTATCACCGCCGCTATCCGGCGGTGCGCCTCGAGCTCAGCACCGGCACGAGCGGCGCGCTCGTCGATCGCGTGCTGCGCGGCGAGATCGAAGCGGCGTTCGTCGCCGAGCCATTCAACGCGAAGAACCTGGAGACCCGGCATGCCTTTACCGAAGAGCTCGTGCTGATTACGCCGAAGAGCCATCCGCCGGTCGGCTCGCCCGCGGACATCGATCAGCGCGTGATCCTCGCCTTCACCACCGGCTGCTCGTACCGCCGGCGCCTCGAGTCGTGGCTCGGCCGCGCGAGCATCGTCGCCGAGCGTGTCATGGAGTACGGCTCGTATCACGCCATCGCCGCGTGCGTCGCCGCGGGCAGCGGCATCGCGGTCGTGCCGAAGTCGGTGCTGCGCGCGAGCGGCGTCGAAGGCCAGGTCGCGGTGCACCCGTTGCCGCCGAAGGTCGCCAATGCGCGCACCATGCTCGTGTGGCGGCGCGGCCACGCCTCGGCGCTGCTCGCTGCGCTGCGCCAAGAGCTCGCTTGAGGATCTATGGCGTCGACTTCACCTGTGCGCCGCGACGCGGCAAACCGATCACCGCCGCCGTCGGGCTGCTAAGGAACGGCGCGCTGCGCATCGAGCGCATCGAGCAACTGACGTCCTTTGCCGAGTTCGAGCGGCTGCTCGCGCGTCCCGGGCCGTGGGTCGGCGGCTTCGACTTCCCGTTCAGCCTGCCGCGCGAACTGGTGCGCGACCTCGGCTGGCCGCGCGAGTGGCCGAAGCTCGTTGCCCATTGTGCGGCGATGTCGCGCCTTGATCTGCGCGCGGCGCTCGATGCCTATCGCGCCTCGCGGCTGGCCGGGGTGAAGTACGCGCACCGCGCGACAGACTTGCCGGCGCGCTCGTCCAGCCCGATGAAGCTGGTGAATCCGCCGGTGGCGCTGATGTTCCACGAGGGCGCCCCGCGCGTGCTCGCCGCCGGCGTGCAGGTGCCCGCGCTCGCCGAAGGCGACCCGCGGCGCGTCGCGCTCGAGGCGTATCCGGGCCTGCTCGTGCGCAAGCAGCTCGGCATCCGGGAGTCCTACAAGAGCGATACGCGGCGCGAGCACACGCGCGCCCGGCGCGCGGCTCGGCGCAGAGTCATGGAAGCCCTAAAGGCCGGTAAGCCGCTCGGCGTAACGCTGCGCCTCGGCAAAGCGCTCGAAAAGCTGGTCGTCGCCGAGGGCGCGGCAGACTTGCTCGATGCGTTGATCTGCGCGGTGCAGGCGGCGTGGGCCGCGACACGGCCAGCGTACGGCATTCCGGCGAGCGCGCCGGCGGGCGAAGGCTGGATCGTCAGCGCTTAAGGCGCGCGCTGATAGCCCTTGGCGCGCATGCAGAGATCGGTAAGCCGCGCCTCGTCGAGCTGGCGGTTGCCGTAAGGATCCCAGCCCGGATCGGCGCGGCTGATGGCGCGGCGCGAATAGAACGGCCCGTAGTACGAGGGGCCGTAGAAGCCGCCCGCGCGCAAGCTCGCCTCGTTCGCGGCCTTGCGCTGGCACTCGACCGTGTCTTTATCGGCCTGCTCGGCGCTCGCGTCCTGTCTCGCCCATTGCTGCTCGGCGCAGCCGCACAGGCCGAGCGCCAGCACGATGAATGCAAGCTGGCGGCTCATTTGGCCACCGGCGCGAGCTCGTAGCCTTTCGCCCGCATGCAGAAGTTCGCCAGGCGCTGTTCCTCCATGGTGCGGTCGTAGTACAGATCGTAGAACGGACCGACCGGATGGAAGAAGGGCCCGCCGCGATACAGCCAGGGGCCGAACGGCCGGTAGCCCATGTAGTAGTAATTCGCCTCGCTCCACGCCGCCTGCTCGCACTGCTGCGTATCGGCGGCAAGCTGCTCGGGCGTCGCGTCGAGCTTGATCCATTCCATCGGTGCGCACCCGGCGGCGGCAAGGACGAGCGCTGCGATCCAGACTCTTCGCATACGGGTTAGACCGCTAACATCGATCGGCGTTGCGCTAGCATACTGGATATACATCCATGAACGAAGCAATGGACCTGCGCGCGGCGCGGCTCGCGATCGTTGATCTCGAGACGACCGGCACGCGGCCGGCCGTCGACCGCGTCACCGAGATCGGCGTGGTGGAGGTCGAGCGCTTCGAAGTGGTGTCCGAATGGTCGACGCTCGTCAATCCCGGCGTCGGGCTGCCTTCCGAGATCCAGGCGCTCACCGGCATCACGCACGAAATGCTGGCGCAGGCGCCGCGCTTCGGCGAGCTCGCGCCCGAGCTGCACGAGCGGCTCGCCGGCCGCATCTTCGTTGCTCATAACGCGCGTTTCGATTACGGGTTTCTGCGTCGGGAGTTCGATCGCGCCGGCATCCGCTTCCATGCGCGAGCGCTCTGCGGCGTGAAGCTCGCGCGGCGGCTCTATCCCCGCGAGCGCGGCCACGATCTCGACAGCCTGATCGCGCGCCACGGCATCGCCTGCGAGGCGCGGCATCGCGCGCTGCCCGATGCGCAGGCGCTGTGGCAGTTCCTGCAGCTCGCGGCCGAGGAGCACGGCGAAGAAGTGCTCGCTGTCGCTGCCCGCCAAGTCGCGAAGGAGCCCGCGATGCCACCGCAGCTCGATTGCAGCGCAATCGACGCGGTCCCGGAGGCGCCCGGTGTCTACACCCTGTACGGCGAAAGCGGCCCGCCGCTCTACATCGGCAAGAGCCGCACGATGCGCTCGCGCTTGCTGCAGCACTTCTATTCGACCGCGACGTGGCTGCCAGCGGTGCGCCGCATCGAGTGGCAGCGCACGGTTGGCGAGCTCGGCGCGCTCCTCACGGAGGCGCGGCTGGTGAAGCAGCTCGCGCCGCTCTACAACCGGCAACTGCGCCGCCCCGAGGCGCTCTGCGGTCTTGCGTTCGACGGCAAGCGGTTGCGCCTCGCGGCCGCGGCCGAGATCGGCGCCGACACGCTGCCCTTCCTTTACGGCGTATTCCGCACGCGCGCGGCGGCGCGAGCGGCGCTGCGCACGCTGGCAGATGAGCATGCGCTCTGTCTGCAAACGCTCGGCTTCGACCTCAAGCGCCGCGGGCACTGCTTGCGCCACCAGCTCGGCCGCTGCGCCGGCGTGTGCGCGGGCAAGGAAAGCATCCACGCGCATCACGCGCGGCTCGCCGCCGCCCTCGCCACGCTCAGAACGCCGTCATGGCCGTATGCGGGGCCGGTGGCGATCGTCGAGAGCGATCCGGCGCGCGACGCCACCGAAGTGCATGCGGTGGACCGCTGGTGCTATCTGGGAGCTGCGCGCTGCGAGCCCGAAGTCGCGGAGCTACTGGAGGAGCGGCCGCGCTTCGATTACGACCACTACCGCATCCTCGCGCGCTATCTCGGCAAAGGCGCGGCGCGCGTGCTGCCGCTTGCGCGATGCACTGCGAGCTCGTAATTCCCGGCCTGTTCGGCGCGCCGAGCGCCGCGCGCCTGCCAGCGGCGGAGCTCTTGCTTGCGCGCGGCCGCTGCACGAGCGACGCGGCGCGCGGGCTCGAAGAATGGCTGCACGACGCGTTCGAGCTCGGCGACGAGCCGCTCGCGGCGGGCGCGCTCACGCTGCTCGCCGCCGGCGGCGGGCCCGCGGGTGATTCCTGGTCGCGCGCCGATCCCGTGCACCTGCGCTTGATGCGCGACCGCTTGCTCGTCGTTCCCGCGGCGGCGCTGCGCATCACGAGCGACGAAGCGCAGGCGCTTTGCGACGCCCTCAATCGCCATTTCGCCGAGCGCCTTGTGCTTCAGGCAATCGATGCCGAGCGCTGGGTAGCGCGCACGCCCCCCGAGCTCGTGCTTGGCGCCGAGCCGCCGCTCGCGCTCGCCGGCCGCGATGTCGCGCTCGCCATGCCGGCCAACACCGCGGTGCATCAGCTTCTCAATGAAGCGCAGATGGTGCTGCACTCGCACCCGGTGAACGAGGCGCGCGAAGCGCGCGGCGAGCCGGCGATCAACAGCGTGTGGCTGTGGGGCGCCGGGCGCGCGCCAAGCATAAGCGCGCCGCGCTGGCATTCGGTAAGCGCCGCCGAGCCGCTCGCCCTCGGCCTCGCCCGTGCGGCCGGGGTGCGCCATCGCCCGCTGCCCGCAAGCGGCAGCGCCTGGCTCGCGCGCATGCCGGAGGAAGGCCGCCATCTCGTAGTGCTCGATGCGTTGCGAGCGCCGCTCGCGCTCTCTGAGGCCGCCGACTACCACGAGGCGCTCGCACGGCTCGAGCGTGACTGGTTCGCGCCGGTCCTTGCGGCGCTGCGCGACGGGCGGGTGGGCATGGTGACGATCCACGTGCCCGACGGCGGCGAATGCGCGGCCTACGAAACCATCCGCACCGATCTGCGGCGCTTCTGGCGCCGGCCGAAGGCGCTCGAGCACTACGCATGAAGATCATCGAGCGCCCGTACGAGGACACCGCGCGGCGCGCGCTCGAGGAGGCGGGCGTTCATCCGCTGCTCGCCAGGATTTACGCGGCGCGGCGCATCCGCTCCGCGACCGAGCTGGCGTACAACCCGGCGGCGCTGCTCGCGCCGTCGCTCCTCATGGGCATCGAGCAGGCGGCAGTGCTCCTCGCCGAGGCGATCCAGGCGGGCAAGCGCCTGCTCATCATCGCCGACTACGACGCCGACGGCGCCACCGCCTGCGCGGTGGGCATGCGCGCGCTGCGCCTTTTCGGCGCGAATGCGGACTACCTCGTGCCGGACCGCTTCAAGCTCGGCTACGGGCTCTCGCCCGAGCTGGTCGATCTTGCCGCGCAGCGCAGGCCGGATCTCCTCATCACGGTGGATAACGGCATCGCAAGCGTCGAAGGCGTGGCGCGCGCCCGCGCGCTTGGCATCGGCACGCTGATCACCGATCACCACCTGCCGGGCGCCGAGCTGCCGCGGGCGGACTGCATCGTGAATCCCAACCAGGCGGGCTGCGGCTTTCCATCGAAGGCCCTCGCCGGCGTCGGCGTCATGTTCTACGTGATGATTGCGCTGCGCGCCGAGCTGAGGAAGCGCGGCTGCCTGAAGAACGAGGTGCACCTCGGCGCGCTCACCGATCTCGTCGCGCTCGGCACCGTCGCCGACGTGGTGCCGCTCGATGCGAACAACCGCAATCTCGTCGCGCAGGGACTGAAGCGCATCCGCGCCGGACGCGCGCAGCCGGGCATCAATGCGCTGTTTCGCGCCGCCGGCCGCAATCCCGCGGAGGCGACGAGCTTCGATCTCGGCTTCGCCGCCGGCCCGCGGCTCAACGCCGCCGGGCGGCTTGCGGACATGACCCTCGGCATCGAGTGCCTGCTCGCCGACGACGAGGCGCGCGCGGCCAACTGCGCGCAGGAGCTCGACCGGCTAAACCGCCAGCGCCGTGACATCGAGGCCGGCATGCTCGAGCAAGCGCTCGAGAAGCTCAAAAGCCTGGAAGCGCAGGCCCAATCGGTGTTCTTCGCGCCCGACTGGCACGAGGGCGTTGTCGGCATCCTCGCCTCGCGGCTCAAGGACCGCGTGCACCGCCCGGTGGTGTGCTTTGCGCGCGCGGCGGATGGCCGTTCGCTCAAGGGCTCGGGCCGCTCGGTGCCGGGGCTGCACCTGCGCGACTGCCTCGATCTCATCGCGAAGCGTATTCCGGGCCTGATCGCGCGCTTCGGTGGCCATGCGCAGGCCGCGGGCCTCACCATCGCCGAAACCGAGCTGCCGCGCTTCGCCATCGCCTTCGAGCGCGCGCTCGAGGAGATGCTGCCGGCCGCCGCGCGAGCGCGCACGGTGGAAACCGACGGCAGCCTGAGCCACACTTACTACACGCTCGATATCGCGCGCATGCTCGAAGACGGTATCTGGGGACAGGGGTTTCCGCAGCCCCTCTTCTGCGATACTTTCGCCGTGGAAAGCCAGCGCGTCGTGGGCGAGCGCCATACGAAGCTCGTGCTCATGAAGGACGGTCGCCGCCACGAGGCAATGCGTTTCAGCACGCTCGATGCCCTGCCCGCGCGCATCCGCGCCGCTTACCGCCTGGCCGTGAACGAATACAACGGCCTCAGGTCCGTCCAGCTCAACCTGGAACACGTCGAATCATGATGCGCCTTACCGCCATGCTACTGACCGCCAGCGCCGCCCTCGCCGCCGATGTGCAACCCTTCAAGGATGCGGGGCCCTACGTTCCTTCGCCGCAAAGCGTGGTCTCCGACATGCTGCGCTACGCCGACGTCGGGCCGAACGATTTCCTCATCGACCTCGGCTCGGGCGACGGGCGCATCGTGCTCACCGCGGCGAAAGTGTTCGGCGCGCGCGGCTTCGGCGTGGAGATCAAGGAAGACCTGGTGAAGCGCGCGAACGACGCCGCGCAGAAGGAAGGGATCGCCGACCGCGCCAAGTTCCTGAAGCAGGATCTGTTCAAGACCGACATCTCGCAGGCCACCGTCGTCACGATGTATCTCCTGCCGGACACGGTGAACCTGCTCAAGGACAAGCTACTGACGGAACTGAAGCCCGGCACGCGCATCGTGTCGCACGACTATCCGCTCACCGGCTGGATGGCCGACAACTTGTGGCAGATGGACCTGGAGGAGAAGGTGAAGATCAGCGGAGTGACCACAACGCTGATCTATCTCTACGTTGTGCCGGCCAAGGTTGCCGGCAAATGGCAGGCGCATATGCCGCCCGCCATCAGCCGGCAGCCCGCCGCGCTCACGCTCAAGCAGCAGATCAGCCGCGTCTCGGGCAGTCTCAGGCTGGATGGCCGCGATGTCCCCATTGAGGACGGCAAACTGCGCGGCGAGCATCTGAGCTTCAGGCTCGTGGGCCATAAAGGCGAGTTTTCGGGCGTGGTCAAGGGCGGCGCGATTGAGGGCATGATCGACGGCAAGATGCCCTGGACCGCCACGCTCGGCGGATGAGAGTACGCATCACGGCGGGGAAGCTCACGCTCGAAGCAGAGCTGCGCGACACGCCGACGATGCGGGCACTCGCCGAAGCGCTGCCGTTCGAGGCGAACGCGCAGACCTGGGGTGAAGAGGTGTACTTCACGACGCCGGTGAGCGCGACGCTCGAGCCGGATGCGAAGCAGGTGGTCGATCCCGGCACCGTGTGCTTCTGGACCGAAGGCGACGCGCTCGCCCTGCCCTACGGGCGAACGCCGATCTCGACCGACGAGCGGCCCAAGCTCGCCGCGCGCTGCAACGTGCTCGGCACGCTCGCGGGCGACCCGCGCGCCCTGTCGGGCATCAAGGCCGGCGCGAGAATTCGCGTGGAGAACGCCGATGCAAAGAAAGCGCGTTAACTCATCCAAGCTGCGCTCGGTGGGCTACGACGAAGCGACACGCACGCTCGAAGTGGAGATGTCGAACGGCCAGGTCTACCAGTACGTCGGCGTCTATCCGGAGGTCTACCGCCGCTTCATGGCGGCGCCGAACCCCACCAGCTTCTTCGACGACAAGATCGCCGAGGAATACACGCCCAAACCCGTAAAATAGGCCGACAAGCAGTCCAACCAGGGAGGGTTCATGCGTGGCGCGTTAAGCGCGCTCCTCGCTTGCGTTTGCATCTCGGCGGCCGCGTCGTCGGGCGCGCTGGTGGCCCCGCTCGAAAGCGTGGGCCTGCGCTCGATCGCCGGCTGGCTGAAGGTGCACGGCACGGACGGCTTCCTTGGTGCCGACGTCGCGGACGCGATCGGCATCCCGCACGAGTCCGGCGCCGAGCTGATCGCGGCGCGCCAACGCGGCTTCCGCGATGCCGAGGTGCTGCGCATCGCCCAGCTTGTCGACGGTGAATACCTGCTGTTCGTGGTGCAGGCGCCGCGCGAGGTGTACTCCTACCTCTCCACGATACGCGGCGGGCTGCGCAAGGCAGTAGTCGCAAGCCGCGAGACCGTGACGCCGCTCGAGGCGGCCGAGGCGGAATCTAATTTCGGGCGCGAAGTCCTATATTGGGAACGGAAGGTGGCGCAATAGATGGAAGCGGAACGCATCAACCAGATCGCAGCCGCCCTCTCGGACCTGCAGGCGCGCTCGACCGCGCTGCGGAGGTATCTTTGACTACGAGGCGAAGCAAAGCCGGCTCGCCGCGCTGAACCGCGATCTCGAAGACCCCAAGCTGTGGGAAAACCCGCAGCGCGCTCAGGAGCTCGGTAGGGAGAAGAAGGCGCTCGAGGCGATCGTCGGCACGCTCGGCCGCGTCGGCAGCGGCCTTGGCGATGCGCAGGAGCTCTTCCAGCTCGCGCGCGCCGAAGGCGACGATGCCACCGTGCTCGGCGTGGCGGCGGACGTCGAGAAGCTCTTGCAGGACGTGGCGGCGCTCGAGTTCCGCCGCATGTTCTCCAATCCCCTGGACGCAAACAACTGCTTCCTCGACATCCAGGCGGGCTCGGGCGGCACGGAAGCGCAGGACTGGGCGGCGATGCTCGAGCGCATGTACCTCAAGTACTGCGACCGCAAGGGCTATCACGCCGAGGTGCTCGAGCACACGGCGGGCGAGGTGGCCGGCATCAAGAGCGCCACGCTCAAGATCACCGGGGAATATGCCTACGGCCATTTGCGCACCGAGACCGGCGTGCACCGCCTCGTGCGCAAGAGCCCGTTCGACGCCAACGCCCGCCGCCACACCTCATTCGCCAGCGTCTTCGTCTACCCGGAGGTCGATGAATCCATCGAGGTGGACATCAACCCGGCGGATCTACGCGTCGACGTCTATCGCGCCTCCGGCGCGGGCGGCCAGCACGTCAACAAGACCGAATCCGCGGTGCGCATCACCCACCTGCCGTCGGGAATCGTCGTGCAGAGCCAGAACGACCGCTCGCAGCACCGCAACCGCGCGGAGTGCATGGCGATGCTGAAATCGCGGCTCTACGAGCTCGAGCTGCGCAAGCGCACGGCGGCGCAGGACAAGCTCGCCGCGCAGAAAACCGACATCGAGTGGGGGCACCAGATCCGCTCCTACGTGCTCGACCAGTCGCGCATCAAGGACCTGCGCACCGGGGTCGAGAAGGGCGACACGCAGCGCGTGCTCGACGGCGACCTCGACGACTTCGTCGAAGCGAGCCTCAAACAGGGAGTGTAGGCGCCGATGCGATTACTTGTTGCTCTCGCCCTGATCGCGCACGCGGCGTGGGCCGCGGCGCAGTCGAACGACGCCGTGCACGCGCAGGCGCGCGCGCACAAGCAGCCGCTGCTCGCGACGCTCAAGGAGCTCGTCTCCATCGAGTCGGGGAGCCGGGACGGCGCGGGCCTCGCGAAGCTCGCCGCGCTCATTGCCGCGCGGTTCAAGGAGCTCGGCGCCGAGGTGGAGTTCGTCGAGCCGGTGGACGTCTACCGCATGGAAGACACCCCAGCGAGCATCGGCAAGATGGTGCGCGCCACGTTCAAGGGCCGCGGCAGCAAGAAGATTTTGCTCATCGGGCACATGGACACGGTGTATCTGACCGGCATGCTGGCAAAGCAGCCGTTTCGCCTCGACGGCGACCGGGCCTACGGCCTCGGCATTTCCGACGACAAGCAAGGCGTCGCCGTGATCCTCCACACTGCGGGCATGCTGCGCAGCCTCGGCTTCAACGAGTACGGCACGCTCACCGCGCTGATCAATGCCGACGAGGAGCTGAGCTCGCCAGGCTCGCGCGCGCTCATCACGCGCCTGGGAAAGGAGCACGATGCAACCCTCTCGTTCGAGGCCTCGCGCGCCGACGCCGACAAGCTCGCGCTCGCCACCGCCGGCATCGCCTCGGTGGTGCTGCGCGTGCACGGCAAGGCCTCGCATGCCGGAGCCGCGCCCGAGCGCGGCGTCAACGCACTCTACGAGCTCTCGCACCAGATCCTGCAGATGCGCGATCTCTCGAATCCGGCGACCGGCGTCAAGATGAACTGGACCGTGTCGCACGCCGGCACGAACCGCAACGTCATCCCGGCGTACGCCGAAGCCACGGCCGACGTGCGCGTGCTGCGCATCGCCGACTACGACGGCGTGGAGCGCGCGGTGCGCGAGCGCATCAAGCGCCAGCTCGTGCCCGAAGCGAAAATCGAGATGCTGTTCGAGCGGCGGCGGCCGCCGCTGGAAGCTTCGGATGCCTCGATCCTGATGGCGCAGCGTGCGCAGTCGATCTATCGCGAGCTCGGCATGGACCTGGTGGTGGACAACATCGCCGAAGGCGGTGGCACCGACGCGGCGTTCGCCGCGCTGCAGACCAAGAACGCCGTGCTCGAGCGCTTCGGCCTGCGCGGCTACGGCGCCCACTCCAACGAAGACGAATACGTGCTCGTCTCGTCCATCGAGCCGCGGTTGTATCTCGCGACCCGACTCGTGATGGACCTCGCGCGGGACAAGGTGCGCTAGATGGAAGAAGAGAACAAGCTCGTCGAAGAGCGCCGCGAGAAGCTCAAGTCGCTGCGCGCGGCCGGCCAGGCGTATCCGAACGATTTCCGCCGCAAGGATTCGGCGCTCGAGCTGCACCAGCGCTATGGCGCGCTCAGCAAAGAGCTGCTGGAGGCGCAGAAGCCGAGCGCCGTGGTCGCGGGCCGCATGATGCTGAAGCGCGTCATGGGCAAGGCAAGCTTCGCCACGCTGCAGGATGGTTCGGGCCGCATCCAGGTCTACCTCACGCAGGATGCGCCGGGATACGAGGCGTTCAAGCACTGGGATCTCGGCGACATCGTCGGCGCCGAAGGTACCGTTTTCAAGACGATGAAAGGCGAGCTCACCGTGAATGCGCGCGCCATCCGGCTGCTGGCAAAGGCCTTGCGTCCGCTGCCCGAGAAGTTCCACGGTCTTGCCGACCAGGAGCTGCGCTACCGCCAGCGCTACGTCGACCTCGTGGTGAACCCCGAGGTGCGCAACATCTTCGCCGAGCGCTCGCGCGTCATCCAGACGATCCGCGATGTCCTGCGCGCGGAAGGCTACCTCGAGGTCGAGACGCCGATGATGCAGCCGATTCCGGGCGGCGCGGCGGCGCGGCCGTTCAGGACGCACCACAACGCGCTCGACATGGATCTTTATCTGCGCATCGCGCCCGAGCTCTATCTCAAGCGCCTGGTGGTCGGCGGCATGGAGCGCGTGTTCGAGATCAACCGCAACTTCAGGAACGAGGGCATCTCCACGCGCCATAACCCCGAGTTCACGATGCTCGAGTGCTACTGCGCCTACGAGGACTGGCAGTACATGATGGATCTCACCGAGCGCCTCGTGCGCCAGGCGGCGGGGCGCTCATCCATCGTCTATCAGGGGCGCACGCTCGAGTTCGACAAGCCCTTCGCGCGCGTGGCGATCGCCGAGGCACTGCGCCGCCAGGGCGTGCAGGGCGACTTGCGCGACCGCGCGCTGCTTTCACGCCGGCTGAAGGAGCTCGCGGTCGAGCATGACAACCACCAGGGCTGGGGCGCGTTGCAGCTCATGCTCTTCGAGGCGCTCGCGGAGAAGCACCTGGTGCAGCCGACCTTCGTCACCGATTTCCCGGCGGAAGTCTCGCCGCTCTCGCGCCGGCGCGACGCGGATCCCGACATCGCCGACCGCTTCGAGCTCTTCATCGACGCTAAAGAGATCGCCAACGGCTTCTCGGAGCTGAACGACCCGGAGGACCAGGCGGCGCGCTTTCTCGAGCAGGCGAGGATGAAGGAGGCCGGCGACCCGGAGGCGATGTACTACGACGCCGATTACATCCGGGCGCTCGAGTACGGCATGCCGCCGGCGGGCGGCATGGGTCTGGGGATCGACCGCCTGGTGATGCTCCTTACGGACAGCCCGAGCATCCGCGACGTCATTCTTTTCCCGCACATGCGGCCCGAGGCTTAACAGCCGTTACATCTCGTAACGAACGCTCACTGCAGCGCGTCATCGCGCACCCTAAGCTGCGCATTGTTCGCGATACGAAAGGAGAACCAAGCGATGGAAGCGAATACCAATACCCGGAGGCTGCACCCGCTCGTAGCGGCGGCCGCCGTTTCAGTGATGGTGTTTTCGGCCGTGGGAGTGGCCGCGATCACCGGCCTCATCCCCCACTCGAAGGGCCAGATCACCGAGCAGGCGCCGATCGCGGCCGCCGAAGCGCCAGCGCCGAGCACCGAATCCATGCCCGCCGCAGCGCCGGCAGCGACGCCGCCGGCGATGCCGGTGAAGAAGCACGTCGCCAAAGCGCCGAAGGCGCCCACGGCGCCGCAGGTCGCGTACGCCGATGTGCCGGCGATGACGCCACCGCCTCCGCCGGTCGCGCAGGCGCCGCAAACCTATGAAGCGCCCAAGCCCGCGGTAAAACCGGGTGTCTACGGCGTGGTCGAGTCGGTGCGTGAAGTCGAGCAGAAGGGCGACGCGAAAGGCGTCGGCGCGGTCGGCGGCGGCGTTGCCGGCGCGGTCCTCGGCCACAACATCGGCGACCACAACAAGCTCGTCACCGTGCTCGGCGCCGCGGGCGGCGCGCTCCTCGGCAACCAGATCGAGAAGCAGGCGCGCGCAACCAAGCAGTGGGAGCTCACCGTACGCTACGACAACGGCTCGACGCAGGTCTTCACCAGCCAGGAGCAGCCCTTCTGGCACCAAGGCGACCGCGTGCGCTACTACGAAGGAAAGCTCCAGCCCGTCTAAAGCTTGAGGGCGACGAGCCCGAGCATCACCGCGCCGGTGGCCGCCAGCCGCCGGCGCGTCAGTTTTTCATGCAGCACGAAGTGTGCGATGAACGCGCCGAAGATCACCGCGGTCTCGCGCAACACCGCCACTACCGCAATCGGCGCCCGCGTCATCGCCCACAGCGCGATGCCATAAGCGCCCACTGCGCAAGCGCCACCGATGAGCGCGCGCTTCCAGTGCTCGCGCCAATAGGTGCCCACGGCGGCCCCGCGGCGCGCGAGGCCGTAGGCGAGGATCACCACGCCGTTCGCCGTGAAGAACCACATCGTGTAGCTCGCCGGCGCGCCGGAGGCGCGCGCGCCCTGGCCGTCAATCAGCGTATACGCCGCGATCACTAGGGCATTTGCAAGCGCGAACGCCGTGGCGCGCCGGTCGTGGCGGCCGGATGCAAAAGCGAAGATTCCGGCGCAGATGAGCAGCACACCGAGCGTCTCATGCACGGGAAGCACTTCACCCAGCACCAGCGCGCCGACCAGCGCGACGATCATCGGCCCGCCGCCGCGCATCACGGGATACGTGTACGAGAGCTCGCCCCAGCGATACGCGCCGGCGAGGAAGATGAAATAAAGGATGTGAACGAGCGCCGAGCCCGCCACCCACGGCCACGAGGCGCGCGCCGGCGCGGGAAGGAAGAGGGCGGCGACGAGCGCGACGAGGCCCGAGCCCGCGGCGATGTTGATCGTCTCGAGCTCCTTGTCGGCGCCCGCCTTCACCAGCACGTTCCACGTGGCGTGCAGCAGCGCCGCTCCCAGCACGGCGAGCGTCACGCCGAGGCTGATCTCCACGGCTAGCGGATGACCTGCTCGATGAGCGGCATCATGCGCTCTACCGCCGCGCGGCCTTCGGCGATCGCCTCGGCGGCGCGGTGGTATTCCATCGTGCCGAAGTTGGGCAGCAGCGGCGTGATCAGCACGTCCGCGGGCTCGCCGGCGAGGCGGCTCCGCGCGACGCGCTGCTCGACGATGTCGAGCGCGGTGTTGAACACCTCGAAAATGGACGGGATCTGCGGCTCCGCTCCCAGCTTATGCACGCCGCCGAGCCAGCTGTTGGTGAGGCGTCCAATCCAGCTCGGCTCTTCAGGCGGCGCCGGCAGCTCGCGTCCCATGTTGCGATAGGGCCCGAGCTTGCCCCAGCTGAGATCGACGGCGATGACGATCTCCGCACCGAACGCGCGGCACATCGATACGGGTACAGGATTCACCAAGCCGCCGTCGACGAGCACCGTGCCGTCGTGGATCACCGGCGTGAAAAGGCCGGGCGTCGCAATCGATGCGCGCACCACGTCGAAGAGCTTCCCCTGCCGCAGCCAGATCTCGCGGCCTGAGCTCAACTCGGTGGCGATCGCGCCAAAGGGCGTCGCGAGCTCCGCGATTTCG
>Ga0209577_10002252_pt1 | contig 18685 bp, 27 predicted proteins | sample GraSoiAngelo_109_FD_185874 | JGI IMG/M metagenome (GOLD analysis project Ga0209577, IMG submission 185874) | Grasslands soil microbial communities from the Angelo Coastal Reserve, California, USA - 14_0903_12_20cm (SPAdes) (version 2) | ecosystem: Environmental > Terrestrial > Soil > Grasslands...
GCCGCTGGCGTGCGCGCTGCGCGCGAGCGTGTACAGGTACGGCCCGAGCGACTCGCGCAGCCGCAGGAAGCTCGCGGCCACGCGACGGGCCTTGCCCGAGTACTCCCAGGGCAGGCGATCGCCGTGGTTCGAGTGCAGCCGGTTGATCGGCTGGAAGGCCCCGAACTGCACCCAGCGGACGTACATGTCGTCGGCCAGGTGCTTGCCCTTGAAGCTGCCGATGTCGTGGCTCACATAGGGCAGCCCGATGTTGCCCTCGGACGCGGTGAAACGGCTCTCGAAGTCGAGCATCTGCCAGGTGGCGTCGGCGTCGCCGGTGAAGTGGATGGTCTGGCGGTGCTCGGCGAACGCCCCCGGCTCCTGGGGTCCGAAGTAGCTCCAGTAGGACGCGCCCATCCGCGCGAACGACGGCCAGCGGCTGCCGCGGGCCCGGTTGTGGGCGGCGTAGAGATGGTTGATCCAGGTGTCCTCGGTGAGGCCTGGGGCGCGTGCGCGCGACTCGTCGCAGCACCAGTCGAGCCACCAGAAGTCCACGCCCTCGCGCTCGAACGGGGAGTGAAGGGCGAAGTAGGCGGCGTCGTGGCGCGGGTTGGTCCAGTCGAACACTCCGCACTGCTGCGGATCGGCCATGAAGTAGTTGCAGGAGGTCGAGCCTGCGATCAACCCGCCCGACCGCTGCTGCGTTGCCGCCCAACGCGGGTCGCGCGAGCCGATCGAGGGGTGGACGTTGAGGTCGACGGCCACGCCCTGGGAGTGCAGCCAGGCGACGAACGATGCGGGGTGCGGAAAGAGATCCGTGTTCCAGTTCCACCCGTTCCAGGCATAGGGGTAGGTCGGGGGGATCCCGAGGACGGTGTCGGCGACGGCAGCGAAGGTGGCGACGGGAGCCTTGAAGTCCGTGTCGATCCCAAGCACGTCCAGTGGCACATGCTCGGAGTGTGCGCGGCGGATCAGCGCCTGGAGGTCAGCCGCGCTGAACGGCCAGTACCGCGAGTACCAGTTGCCGAACGCGCGCCGCGGCAGGAGCGGCGCGGCACCGGTCAGCGCCCGCAGGTCGCGCAGACCCCGACGGTACGCGTGCCCGTAGCCGAAGAGATAGCCGTCCTGGTAGGCCTTCGCGCTCCTGCTCGGCCTGACCGTGAAGCCGCGGGCGGTGTGGGTGAGGATCACCCCGCGGCTGTCGTCGAGCAGGTACCAGCCGTCCCGCGAGAGCAGTCCGTCGTGGAGGGGAATCGGCCCGGTCTGGTCGTCGAGCCCGCGCGACCAGCCGCCCAGGTTGCCCTTCGTGCGCGGCGCAGGATGGGGGTCCGAGTTCGGCGGCGCCTGGGTGCGGGTGGGCGGGTTCGGCGGGGGCGGCGGCGGCCCGGGCGGTCCCGTGAAGCGTGGGTGCGCGGACACCACGCGACGGCCGACCTTCACCAGGATCACGAGATTGTCGCGCCGGAAATAGCCGGAGCCCACGCGGTAGCGGAGCGTGAGCCTCGAGGTGCGGATCACGCGGATGCCGTTCACCACCTTTGTGGTGAAGCGGGTGGTCCGCAGCCGCCGGTTGGCAGCGATCAGCGTGGGGCGGTCCTCGAAGCGGCCGTCGGCCGCGTACTCGAGCCGGATCAGCGTGGGGGCGAGGACCTCGAAGCGCGCCCGGCCGTCGCGGATCGTGGCCGCCGAAGCCGTTGCTGACGTGGCCGCTCCGAGTGCCGCTGTCGCGGCGAACGCCGCCGCCAGCACCGCGGCGCGGCACCTTCGTGTGGCGCTCCCTCCGATGTCCGGACCCTACCCGGCGGTGGGTCCGAAGCGCGCTATCCGGCGAACATGGCCGACCAGGTGACCTTGCCGGTCGAGCACTTGATCGAGCCGTTCTTGTCGGCCTTGTTGGTGTGGCTGTTGAAGCGTGACTTGAGCACGAACTGACCGTGGGCCTTGTTGCCTGAGATCGCGCCCGTCAGGTGGAGCTTCGTCGCCCCGGACTTGCTCACCGCGTCGATCACGAACTTGCCGTTCGCGTCGACGGTCGTATGCAGGTTCTTCTGGCTCCCGCTGCTGGCGCCGCCGTCGCTGCACGTGCCGCTCTCGACGAACTTCATCTTTGTGATCTCGCCCGCGACCGAGTCCGCGTGGAAGGTGATCTTCCGGAACTTGTGGTGGCCGTTCTTCTGGGAGGTGGTGCCCTTGTAGTCGCCCGTCGAGTAGGTCACGTCCGCCAGCGCCGGTGCGGCGAGGGCGAGCACGAGGACGGGCAGTGCGGCGGTGCGGGCGATCCTTCGCATTCCTCAACTGTAATCGGCAGCACCGGCAGCGGACTCAATCGGCCGTTCGGGAGCGACTAGGCTAAGCAGCAGCGTGAGCTTGATCGTCTACATCATCGTGCTGTTCCTGAGCGGCCTCTTCGTGGGCGCGCTGGCCCGGTTGGCGCTGCCCGGGCCCGACCCGATGACGCTGCTGCAGACGGCGGTGGTCGGGATCGCGGGGTCGTTCCTCGCCGGCGTGGTGTGGGCGATCCTGTTCCACCGCAACGGCGGTGGTGTTCTCCTGTCGGTGCTGTTCGCGACCGGGATCGTGTACCTGGTGCGCCGCTCGCGCGGCGGCGACCTCACCAACGCCGGCGCTCCGCGCCGGCCGCGTTAGCGGTCTGCTCGGGCTCAGCCGCCCGGCGGCCGGCCGAGCGGACTCGTGTCCACGACCTCGAACGCGCTTCCCCTCACCTGGCCGAGCGTGTGCAGGTCGTCGTTGTTCCAGCGCTTGCTCGGCGCGCCGCTGATGTACCAGTCCGATCCGTTGTCGGCCACGATCATCCCGTAGCGCTTCAGCGCCCTGAGCACCGCACGGGCCTGCCCGGGGAAGTGCGAGATGTCGTAGCCCGCCTTCAGCCGAAGCCGCTGGCCCATCGCGGGCAGGTTCCTGCTGGTGAGATCCGAGGCGAAGTGCCGCGCCGGGTAGATGTACGCGCGCCGCGTGCGTGACACGGTGAAGCGGAGCGCGTGGTCGATCCCGCCCTGCCCCAGGTCCTCGTAGCGAGCCAGCCCGGGAAGGATCGGGAGGCCGGCTGCGTCCGCGGAGGTCCACCCCGCGGGGCGGACGTGGTTCGACCCCAGGCTCCAGATCGCGCCCGAGCCTGCCCGCCAGCCGCGGCCGCCGCTCGGCGGGTAGAGGGCGTACAGCTCGTAGAGCTTGCAGTGGCCTCGGTCCACGATGAGCGCGTGGCGGTCGCCGCTGGACGTCCGGCCGCCCTCGATCGGGACATTCCCCGGGATCGGGTACGGCCCCTTGTCCGACTCCCCGGCATAGCCGAACTTGACTCCGACCTTCTTCTGGTCGCCGGGGACCGTGGTGTAGGGGATGCCGATGGGCCCGCCGTTGTACTTGCCCGAGCCGAAGTCGGGGTGGAGGCCGGTGCTCAGGCCGATGGAGCGCACGATCGCCGCGGAACGCTTGGCGACCGGCAGGTGGTCGACGCGCTGGTTCCAGGGATTCGACTTGGGGAAGAGGCGGCAGTGGGGCGCGCCACTGACCGGATGGCCGGGCGCGCTGGCCACCAACACTGCCGCGGCTACGGCGGCAACGATTCCCGCGACAAGGGGTACCCGCATCGACCCCCGATAGTAGTCTCGGGCGTCGTGACCGAGCGCGAGGAATCGGACCAGCTGCCGGAGGAGGGGCCGGACCCCCAGGTCCCGGAGGACACGGACGAGGGGCAGGGCGGCTCGCGCGAGGACGCCGAAGAACAGGCCGGCACTCCGGGCCAGGAGGGCCAGGAGGGAGAGGGTCAGGCCAGCGGGAACCCGAAGAGCGCGGGCTGACCGTCAGACGCCGAGGCGCCGGCGCAGCCACAGGCCGTTCCGCACGGCGAACCCCTCCCAGTCGTTGTTGAAGTAGGCGAAGACCTCCACGCGCCTTTGCCAGCGAGCGATGCGCTTCGCCCAGTCCTCGAGCTCGGCCTCGGAGTAGTTGCCGCGCCGCCCCCGTGCGCCCTGGTGGAAACGCACGAAAGTCCAGTCGGCGGTCGTCTCGTGCGCCTGGAACGGTCGTTTCGGGCTGTCGCCGATCACGAGTGCCACGCCGTGCTCGCGCAGCAGCGCGTAAACCTCGGGCGTGAACCAGCTCTCGTGGCGGAACTCGAAGCAATGGCGGCCGGGGCGCAATCCCTCGAGCGCGTTCGCCAGCCGGTCGTCGTCGCGATGGAAGTTCTCGGGGAGCTGCCAGAGGATCGGACCGAGCTTCGGTGAGCCCACGAGCGGCTCGACGCTCTCGTAGAAGCGTTCGACGCCCTGCCCGAGGTCGGTCAGCCGCTTGACGTGGGTGAGGTAGCGGCTGGCCTTGAGGGTGAAGATGAAGTCCTCAGGGGTCTGCTCGATCCAGCGGGCCACGGCGTCGGGGCGGGCCAGCCGGTAGAAGGTGGAGTTCACCTCCACGGTGTCGAAGAGCGTGGCGTAGTGCTCGAGCCAGCGGTTCGCCGGCACGCCCTTCGGATAGACGAGGCCGCGCCAGTCCTTGTAGTTCCAGCCCGAGCAGCCGACGTGTACCGGCTTCACACCGCGTCAGCGCCGCCGGCGCCTCACACCATGCGCTGGCTGGTCTTGGACAGCGTGCGCTTGTCGGCGGCCTCGAAGTCGATCTTCCGCGCGCGGGCATCGCGGCGAAATCGCTTGAGCCGCAGGATGCGCTGCTGCCGCTCCATGATCTCCTTGCCGATCACCCCACCGATGAACAGGAAGACGATCGGGATGCCGAGGAAGACGCTCATGAAGTTGAGCGCGCTGCCCACCACGGCACCGACGATAAGGATCGCCAGGACCGCGAGCGTGATCCCCACCTAGCCGCCCTCCTCCTCCTCGGACTCGGCGTCGGGCTTCACCGCGTCCGTCTCGAGCGTGTCGGCCTCGCCCGCCGCGAGGCTCTCCGCCTGCTCGTCCTCGGGCTCCGGGGCCACCTCCTCGGTGGGCGGGGCCTCGGCCGCGCTCTCCGGCCCGGGCGCGTAGCCGCTCGTGGCGGCCTCGGTCGCGCTCCAGGCGGGTTGAGGCTCGCTGCGGTTACGGATCAGGTAGGCGACCAGTGCACCGGCCAGGGCCAGAAGGATCAGCTTGCGCATCGCGTGAAGTCTCCCATCTCGTCTGAACCGAGCCGCAGCGTAGCCTGATGATCGTGCTCGAGACCCTGAAGCCGGTCCTGCGCGCTGCCGCCATATCGGCGATCGCGGTCGGGGTGCTCCTGTTGCTCCTCAACCCGCCCTCGCTGTCCGGTGCCGGCGGGCTGGCCGCGATCCTGGTGGTGTCGATCGCGCTGATCCTCCTCGGCGCCTGGCTCACGGTGGCGCTGATCGGCCGCGACGCGATGCCCGAGTCCGAGGTCGACCGGCTAGTGGAGCGCAGCGAGCGGCTCGCGCGGCTGCCGGCGCCCGATCGGGAGCCCACCGAGTTCGACCTCCTGGTGGCCGATGCGATCGACCGTCTGCCGCCCGAGTTCCGGAAGCTGCTCGAGACTACGCCCGTGGTCGTCTCCCGCCACGGCGAGGAATTCCGGGCCTACGGCCACTACTACGGCGGCTCGCTGATACACGGCGACCGCGAGCACCGCATCGTCATCTACCAGGACACGCTGGAGCGGGACTTCGGCTTCGACCCCGACGTGCTGAGCGCGCAGGTCGAGCGCGTCCTCCGCCACGAGCTGGCGCACCACCTCGGCTGGGGCGAGCGCGGCGTGCGCGGGCTCGGGCTCTAGCCTGTACGTCCGCTACGGAGAGGTGTCCGAGTGGCTTAAGGAGCGCGACTGGAAATCGCGTGGGCGGGGTCAACCTGCCTCGAGGGTTCGAATCCCTCCCTCTCCGCTGAGGCAGGCAAGCACGACGTGGTTTTGAACCAGCGATCCGCGGCGAGCGACCATATGCTTCGCGGGTGGCGGACGGTCCCGTGCGCGTATTTACCGGTTCCCGCCCCGCGCCGACCCTGCTCGAACGGCACGGTCGCGTTCATGGCCGCTCAGGAGCGCTGGCCACAGCGGGAACGCCATGAGCAACTGCACGCCGTTGACGCCCGCCAGCTCCCTCTTGGTCGGCGGCTCGGCCCGCCGGATCAGCGCTGCGCCGAGGCCGCCGTCGGCCACGAGGTGCTGATCGCCCTGTCCGGCAGCCTCGAGGTCCAGCTGGACGACAGTACCCGCCGCAAGGCCCACCTCCTCAACCGAGGCTACGTCGGCCTTTACGTGCCGAACATGATCTGGCGCGAGCTCGAGAGCTTCTCGACGAACGCGGTTTGCCTGATCCTTGCCTCCGAGCCGTATTCCGAGTCGGACTACGTGCGCGATCCCGATGAGTTCCGCGCTATGCAGAGGGCACGATGATGTCGGCCATGGACGCGGTCAGGACGATCGAGCTGCCGCGCATCAACAGTCCCACCGGCTCGATCACGCCTGTAGCGGGAGGGGACCAGGTGCCGTTCGAGATCCGCCGCATCTACTTTCTATACGACATCGTGTCGGGCGCTCACCGAGGGGGCCACGCGCACTGGGAGCTCGAGCAGGTATACGTCGCGGTCATGGGCGCGTTCCGTGTCGTGCTGGACGACGGCCGTGAGCGCCGCACGGTCGAGTTGAACCAGCCCGCCATCGGGCTGTTCCTCCCTAAGCTGATCTGGCGCGAGCTCGTCGACTTCGCCTCCGGGACCATCTGCCTGGTGCTGGCGTCCCTTCCCTACGACGAGGCGGAGTACATCCGCAGCTACGACGACTTCCTGGAGGTCGCTACTCGATGACGATGATCGATCGATCGGGGAGGAACTGCGATCGGACAATCCTGTAGCGGTCGAGTCCCAAGACCTCTTTGACGGCCAAGGTCTCTCCGGGAAAATCGGCCGAATTGAGCTCGTCCAGCGCCAGAACGCTTCCGCGCACGAGACACGGCCGGATCGCCTCGAGGCACTTGCGCGTTGGCTCATACAGGGCGAGGTCGAAGTAAGCGAGGGCGATGATCGTCTCGGGGTGGCTCGCCAAGTAGCGGTCAATGGTCTCGACGACGTCGCCCTTGACCAACTCGTGCTTCTTGATGTGAGGCAGGACGTTCTCCGCCTCGTGGGCCGCGAGGAGCTCCTCCAGATACGCCTCATAGCCCTCGCTCACCGCGTAGCCGCCGACAGCCGCGTAGGGCGAGTCGCCGTCCTTCTCGCCGGGCGAGGGGTAGCCCTCGAACGTGTCGAACCCGACGACCTTGCGGGTCCGGTTGTACGGCTCGTACACGCTGCGGAACGACTCCAGAAGCGTCAGGTTCGCGCCCCACCAGACTCCGAACTCGACGATGATCCCCGGTACCGGCTGGATGAGCTGGTACAGCTCGTTGAGGTACAGGATCTTGGCCAGGACCGGGCTCCTGATGTAAGCGCCCAGGTTGACCAGGATGTCTTCGTCCGGGATCGGCGAGTTCCGGAACAACTTCAGGATGTCCTCACGCGCGGCGAGCTCGTCCGCCGAGCCGATCGTGACCTTGGTGTACGGCTTCTCGGTCATCGGGGGCGGTCAGTGATAGGGGAGGACCATGCTCCAGCGGCCCGCTTCGGAGTCCCAGTCGAAGTTGTCGTCGAGCGGAGACGGATTCACCCAGTGGGGGATATCGAAGCGGAACAGCGCGATGTCACCCAGCTCGTGATGGGGCGCGACGTCGACCACCCTTGCCTCGATCTCGAAGCAGATCCCGCCACGATCGAAGTCCACCCCGCGCCGTGAGAGGGCGACGATCATCCCGATCCGCTGCGGCTCCAGCGGATGGACGTGCCTGCCGAAGAGGCCCCCACCCAGCGGGTAGTGGAGAAGCTGCGGGTGCAGCGTCGCGGCGTCCTCGAAGGCCTCGAACCGCGCCGAGTTCCCCGTCAGTGCGTTCTGCAAGACGTTCAGCGGCTCGTAGAAGCGGCGCAGGCGCGAACGCAGTCCCTCTGGAAGCCGGGAGATCCGGTTGAAGTCGTACGCGTGGTAGACGTGTGGCGTATGTTGTCGAACCGAGACACCGGCCTGGAGGCAATGGCAGTTGGCGGTCGGGTCCGGAGCGGGCAAGGGAGGCGTCGTGCGGCCCCACTCGACGACTGCCCGGCGGAGCGCCAGCAGCTCGTCGGCCTGGGTGCGGAACACGCCCTTCACCACCACGATCCGGCCGTTCATCACCTCTGCGCCGAGGTCCTCCGGCTCAGGGCTCGTCACGATCCTCTCCCCGTCGAACCCCCCCTCGACGCAGAGCGGCTGCGTGGGAGCCGCTTCGCGTTCCGTGATCAGGTCGGAGCTGTCCGTCATTCGCTGAAGTCCGCGAGCGTAGCGGCCTGCCTCGCCGGGATGCGCTTGTGAGGTGGCGCAAGCGCGGGCACGTCTACGCGCCCGACGGAAGTCTCCCCTGGGCGCACCGCTACGCCTTCCCACCCACGCCACTACGGCTCGACGATCAGACCCTACGGATCTACGTCGGCCTCTGCGACAAAAGCACCGTCGCCCGGATCGGATACGTCGACGTACGCGCCGACGACCCCGGCCGGATCGTACGCGTGTCCCGGCGGCCGGTACTCGACATAGGTGAGCCGGGCTGCTTCGACGACAATGGAGTCGTCCCGACGCGGGTCCTCCCGGTAGGCGATCAACTCTACCTCTACTACGTCGGGTTCCAGCTCGGCACGAAGGTCCCCTACTTCCAGTTCGTCGGACTCGCGATTTCGAGCGACGGCGGCGAGACGTTCGTTCGTGACCGCCGGACGCCCGTCCTCGAGCGCAGTGACACCGAGCCCGTCAACAGGACCGCGGCGTACGTGAGCCGCGACGACGACGGGTTCCACATCTACTACTCGGGCGGGGATCGCTGGACCGACTATGACGGCAAGCGCCTTCCGGTCTACAACCTGCGCACCCTCGACTCGCCGGACGGGAAGTCGTGGGGCGGCGAGGGCCGGGTCTGCATCGACTTTGCAAGTGACGATGAGCACGTCATCGGCCGGCCCTGGCTCCTGCCCGGTGCGGAACCGCTTCGCATGCTGTACTCGATCAGGACGCGGAGCGACGACGACTACCGGATCGGCATGGCGGTCTCGTGGGACGGCGTCGCATGGGAGCGGCGTGACGACGAGGTAGGGATCGACGCCTCCGACGACGGCTGGGAGGGGGGCGCGGTCGCCTACGCGAGCGCCGTCGAGCACGGTGAGCGCATCTATCTCTTCTACGTCGGCCGGGGCCGCGGAACCACGGGATTCGGTTACGCCGAGCTCGAAAGCTGGTAGCCGTCCAATGCCAACTCGTAGTGCTCGTGCACGACTCCGCCTCCGCCGAACTCCGCCTTGAAGCGGTAGAGCCCGGAGTTCAGGCCGCGTCGGTCCTCGCCCGGGCTGATCCCGAAGTCGAAGTAGCGGGCACCCGCCTCGGCGGCGAGCTCAATGGCCTGCTCCAGGACGGCGTCGAGCGCCCCGACGCGCATGCCGTCGTCGCTCGCCGCCATGTACTGGGTGTGCGCGACCGTCGGGGTCATGAAGAGGACGCTGCCGGCGACCACCCGTGCGGCGAGTGACGCGACGACCAAACGGATCTCGTTAGGGGAGCGGGCGCGGAGGAGGTCGATCTCCTCGAGGCTGTGCACCGGGCGGACCGAATGGCGCCGCTCGAGCGTGGATTCCAGCACCGGCCAGAAGTCCGCCAGGCCCCGGGACTCCGACACCTCGACCCCGGCGCGCTGCGCCTTCGCGAGTGACCGCGCTCGCCTGGTGCTTGGCTTCCGCCGCGCCGCCAGGTCGATCGCGCACGACAGGTCGCAGCCGACCCTGACGGCCCCGAGCTCGGTGAGCGCCCAGATGTCGTCGGCGCTCGGCCAGCGGTGGTAGATGTACGGGACCGGCTTGTAACGGAGAATCCGCTTGCCGGAACGGGCGTAGTGGCGGGCGACGTCGAGCAGCGCGTCGCGGGCACGGTCCCCGGTCAGCCGCCCGTCGTGGACGAGGCCGCCATAGGTGACCCCCGGGTGGCTGACAACCCGCGCCGGGTCCGCGCCGTCGAGGGCCGCGGGCAGCACCGCACGCAGCTCGCCGCGGTCGTCGGTCAGGAGCACCGACACGTCCTGGAAGCGGTCGCCGTGGTACGAGAGGAAGCGACGCGTGTGCAGCAGCGTCGTCATCGGCGCGTCCTGCACGAACCGGTCCCATCGCTCCGAGTTCGCCTCGTTGAAGAGTTCGACGTGCATCCTTAGGGCCCCGCGCCTGACCACCATCCGGCACAGATAGCATGCCTCCGCCTGGGGCCTTAACGTCACGAGCGCACGCCGAGACTCGCCTCGCACAGCACGATCGGATCCACGCGCGCCTGCGCGGCCTGGCCGTGGCGCAGCTCGATCGCGCGACGCTTGAGGAGGCAGCCGTGTACGTCCAGGCGGCCGCCCACTACGCGTGGGTCAACCACCCGGCGGCATCGGGGCCCAGCGGCTTCGGGCCAGAGCTCGTGCAATCGGTCGTCCGAGCGGCCGTGGGCCTGCGGGGACCGGTCTTGGTCAGGTAGAACAGGATCGACCACAAACGGAACGTGGCTCGAGGGGAGCCACCCGCAAGGAGGTACCCATGCGACGCAAGATGCTCGCGGTGGTCTTGTCCACGTCTGCGCTGGCCATGACGGCCGGACCCGCGGCCGCGGCGATCACTATCGGCCCTGGCAAGGGCAACCCGCAAACGAACTCAACGGGCAAGTGCCCGTCGGGGCAGAACAAGGACACCTCGACGGGCGGCCTGAAGAAGTGCGCGTAAGCCACTCCTGAATGAAGCGGGCGGCGTCCGGCGCCATGCTGGCCGCCGCCCGTCTTCGCCATCTGTTTGTGCATCGGGCCTAGGCGCACGCTTGCGCAACCCAGCCCACTGGGCTAGGTTCGGCTAGTCCGCAGCCACGCACGCCCGAGCTCTCGTATCGCCGGCGGGTACACGACCTGGTGGCGGAAGGGCTTGATCGCGGCCATGTAGCCCCTCCCGAGCAATCCGTTCGGCTTGACCAGGACCGCCATCTGGCCGCGGTAGCCGCCCGCCTCGTCCGGGACCCAGCCGAGGTGCATGACCCCGTGCATGGTCCGGTTGGCGATCTCGGCCGCCCACTCGCGGTCGAGCAGGTACAGCGGGGTGAAGGGGAGCGCGTCGAATTCCGGGCCCGAGGGAGCGCCGCGCAGATCTGCAGGAAGACGGTCGCGGAGCGTCGGCACCCTGGAGCCGAGGCCGGTGTCGGCGCCGTCCCAACCGAGCAGCTCGCCGACCTTCCACCGGATCGCGAACAGCGCTCGGACCGCGCTTGAAGAACTTTGCGACGGGTCGAGCTCGGCCGTCAGCTGCACGAGCCGGGGGAAGTCGTCTGGGCCGCCCGGCGTGGGCAGCGCCCACACGTCCTCGAGCCGGAAGTCCAGGGTTAGCTCGTGGATCCGCCAGGGCCGGGACGTGTGGGCGCTGTCCGCGAGCCTCACCGCGGCGACTCTACGCCGGCGCGCCAGCCGCTAGGTGCCTGGCGGTCGGTACGCCACCTGATCCGCCTTGCGCAGGGCTTCGATCGTTTCGTCGACGGTCAGGAGCACTGTCGTCTGAAGCGAGCTGAGCGCGCCGCCGCTGCCGATCGCCAGCGCGACCGCGGCCATGGACACGTTGTCGGGCGCCTCCCACAGGGTGTAGCCGTCGTGTTCGCCGAACGCGTACCAGAACCCGTGGAGCTTCCCGCCGACCGACTCGATGTACGACTCAGCGGCCTTTCGGCGGTCCTCGGGGTTGCCGATCAGCCGTGCCCAGGTCTCCGGCGTGTAGCTGAACCGCGATAGGTAGAGCGGCATGGTCCTCCCTTATCCGCTGTCGTTCTCCGCGAGCGCGGCCAGTATGGCGCGGTGTGGCGAGGACGGTCAGTCGGGGAGCAGCGGCACCGACAGGCCCTGGTCGCGCCCGAGCAACACGGCCCGGGTGATCGCGCCCGCTCCGAACCGCTCGCGCACGTCGTCGAGCGTGGCGTCCAGGGCGCTCATCCGATCGCGCTCGAAAGGCAGCGCGAGCTGGACGGCGCCCTCGTCGGCGAGGTTGGCTAGAGCGACGCCGATGAGCGTGATGCCGTCGCGCTCGATCAACGGCATCGCGGTGGCCAGGAGGCCCCTCGCCGTGGCGAGGATCGTCTGGGTGTGCGCGGTCGCCTCCGAGAGCGTGTGCGATCGCGTGGCCCGTGAGAAGTCCGCGAACCGCAGCCGCAGGACCACCGTTCGGCAGACTCGCCGCGCTGCGCGGAGCCTGCGGCCGAGCCGGTCGACGAGCGCGATGACGGTCGAGTCGAGCTCCTCGCGCGACCGCGGGCGGCGACCGAGCGCACGCTGGGCCCCCATCGATCGCCGCCGGCGGCGCACCTGCACGGGCCGCGGATCGCGATTGTGCGCCAGGGCGTGGAGGTGCCGGCCCGCTGCCCGGCCGAGCATCGACACCAAGGTCGCCTCCGGAAGCTGGGCCACCTCGCCCACGGTGGCGATTCCCACGTTCCGGAGCTTCCTCCCGGTCACCTGCCCGACGCCCCACAGCCGCTCGACCGGAAGCGGATGGAGGAAGGCGAGCTCGCGGTCCGGCGGCACGACCAGCAGGCCGTCGGGCTTGGCCACGCCACTCGCGACCTTTGCGAGGAACTTCGTCCTCGCCACGCCGACGGTGATCGGCAGGCCGACCTGCTCGCGGACCTCCCGGCGCAATAGCGCGGCGATCTCGCTCGGCGCGCCGACTATGCGCTGCATCCCGCGGGCGTCTAGGAACGCCTCGTCGATCGATAGCCCCTCCACGCGCGGGGCGGACTCCCTGAACACCTCGAAGACCGCCTTGCTCGCCTCGGAGTAGGCGGACATCCGTGGACTGACCACGACGGCCTGCGGGCACAGCCGGCGGGCGCGCGCGCCGCCCATGGCGGTCCGCACGCCGTACGCCTTGGCCTCGTAGCTCGCGGCGAGCACGACCCCGGCGCCGACGATCACGGGGCGTCCCCGAAGCCGCGGATCGTCCCGCTGCTCGACCGACGCGTAGAAGGCGTCGAGATCGGCGTGGAGGATCCCAGCTTCGTCTGGCACGAACAGATGTTCGCATCATGAGGCGACGGAACGCCGGCCGGCTCAGGGCAGAACGGGCGGCCGGATGCGCCGCCAGAGCGACAGCGCGGGCCCCATCACCCGAGGATGAGCGGCGCCCCAGCGCATGGCGGTCCCGCGCAGGCCGGCAAACGCCAGGAGCGCTCTTATCCCGGGTCGCCTCGGCGCCTTGCCACGGGCCCGCGCGATGTCGGACCGAGCGGCGGCGAAGTCGCGTCGGCGGAGGTTTACTCCCGCGCGCGCGAAGAGAAACTCCGACACGCGCGCGAGCCGCAGCTCCTCGCACACCGGATCGTCGAACCGGAACGCGTCAAGCGTGTCGACGATTCTCGCGGGAAGCGTCTCCTCGCTCCAGGAGATCTGGCCGCGGTGGACTCGCGTTATCGCAAGCGGCTCGGGGACGTAGTAGAAGGACCGCCCCGCGCTTGCCGCCCGCAGCCACGTGGTGAGGTCGCCGACCATCTCGTCGCGCAATGGGGTGGAGCGCTCCCCTTCCTCCCAGACCGCTCGCCTCATCACGCTGGCCGAGGCCGGAATGGAGTGATCGAGGATCTGGGGCAGGAACCGGTCGTGACGCCCTGGGGCGTACGGAAGCCGGTGGGGGATCCGGCGTCCCGACAGCTCGAGGAGGTCGTCGGTGAACACCACGCCGAGGGCGGGGTCGCGCTGGAGGTGACCAACCGTCGTCTCCAGGAAGGTGGGCAGCCAGCGGTCATCGTCGCTCAGCATCGCGAGCAGCCTGCCGCGGGCGCGACCCGCAGCATGCCTCAGGTTGGCCGCCGGCCCGGCGGGGGCGAGGTTGCGGTGGTACAGCACTCGTCGATCGTCGAAGCCTGCGGCCACCGGCCCGAGCTCACCCGAGTCGTCCGAGACGACCACCTCGAGGTCTCCGTAGGTCTGGCCCAGCGCGCTCCCGATGGCCGCGGCCAGGCCCTGCGGGCGGCTGTGGGCGCGTATCAGGACGGATACCTCGGGGACGCCGTCGGCGGAAGTGTGGGGATCCAGGCTCACGCCTCGAACGGGCGGGCCGGCACGCCCTGGACCCGCGTGGTTGCCGGCACGTCGCGGACGACGACGGCGCCGGCGGCCACGAGCGCGCGCTCGCCGATGCTGACGTGGTCCGTCACGACCGCCCCCATCGCGATCGTGGCGTCGGCTCCCACCTCCACGTGACCGGCCAGGTTCGCGCCCGGGCGCACTCGTGCGAACGGCTGGATGCTGACGTTGTGCCCGATCAGGACACCGCGCGATACGAGCACGTGCTCACCGATCTCAGCCCAGGCGCCGATCACCGCGAGGGGACCCACGATCGCGCCCGGCGCGATGGTCGCCGAGGCCGCGACGTGCGCGCCGGGATGCACGAGTGTCGCCCCGCGGCAGCGCCGGCGCTCGGCGAGCGTCCACGCCTCGCGCCGGTCGTGGTAGCGGCCATCGGCGGATACCGCGTAGGCGCCCTCCGGCAGCGTCGCAGCATCGACCACCTCGTAGCCACCAACGCTCGTACCGATTCGGGCCGGATCGAGCAGCTCCACGAGTCCCGCCACCTTCCAACCCGATTCCCCGGCCCAGCCGGCGAGCTCCACCGCGGAGAATCCCGCGCCGACGACGAACAGCTCACGACCGCCGGTCCGACTGAGACCTGTGTCTTCCACGTCCTCCTCTTGAGCGAGCTTCCCAGGGCGCGCACACGCTAGAACAGTGGGCCTGGTTACATCACCGACCGGAGGCGGCCTCGATGTCTGAGATCACACCCGGGAGCGAGTTCGAGCGCTTCGTGCGCCAGCCCACCGTGCTGCTGACCACGTACCGCCGCGACGGGACGCCTGTCGGCACCGCCGTCAGCATCGCGGTCGAGGGCGACCACGCCTTCGTTCGCACCTACGATCGATCGTGGAAGGCCAAGCGGCTGCGCAACAACCCCGACGTGGAGGTGGCGCCTTCCACGGCCCTCGGCAAGCCTACGGGCGAGGCCGTTCGCGCTCAGGCGCGCCTCCTGGACGGCGGCGAGGCGCGGCACGCAGCCCGGCTCCTGGCCCGCAAGAACCGGATCCTCCAGGGCATCCTCGTGCCGACGTTCCACCGCCTGCGGGGCTATCGCACGCTGCACTACGAGCTGACGTCGCGCGCCTAAGGCTCAGGCGCTCGACGGCGTGCGATGTCGAGCGGCGCCATGCCGGCGCCGCCCAACATCAAGATCAGGCCGGATCAGTGGCGGCGCTTGTGCGACCGCCGGTAATGGCGCACGGGGGTCACGGTTCCCTTGAAGGTCCCGTTTGTCCCGTTGCTGTCGACGTAGTTGTTCTTGAACGTGTAGACGCCGCCGTTCGTGCCTCCGTCGATGCCCTCGACGCCCACGGTGTTGTTCGTGATCTCACTGTCCCCGACAACGATGATGGCGTCCGTTCCGTTCGTGAACAGGCCATGGCCTCCCGTTCCGTCTGCCTGGATGAATGCGTTGTGGAGCGCGGTCAGCTTCGGGTTCGAACCGCCAGTGCCCGCCGCCTGTGTCCCGCAGCGAGTCGTGAACGCGAAAGCAGGATCGGGCAGGTTCTCGGTGACGGTGGCCCCACAGCCGTTGTTCTCCACGAGGCTGTGACTTATGTGCCCCCTGGCGAAGCTACCGGCGCTCGGCGGCGCGATGAGCAGGCCGTTGCCGGTGTTGTCGTGAATGTGCGTGTTATCCACGACCAGGTTCGCGAACGAGTTACTCGGCTCGAAGTCGATCCCGTCCCGGACGAACCCGTAGATCTCCGAGTCAAGGACCTTCACGCTCTTGGCCTGCAGGATCCGAACCCCGTTCAGGCCGGTGCCGAGGCCGTTGATGTCCAACCCCCTGAGCACGACCTTGTCGGTCGCCGCGGCATTGACGACGATGGCGTTCGTACCGCTCACGAGCACGCCGCCCTCGGTGTACTGGCACTTGATCGTGATCGCCTTCGTGATCGTCACGCCGCCGAAGCCGCCTGGATCGAGGCAGTTGATCTCGCCGCCCGCGGCAGTCTTCGAGATCGCACCCGGGAATGTCTTGCAAGGAGCGGTGCGGCTACATGGGTTGGCATCGTCGCCGACGCCCGAGACCCACGTGCGGGAGAGCTGGGCGGAGGCGGAGGCTGGTAGCGCGAGGGCTATCAGCGCGAGCGCAGGGGCAAGCTTGGCGAGTCGGCGGCGTGGGGTACGCATGATTGGCTCCTAAGGGGAACTTGAACGAATCCTAAAGGGACGGTAAAGGCAACCCGCGCGGGGCGCAACCCCCCGCTTGCCCGATACTCGCCCCAACCGCACTGGATTCAGTGCTTGAGGGTCGCCTTCCAGTCGACCACGCCGGTATCGCCACAGCTTGGCGACTTAACTCGAAAGTGACCCGCGACTGTCTTCGCCCTGCGACCGAACCTCCCGCTGATGTTCACGGCGCCATTCTCGTCCGGGGTGCCGTTGGCGAAGCTGATGATCCCGTGCGCCTTGATGCCGAACTTGTAGCCCTTCTTCGTCTTCGAGAGCTTGATGTCGTTGAGGGACGTCCTGCCGGTGGTATCGCTGCACCGGAAGTTGAACGCCACGAGCTCGATGGACTTGCCCGAGATGTAGAGGACAAGTTTGTGATTTCCGTCGTACTCACTGCCGGATTTCGGCGCCTTGACCTTCGGCTTGCTGGCCGCGACGGGGGCGGCGGCAGGCGCGAGCGTCACAGCGGCCGCGGCCAGAAGGGCGGCGAGCCGTGGGAATCGCGATGCGCGGGGCACGAATCCACCGTACAAACGCCCCGGCCTTACCGCAAGCGCCGAGTCAACCAAATCGCGGCTGGCCCATCTCCGTGTCCTCGCTTACGCTGGGATGACCCGTGCCCCGAGTCGAGCGCGCGACAAGAGCGGGAGTGCTCTCCGTCCTGGTGGGCTGCGTGCTGTGCCTGGCGGCGATCACTCCCTCCACCTGCATTGCGGCCCCGGCCTACACGGCCAAGCACTCTGCGTACCGCGGCCATGCACGTTTCGTCGTCACCTACGAGGGGCCAGGGGGTCTGGAGCACGGCGTCCCACTCCGAACCGCCGAACGACGGCGGAGACCACGACACCAACGACGCACACGACCTCGGCGTACAGAGCTGGAACCTCCTGTTCGGGCAGAGTGTGGTGGTCGATCGCTGCGGGCCACGTAAGGGGGGACAGCCGGATCGCTGCGGCGTTTTGCAGGGCCTCAGCGGAGCGACCGGCGCGACGACGGCCATCGGATTGATCGACCACAAGCACGTCGACGGCCTGTACAGGGAGCTGGACATGGCGGCGCGGTGCACGGTGCGCGCGGAGACTCGTCCGAGCGACCAGGTCGCTGCCTCGATCCGACTCTCGTACTCGCCGAAGACGAAGACGATTGTCGTGAGTGCGCTCAACCCCGTCTCCGACGTCCTCCTCTTGCTCCCCACCACCTGCCCGGGGCAAGGCGACAGCATCGACGGGCTCAACGACAACTACTTCACCCCGGGCTTCAGCTTCGCGACCGGCTACGGCCCCGATCGGTGGTTCACCTCGACGAAGGTCAGGATCCCCGCCAAGGCCTTCCACCACGCGAGCCGGATCACCGTTCCGCTCGTGGACACGCCGGACGGCGCCCCGCCTGCGGACTGCGCAGTCCCGGATCCCGCTATCGCGCGGTGTAAGACTGGAGGCTCGTGGCTCGGGGTGCTCAAGTTCAAGGCGCCCTGAGAGCCGCGTTGCTCGCGGGCGGGGTGGCAGCCGTGCTACGACCCCGACAACTCGAGCAAGGGCACGCACGCGTATCCCTACGTGTCCGAGGTGTGGGCGTACGACGCCGATTCGCCGCCGCCGCGCGACGCCGTTAGCGGCCGCTTAGCATCGCGCGCGAAGCTCGGGCGGACGTGGTCGACATTGGACATGTAATGGATGCCTCAGGTCGACCACGTCCGGCGATGGAGTAGTTTCGTTCCTGGAAGCGTCTCGCTCGGAGGGCGGAAATGACCTGGAAGACATGCGTCCTCGTGGTCGCAAACCAGACGGCCGACTCGGATGAGCTCGTGAGCGCTCTCTCCGCCCGGAGCGAACGGGGACCGACGCAGTTCACGCTGCTCCTGCCGTCGCTGCTCGGCACCTCGCCGGGCCAATCGGAAGCACGCCTCGCGGAGGCGCTCGAGCGGCTACGGGCGGCCGGTCTCGAGATGGACGGCGAGGTCGGCGACTCGAACCCGCTCACCGCCGTGAAGGAGGCCTGGGATCCCGCGAAGTACGACGAGATCCTGGTCTCCACGCTCCCGACGGGAACGTCGAAGTGGCTCCAGATCGACCTCCCCCACCGCGTCGAGCGGATCACGGGGATGCCGGTCCAGCACGTGGTCGGGACGCCGCGGTCCGCGGTCCGCTAGCACCTAACAGCCGCACCGCGAACCAGGCCAGCACCGCGAGCAGCGCCACCTCCCGCACGGCCCCGGCCGGGTTCAGCACCCCCGTTATGTAGTTGTGGTGCGCCGGCTGGCCGTGGACGGCGAACTGGTGGAACCCCACGTACGTGGTGAAGAGGTCGATCGCCGCGAACGCCGCCGCCAACCAGAGGGGGGCGCCAAGCAGCGCCAGCAGGGCCATCACCCACAGGCTGTACTGCGGGCTGTAGACC
>Ga0209577_10002253_pt1 | contig 18677 bp, 14 predicted proteins | sample GraSoiAngelo_109_FD_185874 | JGI IMG/M metagenome (GOLD analysis project Ga0209577, IMG submission 185874) | Grasslands soil microbial communities from the Angelo Coastal Reserve, California, USA - 14_0903_12_20cm (SPAdes) (version 2) | ecosystem: Environmental > Terrestrial > Soil > Grasslands...
CAAAGGCGGCGCTCAGGCCGGGGCGGAAAGCGGGGCCGCGGGAGGCGCAGCCAAAGGCGGGGCCGGGAAGGGCGGCGCTGCGAAGGGTTCTGCCGCGACGAAGGGCGGAGCCAAAGGTGGTTCCACAGGCGGCGCGAAGGCCGGAGCTAAAGGCGGCGCGAAGGGTGGTGCCAAGAGCGGTTCTAAGGGCGGCGCGAAGGGTTCTGCCGCGAAGGGCGGCGGCAAGGGCGCTGCCGGTAAGGGCGGAGCCAAAGGCGCGGCCAGGAAAGGCGGCGGCGCGGGAGGCGCTGCCTCGCGCGGCGGCGCGGCCAACAAGGGCGGAGCTAAGAAAGGCGGTGCTGCTAAGGGTGGCAGCAAGGGCGGCGCAAGGGGCGCGGGCAAGGCAGGCGCTAGAAGCGGCGCGAAGGGTGGTTCCAAAGGCGGCGCGAAGGGTGGAGCCGGCAAGGGCGGAGGCCGCGGCTCGACCGCGGGCGGCTCGACCGCGCGAGGCGGTTCCAAAGCCGGCGGGCGCAAAGGAGGTGGCTAGGCACTGAGCAAGGCGACATACTTACGTCGGTCGCTGCGACCGCCGGGCGCGCCGCCGCGAAAGTAGTCACAGCCATCGAGAAGCTGACCGGCGCGGGGCGCAGGCGCTCGCGCTGAACGCAAGGCCGCAGCACTCAAGCAAAGGGGCCGGCTCTCGTCGCATCTGCATGCGACGAGAGCCGGCCCCGCTTCATTACAGTAAGTCCACGCGTCCGCGAGCAAATTCCGGGCGGGCCGAGGTAAGGTAAAAGTAAAAAGGCAAAAGGCAAAAGAAAGAGGCGGCAGGCACGGCGTCTCTCATCACCGGCGGTTGATGAGGGGTCGCTGTCCGCCGTCTTCACTTTTGCCTTTTGCCTTTTTACTTTTGCCTTAATCTGTCCTGCTCTATGATGTGAGGCGACGCCGGGGCGCGAGACGCATGCGCCCGTTACGCCGGGCCGGCGCGGGGAGAAGCTCATGGCCGAAGACCTACCTTCGCGGGAAATCCTCGAACAGCTCGTCGAGCGGCTCGACCACCTTGAGCGCGTGCTGCAAGCGAACACGGCGCGGCTGCATGCCGTCGAGCGGCGGCTCGGCGTCGAGCCGCCGCCGCCCGCCCGCCTGCGCCCGGCAATCCGCGAGCGTTACCCGGACGAGATAAAAGAGGCGGTCTCGGCTCTGCACACAACCGAGACGGGCAGCGCCGCGGCTGAGGAGGAACGAGCGCAGCAGGACGCCTCGCGCCGCGCCGCGCCGGCGGCGACTTACGCGGGCGCGGCATCTCAGTCCGAGGCCGGGCCAGCGCCGGGCGCGTCCGTCGAAGGCGAGGCCGCGCGGAAGGGCGACAAGGCGAGGGCGGGCGTTGCGCGTGAAGTGAAGCGGCGCGACCTCGAATCTCTCATCGGCGGGAGCTGGTTCAACTGGATCGGCATCATCGCGGTCACGTTCGGCGTCGCCTTCTTCCTCAAGCTCGCCTTCGACAACCAGTGGGTCGGCCCAGGCGCGCGCGTCCTCCTCGGCGCGGCGGCGGGACTCGCGCTGCTCTTCGTCGCCGAGCGCCTGCGCCGTCGAGGCTTGAGGCAATACGCCTACGTCCTTTCCGGCGGCGGCATACTCATCCTCTACCTCTCGATCTACGCCGCGTACAACTTCTACCAGCTCGTCGCGCAGCCCGTCGCCTTCCTCCTGATGGCCCTGGTGACGGCGACGGCGGTGCTGTTGTCCGTCCGCCTGAACGCTCTGGCCGTCGCCGTCCTCGGACTGACGGGCGGGTTCCTGACGCCCGTGCTGCTCTCGACGGGCGTGGACAACGAGGTCGCGCTCTTCACATACGTCTCGCTGCTCGACGCGGGCGTGCTCGCCGTCGCCTACTTCAAGCGCTGGCGCAGCCTCGACTTCCTCTCCTTCGCCGGCACACTGCTGACGGCGCTCGGTTGGGCCGTCAGCTTCTACAGACCACAGAAGCTCTGGACGACGCTCGCCTTCCTCACAGTCTTCTTCGTGCTCTACTCGCTGCTCGCCGTCTTCCACAACGTCCTGCCGCGGCGGCGCTCGCGCTGGTTCGACGTGGCGCTCGCCTCCGCGAACGCGGCCTTCTACTTCTCGCTCAGCTACCTCCTGCTCGCCGACGCCGGCTACGAACGCGCGACGCCCGCATCCGTGTCGCTCCTCGTCTCGGCCTTCTTCGCGGGTCTGTTCTACACGGCCTGGCGCTGGAGCCGCGAAGACCGCCTGCTCGCCTACGGCTACGTCGGCCTGGGCGTAACCTTCTTCACCGTCGCGTTGGCGATTCAACTCGACTTGCAGTGGGTGACGGTCGCGTGGGCGGTCGAGGGCCTGATGCTGACGTGGGTGGGCCTCAGTTCGGGCGAGAGCGCGCCGCGCCACGCCGCGCTCGCCGTCTATGCGGTGGCCGTGCTGCACTGGCTCTTGTGGGACGCGCCGGAGTTCGCCTTCGCGGGCGGCTCTTTCGTGCCGCTTCTGAACCCGCGCGCGTTGTCGTGTGCCGTGCTCGTCGGCGCGCTCGCCGGGGGCGCGGGCTTCTACAGGCGCGGCGGCGCGGGGCTGGGCGAGCGGGAGCGCTCGGCGGCCTCGACGCTCTTCGCGCTCGCGGCCAACGGCCTCGCGCTCGTGCTGCTGACGCTCGACCTGAGCGACTACTTCGAGCGGCAGAGGACACTCGCGGGCAATCAGGCATCGGACTTCACACTGGGCAGAATCAGGAACGCGCGGCAGTTTTCTCTGTCGGCGCTCTGGACGATCTACGGCGTGACGCTCCTGGCCTACGGCGTCCGACGCGGCTTCGCGGCGCTGCGCTACGCGGGGCTTGTGCTGCTCGTCGCGGCGACGGTCAAGGTGCTCACCCTCGACCTCACGTTCTACGCCGCGCCGTGGCACGTGCCCATCCTCAACCAGACATTCATGGCGTTTGCGCTGCTCGTCGCGGCTTACGCGCTGGCCGCGCGACTCTACGCGCGCGGCGTGGGGGCCGGCGAAGAGGAGCGCGCAGTCGTGCCCGCCTTAGTCGTCGTCGCCAACGTGCTCGCCGTCGTCGCGCTGAGCGCGGAGGCCGCCGGATACTTCGACGCGGGGAGGGTCGCGCTCGCCGACGCCGTGCGGCTGCGCGACCTTGAGCTGGCGAAGCAGCTCTCGCTCTCGGTCGTCTGGGCCTTGTACGGCGCGGGGCTACTGGTGGCGGGGCGCGCGCGGCGGCTGCGCCTGCTGCGATTGATGTCGCTCGCGCTGCTCAGCTTGACGACGCTCAAGGTCTTCTTCTGGGACTTGTCCTCGCTCGACCGCGTCTATCGCATCATCTCCTTCATCGTCCTGGGCGCGATCCTGCTCGCCGTCTCCTACCTCTACCAGCGCAGCCAGCAACGCGCTGCCGCGGAGGAGTTTGAAGCTCACGGCGCGGGCGCGAGTGAGCCTTAAAACTTTATACGGGCCGGTTTTACATTTGAGAAGCCGACGTTCACGCCTGAGAGAGAAGCTTTCGGTCTTGAGAAGTCAATTTTCACGCTTGAGAAAGTGACTTTCACGTTTGAGAGGACAACTTTCACCCTTTAGGAAATAGTTTTAACCTTTTAGAGAACAATTTTCAGGCTTTAGAGAATAATTCTCAGGCTTGAGAAGTGAACTTTCACCTTTGAGAAGCCAACTTTTCGACTTTAGAGAGGAACTTTCACGCCTTAGAGACCGATTTTCTATATCTTTCCAGGACAACAAGCAGCTTTAATCTGGCAGTTGGGCGCGCGCGACCTCTTCGTCCATCTGGCCCGCGAGCATGAGCGCGACCATCTTGTAGTCGCCGATGAAAGACCAGAGCGGGTGCTCGAAGGTGGCGGGCCGGTTGTGCTCGACGAAGAAGTGGCCGGCCCAGGCGGCGGCGTAGCCGGGGACGAGTGCGAGGGGCAGCCAGCGCCAGCGACGCTTTGCGACGAGCGCGGCGAGCAACGCCGTGCTCGTGATCGTCCCCGCCGCGTGCAGGGCGCGCGTCGCGGGCTTGCTGTGCTCGCGCACGTAGAAAGGCCAGAACTCCTCGAAGGTCTTCATCTCACTTTCGGCCATGTGCTCCTCCGAAATGATGAATGCGGAGTGATGAATGATGAATGAAAAGCAGGGCGGCAAGCCTCATCGCATTCATCATTCCGCATTCATCATTCATCATTTCCTGTGAACAGACGACTGTAGTCTTCCGCCGAGGCGGGCGAGACGCGCGCGAGCCGGAGGTTCTCTTCGACGTGCGCGCGGTGGCTCATGCCGACGAGCGCCGTGGTGACGCCGGGCGTGGAGCGCACGAACTGGATGGCGGTCTGCGCGTCGGTCGAGAGCGAGCCGAGCGGCTCGCGTATGTGTTCCGGCAGGTCTGAGGCGATCTTGCCCTGAAGTATCGAGGCACTGGCGACCACGGTGACGCCGAGCGCCTTCGCCGCTTCGAGCAGCGAGACGTGAGCGCCCTCATAGGATTGATTGTCCGCGGTGAGCGCTTCGGGCATCGCGAGGTTGAAGGGTAGCTGCACGAAGCGGAAGCCGTGCGAGTCGCCGCCCGCCTCGCGCGCAAGCTCGAACATGCGTTCGAGCTTGTGATGCCCGCGCGCGCCTGCGGCGACGCGGAAGCCATTCCACGTCGCCACGCCGTAGAACCTGATGCGCCCCTGCGCGCGCTCGCGCTCCAACTGCTCGAAGGCCGCGCGCAGGCGTCGCTCGAACTCCTCGCGCGGGACGGCCTGGAGCTGCGCCTCCGGGTTGTGGACGTAGTACACGTCAACCGTCTCAAGGCCGAGGTTGCCGAGAGACTGCGCGACCTGGTGCGAGAGGTAACGCGGGGTCATGCAGTGGCTCCCGGCGACGATGTCCTCCAAACGGATGACACCGGGGCGCACGAACGTCTCCTCGACGTAAGCGCGCACGCCCTCCTGGCCCGCGGGCGGTCGGGAGTCGAAGGGGAGGTAGCCGCCCTTCGTGCAGACGACCAGCTCTTCGCGCGCGAAGCCTTCGGCGTCGAGGCGGCTGAGCGCCTCCGCAATCGAGCGCTCGCTGCGCTGGAAGCGGTAGTTGACCGCGGTGTCTATGACGTTCGCGCCCAGCTCGACGGCGCGATTGATCGCGTCCGCGTAGGCGCGGTCGGTCTCCTCGTCCCAGTGGCCGAGATATGTGCCGCCGCCGATTGAAGAGAGCCAGAGGTTCTGCTCGAAGCGGAAGTGCCCCTCGGCGGCGACGCCGCGGAAGCGCTCGCTGAAGCGTCGCGTGCCTTCGGTCGTGGCGTGGCCCTGCAAAGTCATCCCCTCGCACCTCCCGTTTTGTCGGCTGAAATTCGCGCGCAGTTTAGCACAGCGCGCACCTTTCATCCGTCATCACTTCAACTGAGCGGAGGCGTTGTGATAGGGTTGAAGAAAAATGAGCACGCACGAACAGGGCGGCGAAGATATGCTCGGCGGCGGGCGCGACGGGGCGACGACCGGAGCCGTCGAATCGTCAGACGAGATGCGCGCCGCCTCGCTCGACCTGCCGCCGGAAGAACTGCACAGTCTGGCGCGCGCCTTCTACGACCTGACGTTGGACTACATCAGCTCGCCCTCCGCGCTCCCGGTCTTCCCCGACACCTCTGCCGCACGGCTCGCCGAAATCTTCAACCTGCCCCTGCCCGCCGAAGGGTGCGAACTCGAAAGCTTAGAGCGAGACTGTCGCGAGGTCATCCGGCACAGCCGGCAGAACGGACACCCGCGCATGTTCGGCTACATCGCCTCGCCTTCAGCGCCCGCGGGCGCGCTGGCCTCTCTGCTCGCCGCCGCTCTCAACGTGAACGTCACCTCGTGGCGCTCCGCGCCCGCGGCGACCGCGGTCGAGCGCACGACGGTGCGCTGGCTCGCCGAGTTGATCGGGTTTGCGGGCGCGGGCGTTAACGAAACTTGCGGAGGACTCCTGACGAGCGGCGGCTCGATGGCGAACCTCGACGCGCTGTTCGTCGCGCACCGCGCGCACTCGCGCGAGGCCACGCACGGCGTCGCGCAAGACGCTTCGCGCGGCGGCACGCGAGACACTTCACGCGGCGTCGCGCATGATCCTTCGCGCGAAGGGCTGTGGAACGCGGGCGCGCCGGCGACCGTCTATGCCTCCGACCAGATTCACCTCTCGATACCGAAGGCAGCCGACATACTCGGCATCGGGCGCGAGCACGTGCGCGTCGTCCCTTCCGACGAGCGGTTTCGCATGGACATGCGCGCGCTCCGCGAGCGAATCGAGGCGGACAAGGCAGCGGGGCTGCGCCCCTTCTGCGTCGCGGCGAGCGCGGGCACAGTCTCGACGGGCGCGGTTGACCCGCTCCGCGAAGTCGCACGCGTCGCGCGCGAGCGCAATCTCTGGTTCCACGTTGATGGGGCCTACGGCGCGCTCGCCGCGTCGGTCGAAGGCAAACGCGCCCTCTTCGACGGTCTGACGGAGGCCGACTCGGTCTCGCTCGACCCGCACAAGTGGCTCTACGCGCCGCTCGACTGCGGCTGCCTCCTTTTCCGCGAGCCTGAGAGTGCACGCGCGGCCTTCGCCGAAACGGAGGAGGGCTACATCAAGGTCTTCGAGCGGCAGGAGGACGAGGCGTTCGCCTTCTGGGACTACGGCGTCGAGCTTTCGCGCCCGTTCCGCGCCCTGAAAGTTTGGGCGATGTTGCGCTACTACGGCGCGCGGCGCATCGCGGCGTCAATCGCCGAGGACTGCGCGCTCGCCGACTACCTGGCCGGACTCGTCAGCGCCGCGGAAGACTTCGAGCTGCTCGCGCCCGTCGCGCTCGGCATCTGCTGTTTCCGCTACGTCACGGCGCGCGCGCGCCGCGAGCTTGAGGAAGCGAGGGACGAAGAGGAGCGCGAGCGCGCGGGCGAGCGGCTCGACGAACTGAACGCGCGCGTCATGCAGCGCGTGCAGCGCGGCGGCGTGGCTTACGTGTCGAACGCGACCCTGCGCGGTCGCTTCGCCCTGCGCGCCTCAATCACGAACTTCCGCACGACACGCCGCGACCTGCGCGTCACGCTCGACGAGGTGCGCCGGGCGGCGCGAGAAGTAGAGAAGGAATAATTAACATGGATGGACAGGACGAAAAATGATGAATGCGGAATGCGGAATGATGAATTGAAAGCGGCAGGCCCTTCTTCATTCCGCATTCATCATTCAGCATTCATCATTTCATAAAGCTCATGGCGGCGTTAATAGAAGTGACAAGTGGTGTGTACGAGCGGGAGCTGCGCGTGGCCGTGGAGTTGGCGCGGCGCGCGGGCGAGGCGGCGCTCCAGTTTTACGGGAAGCCCCTGCGCGTCGAGCACAAGGAGGAGTTCGACGAGCCTGTGACGCAGGCCGACCGCGCGCTCAACGAGATGATCGTGCGGCATTTGTGCAAGGCATTCCCCGAAGACGGCGTGCTGGCGGAGGAGTCGGTTGACACGGAGCGGCGTCTGAGCCGCGAGCGCGTGTGGATGGTTGACCCGCTCGACGGCACGAAGGGCTTCATCGCGGGCACGGGCGACTTCGCCGTGCAGATCGGCCTCTCGGTCGCGGGCCGCAGCGCCCTCGGCGTCCTCTACGCGCCCGCGACCGACGTGCTCTACTGGGCCGCACGCGGCCACGGCGCGTGGGTCCTTCGGCCCACCTCGGAGGCGGGGAAGCAGGCGCGGGCCGAGCGCCTGCGCGTCACAGGCGAGCGAGAGCTTTCTCGCATGCGCCTGGCCGAGAGCCGCTCGCACCGCGGCCCGCGCATGGACGCCCTGGTGCGCGCGCTCGGCGTCCGCGCGGAGGTCAAAAGCCACTCGGTCGGCATCAAGGTGGGCCTGCTGGTCGAGCGGCAGGCAGACCTCTACATACACCTCTCGCCGAAGACGAAGCAGTGGGACACGTGCGCGCCCGAAGCGGTCTTGGCGGAAGCGGGCGGGCGCATGACAGACCTCTGGGGCGAGCCGATGGCGTACAACTCGCCCGACGTTCTGAACCGCAACGGCCTCGTCGCCTCGAACGGCGCGGCGCACGACGCCGTCATCGAGCGCATCGGCCCGCTCCTCGCGGAGTTCGGGCGCGAGCGCGTCTAGCCCGGCGTCGCCGCGGCGTATAAAATTCGGCCCCGCGAGTTACGTCACATTCAGTTCGGGATAAAATCAATCTGGAATAAAAAGGAGAAGAGAGACATGAAGAGAAAAGGTTCGGCGATCTGGCAGGGCGGTCTGAGGGACGGCAAGGGCACGGTCTCGACCGAGAGCGGCGTGCTCAATGGCGCGCAGTATTCTTTCGGCACGCGCTTCGAGTCGGGCGCGGGCACGAACCCCGAAGAACTCATCGCCGCCGCGCACGCCGGCTGCTTCACGATGGCGCTGTCGAAGCAGCTCGAAGACGCCGGCATGCGTGCCGAGGGCATCAACACGACCGCCGAGGTGACTCTGGAGAAGACCGACGCCGGTTTCACCATCACTAAAGTCCACCTCGACGTGACGGCCCGCGTCGCAGGCGGCGACCGCGCGGCCTTCGAGACCGCCGCGAACAACGCCAAGGCCGGCTGCCCCGTCTCGCGCCTGCTCAAGGCGGACATCACGATGGAGGCGCGGCTCGAAGGTTGATACAGATGTTAACTACAGAGGCAAAGAGACACAGCTTTCATCAATTGTTCCTAGCTGTGCCTCTATAGTTAACGGCCCATCGCCATGACGCTCGACTGACGAGATAAGAGGAAGACCGTGCCGGACGGTACGCGGCAAAGAGTCTCTAGCGGCTCGCCCTACGAGCCGGTCATCGGCATCTCGCGCGCGTTGCGCGCGGGCAACTTCGTCGCGGTCGCGGGCACAGCGCCGCTCGACGGGGAAGGGCGCACGTTCGCGCCGGGCGACGCCGCGGCGCAGGCGCGGCGCTGCTTCGAGATCGTCGCGCGCGCACTCGAAAGTTTGGGCGCGGGGCTGACGGACGTTGTCCGCACGCGCGTCCTGCTCACGCGCATCGAAGACTGGGAGGCGGTGGCGCGCGTCCACGGGGAGTTCTTCTCAGGCGTGCGGCCCGCGTGCACGGTCGTGCAGGTCGTCCGCTTCATCGAACCCGACTGGCTCGTCGAGGTCGAGGCCGACGCGGTCGTTGAAGACTGATCGCTCAGGTGTTGACAGTCATGAACCTCAGAAACAAGCTGCTGCTCGTCTTCGTCGCCCTCGCCTTCGCGCCGCTCGTCCTCGTGAGCGTCATCAACTACCGGAGCGGCTTGAGCGCCGTCGAGGGGCTGCTGCGCGCGCGCGCCGACGAGAGCGCGGCGCGCATCACGCGCCGCATCGAGCGCACGCTGGAGACGCGCGAAGCCCGCCTGCTCGAACTCGCGCGCGCCGACTCGTTGCGCGAGTACGTGCGCGACTCGCAGCCGGCGCAAACGGGCGGCGCGCGGCAGGCGGGCGGCCCTCAAGCAGCGGGCGGCGCGGCGCGGGGGATTCCCGACGAGGTGCAGGCGCACTTCGGCACTTACTTCAGAAACAACCGAGAGTATCTTGAGTCCGTCACCTGCCTCGACTCTTCGGGCGGCCCGCTGTTCCGCGTGCCGGACGCGCGCGCGGCGTCCGGCGACGAGGCGAGCTTCCAAACCTCGGACTTCGTGTCGAGCGACGCGCGCTACGACAGCCGCGTGTGGAGTCTCACGCGGGCCGAGGCGCTGCGCTCGCCCGTCACCGAGGAGTCATACGGTGCGGCGCGGCGCGTGACCGTCCCCGTCTTCGCGCCGACCGAAGGCCCCGCGGTCGGCGCGGTGGTCGCCGTGTTCAGGCTGAAGGGCGTCATCGAGGACGCCGCCGAGACGGAAGCGCCCGCGTCGGCGGACGCGGCGCGCGTCGGCGCGTCGTCTCCGGGGGACGCCGCGGCTGCGTCCGCGCAGACGAACGCGCGGCCCGTCGTCGTCGCGCTCGACAACGCGACCGGCACGGTCGTCTATCACACGAACGGCGCGTTCACGCACCAGTCGGTCGCGGCGGCGCTTCCCTACTTCGCGGGCGTGGCCGCGCGCATGAAGTCGAGCGCTTCGGGCGCGGACTTCTACGACGAGCCGGGCGGCGACCGGCGTCTCGCGGCCTTCCGGCAGGTGGACGCTTTGAACCTCTCGCTCGCCGTCGCCGAGGACTACACGTCGGCGTCCGGCCCCGTGCGCCGCTCCGGCCTCTTTGGCGGCCTGCTCGCGCTCGCCGCCGGGCTGGCGGCCCTCGCGCTGCTGCTCGCCGTCGCGCGCCGCGCGACGCACGACATCGAGCGCGTCGCGCGCGGCGCGGCGGCCATCGCCGCGGGCGACTTCGACCATCGCATCGAGGTCAGTGCCAGCAGCGAGACGCAAGACCTCGCCGAGAGCTTAAACCTGATGACCGAACGCCTGCGCGGGCTGATCGCGAAGGAGGCCGAGTCGCGCCAGTTCCAGTCGTTCCTCCGCATCTCGGCCATGATCTCGCACGACCTGAAGAACGCCATCGCCGGACTCTCGATGCTCGTCGCCAACATGGAGCGGCAGTTCCACCGCGAGGAGTTCCGCGCCGACGCCATCGAGTCTTTGCGCGAGGCGACCGAGAAGTTGAAGCGCACGGTCGCGCGCCTCAGCGAGCCGGCGAAGTCTCTGAGCGGCGAGTACCGCATGGCCGCGCGCGAGACCGACCTCGTGCCTGTGATGCGCCGCGTGCTCTCAACCGTCGCCGAGCCTTCGCGCCCGCTCTACGAGATCGAGGCGCGCCTGCCCGACTCGCTGGTCGCCACGTTCGAGCCGGGCCGCATCGAGAACGTCTTCGAGAACCTGGTCATCAACGCGCTCGAAGCGATGGGCGCGGTCGGCGGGCGACTGACGGTCGAGGCCGGCGCACTCGAAGGCGGCCTCGTCTTCTTCAGCGTCGCCGACACAGGAATAGGCATGAGCGAGGAGTTCGTCCGTGAGCGCTTGTACCGCCCCTTCTCGACGACGAAGACGAAGGGCATCGGCCTCGGACTCTTCACCTGCCGCGAGGTCGTCGAGGCGCACGGCGGGCGGCTCGAAGTCGAGTCGCGCACGGGCGTTGGCACGCGCTTCCGCGTCGTGCTACCATCCCGCCTGTTCAAGTCGGGCGAACGGCGCGCGCAGCCGGAGAAGGCGGCTGCCGCGGTCGAGGCGAGCGAGCCGCGCGCGTCCGCCTGATTCCTTTCAGTTTTTCCAGACAGAAAAGTTTGCGCATTTGAGGACTGCGGGGACAGTCCCGCGGGCGGAAGCCTCGCGGGTCTGCTCGCTACGGTAGAACACCCGCGAGGTTTCCGCCCGCACTACTGTCCTTTGCCACCCAACCCGAATGACCGAACAGGCGGAACAGAAGACGACGGTGCTGGTGGTTGACGACGACCGCCTGCTGCGGCGGCAGCTCCACTGGGCGCTCGTCGAGCGCCACCGCGTCCTCGAAGCCGAGACGCGCGACAGCGCAATCGAGCTGCTGCGACGCGAGCGCGTTGACGTGGTGATCTGCGACCTCCACCTGCCGCCCGACCTCGAAGGCATCGAGGAGGGCCTGGCCGTCGTTGACGCCGCGCGCAACGAGCGCCCCGCCGTGCCCGTCGTCGTCGTCACGGGCAGCGGCAGCAAGCAGGCCGCGCTCGAAGCCATACGCCGCGGCGCTTACGGCTTCTTCGAGAAGCCTTTCGACGAGGAGGAGGTCTCGCACATCGTCGCGCAGGCGGCGCGCGTGCGCTGTCTCGAAGGCGAGGTGCTGAGGCTTCGCTCGGAGCTGAAGATGTTCCGCGGCTTCGGTCGCTTCGTCGGCGCGAGCGCGGCACTCGAACGCATGCTCAAGCAGGCGCGCGCCGTCGCCGACACGAACGCGACGGTGCTCATCACGGGCGAGAACGGCACGGGCAAGGAGGTGCTCGCCCGCGCCATCCACGAGGAGAGCGCGCGGCACGACCGAGCGTTCGTCGCCGTCAGTTGCGCGGCGCTCCCCGAACAGCTCATCGAGTCGGAGCTGTTCGGCCACGTCCGCGGCGCGTTCACCGACGCCAAGGCCGACCGCGTCGGGCGCTTCGAGCTGGCCGACGGCGGCACGCTCTTCCTCGACGAGGTCGGGGAACTCACGCCGGCGGTGCAGGTGAAGCTCCTGCGCGTCATCGAGCGGCGCGAGTTCGAGCGCGTCGGCAGCAACCGCCTCGTCGAAGTTGACATCCGCCTCGTCGCGGCCACCAACCGCGACCTCGAACGGGCGGTGAGCGAAGGTCAGTTCCGCGAAGACCTCTTCTACCGCCTCAACGTCGTGCCGCTCCACCTGCCGCCCCTTCGCGAGCGACGCGAGGACATCCCCGTCCTCGCCGTTCACTTCGCCGCGAAGGCCGCCGAGAAGCACGCGCGGCCCACGCCCGAACTCGACCCCGCGCTCCTCGAAGCCCTCCAGGAGTACGACTGGCCCGGCAACGTCCGCGAGCTTGAGAACCTCGTCGAGCGCCTGGTCGTGCTGACGAAGGACGCGCGGCTCGGCATCGAGTTCCTGCCCGACAAGATGCTGCGCGCGCCGCACGCGTCAGCGGCCCCCGCAAGCGAAGGCGCGGACGAGACGACGCTCGAAGGCGCGACCATCGCCATGCGCCGACGCATGGTCACCGGCGCTTTGCAGGCCGAGGGCGGCAACCGCGTCGCCGCCGCCCGACGCCTCGGCATCAGCCGCTCCTACCTCCACCGCCTCATCAACGAACTTGGCATCAACTGAAGAAGGCGAAAGTAAAAAGGCAAAAGGCAAAAGGAGCAGGGCACGCTCGCCTTCCTTCTTTTGCCTTTTTACTTTCGCTTTCCCGGAAGGCGGCCTGTTCACTGTTGTGAACACGTGGGCCGCCCGACGTGTCCACTGCTGTTAACACTCGCGCCCGAAGTAAGAGTCCCCGACTCATTTTTCGCGGATAAATCGCGCCTTCCGCCGCGCGCCGTCGCTGGCACGTGCGTTGCGATAAGGATGCGCGTGAAGGTCTTAGGTTCCTGACATCCGCGGGAAGGGTGATGGACGTAAATGAAGATCGAATACATCGCCGGTTCACTCTTGGTTGATGACGGGGACGAAGAAGATGAAGCCGAAAGTTCTGATAGTTGACGACGACGTGGCGATCACGCAGCAGCTCTTCTGGACGCTGTGCGACGAGTTCGAGGTGATGACGGCCAACAGCCTCGCCTCGGCCATCCGCCGCGCGACCATCTACGAGCCGGACATCGCCATCCTCGACCTTCACCTGCCGCCGACGCTCGACGCCCCCGACACGGGATTGCGCATACTCGACTACGTCAAGAGCCACCTGCCCGCGTCGAAGGTCTTCGTCGCCAGCTCCGACCCCTCGGTCGAGATGCGCAGGGACTGCATCCGCCGCGGCGCGGACGGCTTCTTCGACAAGCCGCTCGACGTGGAGCGCCTGCTCTCGACCGTCCGGCGCACGGCGGTCGCGGGCCGCCTCGCGGCCTGAGCCGCGCGGCCACGGACAAGGATTCCACCCCAGCGAGCGGCCCGCGAGGTCGCCGGAGTCAGGCCGAACGCGCGGTCTCATCTGTGTACGCCCCGCCGCGCGCGCCTTAATGCTCTTTGACCCTTTCGGATTCGGCCCTCGCCTACCCCAAAAACGAGTGGCCGTACTGCGCCCGCGCGTTACGGCAACCCTTCTGCCCGGCGCGGTCGTCAAAGCCCCCGTCTCCAAACCAGACTCCTGCCCAGAGTCGCGGGGGCTTTATTTTTTTTATCGCCGAAGTCGGAGCGCTGAAAGATGAACTGAAGGCATCTTGCTTTCAGTTCATCGTTCAGCGCTCCGACTTCGGCGTTTCAAGTGGTTCTTCTTCCCGCCGTGATGACGTATAATGTCTCGTACAAAGTGCGACTTTTAAGAAGCTCCGTTGATGTGAATTAAATGAGGCGCGCACGAATCCGCCGCCTGGCGGCGCAACGAGTTCAGACGGGATCAGATGATTAAATTTTTACACCTCTCGGACGTTCACCTGGGCTGCCGCCGCTACAACCTTGAGGAGCGCACGAAAGACTTCTTCCGAAGCTGGCACGACGTGATCGTCAAACACGCGCTGCCCAACGGGGTTGACTTCGTGCTCATCGCGGGCGACTTCTTCGACCGGCGCAACATAGACCCGCAGACGATGAACCACGCGCTCGCGGGCCTCCAGCTTTTGAAGGACGCGCGAATCCCCGTCGTCGCCATCGAGGGCAATCACGACCGCCACGAGGCCGTCACGGACTACAGTTGGATGCGCTCCTTCTCGCAGGCCGGCTTCCTCGTCCTGCTCGAACCGGCCCGGCTTGAGGAAGGCGACGCCTCGGCGCTGCCGTGGGAGATGGTGCCGTGGGATGAGGAGTCGCGCGCCGGCTCCTACATAGACATCAAGGGTGCGCGCGTCTTCGGCTCGCACTGGTACGGAACCTCCGCCAACGCCGCGATGGGCATCCTCTCCGAAGCCCTGCGCCGCGCGCGCGGGCGTGGACTCTTCCAAATCCTTTTGCTCCACACGGACGTTGAGGGCCAGCTCAACCGGCCCATCCCCGCGCTCTCGGTCGAGAAACTGAAGGAGCTGCGCCCGCTCGTTGACTACGTCGCGCTCGGCCACACGCACAAGCGCTTCGAGCTTGACGGCTGGGCCTTCAACCCCGGCTCGCTCGAAGCCTGCTCGATTGACGAGTACAGAGAGGAGCGCGGCCTCTACCTCGTCGAAGTCGGCGACGACAGACAAATCAAGGCGACCTTCGTCAACGACTACGTGCAGCGCCCCTTCCAACGCCTGACCTTCGACGTGTCCGGCGCGGAAGACCCGGAGGCCGTCCACGCCAGAGTCATCGAAACGGTCAGGCGCGAGGCCCGCGCGCACGACCCGGAGTCGGACGACCCTGCGCCCATCATCGAGATTTCCTTGCGCGGCCACCTCGGCTTCAAGAACTCGCTCCTCAACCTGCGGCGCATGCGCGAGGAGGCGCTCGCCGAGACGGGCGCGCTCCACGTCATGCTGAAGAACCAGAGCGTGCCGGTCGAGTACGCTGTGGCCGCGGGCCTCGACGCCGACACGTCTCGCGCGCACCGCGAGCGCCGCATCATCGCCGACCTCATCGCGCGCGACGCGCGCTACCGCGACCGCGCCGAGGAGATGGCCGAACTCGTCCTCGACGCGAAAGCTTACGCCCTCGGCGACAAAGACCCGGCTGAAATTCTCGAACTCATCGAGCAGAAGCTCGCGCCGCGCCACGGCGACGCGCAGGCGGACGCCGCCGCCGAGGCCGCGCCCTCGCCCGGCGCTCTCCAGGCGCTCGAACGCAGCGCCACAACAGCAGTGACGAGTGACAAGTAACAGCCGTAAACCGTGAACCGTAAACCGTGACAAGAGAAAAGCGGTTTCGTCTTGTCACGGTTTACGGTTCACGGTTTACGGCTCACGGCCTTTATGTCCGAAGCCCTCGACAAAGTACGCGGCGTGCGGGAGCTGCCCGTCTTCCCTCTGCCGCTCGTGCTCTTTCCGGGCGTGCCCCTGCCGCTCCACATCTTCGAGGAGCGCTACCGGCGCATGCTGGCCGACGTGCGCGTCTCGAACAACCTCTTCGGCCTCTCCTACCTCGACCCGAATGCGGCTGCGGGCGAGCGCCCGCCCGCCGGCCACGTCGGCTGCGCGACCGAGGTGGTCGAGGCGCAGGCGCTGCCGGACGGTCGCTCGAACATCCTCACGGTCGGCCTCGTGCGCTACCGCGTCGCCGAGTACGTCGAGCGCGGCGACCCGTACTTGGTCGCGCGCGTCGAGTTCTTCGCGGACGAGGGGGCGGATGCGCAGCTCCTGGCTAAGCGCGCCGAAGAGGTGACGGAGATGTTCATGCGCATCGCGCGCGCGATGCGGACGATCAACGACGAGCGCGGGGGGCTTCCCGAACTGCCGCAGGACGACCCGGAACGACTCTCCTTCCTCATCGCCGCGGTGGTGGAGATGGACGCCGACGCGAAGCAGCAACTCCTTGAACTGCGCTCGACCACGGAGCGCCTGCGCCGCCTCTACGCGCTGCTCTCGCAGGCCGTCGAAGCTTACGAGACGCGCGCGCACACGCACGACCTCGCGCGCGGCAACGGCCACGCCGGGAAGAAAATAGACCTCGAAGAAGAATGAGCTTCAAAACGGACGACGGACAGGCGGGCGCAGTCGGAGGGCGGCCCCGTAGCGCGGGCGGCGGGCGGCCCGACGACGCGGACTCTCAGGCGGGCGAGGCGACGATCCGCGTGCGCCTCCTCCTCTTCGGCGCGGCGCGCGAGGCGGCGGCGACCGACGAGGCCGTGCTCGACTTGGGCGAGCGCGCGACGGCGCGCGAAGCCTTCGAGCGCGTGCTCGACGCGTACCCAGACCTGCGGCGCTTCCGCTCCTCGCTCCTCGTCGCCGTCAATCAGGAGTACGCGCGCGACCTCGAAGTCGAACTCAAGGACGGCGACGAGATCGCCCTCTTCCCGCCCGTCAGCGGCGGCTCGGGCGAGCGCGACGCGCCCGCCGAAGACGCCGGGAGCGCAGCACACGCGGGAGACGACGCGCAGGATTTTTTTGAACTCACCACCGAGCCGATTGACGTGGGCGAGGTCGCCCGCCGCGTCGTCCCCCGCCGCTGCGGCGCGACCGTCACGCTCGACGGCTACGCCCGCGAATGGACTAACGGGCGGCGCACGCTCCACCTCGTTTACGAAGCCTACGACCCGATGGCGCTGGCCGAGATGCGCCGCCTCGGGGAAGAAGCCCGCCGACGTTTCGACATCGAGCACATCGGCATCGTCCACCGCACGGGCCGCACCGACATCGGCGAGACCTCGGTCGTCATCGCGGTCAGCGCCCCGCACCGCCGCGCCGCCTTTGAAGCCTGCGAGTGGGCCATCCGCGAACTCAAGCGCACCGTTCCCATCTGGAAGAAAGAGTTCTACGAGGACGGCTCCGTCTGGGTCGAGGGCGACGCCGCGCCGGAGCACCTGCGAAGCGACAGGACTGTCGAAGGAGATTGGCTGAACAACGCGAGAAAAGATTAGGGGTGGATGTTCGAGCGACTTCGATTCAAGAGGCTTCACGCGGAGGCGAGGCTGCCGACGCGCGGCAGCCCTCTGGCCGCGGGGCTTGATCTCTACTCGGTCGAGCGCGCGACATTGCGGCCCGGCGCGCGCGCGGCTGTGAGGACGGGGCTGTCGGTCGCAATACCCTCCGGCTTCTACGGGAGGGTCGCGCCGCGTTCGGGGCTGGCGGTCAGGATGGGACTCGACACGCTGGCGGGCGTCGTTGACGCGGACTACCGCGGCGAGATTCTGTGCGCGCTCGTCAACCACGGCGACGCGCCCGTCGAGATCGAGGTGGGTACGCGCGTCGCGCAGCTCATCGTCGAGGCGATAGCCCTGCCCGAACCCGTCTGGGCCGACGACCTCGACGAGACCGAGCGCGGCGCGGGCGGCTTCGGGAGCACGGGCGTCGCGTGAGAAATCCGCTCAGGTCAGCAGTAGTATTGAGCGTTAAGGGAAGTTAACCACCGCAGGCACAGAGGACACGGAGGGAGCACAGAGATTTAAGAATGTAAACTCCTCTGTGCCGTCTCCGTGTCCTCTGTGCCTGCGGTGGTAATCTTTGCCTGCCCGACGTTCAAGTGAGATGACTGCGGGCCGGGGCGTCAATTACGCTCGATGGTGACGGGCACATCGCGGCCCTCGTCGGCCTCGTTGCCGTTGAAGTCGGCGGCGACGAGGCGCAGCGTGTAGTCGCCGGGCGGAAGCTCGGACGTGTCCCAGAGGCCGCGCTCGGCGCGACCGTCGCGCACGGTGTTCGTCACCTCGTAGAGGAAGCGCGTCTCCTTGCTCCCGTAAACCGTGATGCCGCTTGAGTCGGCGTAGGCGATCTTCGGCGCTTCATTTCCGGGCGGGAGGCGGTTGAACTCGACATTGATTCGCGGTTGCTCGAAGCCGGGCGCGGGTTCGCCCGAAGGCAGCAGTAGTTGATAGCCTACACGATAGAGGCCGAGGCGGCGGCGCGACTGGTTGCCATCCGTCCGGTCGTATGCGTCCAAGACGATGCGCACCTTGCCGCGCACGACGAGACGCCCGCCACGCTTCACCGTCAGACGCCCGCCCGATTCACTGAACAACTGCACGCCGTCGCGCTCAATCCGCGGCGCGACCGAGTCCGTGAAGCCGGCGAGCGGGAGCGCGAGCGGGTTCATCTCCGCGCCGGGCGGGCCGAGGTTCATGTGGACGTGGTACATGCGGTTGATCGTGCCGAGCGCGTCGCCGACTCTCACGCGCGTACCGCGGCGGACGCGGACGCGCGCGACACGTCCGCCCGCGTCGCGGACGGCGATGAAGGGCGCGGCGTCGAGCATCCCGTCGTGCTCGTCGCGCCCGACGCGCAGGTGGACGTAGGTGATAAGACCGACGCGCAGGCCCTCGTTGAGCGTGCTGAAGCCCCAGTCGGCGAGCGGGCTTGTGACCTTCTCTGCGAGTACGGCGCGCACCGTCTGGCCGTAAACGCCGAACACGTCGAGGCCCGCGTGCAGATGGTCGCGGCTGTCCGCCGAGTCGTAAGCGCCGCGCACCTCGCCCATCGTGGCCGAGACTTCGTGCCGCTTCAACTGTGGGTCGAGCGGCCACGGGAAGGGGTTGTTGAAATTCTCGACGGGGATGCGCGGGAGCACTTCACGCGCGGGCGACCGCGCATCGTCCGTCTG
>Ga0209577_10002254_pt1 | contig 18676 bp, 9 predicted proteins | sample GraSoiAngelo_109_FD_185874 | JGI IMG/M metagenome (GOLD analysis project Ga0209577, IMG submission 185874) | Grasslands soil microbial communities from the Angelo Coastal Reserve, California, USA - 14_0903_12_20cm (SPAdes) (version 2) | ecosystem: Environmental > Terrestrial > Soil > Grasslands ...
ACGGTGGCCAAATACCTGGTCCGGCACCGGAAGCCGCCGTCGCAGAATTGGCGCACCTTTCTGATAAACCACATGCAAAGCTTGGTCTCGGCCGATTTCTTCGTGGTTCCCACCATCACCTTCCGGCGGCTCACCCATGTGCAGTTGCACGAGATGTTCTCGGCCGAGTTGTCGGGGAGTCGGTCCTGCTGGTGTTCGTACATCGGCCAGCTTTGCCAGTAACTGTTCATACGCGGCAAGTCCATCTTCCGCGGCAGTGAGTTCCGCATCGGCCAAGGAAATATCCTGACGCAACCGGTTGGCTTTGGCTTTGAGAAGCTGGCCTCCAATGGGAAAGATATCCGAGAGGCGCGTGACCCGCTACCAGCCGACCGCTTCAGGAGCAAGCCCAACGCAAGCGGGTTTCAGGGTTTGTACTTGCAAACCCTGAAAAATCAAGGAAGCACTTGCTGAACGCGTCGAGAAGCTCTCTCGGGTACGCGTCCTCGACGCCATCCGCAAGAAGCTACCGGACGTTCTTTCCCGGCCAGACTTGGAGATGGTCGCCCTCGACTACTTCCGGCGTTTGGGCCACGACAACCACCGCTGTCTCTCCAAGCTCTACGCATGGGAAGAAAAGAAGAGCAAAACCTCATGGGGCGCCCAGACCGTGGACTACGAGAAGATTGCGGCGGTAGCGGTACAAGCCATGAAACCCGCAGACCTTAACCGTTCCCTGGTTCTCTGTGCTCTCGTTTCCGACCTGTATTGCCGGGCTACAACCCGAGGCAACCGCTTGAGAAAAGCTCGAACCTCGCTCGCACGGCAGCGCAGTACAAGGTCGATTACGCAAAGATCGCCACGGGCGTAAGGGCGGAGTTGTCGAAGGCCAAAGTGAACGGCGATGGCCGACCGGCCCAGAAGCGCAAAACATTGAAATCGTCACATCGCAAGCAGTCGTAGCAAAACGATAATAGCTCAAACCCGAGAGGCCACGTCCTATCCCGGCCTCTCGGCCGTTTTTTGTACCACGTTCGATTCTGTCTTTGCGCCAAATTTCCGCCAAATCCCCTGACTGTTCGCCCGCCGCCATGAATTCTCAGGTCTTTTCCTCAATGAATCTTGGGGTCTTCTCCTCTTGACAACCAGTAGAAGAGGCGTATGTTCCTCTTGGTAGCCAAGGGGAATAAGGTTTATGTCAGACAAGCCGAGCGATCTCGTCCAGGGCACGCTTGATATGCTCATCCTAAAAACGTTGGCGCTGGAGCCGATGCATGGATATGGGATTTCCGTGCGAATCGAACAGATGAGCAAGGGCGTTTTCCGCGTGAATGCGGGCTCGTTATTTCTCGCCATTCAACGACTGGAGAGGGACGGGCTAATCGATGGCGAATGGAAACCCACTGAGAACAACAGGCGGGCGAGGTACTACACTCTGACGGCGAAGGGACGAAAGAGGCTCGACAGCGAAACACAGGAATGGGGCAGGCAAGTGGCCGCAATCGGCAGAATTTTGGAGGCCTCGTAGGGAGCGAGCCATGTCCTTGTTCAGAAATTTTGCAACCGGCCTGCGGTCGCTTTTCCGAAAGAACCAAGTCGACCGAGAGTTGGATGAAGAACTGGGCGCCTATTTGGAGATGGAAGCGGCGGAAAAGATGAGGCAAGGCGTAAGTCGTAAGGATGCGCTTCGCGAAGTGCGACTAGAGCGCGGCAGTCTCGAAGTGACCAAGGAACTCGTTCGCTCTGGCGGCTGGGAATGTTTTGTGGAGACGTGCTGGCGAGACTTGCGATTCGGTGTGCGGATGTTATGCAAAAACCCCGGCTTCACGATCATCGCGGCCGCGACCCTGGCACTTGGGATCGGCGCGAACACTGCGATATTCAGCGTGATAGACCGGGTTCTACTGCAGCCCCTGCCCTATCCTCATCCAGAGGAACTGGTCGCCGTGCGGCACACGGCTCCTGGGCTCAACGTCAAGGACCTGAGTTCATCGGATTCATGCTACTTCATTTATCGCGAGCGGAGCCGCACGTTCCAGGACATTGGTCTCTATAAGAACGACTCCGTGAACATCACAGGCATGGCGGAGCCGGAGCGGGTAAGCGCGCTCGACATCACCGATGGCGTCCTTCCTATTCTGGGTGTCAGAGCTACTCTAGGGCGCACGTTCACGCGCGCCGATGATTCCCCGGGCAGCGCAAAATCCGTGATGCTGAGTTTCGGTTTTTGGCAGCGGAAGTTCGGCGGTGATCGCTCAGTGATTGGAAAAACAATAACTGTCGACGGAGAATGGCGGCAAGTTATTGGCGTGCTTCCGCGGGATTTTCACTTCGGGGGACGGGACATCGCCATGCTCCTACCCTTGCAGCTCGACCGCGCTTACACTTTCCTCGCGGATTTCAGCTATGAATCCGTCGCCAGGCTTAAGCCGGGAGTCACACTGGCGCAAGCCAACGCGGACGTGGCGCGGATGCTTCCAATTGTCGAAAAGAGTTTTCCGATGCCAGCGGGCCTAAGCCCCCAAATGCTGGAAGATGCTCGAATCGGGCCAAACCTCCGGACGTTGAAACAAGAGGTTGTTGGCGACATGGATAAGGTCTTGTGGGTGCTGATGGGGGGCATCGGATTGGTGCTGCTCATCGCCTGCGCAAATGTTGGCAACTTGCTTCTGGTCCGCGCGGAAGGACGTCAGCGTGAATTAGCCATCCGTGCTGCTCTGGGCGCAAGCAAGGGTCGCATTGCCGCGGGTTTGCTTCTCGAAAGCTTCCTTTTAGCGCTTCTGGGGTGCGCGCTCGGTCTGGCGCTGGCTTATGGTGCCTTACGGGTGCTTGTCGGCACGGTGCCCACTGGACTTCCACGGATAAACGAAATCGCAATCAATGGCCCTGCCGTTTTGTTCACACTGGTTATATCGCTGTTCGTCAGCCTGCTCTTCGGTTGCGTGCCGGCTTTCACATATGCGGGGGTGCCTCAGTTGACCGCGCTGCGGGAATGCGGACGTTCCATGAGCGAGAGCCGCCATCGACACCGGGCACGAAGCGCGCTCGTCGTGTTCCAAGTAGCGCTGGCTCTCGTCCTGCTGGTCAGCGCCGGACTTATGATTCGCACTTTTCGCGCTCTGATCAAAGTCGATCCCGGCTTCGTCATGCCTGCGGATATCCAGACATTCCGCGTTGATATTCCCTACACACAAGTGAAAGAGCCGGAGCGTGTGGTGCGTATTGAAGAGGAGATTCTGCATAAGATCGAGGCTGTTCCGGGCGTTTCTTCAGTCAGCCTCTCCATGAGTGTTCCCCTGGACGGGAACGATACGACGAGTCCAGCCTTCGCAAGGGACCTCGCCTACTCACAAGGTGAGCTTCCGCTCCACCGGTCCAGGTTCGTTGCACCGGGCTTTTTCAAAACACTCGGCACGCCGCTTGTCGCCGGTCGCGACCTCACCTGGAGTGACATCTACAACAAGGTTCCGGTCGCAATCGTCTCCGAAAGAATGGCGCGCGAGTATTGGCACGATGCAGGGAGCGCGCTCGGCAAGCAAATTCGAGTGAGTCCAAAAGACGACTGGAGGGAGATCGTCGGTGTTGTGGGGGACGTCCGCGAAGATGGAGTAGATAAGGAAGCACCTAGTTCGGTGTATTGGCCCATTCTAACGTCCAAGTTCGAGGGCAATGACCTTGACGCGATCCGCTCAGTGGCTTTCTGCATGCGGACTTCGCGGGCTGGCTCGGTGAGCCTGATGGAAGACGTTCAGAAGGCCGTCTGGTCGGTGGACTCGGACCTTCCCATAGCAGACGCGCACACGCTCGAACATTACTACTCGAAATCGATGGCACGGACTTCGTTCACCCTCACGATGTTAGGTCTCGCCGGGGGGATGGCATTGTTGCTCGGCGTCGTCGGCCTCTACGGCGCAATCGCATACTCAGTGTCCACACGCACGCATGAGATTGGCATCCGCGTGGCTCTTGGGGCTGAGTCGGAAGACGTTCTGAAAATGGTCGTGCGAGAAGGATTCAAACTTGCGGGATTCGGCATCGGAATTGGTATCGTGGCCGCCCTCGTGTCAACACGCTACCTCGCGAGCCTGCTTTACGGCATCAAACCCACCGACCCGCCGACTTTTGCCACAGTCGCGTTGCTTTTGATAGGAGTGGCCCTGCTCGCCAGTTACATTCCGGCCCGTCGAGCAACCAAAGTGGATCCGATGGTGGCGCTACGTTACGAGTAAAAACTTATGGCATTTCTACGAAACATTGTGACTGGGCTCCGATCGCTGTTTCGAAGAGAGCAGGTGGATCGGGAGTTGGATGAAGAGCTTCGCATCTATCAGGAGATGGCCGCCGACGAGAAGATAAAGGACGGGACGAGCCTCAAAGAGGCCCTTCGCGCGGTCCGTTTGGAGCATGGAAGCGTCGAAGTCACGAAGCAAATCATTCGCTCTGCCGGCTGGGAATCCATTTTGCAATCGTGCTGGCAGGACCTCCGCTTTGCACTCCGAACACTGCACAAGTCACCCGGCTTCACGGTGGTCGTTGTGCTCACGCTGGCGCTGGGTATCGGCGCCAACACTGCAATATTTACGGTGGTAAATGGGGTCATCCTAAAACCGCTGCCGTATCCTCAACCTGACCGCCTCGTGATGCTCTGGGAAAGGCAGTTATCTGACGGCACTCTTGGGTCGGTAGCTCCAGCGAATTTCTTCGATTGGCGTGGACAGAGCCACTCCTTTGAGAAGATGGCGGCAATCGATCCCTATCCCGATTTCATTCTTACAGGCTCTGGGGAGCCGCGACGTTTAGTAGGTGCCGCCGTGAGTTCTGATTTCTTCGCCCTGCTCGGCGTTCGGATGGCGCTGGGCCGCGATTTCCTGCTAGAGGAAGATCGTCCTGGCTATAACCAGGTCGTCGTCCTCAGCTACTCCACATGGTTACACTACTTCGGCGGCAGGTCTGACATTCTTGGAAAGCCAATCAGGCTCAACAACGCGGATAACACAGTTGTGGGTGTGCTCCCGCGTGACTTCACGCTGGTGAGCAAGGCCTCGGACTTCGAGTCTCGAAATCGCTTCGATGTGTGGACACCGTTGGCCCTTCCTTCTCCCCCGGAGCCTTGGCAGCGCAGCGCTCGTTCATTGTGTGTTTTCGCCCGCCTAAAGTCCGGCGCTTCACTACAGCAGGCACAAGCTGAACTGAATCTAATAGCGGCTAATCTGCAGCGGCTCTATCCGGCTGATGACAAAGAGAGAGCTATTACAGCCGTTCCACTGGGCCAGTATGTCGTCGCAAACGTGCGAACAGCGCTGTTCACTCTTTTGGCCGCTGTCGGCATGGTGCTGTTGATCGCGTGCGCCAACATCGCGAATCTATTGCTTACTCGCGGCGTGACACGCCAAAAAGAAATCGCTGTCCGTATTGCATTAGGCGCAAGCCGCAGGAGGCTCGCTCAACAGCTGTTAACGGAGAGTATGGTTCTTGTCTTGTCTGGCGGGCTGCTCGGTTTCTCGTTTGCACGAATTGCTGTCCCCGCGATATTGCATTACTTGCCAGCAGATTTGCCTCGCGCCTCCGAAATCGCGGTGGATGGCAGAGTGCTTTCCTTCGCGAGCTTAATCTCGCTCTTGACGGGCATACTCTTCGGTCTGCTTCCCCTCGTTCAGTCTCAGCGAGTGAGCGCTCATGATTCGCTCAAACAAAGCGGTCGCAGTTTGGCTGCCGGCCAATCCCGATTGCGAAGTGCGCTTATCATAGGGCAGGTAGCCATCGCTCTTGTCCTGCTAACTGGAGCAGGATTAATGACAAAAAGTTTTTGGACACTAATCCATGTCTCTCCGGGATTTCGGACCGACCACATCCTCACTGCACGTCTTTCACTCCCGCCGCAGTACACGAATGGCTACAAATATGGAATGGGCCAGCATCGCGAGATCTCCGCGTTTCAGCGGGAGTTGCTTGAGCGAGTGCGGAAGATACCCGGAGTGCAGTCGGCTGCTTTCACAGCTTACCTGCCGCTCGCCGGCGTCGACAATTCCAGGTCATTCGATATCGAGGGTCGTCCGGCAAAGCCAGCCGGTGTGTACGACGTCACCAAGTACCGACCCGTTGGTCCAGGATATTTCGAGACGATTGGCATTCCTATCGAACGCGGACGGGGTTTCGAGACAGAGGACGCGGAGGATAGGCCCCTAGTTGTGGCTGTGAATGAATCAATGGCGCGGATGTTCTGGGGTGCCCAGAATCCGGTGGGACAACGGATACGCTTCGACAACGGAGAATGGCGAACAATCGTGGGAGTAGTTGGCAATGTACATTATGAAGACTTGGCCGAGAAGGCCGGACCAGAGATGTACGTTCCGTATGGGCAGGTTCCCAACGTAGAGGCTCGCCCCGTGATCGTTGCGCGCACGCTGATCGAGCCGACGAATTTAATCAGTGCTCTGCGAAAAGCAGTTTCCGAGGTCGATGCGAGCGTACCGATGGATCAAATCGAGACGATGCAGCAGATCGTTTCGACTTCGGTCGGGCAGTCGCGTTTCAGAACTGCGGTCCTTTTTGTTTTCGCCTTGTTAGCGGTTTTTGTCGCTTCTATTGGTCTGTACGGCGTCATGAGCTACCTGATAAGTCAGAGGACCCGAGAGTTTGGTATCCGCGTCGCGGTTGGGGCGAGTACTGGAGCAGTTCTTGGCCTTGTTCTTGGTCAAGCAGTGAAACTGGTCGCTGTCGGAATTTCTGTCGGTTTGATCGGAGCAGTCGTACTAGCAAAGTCGATAGCTAGTCTCCTTTACGGCGTCACGCCGTTCGATACAGCGACCTTCACCAGCATGTCGTTGCTCTTGGCCGTTGTGGCTTTCGCGGCGAGTTACGTTCCCGCTCGGCGAGCCGCCAGTGTTGATCCCATGGTGGCCCTGCGTTACGAGTAGGAGCCTACGCATGTCCTTCTTACGGAGCATTACAACCGGCCTTCGATCACTGTTCCGAAAGGATCAGGTCGACCGGGAGTTGAATGAGGAGCTGGGCGCCTACTTGGAGATGTCAGCAGAGGAAAAGATGAAACAAGGCATGAGTCGTAAGGAAGCCCTTCGCGCCGTGCGGTTGGAGAGGGGGAGTCTCGAGGTTACGAAGGAAGTCGTGCGTTCTGGCGGCTGGGAATCCTTAGTAGAGACGTGTTGGCAGGACCTTCGCTTCGCCGCCCGAATGCTGCGCAAGTCTCCCGGCTTTACCGCCGTTGCCGTCCTGACTCTCGCGCTCGGCATCGGAGCCAACACTGCGATATTTACGCTCCTCCACGCGTCTCTGTGGACCCCCCTGCCGGTTAGCGATCCTAAGGAAATCTTTCATCTAATGCGCGCTTCTTCGGAGGGCGACTTCGCCGGAGAATTCAGCTATTCCTATCCGCTCTTTCAGCAATTCAACAAGACGGCCGCCTCTTGGGGCGAGGTCTTCGCAACGGAGGTTGTCGGACCACGAAAATTTGGACTCAAGGGAGTTTCTGATGAGCGCGTGGCGGCAGAGGCCGTCTCGGGTAATTTCTTTTCTGTTCTAAACGTGGGGCCAATCGTGGGGCGGGTGCTCGAACCGCAAGACGATAACGTGCTTGGTGGAAATCATGTTGCAGTCTTGAGTTATGGCTTCTGGAAGCGCCGTTTCCAATCCGACGCTTTGGTTCTCGGTACGAGAATTCTTTATGAAGAGACGCCCTATACGGTCGTTGGCATCGCCCGGCCCAGATTCACCGGGATCGACCAGGAGGTCTCAGTAGACGTATGGGTCCCGGCTACCGCTGCTGCCGCTGATCGCGGATGGCGACTACCGGACCCGAACCTCAATTGGCTGCGCCTCCTTGTCCGGCTACATGATGGAGTTGACCCAAAGCTGGCTCAGGCCATGTTCGAGACTGCATTCCGCACGCACGTTGGTGACGTGCTCTTACCCAGTGCTTCGCCGCGCTTCAAAGAGATGCTCGAAGCCCAACATATTACTGTTCGTCCTGCCGCCTCGGGCCTCGCGACCGCAGGGCGCAAATATGAGAAACCACTCCTTGTTTTGTTTGCCGTGGTCGCCGTCGTACTTCTGATTTCCTGCGCGAACATCGCCAATTTAATATTGGCGCGCAACGCCGCCCGTCACCATGAGATCGTGGTTCGTCTAGCTCTCGGCGCCAGCCGTGCGCGGGTTGCGTGGCAACTGTTCACCGAGAATTTGACCCTGTCGCTCTCAGGTGCCTTCGTCGGCTTACTCCTGTCGGTCTGGGGCACGCGCGTACTGGTCTCCCTGCTTCCTACATCGCCGCTCCCAATGGCGTTTAATCTTCAGCCGAATTTTGTCGTGTTTAGCTTTACAGCAGGGGTTGCGGTCGCGACTGCGATACTGTTCGGACTTGGCCCGGCACTACGCGCTTCTAGAGAAAAGCTTGAGATGACCTTGCACGGCGGTCAGCGCGTAATTGGGTCGGGCTGGAGCGGAAGGCTTCTCCTCGCTGGTCAGCTCGCGCTCTCCTTACCTTTGTTGGTTGGTGCCGGACTGTTTGTTGAAACCCTGCATAATCTCAAAAGCAGCGACCTGGGCTTCCACGCCGAACACGTCATGACGTTTGACCTCTCTTACCCTAAGGGAACTTCCCAAGACCGCCTTCATCAAGCATGTGTAGAAATAAAACAGCGTTTGGAATCGCATCCGGGTGTGATCGTTGCAAGTTATGCGTCGGGCGTGTACGGGGATGGCGGCTGGTCGGGCAGTGTTGACGTAATTGGGAACCCATCGCCCGGAAAAGATAATGACGTGGGGTTAATATCGGCTGGCCCTGGTTTCTTCGAAGCTATCGGCTTGGGACTCTTGCAGGGCCGCTATCTGAGCTCCCAAGATCAGGCCGAGAAGTCTCCTGTAGCTTTGGTCAATGAGAGCTTCGCTCGCCACTACTTCGGTTCAAATCCCGCGATTGGCCAGCGCATCAAACTCGGTTTTGAACCGCAAATCATTCGCGAAATTGTCGGTGTGGTTCGTGATGCCAAGCACTATGGAGTTCGCGAGAGGGTATGGCGCATGGTGTATTTGCCGGCTCGGCAAGGTGACAGCTTTTTCGTTCGCTCCACTCTCAATACACAATTGCTGAGCGGCGCCATACGGGCAGACGTAGCAGCAAGTGACAAAGTTCTGCAAATCGAGGAACTCCAGCCTTTGGAGACAGTCGTAAACGACATGATTTCCCAGGAGCGTTTGACCGCGTTGTTATCGTCAGCCTTCGGGCTGTTGGCTTGCCTAATTGCAGCGATTGGACTCTATGGAGTTGTTGCCTATGGCGTCTCGCGCCGAACGAACGAGTTTGGCATTCGCATGGCTCTGGGCGCTCAGCGAGGCGATATCCGAACGCTTGTGCTGCGCCAAACGCTGGGCGTGACCCTCGCGGGCGTTGCAATCGGAATAGCTGTGGCTTTGGGGCTGGCCAGGACGCTGGCCGCCACGATTGCGGGCATGCTCTACGGCATCCAGTCCACGGACATTGGCCTATTCGTGGGAGCGACGGTGTCGTTGATCGCAGTCGCATTGGTTGCCGCGCTTTTGCCTGCGCGCCGCGCGACACATGTAGATCCGCTGGTGGCCTTGCGTTACGAATAGGACGAACTCATGTCCTTGTTACGAAACATAACGAGCGGGCTTCGCTCACTGTTCCGAAAGGATCAGGTCGACCGGGAGTTGGATGAAGAACTAGGCGCCTATTTGGAGATGGAAGCGGCGGAAAAGATGAAGCAGGGCATGAGTCGCCAGGAAGCCTTTCGTGCGGTGCGCTTGGAGCGTGGCAGCCTCGAAATCACGAAAGAAGTCGTCCGCTCTGGCGGCTGGGAATTTTTTGTGGAGACGTGCTTGCACGACGCGCGCTTTGGCCTCCGCATGCTGCGCAAGTCTCCCGGCTTCATGGCCGCTGTTGTCCTCACGCTCGCCCTCGGGATCGGTGCGACGACCGCAATCTTCAGCGTTGCCTACGGCATCATCATTCAACCTCTCCCGTTTCCTCAGTCGAATAAGCTCGTGATGATTTGGGAAGTGCCTCCTGATGCGAAGAAATCGAATGTGGTGCTGCTAGATAATTTTATGGCTTGGAAGCAACGGAGCCGCTCATTTCAGTCCATGGCGGCATTTTATGGCAAGCCGATGAACTTGATTGGTACTGATGAGAGTGAGCAGATCCCAGGTCTCAAAGTCACATCAGAGTTCTTCACTACCCTTGGCACCGCTCCGCTTTTGGGACGAACATTTCGGCCTGGCGAGTACGACCGCGACGAGCCTCGCGAAGTTGTTCTCAGTTATTCTGCCTGGCAACAACGCTTTAACGGCAGTCCGGATGTGCTCGGGAAGCGAATTTCGATTGATGCCACCCGTCATGAAATTATCGGTGTAATGCCTGCCGGATTCGCATTTCCTGGCGAGAAAGCAGAGTTGTATGTTCCGCTGGGAATCACACTCGATTCGGGCCGCAACAGTTCGGTTGTGGGGCGCTTGCGACCAGACACAGGCCTGGGGGCCGCGAAAGCTGAAATCGCAATGATCGCGGCACACACCGCGAGCGAAAATGTGGCTTCGAACGCCGGGTGGAGTGCAACGGTCGTGCCTTTGCTCGACCAGACTGTAGCAACTGTCCGGCCAATTCTTCTGCTTCTCTCTGCCGCAGTGGCATTTGTTCTCCTTCTAGTCTGTGCCAACATCGCCAATCTTCTGATGATGCGCTCCACTAGCCGCCTCCATGAAATCAGTCTTCGATTCACCTTTGGCGCGAGCCAGTTTCGGATAATGCGACAGCTGTTGGTCGAAAATCTTATTCTCGCCGGTTTTGGAGGAGTTCTTGGCTTGGCCCTTGCCGCAATCGCCATTTCCTTCATAAAGACGTCTGTTCCAGAAAGTCTTCAAGTTCCCCGACTATACGAAATCAATCTGAATGTGCCGGTGTTGCTCTTCGCTACTGCCATCTCTATTGTTTCTGCTCTTATGTTCGGTCTTGCTCCCGCGGTGCTATGTTTGAAACGGGACTTGACTCATGACCTTCACGCGTCTACTCGCTCCATCACTTCGGGGCGCAAGGTTCGGAATGTGTTCGTAGTGTCCGAGGTGGCGCTTGCTCTGGTCTTAGTTACTTCGGCAGGTCTCATGGTTCGCAGCTTCGTTCGTCTATCTCATGTCGACGCTGGTTTCCATGCGGAACACGTTCTGACTATGCGCATGCTCCTGTTGCCGGTTCGAAATGAACAATTCCATGCAGAGGTCGTCAACGACATTTTGGAACGCATTCGCTCCGTCCCTGGCGTCGTCGCTGCGGGTTCTATTGGCATTCTCCCTATGCAAGGCACAAACAGTGGATCGTGGTATTACCGGGCTGATACGCCAGAGCCGCCTCCAGAACGCCGCCCAGCCGGCGACATTTCCATCATCACCCCCGGATATTTTCGGGCCCTGCGCATTCCGATTCTTAGGGGGCGGGATTTCGATCCTCACGATCGAACCGGTTCACTGGGCGTGGCGATTCTGAATCAAACAGCGGCCCATCTACTTTTTCCCGGGGAAGATCCTGTCGGTAAGCGTGTTCGCGTGTGGTGGAACGGCTCACCTCCTGTTGAGATCGTTGGCGTAGCCGCCGACATACGCCACAGTGAACTAAACTCTCCTCCCGATCCTTGCTTGTTTATGCCAAATGACCAGCAGCCATTCCCGTTTTCCTCTCTTGTAATCCGCACTATGGGCGATCCGATCGTGCTAGAGGGAGCTATTCGGCAGCAAATTCGCGACGTGGACCCCGACCAGGGGATCGCGAAAATCGAAGAATTACAACAACTGGTGGCGGACTCGATTGCCCGTCCGCGCTTGGAAACTCTAGTCCTTTCGGCATTTGGCTTCGTCGCGCTGGGATTGTCGTGTATGGGCGTCTACGGATTATTAGCTTTTTCAGTTGCTGAACGCTCGCGTGAAATCGGCATCCGCGTTGCACTCGGCGCAAGCCGGGCGAGTGTTCTCCGCATGATTCTTGGTGATGGGATTCGCGTCACATTTTTCGGATTAATCTTGGGCGTGCTCGGTGCAATTGGGTTTACTCGCTTACTTCGCAATATTCTTTTTGAGGTTCAACCACAGGATCCCATCACGCTAATCCTCGTCACTTGCACACTCGTTACCATTAGCATGTTGGCTTGCTACTTCCCGGCTCGTCGGGCAACTCGTGTCGATCCACTCGTGGCCTTGCGTTACGAATAGGACGAACTCATGTTCTTGTTACGAAACATAACGAGCGGGCTCCGATCGCTGTTCCGCAAGGAGCGGGTCGACCGGGAATTGGATGAGGAGCTGGGCGCCTATTTGGAGATGGAAGCGGCGGAAAAGATGAGGCAAGGCGTAAGTCGTAAGGATGCGCTTCGCGAAGTGCGACTAGAGCGCGGCAGTCTCGAAGTTACCAGGGAAATCGTTCGCTCCGGCGGTTGGGAGTCCTTTCTGGAGACATGCTGGCAGGACTTGCGCTACGCCCTCCGCATTTTGCGCAAATCTCCTGGGTTCACGACCGTGGCTGTCCTCACTCTCGCCCTCGGAATCGGCGCGACGACTGCCATGTTCAGTGTCGTGGACGGCGTGCTGCTCAGGCCTCTGCCCTATCCGCAACTGGGCAGACTCGTCAAAGTAGGGCTCGACCTTCCTGGCATCAACCAGTTCAACTGGCCTTTGTGTCCGGAGGACTACTTTACCTTTCGCGAGCAGAGCCGCACTTTCCAGGACATCGGTCTCTACTATACGGGTTTCGGTGCTTCGCTCTACTCGGCCAACGTCACCGGCCTCGGACGACCCGAACATGTGCCGGCTCTCGGCGTGACCGACGAGGTGCTCCCAATTCTGGGAGTTACACCTCTGCTCGGGCGCTCCTTCACGCGGGCGGACGATGAGCCGGGCAGCTCGGACACAGTGATGATCACCTACGGCTACTGGCGCAGCAAGTTCGGCGGTGACCGTTCCGTGATCGGGAAAGCGATCGACGTGGATGGTAAGCCCACCACGATCATCGGCGTGCTACCACAACGCTTTCGCTTCCTGGACATGACCAATCTGGGCATGCTGCTGCCTCTCAGGCCTCGACTGCTGCGGGGCTATAACTACTTTGCGGTTGCCCGGCTCAAGCTGGGGGTGAGGCTTGCTGAAGCCAGTGCAGACGTGACGCGCATGATACCAATAGAAGTGGAGCGTTTTCCCGAGAGGGCCAACTTCTTCAAAGACACGCGGATAGGGCCGAATCTGCAGCTGCTGAAGCAATACATGATAGGCGACGTAGGCAAGGTCCTGTGGGTTGTGATGGGTGGGGTGGGCTTGGTGCTGGTAATCGCTTGCGCAAATGTGGCTAACCTTCTTTTGGTTAAAATTCAAGGGCGACAACAGGAGTTGGCTATTCGAGCGGCTTTGGGCGGCAGCCCCGGACGTATCGCTGGCGGCTTGTTGCTTGAAAGCCTCGTGCTGGCGGTGATTGGCGGTGCTCTCGGCTTGCTGTTTGCTTATGGTGGCTTACGGGCCCTGATCGCTTTGGCACCGAGCGATTTGCCCCGGCTCAATGACATCGGAATCGACAGGCTCGTCTTGCTCTTTGCCCTAGGCGTCACGATGGTGGCAGGTCTCCTGTTCGGCTCGATGCTGCCCCTCAGATATGCCGGTGTTCGCGAGGGGACTGGATTGCGCGAGACGGGCCGCTCTGTCAGCGCCAGCCGGGAGCGTCATCGGGCGAGTAACGCGCTGGTGGTCATCCAGGTCGGTCTGGCTCTTGTTTTGCTCGTGAGCTCGGGCCTCATGATCCGTACCTTTCAAGCCTTGATACACGTTCAGCCCGGATTCACGGCGCCAGCTGAAGTCGAAACGTTCCATATCCATGTTCCTCCGGAAATGATCAAGGCTCCCGAGCGGTTGGTCCGTATGGATCAAGCGATACTCGACAATATCGAAGCGATTCCTGGCGTCTCTTCTGCCGATTTTAGTTCGGCGGTGCCCATGGATGCTGGCGCCGAGAGCGGTCCCGTGCAAGTAGAGGATCACATGCTTCAGGGTCAGCTCCAGCCGGCTCGCAGGTTGTTTTGGGTTTCGCCAAGCTTTTTCAGGACCATGGGCATTCCCACAGTAGCCGGCCGCGATTTAACCTGGGACGACGTATTGAACAAGCGCCCCTTGGCTATCGTGTCGGAGAACCTCGCGCGTGAGTATTGGCATAATCCGTCGGATGCACTTGGGAAACAAATTGGAAACCCCAAGGCCTGGCGGCAGATAGTAGGCGTCGTGGGGAACGTCTACGATGACGGGACCAGCCGGGAAGCTCCGGCCACGGTTTACTGGCCGATAACGGACGCGGACGTTTTTCTGGGCCAGCCAGCGTTCGCCATCCGTAGCGCACGCGCGGGTTCGCAGGCGTTTATGAGCGAGATCCGGCAAGCAGTGTGGTCGGTGGCCCCCGATCTTCCGCTGTCGGCAGTCCACACGCTCGACTATTATTATAGGAATTCCATGGCGCGAGTTTCGTTCCTGCTGGTCACGCTATCTCTCGCCGGCGGCATGGCTCTGCTGCTGGGAGCCATCGGGCTATATGGCGTCATTGCCTATTCGGTGTCACAGCGCACCCGCGAAATCGGGATTCGCATGGCCCTCGGCGCGCAGAGGGAATACATTCTTCGATTAATCCTGAGGCAGGGAACGAAGCTCGCTTTAATTGGTGTAGCGAGCGGTATCGCTGCGGCGCTTGGTCTGTCGCATTTCCTATCTAGCCTGCTCTTCGGCGTGAAGCCAACCGACCCGCTGACGCTCCTCGGCGTGACAATCGTGCTCGTTATAGTCGCCCTGTTGGCTAGCTACATCCCTGCGCGCCGCGCGATGCGCGTCGACCCCGTGATCGCTCTGAGGTACGAGTAAAGAGCCATGTCCTTGCTGCGAAATATAACGAGCGGCCTTCGCTCACTCTTTCGAAGGGATCAGGTCGACCGGGAGTTGAATGAGGAGCTGCGCGCCTACTTGGAGATGGAAGCGGCTGAAAAGATGAAACAAGGCATGAGTCGCAAGGATGCCCTTCGCGCCGTCCGGTTGGAACAGGGAAGCTTGGACGTTTCGAAGGAAGTGGTCCGCGCCGCCGGCTGGGAATCCTTTGTGGAGACGTGCTGGCAAGACTTGCGATTCGGCTTCCGCCAACTCCGAAAGAACGGAGGATTAACCATCGTCTGCGTCCTTACGCTCGCGATTGGCATTGGCGCAACGACAGCAATCTTCGGTGTCGTCGATTCTCTCCTGTTGCGACCTCTTCCTTATCCAACTTCCCATCGGACCGTCAGGATCTGGAACACGTTCTCCCCCAGGGGACTGACGGAACTCGCTGCGTCGGAGCCGGAATTCCTTGAATATCATCAGAGCCAAACTTTAGCTCATGTCGCTGGATTTGCTCTCGGTTCAACAACGCTAACGGGACGTGGAGACCCGGCGAGACTTTCCGTCAGTTGGGGGACATCGGATTTCTTTGCGGCCCTGGGAACACAACCCGTACTTGGCAGGTCATTCTCACCTGACGAACAGGAGCTGGGGCACGATCAAGTTGTAATTCTCAGTCACCATTTATGGCGAGACCGCTTTGGATCGAATCCAGCGATCATCGGTAAACCTGTAATCTTGAATGGCAAAAGCTGCGCCGTTACAGGAGTTATGCCAGCGAATTTTAGGTTTCCGAGTGGCGACGTAGATTTGTGGCAGCCATTGCCCTCGCTGCTGCCATGTGAGTCGAAAGCATGAGCATCGTCTTTCAGGATGCGCGATATGGCCTTCGGATGGTGGCCAAAAATCCTGGTTTTGCCGCGGCGGCAGTGATCACCCTGGCTCTAGGCATCGGCGCGGCCACGACCATTTTTAGTGTGATCGACAACGTGCTGCTGGAGCCATTTCCCTACGTTGATGCGCAGCGCATCGTCATGATCACCATTCACAACGATGCCGACAATCGTCCCGGCGGGCGTTCATTCTTTCGCGATGACGAATTTCTGGATTATGAGGAACAGAACCATGTCTTCGACGCGGTGATTGGCGGAACAGGTCAGGACATTCTCTACTTCAACGGCGAGGGCACCGAGCAGTTCAACGGCGGATATGTAACTGCAAACATGTTCCAGGTCCTCGGAGTTCCCGCGCTCCTGGGCAGGACATTGATGCCCGATGACGACAAGCCAGGGGCTCCGCCGGTTTTTCTCATGGCATACAAGCTGTGGGCGGGACGTTTCAGTCTTGATCCCAAGATCGTAGGTAGCACCTTCACCCTTAACGGCGTGCCCACGACGCTAGTAGGAATCATGCCGCCACGCGTCACCAAGCTCGGTTCCGATCTTTGGATTCCGGTGGTTCTCGATCGTGGTAGGCCGGTCAGCCAGGCACGTTACTTCATGTTTCAGGCGCACTTAAAGCCGGGGGTGACTCTCCGTCAAGCCCAGGCCGACGTGAATGTGATCGCACACCAATTTGCGCAGCAGCGTCCCAAGGATTATCCCAAACAGTTCAGCGTTCAGGTTGATACCTGGATCGACCGCCTAGTGGGGCAATTTAGCAAGACGTTGTACACGCTGGCCGCTGCGGTTGGATTGCTCCTTCTGATCGCATGCAGCAATGTCGCCAACATGCTCCTGGCGCGCGGCGCAGCCCGGGGAAAAGAAATGGCAGTTCGGGCATCTATCGGTGCAAGCCAGTGGAGGCTCGTTCGCCAACTCCTGGTTGAGAGTGTCATTTTGGGACTAGCGGGAGCGGTTGCTGGCTGCTTCGTCGCTTATGCTGGCATCAAGCTCTTGGTAATGTTCATTCCGCAAGACACCATTCCGCATGAGGCGGTCATTGGATTGAACTTGCCCGTTCTAGCATTTGGCGTAGGTATATCGATTTTTACCTCCATACTGGCCGGACTTGCTCCTGCTTGGCAAACCGCCAAGCTCGACATCGTCGAACGGTTGAAAGACTCCGCCGGCGTCGCCGTTCGACGCGGAAAATTGCGCAGCGCTCTCGTCGTGGCGGAGGTCGCATTGTCGCTGGTCCTTTTAGCCGCAGCTGGACTGCTTATGCGCAGCTTCGTGGCTTTGCAAGAGGTGGACCTTGGATTGAGGCCCGACAACATTCTCGTTGCCCGCATTCCGCTTCCGCGCGGGCAATACGCGACGGCCGCAGCCAAGCAGCAGTTCTTTCGCTCACTCCTGGAGCGGGTCTCAGGTTTACCCGGAGTTGTATCGGCGACGGAAGCGAGTACGTTACCACCTTACGGCGGCATCCGGACGGAGCTGGAAATCTCTGGTAAGACCCACACAGAGAAGTGGGAAGGCATCTTTCAGCTTGTGAGTGAAGGATACTTTCGGACTCTAGGCATCCGTTTGCTCCGCGGACGCACGCTCTCCGAAGTGGAAGTGAACGATGCTCGCAAGGTAGCTGTGATTAATCAGACTCTCGCCCGGAGATACTTCGGCGAAGAAGATCCAATCGGCCAAAATCTCACACTCGAGATGCTGGCGACCGACATCACTCCTCCGGTCACGGACCCGGTATTCGAAATCGTGGGTGTCGTTGCCGACGCAAAGAACCAAGGCATTCAGGATCCGCCGCGGCCGGAAGTATTTATCCCGTACACCGTTACGGGGTCTTTTGAACGCGGAGTCCTGGTTAGAACCGCACGCGATCCGCTGCCGATGCTTGACACGTTGCGGAGGGAGATCTGGGCAGTGGACCGAAACGTAGCGCTTACCATGACCGGTAGTCTCAAGGACTATCTGAAACGCTTTTCTTATGCGGAGCCGCGTTTTAGCCTGATTCGGCTAGCGGTATTTGCGAGTATCGGTTTGGTCTTGGTTGGGCTCGGCGTCTACAGCCTGATCGCGTACACCGTGTCACGTCAGACGCACGAAATCGGAATTCGCATGTCTCTTGGCGCCACTCGTTGGCATGTGCTTACCATGGTATTGCAGATGGGATTGCAGCTCATCCTGCTGGGTGCAGGTGCAGGTCTGCTATTGACATTTGCCGTGACCCGCGTGCTGGCTCATCAACTGTGGAACATTTCTACGCACGATCCCATGACACTTGTTGGCGCGGTGGCAATTATTGGCCTGGTAGGTTCGGCAGCGTGTTATGTTCCAGCCCGGCGCGCCACTCGAGTTGACCCCATGGTAGCTCTCAGATATGAGTAAGGACTGGTGACGCCATTCCCCGGACGGACGCGTTGCAGGCCCTCGCAGCCACCGAAACGTAAAGTCCTTATCCCAATTTATCCCAATACGCTGCCAACCGTGCCCAAACTGTCCAGATCGAGCCGAACGGCCCCTTTAGTTGTCAACAACTTAGAGGCGAGCCAGAGCGCAATCACCCGTTTGCTAAACCCACCTGCCCGATTCGCACAGACCGATTCTTACGTGTTTTGTTTGCATTAGCCACTGCTCAGTTGCAGCCACATACTCTCATTTGCACTCTAAAGTTCAGCAAAAGTTCAGCACTTTTTCGAATGAACTTCTTGGAGACGTACAGCATCGAAGCTGGAGGCATGGGCGCCCGGATTTTGGCACGAAGTTAAATCCTTCGGTTAACAGCTGGGGGGTATAAACCTCTAAGTGCCGCGTTTGGTGTCGCTTACGAGCCTTATCGCTGTTTATCCTGCCCTTGAATTGGACGGAAGTTGGACGGAAATTCCTGGGGTGATGTC
>Ga0209577_10002255_pt1 | contig 18674 bp, 16 predicted proteins | sample GraSoiAngelo_109_FD_185874 | JGI IMG/M metagenome (GOLD analysis project Ga0209577, IMG submission 185874) | Grasslands soil microbial communities from the Angelo Coastal Reserve, California, USA - 14_0903_12_20cm (SPAdes) (version 2) | ecosystem: Environmental > Terrestrial > Soil > Grasslands...
ATGCCTTCCCGAATGTCGACGTGCACCACGTCGCCGGCTTTCACCGCCAACGACACCGTGATGCTGGGGGCTGGAATCAGCTCGTACCAGGCGTCGTAGCTCGCCGCGCCTGCGCTGTCGACGTTCTGCGAGGTCCCGGCCTGGATCAGGGTTGTGTCGCCGACCGTACACCCCGCGTCCACGCAGCCGCCGCCAATGCCGACCCAGCTGGCGGAGTACTCGGCCTCGCCGGCCTTGTGCTGGGTAGCGGTGGGCACCGCCCAGGTTCCGGAAACCTGGTGAAACTGGACGTTCTTCTCCAGCATTCCCTGGTTGTAGCCGGACCAGTTATTCGACTGGTTGGCGCCGATCGCGATGATCGGCCGGTGGTACTGAGCGGTCCGGGCAACGGGGCCCGCGGCCATTAGCAGGCTGGCCGCGACGACCAGGGTGCCCGTAACCGCAAACGGGGTGGCTCGACGCATCGTCTACCTCCTCCGCCTTAATGGATTCTCAATAGCAATTTAACTGATACCAGGCCTGTAAGCGAAGCGCCCGGCGTGAATATCGCTATCGGTGCACAGTGACAGCGCCTCTGCCGTAAATCGGAGGAACGGCCGCCGGTGAAGCCGGCTGCCGAGGCGGCTACGCCAGGTCGGGATTGGGGAGCATGATGTCGCGGACGAGCACATCGAGGTCGGTACACGCGCCAATGAACTGGCGCAGCGTGCGCACCGTCGGCCCGAAGCCGTCGAACTGCTCGATCGTTAGGCCGGCTTCCAAGTAAGCCCGGCGGAAGTCGGGGAAGTGAGCCAGGAGCTCATCGACTACCTTCGGGTCGACTGGATCGTCGATCCGGGGCAGCACCTCGATGTCGCTGGCATTGAAACGCTTCTGCCAGCTGTAGGGGGGCGAGATGACGGCGTCGGCACCGATGAGCTCGCTCCAGTGCATGTGATTTCGGAAGGCCGCGGAGAGCAGCCGGAGCCGGTAGCCTCGCTCGCGGTAGATCTTGTACGCCTGCTTGAAAACGGCCACTCCAGCCCATTCGAGGTAGCCGGGGTCCACCAGAATGCCCTCCTTCTCCATCAGGACCTTGAGCCAGTCATCGAGACGCCCGACCATGATGGTGCAGACCGGCCCCATCGATGACACATCCTTGCCCTCTGACTCGCGCCGGCGCAAGCCTCGTTCCACCGCCTCCGCGACGGCGATGCTTTGGGGAAGTGTGAAGGAAACGGTGGCGTTGATGCTGATGCCGCGGTAGGTCGCCTCCTCGATCGCGGGGATCCCGGCACGAGTCACCGGGATCTTGACGATCATGTTCGGGGCCAGATGGTTGAAGGCCTCGGCCTGCTCCACGATCGCGTTGGTGTTTCGATAGAACCGCGGGTCTGTCTGGATGGAGAGGCGACCATTGCGCCCGCGATGGGCCGCAAAGATCGGTTTGAGCAGTTCGGCTGCCCGAACGGAGAGTTCCTCGACCAGTCGCCATCCAATTTGATCCTCGGTGCCGGTCGGGAGTTCGGTAAGGAGACTTTGAATGCGTGGTCGCCAGCTGGCCATCTCTTTTTTCAGGATGGTGACCGCAATCACCGGGTTGCACGTGGCGCCAACCGCGCCGTGCGCGATCGAATAGGTGAGTTCCTCGATGGACGCCGAGTCGTTCCACAGCCGCGTGGGGGTCGTCTGCGTCATCTGCTGGAGCGGACTCCGATAGGAGACCGGCGTGCTTGGGATAGCCATGGAGAGCTCTCTTCCGGAGGCTAAGATTACTCCACCTTTGCGCAATTTCCGCCCGCTCTGGGGAGGTGGGTGGAGCAGGTGGGAGGGAGGACGTGGCAAAACCGAAGGAGGAAATTCTCGGTCGGTTCCTCGGGGACGATCAGTTCCCGGTTACCTGGGACTCCGAGGCCGAGAAAGACCTGTTCTGGGTGTTCGATGACCTGCACTGCCCCCACCCACTGAGCCCGATGTTCGCCGACATCGGCGGTTGGTGGTTGAGCTGCGACCATATGTTCCGGCGTTTCGGCACGCCGTTCGCTGCGGATTGGCTGGCGAAGTCCGTCAACGGCTACCTTTACACGGCGATCATCCCGGCGGACTCGGAACTCCGGGTGGAATCGAGCGAGTACGGCGCGCGCTACGCCGCCCGCGTGCCCCGTGATCCGAACTACGCAGCCCGGATCGGGACCTACGCGGACGCCGTCTTGCCCACCTACGGCGAGCACTTCGCCGACTGGTGGCGGGACCGCCTCGTCCCGGAAATGACCCGGAACTTCGCCTACCTGGAAGTGCAACTCGATCGTGGCGACCAGCTCAGCCTGATGGAGCTGGCCTGTCTGCTCGAGGATGCGATCGACATGCACGATCGGCACTGGAAGATCCATTGGATGCTCAACTTCTCCCAGCTTTCAGCCACCTTGAAGCTGCGGGCGGCGATGGAAAAGACGCGCGGGAAGGTTGACGAGGTGTTGCTGGGCCGGCTGCAGAACTCCGCAAACGACCGAAATTGGGATTCGATCAAGGCGCTCTGGGACCTGAAGCAGATGGCGAAGGCCGATCCGGAGCTGGCCTCAGCTTTCACGCGCGAGACGGCGGGCGAAATTCTCGAAGCGCTTGAAGGGACGGACCGGGGCCAGCGCTTCCTTGTGGAGGGCATCGGGCCCTACCAGCGGGAGTACGGGTACCACTCCGTCTGGAGCCACGAGTTCATCTTTCCCACGGTGCGCGAACAGGTCGAGCCGGTGATCGAGCTGGTGCGCGGCTACATCGAAACCGACTACGACTATCCGAAAACCATCGCCGCCGTCAAGGCCGACATCGACGCCGCAACGAAGGAACTGCTGCAGGGGTTGAGTGGGAAGCCGAGGGATGAGCTGGCAAGCGTCAACGCCATCAACCTGAAGATGGCGCCCCTCACGCCTGACCACCATTTCTATATCGACCAGGGCGCCAATGCCCATGTTCGGCTCGTCCTCATTGCCATCGGCAACAAGCTGGTTGACATGGGCCATCTGGATGAGCCCGACGACGTTATCTTCCTTCGCTACAACGAGCTCCGGGTCTTCATGGGCGACCCGGCGGCCATCGACGCTCGTGCGATCGTGGCGGAGCGGCGCGAGGAGCGGATGGCGGCCTACCGGTTCCATCCACGCGACTGGATCGGAACCGTCACGCCCTCGCAGCTCGCGATTCCTTACTGGGTCAATTGGGGTTTCCCCGACAAGTTCTATCGCAAGCCCTCCACCGTCGCCGGGCAGGTCAAAGGCATGGCAGGTTCGCCCGGCATCGTCGAGGGCGTGGCGCGCGTCATCCTGACCGCGGCGCAGTTCGATCAGGTCCGCCAGGGCGACATCGTCGTCTGCCAGATGACGAACCCCGCGTGGGTGGTGCTCTTCACCAAAATGGTCGGCCTCGTCACCGATGCCGGTGGGCTTACATCGCATCCCGCGGTGCTCTCGCGCGAGTTCGGGATCCCGGCCGTCGTCGGCACCTCCACCGCGACGCGGCAGATCAAGACCGGCGACCGGATCCGGGTCAACGGCACCACCGGTGTCGTCGATATCGTCCGGGCCGGCGGGCAGGCGGCCGAGCACCTCGCATCGGACGCGCCGTCGGCTTCCGTTCCCACACCCTCCGGGAGAGGGTAGGGTGGCTGCGACGCAGCAGCGTCTGACGGAGGAGTTCGCCGTCGGGCCGGCCCGCCTGCGGTTGGACTACCTGGGGGGTGAACCGCGGACCGAGATCCTCGAAGACCTCAACTTCCTCAACTACCGGCTCGCCGACGTCGATCGGTTGGCGCAGCTGACCTTGAGTCAGCCCGACGTCGTCTGGAATTCGGACGGGGAAAAGTCGGTCGCCTACGACGGGCGGACCATGACCTTCAACGGGCCGTGGCCGGCCGGGCCGCTCCAGAAGGTCGCGGTCGCGATGCTCGCGCTTCGCCTCGAGTCCAGGGGCCTGCATCCCTTTCACGCCTCGGCCGTGCGGTATCGGGCGAAGACCGTGATGTTCCTGGGCGGTGAGTCGAATCACGGCAAAAGCATGGGGCAGATCGAAGCCTGTAGGCGCGGCGGTTTGCTGGTATCGACCGAGACAACCATCGTGGATGAGACCGGCTGCGCGGTGATGGGCTCCAAGGATGTCTACCTCAAGAAACGCGCCGCAGGAACCGAACGTGCCGACAAGGCGGCGCCTGCCCGCGGCGTCGAGAAGTTCTTCGGTGGCCTGCCGACCTGGGAGCACTTCGACCAGTCGAGCTCAGTCGATGTCGTCGTAGTGCCGGCAATCGACGGCAATTTCGAGCCGAGCCTGAACCCGATGATCCCCTTCGAGCGGCAGTTTCAGACGCTGCACTCGCTGCAGAACTACTTCCTGCTCAACGAGCTGCTGGCGCCCGAGTGGCCGATGCCGATCATCGACACCGAGCCGCTGCGCCGAGCGCGGGCAGACTTTGTCGCTCGATTCAGCGAGCGTCCGTACTACTTCGTGCGAGCGGCCACGCCCCAGGTGTTGATGGACGCGGTCGACAGGGTCCTCTAGCGGCGCGGCGATGCATCCATTCGCCTATACGCGACCCGCAACACTGTCGGACGTGCTTGCGCTGCTCGACAAGCACGGTGGGGAAGCCTGCCTGCTTGCCGGTGGAACGGATCTCGTCGTCGAGCTCCGTAACCGGTCGCGGAGGCCGAGCATCGTCATCGATATCAAACAGGTGAAGGAGCTTGCTCCGACAATCGGCGAAACCGAGCGCGGGCTGAGGATCGGGGCGACGGTGGTGATGGCGGACATCGAGAAGGACAGTCGGATCCGGCGGCACTTCCCGGCGCTGGTCGAAGCCGCCGCCACGGTTGGATCGATCCAGATCCGCAACCGCGCCACGCTGACCGGCAACATCTGCCACGCGTCACCAGCCGCCGACACGGCCCCGGCCCTTCTCGTTTATGGCGCCGAGGTCAACGTCGCGAGTGTCCGCGGGACGCGGCGCGTGACGCTAGATCAATTCTTTGTCGGACCCGGCAAGACGGTGCTGAAGCGCGGCGAGTTGGTCACCTCGATCGACCTGCCGCTGGCAGATAATCGCCGTGCCGCGACGTTCACCCGGCTCACGCGGCGCCGCGGGGTGGACCTGGCCACGATCAACCTCTGTTGCAAGGTTGAGGCGGGCGGGCGCACCACGTTTGCCTATGGCGCGGTCGGCCCACGGCCCTTCCTGGCCACTGACGACAGCGGGATGCTGGCCGATCCGAGAGCGAGTGATGCCGCGAAGGATGAGATTCTCAGGCGATTGCTGACCAAGGCGACCCCGATCTCGGATGTTCGTGGGAGTCGCGAATATCGCCGGGCTATGCTCCTCGTCATGAGCCGGCGCGCGCTGCGAACCGCAATCGATCGACTTCAGGATGATCGATTTCCCTCCCCCTCTACGGGAGGGCAGGACGATAGGTTTCCCTCCCCCTCTGGGGGAGGGAAGGGTGGGGGCGCATCCAGCCATGCGCTCGACGTGATGGATAGCACGACACTCCTCGACCTTCTACGCGACCGGCTCGGGCTGACCGGAACCAAGGAGTGCTGCGATCTCGGTGAGTGCGGCGCCTGCACGATTCTCGTCGAGGGCCGGTCCGTGAATTCCTGTCTGGTACTTGCCGCCGAAGCGAACGGCCAGTCGATCACGACCATCGAGGGACTGGCTTCAGATGGACGCCTCAATCGACTGCAGGATGCGTTCCTGGAAAAAGGCGCGGTCCAGTGTGGCTTTTGCATCCCCGGCCAGGTGATGGCCGCCGAGTACCTGCTCCGACAGAACCCACATCCCAGCGCCGCCGATGTCAAAGAAGGACTCTGTGGAAACCTGTGCCGGTGTGGTGCCTACGAGCAGATCATCGAGGCGGTGTTGGCCGCCAGCCAGACCTCTCGTGAATCCCTCTCCCCCTCTGGGGGAGGGCAGGGTGGGGGCCGATGAGCGATCCGATCGGCGCCTCGGTACGGCGCCGCGGCGGATACGATCGCGTCACCGGCCGGCAGAAGTACGTTGGCGATCTTCACCTCGAAGACCTGCTCCACGTCAAGCTCGTGCACCTCGACGTGGCCCGGGCTCGGATCCGCTCCATCGATACCACGGCGGCTGCAGCCTTCGAGGGGGTGCGCTGCGTGCTGACGTCAGCCGACCTGGGGCAACCGGCGCCTCGCTTCGGTCCGGTTTATGAGGATCGGCCGATCCTGGCGCTAGGAGAAACGAAATACCATGGCCAGCCGGTGGCAGCAGTCGCCGCGGAAACTAAAGCGGCGGCCGAGGCCGCCGCCGAGCTGGTTCGCGTGGACTACGAAGAGCTTCCCGGCGTGTTCACCGTTGCGGCCGCGCTCGATCCCGCATCGCCGATCGTGCAAGAACCGGAGCTACGGCCCGACGATCCGTTGAGGCGCACCAACACCCTGCGCGAGCGGCGCTATGGGTGGGGCAATGTCGATGCCGCGCGCGCCGATCTGGTCGTCGAGAACACTTACTCGTTCCCCATGGTGACCCACTTTGCCATCGAGCCCCATGGCTTCACCGCGGCACCAGCGACCGATGGCATCGTGGTCTGGAGTGCGACCCAGAATCCGTTCCAAATGCAGCGCATCATCGCCCGGGTTCTCAAGCTACCGCTCGCCAGCGTTCGCATCATCGCGCCCGATTCGGGCGGCGCCTTCGGCGGCAAGCAGCATCCGAAGTACGAGCCGCTCGTTGCCGTGCTTGCGCAGCGGACCGGGCGACCTGTCCGGCTGGTCCTGACGCTCGAGGAGACGTTCCAGGAGGTGCGGCGGACCTCCTGTGAGATTCACGCGCGGACCGGGTTCAACGCTGACGGCACGATCGCATTCCAGGACATCCAAAGCAATTTCCTCATGGGTGCGTACGCGGACATCGCGGAGCGCGTGATCGCGAAGAGCAATTACCTCGCGTGCGGGCCGTATCGGGTGCCCAATGCCCGAATCATCGCACGGGCCCTCCTTTCGCACACGACCCCCAGTACCGCTTTTCGCGGTTTCGGCACCCCGCAGGTCGCCTGGGCACACGAATCGCAGATGGACGCCGCGGCTCGACAGCTGGGGCTGGACCGGGTCGAGATCCGCCTCCGTAACCTGGCCCGCAAAGGCGAGACATTCGTACCGAACGACACGCCGGCCGACGGCAATTGGGCGGAGTCGGTGCGCAAGGCTGCCGCCGCCATTGGCTGGGGGACGCCGCTTGGACCCGGCCACGGGCGTGGAATCGCGGTTGCCATCAAGGAATCGGCGACCACCGGCGCGTCGTATGCGATCGTCCGGCTGCATTGGGACGGCAGCGCCACGGTGCTTGCCGGGACGTCAGATATGGGTCAGGGTGCGCGGACCGTCCTGGCTCAGATCGCCGCAAACGAGCTCCGCATCCCTGTCGAATCGGTCCGGGTCGTGATGGGCGATACCGCCGTCGTCCCCTTCGATCTGCAGACATCGGCCAGCCGCTCGACGGTGTTCATGGGTCAGGCGGTGATGCGGGCCTGCCAGGACATCAAGACCCAGCTCGGCTATGACTCTCCCCCTCTGGGGGAGGGCAGGGTGGGGGTCTCTTCGACAGACTTGACCGATCTCTTGCAGACCCGCTTCGGAGCGGTTCGGGGAGAGGTGATCGGGGTCGGGTCGATGCGACGCGAATATCTCGCCGAGCATCCGCTGGGGGAAATGGCCTCCTTCTACGAGTTCAGCTGCACGGCGTCCGAGGTCGCCGTCGACCCCGAGACCGGCGAGGTGGCGCTCGTGCGGCATGTCACGGTGGCCGATGTGGGCAAGGCGATCAACCCACAACAGGTCCAGGGGCAGGATGAGGGCGCGGCGGTCATGGGTCTGGGTCACACGCTGATGGAGCACCTGATCCTCGATGATCGCGGCCGAATCAAAAACCTTGGAGCGCTCGACTACCGGATACCAACCAGCAAGGACGTTCCGTTGGAGATGTGCTCGCTGGTCGTAGAGAATGCCGATGGTCCCGGACCCTACGGCGCCAAGGGCGCCGGTGAGGGTGGCCTGATGCCGACCGCTCCCGCGGTCGCGTCGGCCGTCACAGAGGCGACAGGGGTCGTGATCCGAGACCTTCCCCTGACGCCAGAGCGCGTCTGGCAGGAGATCCAGCGGCACGAGCGAGGTCGCCAGGCCGGGAGCGATCGATGACGGCTACCTCGGACGACCTGATCCGCGCGTTGACGATCAAGGGTTCGGCTGCGGTGGACGCCCTGGCCTCAGCGCTGACCTCCAATCCGAAAGACGTCCAACCGGTGATCGATCGTCTCGTCAAGGAGGGGCTGGTTGAACGCAAGGCGACGGCGTTCCGTCTGACCAGCAAGGGCAAGGCCAGGGGCCGCGAGCTCCTGGCCGCCGATCGCGATCGTTGGGGGTCCAAGAACGCGATCGCGGCGCTCCAGGCTTTCCACCTTCTCGACCAGCGCATGAAGGAAACGGTCACGGCCTGGCAGATGCGCGAGGTCGGCGGGCAGCAGGTCTTGAATGATCATGCCGACCCGATCTATGACCGGCGGGTGCTTGGGCGCCTCACCGCCCTGCACCAGGACACGAATGACTGGCTGTCATCGCTGAGGACGGCACCCAAGAGCGTCAACCTGTACCTTGCTCGGCTGGATCGAGCGCTTCAATCCGCCCGGTTCGACGAGCGCTTCATCGCCTCGCCCGCGGTTGATAGCTACCACGGCGTCTGGTTCGAGCTGCATGAGGCGTTGATGCAGCTCGCCGGTCGAACTCGTTCCGAGGCTCTCTAGATCCCTCCCCCAGAGGGGAGGGGACTTGAGAGGGACTTAGAGAGCGCGAGAACCGGCCGTCAGCTTGTCGTATAGCGAGGCGGCGTTCTTCGTCTGAATGTGGTTCATCATGTAGCCCTGGCCGATGTCGACCGGGTACCGGTCGGCGAAGTTCACGCGCGCAACCGTTTCCTCCCTTGACCAGCCCTTGGCGATCGCATCGGCTACCGCGTGGGTCCACTGCAGCAGCACTTCCCGCTGGGTGTCCAGGTACTTCAGGGTCGTCACCGGTCCATGCCCGGGCACCAGGTGGTCGACGTCGAGAGCTCGGATGCGGTCCAGAGCCTGCAGCCATTGGGGCACGTCGGATGTCATCAGCCAGGTCTGACAGGCGTTGAAGACGGTGTCGCCGGTGAAGACCACCCGCTCTTCAGGCACGTAGACAGCGACCTGGCCTGGCGTATGACCGGGCGTGTGGAGCAGCTGAAACGTGTGATCCCCGACGCGCAGCGTCAGGTCACCGGTAAAGACAATCGTGCCCTTGTTGGGATCACGGTAATACTCGTCGCGCTCGGGAAAGATGGCCGCGCCTTCAGGGTCATCCGTGGGGATGGCCTCTTTCGCATAGGCGAACGGGTCGAGATCAGGGAAGACCACCATGAACCGGTCGTAGACGCCCTGGTGGTGGACGACCTGGCCGGCACCCTTGAAGTAATAGTTCCCGAAGATGTGGTCGACGTGATGCTCGGTGTTGATCAGGTACCTGATCGGTCCGTGCGATTCCGCAAGCGCTCGCATCGCGACTGCCCGGGTCGGCAGCTGGGGGGTGTCGATGACCACGACCCCATCCGAGGTAGTCACGAAGCTCGGGTTGCAGCCTCGCAACTTCGTGTTCGCGAAGACCCTAGGCGTTACCTCTTCCATCAGCGCCGCCTGTTTCAACATCTCCCTTCCTTTCTCGCTATTGGGTCGCGGTCAAGCCACCATCGATGGCGAGCACCTGGCCGGTGACGTAGGCCGAGGCATCGGAACAGAAGAAGAGCGCCGGACCGATCAGGTCCTGGGTGGTTCCCACCCGGCCGAGCGGGATCCGATTTTCCAGTTGTTGCTTGAAGGCTTTGTCCTGCAGCAGCGTCGCCACCTGGGGCGTGTCGACGAACGTCGGCGCGATCGCGTTCACGGTGATCCGGTGCTTCGCCCACTCGGTGGCCCACTGACGCGTTAGCGAGTTGATCGCCCCTTTGGCCGCGACGTACGCCGAGTAACCGGCATTGATCCCCAGCTGGCCACGAACCGATGAGATGTTGAGGACGCGCCCGCCGCGACCGCCGGTGATCATGGCTTTGACGGCGGCCTCGGTGGCCTGAACGGTGCTCTTGAGATTCAGGTCAAAGATCCAATCCCAGTCCTTTTCCGGATACGCCTCGGCCGCGTGGAGAACCTTGCCCGCACCCCCTCCGACGGCATTGACGATGATGTCGAGGCGGCCAAATCGTTGCACGGTTTCGGTGACCGCTCGTTCGCATTCCGCGCGATCGGTGACGTCGGCGGCGATCGGCAGGCTCTCGGCGCCGGCTGCCCGCACTCGCTGGGCAGCGGCCTCGACGTGATCGAGCGTGCGGCTGGCCAGCGCGACCGAGGCGCCGGCGGCGCCGAGCGCTTCTCCGAGTGCTGAACCAATCGCCCCGGCCCCTCCCGCGATCAGTGCAACACGGCCCTCGAGCCTGAAGACGCTGAGCGAATTTATCGGTTGCGTGCCGGTCGACATATCCGCGCCCGATTATCGAGCATGGGGCAGCGGGGCGAGCCCTAAGTGCTTGAAACGCTCCACCTGGCTGCGAATCGCGCGCTCCGTGGGCAGGCGTTCGATGCTGGAGGCACCGAAGAATCCGGCCACGCCGGGCAGTCTCGCCAGTCCCTCGCCAACGGCATCGGGCTCGTCGAACGGGCCGCCATGACAGAGGACGAGGACGTCGCCGCGGGCGTGCTGGCCGGCCGTCGCTATGGTTGAGACTCGCTCAATGGCCTCCTCCAGGCTCAGGGCCACCGCGGCCCCCACGCTGCCGGCCGTGGTGAGCCCGACGTGTGCGACCAGCAAGTCGGCGCCGGCCTCGGTCATGGCGACCGCCTGGGTGGCGTCGAAGACGTAGGGTGCGGTGAATAGACCCAGCTCGTGCGCCATCCGGATCATCTCGACTTCCTTCTCGTAGCCCATTCCTGTTGCCTCGAGGTTGGCCCGGAAGGTGCCATCGATCAGGCCGACAGTCGGGAAGTTCTGCACGCCGCTGAAGCCGATCTCGGCGAGCTGGCGAAGGAAGACCGGCATCAAGCGGAAGGGGTCGGTCCCGTTCACCCCGGCAAGCACCGGCGTCTTAGAGACGACGGGCAACACTTCGCCGGCCATCTCGACGACGATGGCGTTGGCGTCCCCGTACGCCATCATGCCCGCCAGCGAGCCGCGGCCGGCCATGCGGTACCGACCGGAGTTATAGATGATGATCAAGTCGGCGCCGCCCGCCTCGGCGAACTTGGCCGAGATCCCGGTACCCGCGCCGCATCCGACGATCGGCCTCCCGGCGGCCAGCTGCGCACGCAGCCGCGCGAGGGTGCGCTCACGGGTGAGTGCCATCACGAAGCCCCCACCCTGCCCTCCCCCGGAGGGGGAGGGGAAGTTGCCCCCACCCTACCCTCCCCCGGAGGGGGAGAGGAAGTTGCCCCCACGCTACCCTCCCTCAGAGGGGGAGGGGAAGGAAGACGGAGCGGTGTCATCAGCTTGACGAGGGTCTCCGCTGCCAGGTCGGCGAACTGTGGATCGTTGATGTTCGCGTCGACCTCGATGAAGCTCAGCGACGGTTTCAAATTGGCGCGGACGGCGGTGTGGCAGGCGCGGTCGGCCTCCGGGTCCCAGAAATCACCGCCAGGCCTATCGAGCATCGAAAAGCCACGGAGCGGCCACAGCAACGCGACCGGTCCGGTTGCGGCGTTGGCCGCCGCCGCGAGCATCTCGCCGATCCGGGTGTTCTCGGCCAGGCTGGTGCGCAGCAGGGTGACGTTCGGATTCCACTTGTAGATCTGGCGATCCCCGTAGCGGGCCGGCACCGTCTCGGGGGCGCCGAAGTTGGCCATGTCGAGGCAGCCGGGCGCGAACACGACGGGCACGCCGCTGGCTGGCGCAGCATGCCCACGTTGGGGTCCGGCACTCATCACGCCACCACACACCTCATCGGCGAGCTCGGTCGTGGTCAGGTCGAGGACGCCCTGGAACTGGCCGTCGTTCACCAGGTCCTCCATCGTGCGTCCGCCGATGCCCGTGGCGTGAAAGACGAGCACTTCGAAGCCGCTCCGTTCCAATTGGTTGCGGGCGCGATCGACGGCAGCCGTCGTGTTCCCGAACATCGTCGCGGCGATGAGTGGCTTCGACTTTCCCTCCTCCTCTGGGGGCGGGTAGGGTGGGGGCTTCTGGCCCGCCACCATTCCGGCGATCGCACCGGCCGCGTTGCGGTAAACAAGCCGGCTGATCCGGTTCAGGCCGGCAACATCGATCACCGACGGCATGAAGGTGATGTCTTTCGTCCCGGCGTAGGGGGCCACGTCGCCGCCGCCAACGGTCGACACCATCAGCTTCGGCACCCCGACCGGAAGACCGCGCATCGCGGCGCAGGCAATTGATGTGCCAGCGGTTCCCCCCATCCCAAGGATGCCGTCGAGCCCTCCCTCGCGGTGGAGCCGACCGACGACGGCGGTCAGACCCGCCGCCATCGTCGCCATGGCATCATCTTTGTGCTCTCCGGAGCGGAGCCGCGCGAGATCGCCTCCGCCAGCGGCGGCCACTTCGGCGCGACTCACGTCTGGCGCCAGTCCGGGTTCTCCCAGAACACCGAAGTCAACCACCAGTACATTCAAGCCGGCGCCGCGGATCGCATCGCGGACGAAGGCGAAGTCGGCCCCTTTCGTGTCCATGGCGCCGACCAGGACCACGGTTTTGGTCATGGCAGGAGTTCGGGAGCCGATTGACTACCCCTATCGGTGATTGCATAATCCTCGCAGAAGCTGGCGGCAGCTTGCCAGTCCATAAAGGAGTTCCCACGCGGTCCCCCGGAGCACGCGCGGATGACTGCGGGACTCACCAATCGAAAGCCGTTCGAGGAGGGAGAAAGTGGTATCGATGATGCTGACAGGAACGCGACGCCGGTTGAGCAGCTGGGCGGTGGCGGTCGGCCTGGGACTGATGGTCGCGGCGTGCGGGAATTCAACAAGCACCTCCAACAGCTCGACCATCAAGATCGGCATCCTGACCACCTGTGGCGGCCCGTTCGCGGCGTTCGAACAAGAGTCCTTCTCGGGTGCCAAATATGCGCTGATTCAGAGCGCCGGCGGCAAGTCGCAGGGCGCCTCGCCCCAGAACGGGGTGTCAGGCGCCTCCGTTTCCGGACATCCGATCGAGATCTCCTTTGGCTGCTCCGACGCGACCCCGGACAAAGCGCTGGCCGAGGCGCGGCGCTTGATCCAGAACGTCGGCGTTGACATCCTGCTTGGTCCCCTCTCCGGCGACGAGGGTATCGCCATCGCTAATTACGCCAAGCAGCAGCCGAATAAGACGTTCGTTAACGGGACGTCGGGCGCGCAGCAGACCACCCTGAGCGTGAAGGCTCCGAACTTCTTCCGATTCGGCGGCGACGGCGCGCAGTGGATGGCGGGGCTCGGCACGTACGCCTACCAGACGCTCCACTGGCGCAACGTCGCGATCCTCGGCGAGGACTACTCCTACCCCTGGACCCAGGCGGCTGGCTTCATCGGGGAATTCTGCCCGGCCGGCGGAAAGGTCGCCAAGCGAATCTGGATCCCGCTTGGGACGACCGACTGGGCGTCGGCGGTCGCGCAGCTGCCGGGTGGTATCGATGGGTTCCTGCTACTGACCGGCGGCACCGATACCGTGGCGGTCGAGAAGGAGTACGCGACGCGCGGAGGAAATCTCGCGACCCACATGCTGGGCGGTTCCTCGGTGATGGATCCCACCTCGTTTACGGTCGGCAAGCCGCTCGACGGACTGGCCGGCGGGTCGCCCGTCCCGCTTGGCTCGACTGATTCAGCATGGACGAGCTACGTGAACGGCCTGGAGGGCGCTTACCCGGCGACCCCCAAGGGAAGCCTGGCCGGTAGCCTCTTCACCGGCCTCTACTACGACGGAATGACCGCGATCATTCAGGGGCTGAAGCAGGTCGGCGCTGACCTGTCGGGCAACCAATCCAAATTCCAGCAGGCCCTCTCCGGTCTGACCCTGTCGTCGCCAAATGGCTCGATCAAGCTCGATTCAAACCGCAACGCGATCCTCCCGAACTACATCGTGGAGATCGTTAGCCAGTCGGATGGGAGCCTGGGCTTCAAGACGATCAAGACGGTGCCAAACGTCAACCAGACGTTCAATGGCTTCTTTGGCCCGTCGTCCTCACCGTCGCGCGACTCGCCAAGCTGTTAGCGAGCACTCATGACGCTGCGCCGGCTGCGCGCGGAAATCGCCCACCGTATGGCCGGCGGGCTGGCGCTGCTCGTGCTCGTGATTGCCGTCGTGTGGGTCCTCGCCCGTGCAGTCGGACTCTTCGGCGCAACCGCCAACATTTCCCTGTTCCTGATTGTGACCCTGAACGGCCTCACCCTGGCCGGTCTGTACTTCATCGTTGCCAGTGGATTCACGCTGATCTTCGGTCTCATGCGTGTCGTCAACATGGCACACGGCTCCCTCTATCTGCTGGGCGGTTATATCGGGCTGCGGTTGGTGCAGAACCACCTGAACTACTGGCTCGCGCTCGCGCTGGCCGCCCTCGCCATCGGCGTGATCGGCCTGGTCATGCAGCAAGTCTTCCTGCGCTGGAACCAGGGTCAGGACCTCCGGCAGGCCCTGATCACGATCGCGATCTCGGTCGTCCTTGCCGACCAAATGATCCCGTACTTTGGCGCCGCCGCCGTGGCGATCAATGCTCCTGGCGGTTTGAACAGCTCGGTTCGCTTCGGCCTCGGCGACGTTCGATACCCAACCGTCCGCCTGGTGGTGCTGGGCCTTGCGGTTCTGATCGGCGTCAGCCTCTGGTATGCCATCCAGCACACGCGCTTCGGCATGATCATCCGCGCCGGGGTTGACGACCGAGCGATGACGTCGGCGCTCGGAGTCAATGTCCAGGTGGTCTTCGGGGTCACCTTCTTCATCGGTGCTCTGCTGGCGGGGCTCGGCGGTGTTTTGGGCGGCACCATGATCGCGCTCGCTCCCGGGCAGGACGCATCGTTCTTGCTGAGCTCCCTGGTCGTGGTGATCGTGGGCGGAATGGGCAGCCTTGCCGGCGCTCTTGTCGGCGCGCTGGCGTTGGGCCTGGTTGATCAGCTATCAGGCGTGTACCTTCCGGCGGGCTACACGAATTTCTCGATCCTGCTCACGTTCGCGTTGCTCGTCTTCGTGCTGGCGATGCGACCAACCGGCCTCTTCGGGCGTCGATGAAGCGGCGACGATTCCCTCCCCCGCTGGGGGTGGGCAGGGTGGGGGCCGTCCAGAGTTGGCGTTGGCTCAAACGCCTCGGCCTGGCAGGAATACTTCTCGTCGTCCTGCTGGTGCCCCAGCTGTTCTCGACCTTCTTCGCCAGCACGATCGGCGTGCAGTCGCTGGTGCTGGGCATCGCGGCCGCCAGCATCATCTTCTTGAACGCCATCGTGGGTATGGTGTCGCTGGCGCAGACGGCGCTGTACGGAATTGCCGCATACACCGTGGCCAAGCTCGCGGTCGAGCAGGGGGTTGATCCGTGGATGGCGGCGCTGGTGGCCGTGCTCATCACGGTCGTCGTCGCCCTGATGTTCGGCGCAGTTGCCAGCCGCAGCGAGGGAATCTATTTCCTGATGATCACGCTGGCGTCCGCGGTGATCGCCTACTACTTCTTCTCGCAGGTCACGACGTTCGGCAGTCACGAAGGCATCAACGGGGTGGTCCCTCCCGCACTCCTCGGCAAGCCCTTTGTCGACCCCACCGGTATGTACTACGCCGCATTGATCTGCTCGGTGCTGATCTATCTCCTGATCTGGTATCTGCGGCGCACCCCCTTCGGTTATGCCTTGCAGGGTGTTCGCGACGAGCCGGTGCGAATGCGCGCGCTGGGCTTCAACGTGCCGCTGCTTCGCACCGCCGCCTTTGGGTTCGGGGCATTTATGGCTGCCATCGCCGGCGTCCTGCTGGTCTGGTACAACAGCAACATTTCTCCCGGGGCGATCGATCTCACGCGGACGATCGACCTGCTCACCATCGCCGTGATCGGAGGTCTGAGACGGCTTGAAGGCGCCTGGATTGGCGCCCTGTTGTTCACCATCGTGCAAACCTATTCGCCAAAGTACACGGATCGATTCGAAACCTTGATCGGCCTGGTCTTTCTTGCCGTCATCCTTGCCTCGCCGGGCGGCCTCGCCGGCATCCTTGGAGGCGTCGACCGTTGGGTGCGGCGTCGCATCGGGGAAGTGGGAACAGCGACCGTCGCGCCGGGCCAGCGGCAGCCGTGACCACCGTCCAGGCGGCGCCTCGCCCGGTAGCGCTCCGTCTCCGGGGGCTCAGCTGTCACTTCGGCGGGGTGCACGCGGTGGCCGGCGTCGACCTCGAGGTGGCCGGCGGCGAGCGACGGGCCATTCTCGGACCCAACGGCGCCGGCAAGACCACGTTGTTCAACCTGATTTCGGGTGAGGTCTTTCCTACCGCCGGACAGATCGAAGTCTTCGGACAGGTCATCACCTGGGTGCCGAGTCGCAAGCGGATTCGGCTCGGTCTCACCCGGACTTATCAGACGTCACGGCTGTTCCGAATGCTCTCCGTCCTCGAGAACATCTACCTCGCGGTCCTGGGGGCCGAGGGCGGACACATGAGGCCGGTGCGGTTGCGCCAGGATCGCGAGTATCGAACACGAGCGCGCGAGGTGGCCGATCGGGTCGGCCTGGCAGACCGGCTCGACGCCGCGGCCGGATCGCTCTCCCACGGTGAGCAGCGCCAGCTCGAGGTCGCGCTCGGCCTCGCCGGTCGACCGAAAATCCTGATGCTCGACGAGCCGGCGGCCGGTCTGTCGCCGGCCGAACGTGGGTCGCTTACCGGCCTCCTGCTCTCGCTCGATCCGGCGGTGACACTCCTGGTCGTCGAGCACGATATGGACGTGGCGCTTCGCGTCGCAGAGTCGGTGACGGTGATGCACGAGGGACGCATCGTCGCTGAAGGCTCGCCGGCCGATATCCGGGCCAACCAACGCGTCCATGACCTCTACCTGGGTCAACCACACTCCCCCTCTGGGGAAGGCAGGGTGGGGGCCTGAGTGCCGAGTGAGTGACCCCGTCCTCGCCGTCAGCCGGCTCAATGCGTACTATGGCGCGGCCCACGTGCTGCAGGGCGTCCAGTTCGAGCTGGAGAAAGGGGCAGTGGCCATCGTCGGTCGCAACGGCATGGGAAAGTCCACGCTCTGCAACGCGATCATGGGTCTGCTGCCGCGTGTCAGCGGTTCGATCCGTTTCAACGGTCAGGAGATCGTCGGCCGCCCACCCCACTACATCGCGAACGCCGGCATCGGCTACGTGCCGCAGGGACGGCGTCTTTTCCCCTCGTTGAACACCGATGAGCACCTCCGAATGATCCGGTCGCGCGGCGGCCGCTGGACGCTGGGAAGCATCTACGACCTCTTCCCCCAGCTTGCCCAGCGGCGGAAGCTGGGGGCGGCTCAGCTGTCCGGGGGCGAGAAACAGATGCTGGCGATTGGCCGGGCCCTCCTGTGCAATCCGGCACTCTTGATCATGGACGAGCCGTCCGAGGGGCTGGCGCCGGCGATCGTGCAAACGCTGGTCAAGACCTTACGAACTCTCTCCGATGAGGGTGTGAATCTGCTGGTGGTCGAACAGAACCTCGGGGTTGCGACCGCCTTGGCGCAGCGACAGCTGATCATGCTGCGCGGCCAGATCGCGCTCGAAACGACCGCGGCGGCGCTGGCCGGGGACGTCGATGCCCAGCGTCGCTACCTCGGTGTGGCTCTCTCGACATGAGCACCTGGCATCAGGACTTCGTCCAGTCCATCAGCCACTCGTGGTCGGGGTCGGTCGTGAAGAGCCATTGGCGAACGGCGCCGGCCATCGCATTCAGGTAGTAGCAGTCGTAACCCGGCGCGGCGGACACGACGTGATAGCCGCGCGGCACCAGCACCAGGTCGTGGTTGCGGGCGCGGATGGAGACATTCAGCTCGCGGTTCCCGGTGTAGATTCCCTGGAACGCGAAGCCCTGCTCCGGCTTGAACTGGTAGTAGTAAAGCTCCTCGAGCGCGCGCTCGACGCCGTCCTTGTCCTCGTCGTGCTTGTGCGGAGGGTAAGTCGACCAGTGCCCGGCGGGGGTCAGCACCTCGACCAGCAGCAGACGGGCGGCCGGGTCTTTTTCCGAAAGGATCCAGTGGATGCGCCGCTCGGTGACACCCTTTCCCCGCACTTCGACGGCGACGTCGCCGGGACGAATCAGGCGCGGCCGGCTGTCCACGTTTGCCGGAGCGGAGACGACCGCCAGCTCCAGCGCCGTTCGGGCTTGTAGCCGGTAGGAGGAATCCGGCGGCAGCAGCAGCGCCGACGGCAACCCGGAGAAGACGTCGTCGCGCTCGCCGACCTCGCCGACGCCATCGACCTCAGCCGTGCCTCCGAGCCAGATCAGCGCCGTCTCTTCCTCGCCCGTCTCACCACGGAATTCTTCTCCGGCGGCGCGGCGCACGATGCGAAACGACAGATAGGTCCACCCGGCGCTGCGCGGATCGATGCCGTGCGTGGCATCGCGGACGAGGCCGGCATCGGCGCCGGCAACGGTCTTTCGGCGAGGTCGCGCGGGGCTCATAGGCCGCGCGCCCGCAAATAATCGCGATTACGTCGCTGGTCGCCGGCGGCACGGCT
>Ga0209577_10002257_pt1 | contig 18667 bp, 17 predicted proteins | sample GraSoiAngelo_109_FD_185874 | JGI IMG/M metagenome (GOLD analysis project Ga0209577, IMG submission 185874) | Grasslands soil microbial communities from the Angelo Coastal Reserve, California, USA - 14_0903_12_20cm (SPAdes) (version 2) | ecosystem: Environmental > Terrestrial > Soil > Grasslands...
GATGGGTGTCTCGGCGTTCGGGAACTACCTCGTTCCCCTGATGATCGGCGCGCGCGACATGGCGTTTCCGCGCATGAACGCGCTGAGCTACTGGCTCTTTCTCGGCTCGGGATGCTTCATCTACGCCGGACTGTTCATGCGCAAGGGCGCGAACTGCGGCTGGTTCTGCTACGCGCCGCTGAACACGAAGTCGTACGACCCGGGCCTGAACGTCGACTTCTACGCGCTCGGCCTGATCTTCAACGGCTTGTCGACGACGGCCGGAGCGATCAACTTCATCGTCACGATCTTCAAGTTGCGCGCGCCGGGGATGTCGCTGAACCGGATGCCGCTCTTCGTGTTCGCGAACCTCGCGTCATCGCTTGCGATCATCTTTCTGCTCCCACCGCTCACGATGGATCTCACGTTCCTCGAGCTGCAACGACGGGCGGGTTTCCACTTCTTCGACGTCGCGCACGGCGGCGACCCGCTGCTCTGGCAGCACCTCTTCTGGCTGTTCGGACATCCCGAGGTCTACCTGATCGTGTTACCGGCCTTCGGGATCGCGACGTCGATCATCCCGACGTTCTCGCGGCGCAAGATGGTCGCCTTTCCGCTCGTGGCGCTCGCGGAATTGCTCGTCGCGTTCATCGGCTTCGGCGTGTGGGCGCACCACATGTTCGCGACCGGGCTACCGACGGTTTCGCTCGTCTTCTTCGCCGCCGCTTCGATGATGGTCGTTATCCCGAGCACCATTCAGATCTTCGCGTGGACGATCACAGTCATCTCGGGCCGCCCGATCTTCGCGGCGCCGCTGCTCTTCATCGGCGGCTTCATCACGTTCTTCGTCTTCGGTGGCTTATCCGGAATCATGTTCGCCGCGATCCCGTTCGACCAGGCGACGACGGACACGTATTTCGTCGTCGCGCACTTCCACTTCATCATCTTCGGCGCCGCAGTGTTTCCGCTGCTCGGCGGGATGTACTACTGGTTCCCGAAGGTGACGGGCCGGATGTACAACGAGCCGCTCGCCAAGGTCTCGTTCTGGGTCACGTTCACTGGCACGGCGCTCACGTTCTTCCCGATGCACATCCTTGGATTGCTCGGGATGACTCGGCGCGTCTACACGTATCCCGCAAGCGCAGGCTGGGGTGGCTACAACCTGTCGGAGACGTTCGGCGCGTACATCCTCGCCGCCGGGCTGCTGCTGATCGCCGGGAATCTCGTCTGGAGCTTCCTTCGCGCTGTTCCGGCCGGCCCGGATCCGTTCTACGGCGGGACGCTCGAGTGGGCGACGACCTCGCCGCCGCCCGAGTACAACTTCGCGGTCATCCCGACCGTGACGAGCCCGTACCCGAACTGGGACCGGGAGGACCGCGAAGAGGACGCACGCCGGCTGGAACGCGGGCAGCTCGTTCTCGCCGCGGGACACGAGACGCCCGCGTCGACCGTGCGCGACGGCTACTGGGACGAGATCCTCGACATGCCGTCCGAGTCGCCGTGGCCGATCACGCTTGCGTTCGCGGTGTTGCTGATGTTCATGATGGTCTTGCTCACGCATTTCGTGACGGCCGCGATCTTCGGCGGCGTCGCGCTGCTGGCGCTCGCCGCGTGGCATTCGAAGGAGCCGCAGGAGTTTTGAGCGACTTCTCCGTCACGCGCTCGATGCGGGCGACGACGCCGACCGGAAGCGCATTCGCCGAGGCACGCCGCACGGCGCGACCGAGCGGCTGGTGGGGAATGGCGATCTTCGTCGCGACCGAGGCGACGCTCTTCGGGACGATGATCGGAACCTACTTCTACCTGCGCTTCCGCACGGTCCACTGGCCGCCGGCGGGCGTGCCGGAGCCGAAGGTCGTCGTTCCGCTCGTGCTGACCGGTGTGCTCGTCTCGACGAGCGTCCTGATGCAACTCGCATTCGCCGGGGCCCAGCGCGCACGGCTCGGGCTCGTGCGCGTCTCGTTGCTCGCCGCGCTGATCGTGCAGTCCGGGTACCTCGCCATGCAGCTCCATCTTTATCTCGACGACCTGCACACGTTCTCCCCGAACGCCAGCGCGTACGCGTCGATCTACTTCACACTGGTCGGCGCGCATCACTTCCACGTGCTCGTCGGCATCCTCCTCAACGCGTGGCTGCTGCTCCGCTTCGTAGGCGGTCTCACTAACTACCGGTTGATCGCGCTGCAGGCGACGACTTTCTACTGGCATTTCGTCAACGTGCTCGCGATCGTCGTCACGCTGACGCAGGTCTCGCCGTCGCTATGAGAGGCGCGCGCGCCGAGATCCTGCAGTGGTTCGGTCTCTTCGGCGCGGCGCTGATCTGGACGGCGCAGCTGGTCGTCGGCTTCGGACTGACGGTGGCGCGCTGCGGCGCCGGCGGCGTGCACTGGGGAATCGGCCTCCACACGTGGGAGATCGTGTTGATGGTGGTCGGCGCCGCGGTCGCGTTGAGCGGCGAGGCGGCGGCGTTGAGCGTCTTTCTTGCGTTGCGCGAGGTGGAGCACGACGGGCCGCCGCCGCTTGGCCGGCGTCACTTCTTTGCTGCGGGCGCGGTTGTCGGAAACGTGCTGTTCCTCATGATCATCCTGTTGAGCGGAATCGGCGTCATCGTGCACACACCGTGTCATCAGGCATGAGGAAAGCGGCGCTCGCAGCTGCGGTCGTCCTGCTGGTACTTCCGGGGCGGGCCGCCGGCGATCCGCCGCGAGGCGGCATCGTGCACGTGCCGCTGAAACCCGGCGAGACGCCGGTCGAGCACGGGTATCAGCTCTACGCCGGCAATTGCTCGACCTGCCACGGCAGCCGGGGTGAGGGAATCACGCACAAGCGCGCGATCCGCGGCGCCTCCGATCAAACCGGACTCGGACCGCGACTGGTCGGCGTGGGCGCCCTCGCGGCGGACTTCTATCTGCGCACGGGCTACATGCCGCTTGCGCAAGCGCATGCGCAGCCCCGGCGCAGCCGGGTGCTGTTCAGCGACCGGGAACTGCGCGATCTGATCGCGTACGTTGCCTCGCTCGGACCCGGGCCGGCGATCCCTACGCCACATCCCGAGCGCGGAAGCGTGGCCGACGGCTTGAAGCTGTTCACCGACCACTGCGCCGGCTGCCACCAGATCGTCGCCGAAGGCGGCTATGTCACCGGTGCGTTCGTGCCGCCGATCAAGGACGACTCACCTGTGCAGGTCGCCGAGGCGGTGCGCACGGGGCCGTATGTGATGCCGAAGTTCTCGAAGAAGCAGATCAGCGACGCGAATCTCGATTCCATCATCCGCTACATCGACTACGCAAAGCATCCGCGCGACGCGGGCGGTTGGGCGATCGGGCACATCGGTCCGGTGCCCGAGGGGCTCGTCGCATGGTTCATCGCGGCGCTCGCGATCGTCGCGGCGTGCGTCGCGATCGGGGAGCGGAACAAGTCGTGAAGCGTTTCCTTGCCACGGTGCTCGTCTTGTTGTTCGGGCGGCTTCGCCGCCGGCCGCGGCTCGAGCGCGAGCGCATCGTCGGAACCAATCCGCCGGACAGCCGTGCACAAATGCTCGTCTTCTGGCTGTTCCTCGCCGCGGCGGTTTGCGGTGTCGCGTTCCCCGTCGTCTACGCAGTCAATGCCATCCCGCACCAGACGCAATTCCTGGGGCTCTCGCTGGGCTTGTGCCTTGCGTTCATCGCGCTCGCCTGCATGGTGATGTCGCGCTCGCTCGTACCGGTCGAGGAGATCGAAGAGGACTACCCGCCGTCGTCCCATCCTGAGGAGCAGGAAAAGGTCGAGCAGATCGTCGATGAGAGCGGCGATCGGATCACGCGCCGGCGTCTTTTTGTGGTCGGCCTTGGCGCGGCGGGGACCGCGCTCGGGGTTGCGTTGCTCACCCCGCTTGCGTCGCTCGGTCCGGTGTTCGATGTCTCGTCGTTCTTCCGGACGCCGTGGCGTCGCGGCGTACGCCTGGTGGGCGAAGACGGATCGGCGTTCCGCGCGGCCGACATCGAGGAGGGAACGTTCTACACCGCCTTCCCCGAGCACGCCGACCGCGAGCAGATGGGGGCGCCGCTGGTCATCGTGCGTCTTCCCGTCGGCGAGCTCCGGCTGCCACCGGAGCGCAAGGGCTGGGCGCCCGACGGAATCCTCGCTTACTCGAAGATCTGCACACACGCGGGTTGCGCGATTGCGCTCTACCGCAAGCCCACCTTCGCCCCGACCGAACCGCGGCCCGCTCTCGTGTGTCCGTGCCACTACTCGACGTTCGATCCCTCGCGCGCGGGCAAGGTGATCTTCGGGCCGGCCGGCCGGCCGCTGCCGCAGCTGCCGCTCCTCATCGACAGGCGCGGGGAGCTCCGCGCGGCAGGGAACTTCAGCGGCGCCGTCGGTCCGTCGTGGTGGGGAGTCCGCAACCGGCAGCCACGATCGTGATCAAACGAGCCGTTCGCTACGTCGACGAGCGAAGCGGCGGAGCGCCGTTCATCCGTAAGACCTTGCGTTACGTCTTCCCCGATCATTGGTCGTTCCTGCTCGGCGAGGTCGCGCTGTACGCATTCGTCGTCCTCGTTGCGACGGGGATCTACCTCACGCTCTTCTTCGACCCGAGCCTGACGCAGGTGCATTACCACGGCGGATACGTGCCGCTGCAGGGACGGACGATGAGCGCGGCATACAAGTCGGCGGTCGACCTCTCTTTCAAGGTGAAGGCCGGTCTGCTCATGCGGCAGACGCATCACTGGGCGGCGGACGTCTTCGTCGCCGCGATCATCCTGCACCTGATCCGGATCTTCTTCACCGGCGCCTTTCGCAAGCCGCGCGACCTCACGTACTACATCGGTCTCACGATGCTGTTGCTCGCGCTGCTCGAGGGATACCTCGGCTACTCCATGGTCGACGATCTGCTCTCGGGAATGGGCTTGGCGATCGGTTACGCGGTCCTGATGTCGATTCCGTTCGTCGGCGCCAATCTCGCGCAGTTGATCTGGGGCGATCCGTATCCGGGGCGACACGAGTTCGAGTCGCGGATGTACGTCGGGCACGTGTTCCTGTTACCGATCATCATCGGGACGCTCATCGCGCTCCATCTGACGCTCGTCGCCTCGCGCCATCACACCCAGTTCGCGGGCCGCCGCAAGACGGAGCGGAAGGTTGTAGGCGTGCCGACGTTTCCCGGGCAGACCCCACGCTCTCTCGGGCTCGCGTTCTCGGTGGCCGCTGTGCTCTTCCTGCTCGGGGGACTAGTCCAGATCAATCCCATCTGGGAATGGGGGCCCTATCACGTCGCTTCGGCGACGAACGGCGCACAACCGGATTGGTATCTGGGCTGGCTGATCGGCGCGTTACGGCTCGTGCCGAGCTTCGATCTGACGATCGGGCATTACACGCTGGTGCCGAACGCGTTCTGGGGTGGCGCCGCCTTCCCGTTGTTCGTGTTCTTCCTGATGTTTCTCTGGCCGTCGCTCGAGCGACGCGCGACGGGTGACTACGGCTTTCACAATCTGCTCGATCGTCCACGCGACGCGCCGTGGCGGAGCGCGCTCGGCGCCGCGATCTTGACGTGGATCTTCCTCGTCTTCGTCGTCGGTTCGGCAGACCGCGTGTACGTGCTGTTCGGGTTGTCGTACCGCGGCCAAATCTGGGCGATGCGATTTCTCGTCTGGATCATTCCGATCGCCGTTGGAGTGATCACCAAACGTGTGTGCGATGAGTTACGCGCGGGCGAGAAGATCGAGGCTCGGCGCCATGCCGCCGAGGCCGAGGTCGTGGCCTAGCGCGTTACGACAGCTCGGGCGCGAGCCGCTCGCCCATCGCGTGCACGATTCCCTGGCCCACTTCGGGCGATCGCTTCAAGAGCGCGAGGAAGTCGCGTTCGGTGATGACGAGCGCGCGCGTCGGTTTCGTCGTGGTGACGGTGGCGGTGCGCGGCTGCTTAGTCACGAGCGCTATCTCGCCGAAGAAATCGCCGTCACCGAGCATGTTGATTCGCTGACCGTTCTTCTGCACCTCGGCTTCGCCTTCGACGATGACGACGAACTCTTGCCCGCGTGCCCCCTCCTGCGCGAGGACTCTCCCTTCGCCGAGGTCGATCTCGTCGGCGATCTTCGAGACGTCATCCAGCGCCTTCTTCGAAAGCTGTGAAAAGAGCGGCACCTTGCGGATCAGCTTGATTTTCGCGTCCGCCCCGAGGTGCATGCCGCGACTCTATGAGTCAACGCGACTGGCTGCAACAGCCAAGGACCGCCGGCACAAGCTCGATTCGTACGGGGTCAGACCCCGTCCATTCGGGCCAGCTTGTAGGGAGCCGGTGGTTTTGACCGGTCAGCCTCGACGTGGCGGCGGAAGAGCTCCCGTGCAACGGCGGGCCGATCATCGAGGAGTCGAAGCACGCCCCCGACGTCCAAGAAGGAGAAGGCTCCCTCCAGGTCGAGGATCGCGCGGTAGCTGCCCCAGCGCCAGTCGCCGGGCTGCGAGCACAATCCGGCACGCACGGGATTGCGCGCGACGTATCGGTGTGCTTCGAGGAGGTGCGCATCTGACGTAATCGCAACGGACATGTAGCGGGAGCCGAACAGGTGACCGCGACGCTCGTAGCGCTTGTTGAAGCGAAGTCCGTAGACGCCGCAAAGCGCCTGCATTCCGCGTGCGAGCGTGGGCTTCATCGTTTGAACGATTAGATGGAAATGCGTGCACATCAGGCAGTAGGCCTGGCAGCGCCATCCGTACCGTTGCGCGACGCCGTGGAGGAGGGCCAAGAGCGAAAGGCGGTCGTGAACCTCATGAAAGACGTCTGCACCGTCGACCGCACGCGCCGCGATGTGAAAGAACCCGCCGGGGACTTCTTCGCGCGGAGGTCGCGGCATGAAGTTCACGGTAAGACCTGCGAACCCGAAGGACTGGCGGCTTCGGCGAGACGTTCCAGTTCTTTCACGAAGGACATGCCCGATAGTGCCCAGACCGCACAGGACGGGGTCTGACCCCGTACGAACGGCACTTCGCTTGTTGGGACCAGTCGGACCGGCTCGGCCGCCGCCGGCGTCCCGACGGATCAGCCTGCCGCGAGCAGGCGGCGCAGCACGAACTTCAGGATGCCCCCGTGACGCAGGTACTCGCGCTCACGCGGTGTGTCGAGGCGGAGGCGCGCTCGGAACTCCCGCCCGTCCGCGCGCACCGTGACCTCGCGCGCCTCGGCGTTCTCGATTCCCTCGACGGCGAATTCCTCGCGACCGGTCAGCCCGAGCGACTCGCGCCCCTCGCCGTCCATGAACTGCAACGGGAGGATGCCCATCATCAGCAGGTTCGACCTGTGAATCCGCTCGTACGATTCGGCGATGACCGCGCGCACGCCGAGCAGGTTCGGCCCTTTCGCCGCCCAGTCGCGCGACGAGCCACTTCCGTATTCCTGCCCTGCTATCACGACGAGCGGAGTCCCGTCCGCGAGGTAGCGCTCGCTGGCCTCGAAGATCGTCATCTCCTCGCCGCTCGGCACGTGCACGGTCCAGGTGCCTTCGGATCCGGGAACGAGCAAGTTCTTCAGGCGCACGTTTGCAAACGTTCCGCGCACCATCACCTCGTGGTTGCCGCGACGTGAGCCGTACGAGTTGAAGTCTTTCCGCTCGACGCGGTGCTCGACGAGGTACGTCCCCGCCGGGGAGTCCGGCTTGATCGCTCCGGCCGGAGAGATGTGGTCGGTCGTGACCGAGTCGCCGACCATGACGAGGCAACGCGCACCGGAGAAGTCCTCGACTCGTGACGGCTCAGCGGCCATCCGGTCGAAGTACGGCGGCTGGCGTACGTACGTCGACGCGGGATCCCACGCAAAGAGGTCGCCCTCGGGCATGTCGAGTGCACGCCAGTTGTCGTCACCCGTGAAGACGTCCGCGTACGTGCGCGTGAACATCTCGCCGCGCACCGATTCCGTGATCGTGGTCTCGATCTCCTCCGCACTCGGCCAGATGTCGCGGAGATAGACGTCGTTGCCGTCGCGGTCCTGGCCGAGTGGCTCCTCGACGAGATCCACGTCCATGCGCCCCGCGAGCGCGTAGGCGACGACGAGCGGCGGCGAGGCGAGGTAGTTCGCCTTCACCTCCGGATGGATGCGAGCTTCGAAGTTGCGGTTGCCGCTCAGAACCGAGCACACGACGAGGTCGCCGTCGGCAACCGCTTCGGAAATCTCCTCCGCCAGAGGGCCGGAGTTCCCGATGCACGTCGTGCAGCCGTACCCGACCGTCTGGAAGCCGAGTGCGTCGAGGTATTCCGCAAGTCCAGCTTGCTCGTAATACTCGGTCACGACCTTCGAGCCCGGAGCGAGCGACGACTTCACCCACGGCTTTCGCTCGAGGCCACGCTCGACCGCGTTCTTCGCGAGCAATCCCGCGCCGACCATCACCTGCGGGTTCGACGTATTCGTGCACGAGGTGATCGCCGCGATGACGACGGAGCCGTGCTCGAGCTCGAACTCCTGGTCGTCCATCTGTACCGACACCCGTGCGGGCGCGTGCTCGGCCACGGCGGTGGCCGCCGGCAATGCCGGCTGCGCTCCGACGATCGGCCCGTGCCCCGGTTCCTGCTCGACCGTTGGATCGCTCGCGGGGAAGGTGTCGGCAACCGCCTTGTCGCCGTTCGCGTACTCGACGCCGAAGCTCGGGAGCGTCTGGAGGAACGAACGTTTCGCCTCGTGAAGCGCGACGCGATCCTGCGGACGGCGCGGCCCCGCGACCGACGGCTCGACCGACGAGAGATCGAGATCGACGACGTGCGAGTAGTCCGGTTCTCTCGTCTCGTCGTGCCAGAGAAGGTTCTCCTTGCAATAGTTCTCGACGAGCGCGAGCCGCTCCTCGTCGCGGCCGGTCAGCCGCAGGTAGTCGAGAGTTTTCTCGTCCACCGGGAAGAAGCCGCACGTCGCGCCGTATTCCGGCGACATGTTCCCGAGCGTCGCGCGGTCGGCGACGGTCAAGGTCGAGAGCCCGGGACCGAAATACTCGACGAACTTTCCGACCACACCCGTTTGCCGGAGGATCTGCGTCACGGTGAGGACGAGATCCGTCGCCGTCGCACCCTCCGGCAGCGAACCGCTCAAACGGAAGCCGACGACCTGTGGTACGAGCATCGACACAGGTTCGCCGAGCATCGCCGCCTCCGCCTCGATCCCACCGACGCCCCAACCGAGCACGCCGAGCCCGTTGACCATCGTCGTGTGCGAGTCGGTCCCGACGAGCGTGTCGGGATACGCGGACCCGTTTCGCGCTTCGACGACACGTGCGAGGTACTCGAGGTTGACCTGATGCACGATGCCCGTGTTCGGCGGCACGACCTTGAAGTCGGCGAAGGCCGTCTGTCCCCAACGCAGGAACGCATAGCGCTCTCGGTTGCGCTCGAACTCGAGCTCCGCATTGCGGAACATCGCGCGCGCCGACGCGTACTCGTCGACCTGGACCGAATGGTCGATCACGAGCTCTGCCGGGAGCTGCGGATTGATCTGCGCAGGATCGCCGCCGAGATCCTGCATCGCGTTCCGCATCGCCGCGAGGTCGACGATCGCCGGCACCCCGGTGAAGTCCTGAAGCAGCACGCGCGCGGGTCGGAAGGAGATCTCGTCGCTCGGCTCTGCCTGCGGTGACCAGCGCAGGAGCGCGGCTGCGTCCTCGTCCTCGCCGTGGCGGAGTGCATTCTCGACCAGGATCCGCAGCGTGTAGGGAAGGCGTCCGGCCGCGGGATCCAGCCGAAAGACCTCGTAGGTCCGATCGCTGACGGAGAGTGTGGAGGCGGCCACTCGCCTCGATTCTACGTTCGCAAGAAAGGGTCAGACCCCGTTCGGGGTCTGACCCTCGATCCGCGCGCGCCTAACCGAAGACGGCGATGTAGAAGGCGTGATCGGCTACCGAGCCGGCGCTACTGCGGGTCTCGACGAACACGGTGTTGCTGTTGTTCGACGAGCTGCAGTTGATCCCGTCGGTTCCTCCGTTGCATGGACCCGCGGTCGTCTCCCCTCGCTGGTCCGACGAGTCGTTCGCATAGCCGCCGGACACGAGGATCGGCTTCCCATTGACGGCGCTTCCGAAGTTCAGCAGGTACTGCCCGGCACCGGGCTTGGCGGCGAGTGTGATCCCGCCGGACTGCGAGACGATGCCGCCGTCAGGACGGACGATCGCCCATTTCGCCGCCGCGCTTCCTCCCGCTGGACCAGCGGGGCCGGCTGGTCCCTGCGCGCCGGCGGGTCCCTGCGGTCCGACCGGACCGGCGGGAATCTGGCCACGCTTGAAGTCCCGCGCGAGCAGGGAGAAGTCCTTGACTTGATAGGTCGTCACGCTGTTCTTCGGCAGGCGGGTGACGGCGTAACCCGTGCCCCCGAGGGCGACGAACAGCGCTGCCGAAGCGAGAAAGAGCGCCGGCGACGGATGAAAACGGCGAAACAGACGCATCTCTATCTACCCCCAATCGTTTTCGGTCGTTGCGGTGGACCCTAGGAATTCCACCTTTAGCTTCGTGTAAAGACCCTTTAGCCTCGGGTCCCCCCGGTTGCCTGCACGGCGCGCACGAAAGTGACGAGAAGCAACCCGCCGGCGAGATTGCCGGCCACTGAGAGGCCGAGGTTCGTGAACAACGATCCGTACGAGACCGCGCTGCCGAGGCGCATCCCGTAGAGAAGCTCGATCGTGGAAACGATCGCATGGTTGAAGCCGCCGAGGACGATGATCGATCCGACGATCCACGCCATGATGATGCGAACCCCGAGCGAGGTCGCGGCGCCCTCGACGAACCACGTCATCAGCGTCATCAACGCGCCCGCGATCAACGCGCTGAGAAACGCAGCGAGTGTCGAATAGTCGGTGACGTGATCGGCAAGCTCGAGTAGCGGCTGCGCGGAGCCGTGACGCAGCACGCCGTGCGATGTCATCACCACGACGATCAAAAGTCCGCCGACGATATTCAGCACGAGCGCGACGGCCCAGAGCTCCCCGAGCTTGAACCACGAGCCACGGTCCCGCCTGTTCAGTCCAGCGATCGGGATGAGGAAGTTCTCCGTGAAGAGCTCCGACTTCCCGACGACGATGAAGACGAAGCCGATTCCGAACGCGATCGCACCGGCGAGGCGGCCGCGGCTTCCACCGACCGCCGAGGCGGCGAGAGCGTAGGCCGCAACGCCGAACGCGACGTCGAAGCCGCCGACGAGCGCCGTGGCGGCGAGCTCGACGACGGGACGCGAGAGCCGCCGCCGTCCCTCCTTCCGCGTTTCTTCGTAGATCTCCTCGGGTTCGCGCGCAGCGGCCACTAGAGCCGAGTGAGGAGGTCGTCACGCGCGAAGCGCAAGAAGCCCTCCTGGTCGGGACCGACCTGGTGGATGTACGCGTGCGTGTAACCCGCTTTGTCGTACTTCTTCAAGGCATCGAGGTATTCGTCCGGATCAGGGCCCAGCGTCAGCGCTCCTTCGAGGTCGTCCGGGCTCCGGTCCTCGACGAGACCTTCGAAATCCTTGGGCAACGGGAGCTCCTGCGACGCGCTTCCCTCGACCAGCACGTTCGGCCACGCCTCGAACGCGACCTTCTTCGCCTCGTCCTTCGACCTCGCCCAGCAGCAGGTCAACATCCCGTACTTCGGTTTGCCTTTTCCGCCGGCGTCCTCGAAGTTCTCGATGATCTTTTGCTCGGGCGCAACGTTGATCAGGGCGTCGCCGATCTTCCCCGCGAGCTTGGCGGCCTTCGGTTGCATCGCGGCGACGGCGAGGTCGACTCCGCCGTCGGGGACGTCGAAGATGCGCAGGCTCTCGACTGTGTAGTGCTTGCCGCGATGCGTCACGTAATCGCCTTTCCACAGTTCGCGCATGACGGCGACCGCTTCCTCGAGCATCTCGAGACGCTCGTCCGCAGCGGGCCACTTCGCGCCGGTCACATGCTCATTGAGGTTCTCTCCGGTCCCGACGCCCAGGAAAAACCGGCCGGGCATCAGGCAGGCGGAGGTCGCAGCTGCGTGCGCGACGATCGCCGGATGCATACGGATGAGCGGGCAGGTCACGCCCGTGCCGAGGCGGAACTCGGAAGTGACGCCGGCGATGCCCGCGATCACCGACCAGACGAATCCGCTGTGTCCCTGATCGTTCGTCCACGGATGGATGTGGTCGGAGATCAAGCCGAAGCCCAGTCCTGCCTCCTCGGCGAGCTTGGCGTTGCGGATCAGAGCTGAAGGCGGATGCTCCTCGCTGGAGAGCGCGTAGCCCAGGTCCATGCCGCGTCCGTACCTGAGTGTCGGCGGCGGCAAACGCGGGTACGCCGCTTCCGTGCACGCGCAGACTGCGGAGATCCAGGTGTTACTCGAAGGCGTCTCGCTGCCGGCTTCGAAGGACGAGTTGATCGGCTACGCGCGCGAGCAGGACGGCGACGGGCCGTCAGTGCGGCTCCTCGAACGCCTGCCCAATCGTGAGTACCGCATGCTCGACGAAGTGGGCGAGATGCTCGCGCCGGTCCAGCCCTATGCCTCCGGCGACAAGCTGCTCCCCCACGAGGAGAGCGGACCGCCGCCGGGCGGGGGCGACTATCTCCGGTCCGGGCCGGATCCGGGCCGGGCCGAGGTGGACGCACCGTTGGGCAATCCTCCGCAGAAGGCGATCGAGCAGCAGACGAAGACCCAGAACGAGCAGAAGGAACGGCAGGAGAAGTTGCTCGGCGGCTAGCCGCTCTTCGCGAGCCGTTCTGCGATCGTCTCGAGCTTCATCAAGGCGGCGAACTCCTGATCGAGGTTGTCGCTGAGCAGCTTCGCGACCTTTCCCTCTCCGAGTGACTCGGCGATAAGGACGGCGCTGGAGTAGATCGCGATCTCGTAGTGCTCGGTTCCGATCGCAGCGCCGGCGTCGAATGAGTCTCGCAGGGCGGGGACAACCTGTGCGATGCCGGAGTCGTGTTCTTGCTTCAGGCCTTCGAGCGCGGGTGCGTCCTTGCCGCCTTCCGCCTCGTCGAGCTCACCCAGCGATTGCTTCACGTTGTCGGCATGCGTACGGGTTTCGCCGAGATGTTGCTCCAGCGCCAACTTCAACTCGTCGTCGCTCACTTCCTGGATCAGCTTCGGCAGCATCGTCTTCGCCAGCGTCGTCTCGATCGTGAGCAGGCGCTTCAGATCGTCGACAAGGAGCTCGCGCAGGGACGAGAGCCGTGGTGGTTCGAAGCTCACACGCGGGCTTTTCGCTCGCGCTGCGGAATGACGACGTAGCGCGGATCGCGCGCCGACTGGAAGCCCGCGCGGAAGACCGACCACCGGAGTGCAAGCTCGCCCGCAAGGACGAGCGCGCCGCCGCCGATCGCAGCCGCTCGGCTCCGTTTGCCGAGCGTCGCGAGCAAGGCGGCCCCCGTGGCGGTGCAGAGCTTCGAGATGCGCCCGTACCGGCCGGCGTCTCCCTGCTTGTACACCTCGCCGACGAACCCGAGCCGGTGCTGCATCGCTTCCATCAAGCCGAGCTCGGCTACGACGCCGCCGATTGCGAGTCTCCGCGCAGGCCCGGCGTCCGCCGATGGGACCGACATCGCTGCCGCCGCCCCGGCGCTCGCAAGGGCGCTCGCACCGAACAACCACGGCAGCTCGTGGCGCCCTTCGTGCCAGACCGGAATCGCCGTGTCGGCGATCAGCGTGCCCGTGTACGTCGTCAGCGGCGGCCCCGCTGCTGCGGAGACGATCTCCGCGGCAACCTTGACCGACTTCAGCTTTCCGAGCAGCTCGAGCACTGCAGCGGTGTTCGAGGCCCCGCCGGAGATGAAGAGGGTCCAGCTGCCGACGCTCATCGGGGAAGTGACCTTGAAGACGCGGAGCATGTTGAGGAAGCGTTCGGGCCGCCCGAGATCGGAGATCAACAACGCGGGACCGACCACGTCCGCCGCCGCGCCGATGAAGAGGGTCCGCCGCGCAAGCGTCCGGTTCCCGGTGAGCCGCGCGCCGAGGTGAAGCACGGCGGACGCGCCCGCGATGCCGCCGAAGAAGAAGTAGAACGGAATCTCGGGCTGCCAGACCGGCTCCTTCACGATCGGCCGGCCGTAGTACGACTGCATCTCCGTCGTCACTCGCGACCTCCGAGAACGGCGAGTGCGGCGACGACGAGCGTCGCCGCCGCGGCCACCGCGGTATTCACCCACATCTCGGCCAGGTTCTTCGTCGGCACGGCGGGATCGGGCGGCAACCCGTACACCTCGGGCTCGTCCAGTAACAGGAAGAACGCGCCGAAGCCGCCGACGCCGTCTTCGGGATCGCGTCCGTACAGCTGCGCGCCGTTCCAGCCCTCGATCGTGAGCTTCTCGAGCCGCTTGTCCGCGCGCTCGCGCAACTCGTCGAGCGGCCCGAACTGAATCGACTTCGTCGGGCACGCTTTCGCGCACGCCGGTTCGTGACCGCCCTTCAGCCGGTCGTAGCACAGTGTGCATTTCCAGACGCGTCCGTCCTCCTTCTTCCCGAGGACGGGCAGAGCGAGCGGCTCGTCGCCCGGGGCACGCGGCAAGTGGCGCTTGTCGAGCACGCCGAACGGACAGGCGGGCACGCAGTACCCGCAGCCGTTGCAGATGTCCTCCTGCACGACGACGGTGCCGAACTCCGTACGAAAAAGCGAGCCGGTCGGACACACGTCGAGACACCCCGCGTGCGTGCAGTGCTTGCACACATCGCTCGACATCAGCCAGCGCAGCGGCTCCGCGTCGAGCTCCGCGGTATCGCCGCCGCCGTCGACCTTCAGCGGCTTACGTTGCTCGACGAAGGCGACGTGACGCCACGAGTTCGCGCCGAGCTCTGAAGTGTTGTCGTAGCTTTCGCCGGTCCAGACGAGCCCGTCCTCGGGAATCGCGTTCCACTCCTTGCAGGCGACCTCACACGCCTTGCAGCCGATGCAGATCGACGTGTCGGTGAAGAAGCCCATGCGTGGCTTCGCCTCGTCGCCGTACGTGTCTGGCCAAGCTTCGGGAAGAACGCTCATGACGCTCCGGCGCGCTCGCGCTTGGCCTTGACGAACTCGACGAGCGCTTGGCCACGCGGGCGGCGACCGGGCCGGATGTCGCACGAGAGCGCTTTGACCTCTTGGATGTGGACGTTCGGATCGAGCGCCATGTGCGCGAGGTCGTTGGCCGCGCCGCCGGTCGTCAGTCCGCGCGAGCCCCAGTGGTAGGGAAGGCCGACCTGGTGGTACTCGCGTCCGTTCATGCGCAGTGGTCGCATTCGGTCTGTAACGAGGACGCGCGCCTCGATCGCCGAGCGGGCGGTCGAGATGGTGGCCCAACCGCGATGTTCGAGGCCGCGCTCACGCGCAAGATCCGGGTGCACCTCCACGAACATCTGCGGTTGTAGCTCCGCGAGGTACGGGATAACCCGCGTCATGCCTCCCGCGGTGTGATGTTCCGTGAGCCGGTAGGTCGTCAGCACGTACGGGTATTCCTCAGCGCCCGGCTCGTTTGCAACCGGGTTGTACGGGTCCTCTTCGAGGTCCTCGTTCTGCTGGCGCGCGGGATTCGCGCGTTGGGCGTAGAGCGCGTTGTCGAACGGAGATTCGTGCGGTTCGTAGTGCGTCGGCAGCGGTCCGTCCTCGAGACCCTGCGGCACGTAGAGCCAGCCTTGGCCGTCCGCTTGCATGATGAACGGGTGGTCGCCGCGGATGGCCTCCGGGCCTTCCGCGTCGTCGGGAGGAACGTAGTCCGGCGCCTTCTCCTCGTCGAAGTCGGGCGTGTCGTTCCCCGTCCACTTCTTCTGCTTCGCGTCCCACCACACGAGCCGCTTGCGCTCGGACCACGGCTTCCCGTCGGGATCCGCGGACGCACGGTTGTACAGCAGCCGACGGTTCGCCGGCCACGCCCAGGCCCATTCGAGGGCAGCCGGACTCTGCTCCCAGTGCGGCTTCTTGCGGGCCGCCTTGTTCTGCTCGTCGCCGAAGACACCGGAGTAGATCCAGCAGCCGCACGACGTCGTCCCGTCCGCGCGGAGAAGCTTGTAGCCCGCCAGCGCCTGCCCTGTGGCATCGCGCCCGCTGATCTCCTCGAGCACCGCCTCCGCGCTCGGCTCCTCGTGCTGGCCGGAGGTGGGGTAGTGCCATTGCAATTCGAGCAGCGGCTTGTCGCGTTCCTTCTTCGACCCCTTCAGCTTCTCGCGCAGCTTGCGGCCGAGGTGGTAGTAGAACCACAGATCGGAGCGACAGTGCTCCTTCGGATCGACCGCCTTGAAGTGCCACTGCAGCAGCCGCTGCGTGTTGGTGAACGAGCCGTCCTTCTCGACGTGCGTCGATGCGGGCAGGAAGAAGACCTCCGTCGGGATCTCCTCCGTCTTCAGTTCGCCGCTCTCGATCTCGGGGCTGTCGTACCAGAACGCGGCTGTCTCGATCTCGACGATGTCTCGCACGACGAGCCAGTCGAGCTTCGCGAGTCCGAGCCTGTTCGCCTTGCCGTTCGCCGAGCCGACCGCCGGGTTCTCGCCGACGATCATGTAGCCCTTCACTTTCCCTTTGAGCATCTGCTGGACGGTCCAGTAATTGGAGTTGTCGTCGTCGATCCGCGGCAGGTAGTCGAAGCAGAAGTCGTTGTCCTCGGTCGCGTTCGGTCCCCACCACGCCTTCAGGAGACTGACGATGTAGGTGTCGAGCTTTCCCCACCAGCCGGCCGGTGCCGTGTTCTCCTCGATGTAGGCCTTCAGGTCCTTGGCGTCGTCCGTGTGCTTCATCTGCAGGTAGCCGGGCAGCGTGTTGTAGAGCGTCGGAATGTCGGTCGAGCCCTGGATCGACGCATGACCGCGTAGCGCCATGATCCCGCCGCCCGGACGACCGATGTTGCCGAGCAGCAGTTGGATCACGGAGGCGGTGCGGATGATCTGTACGCCGACCGTGTGTTGCGTCCAGCCGACGGCGTACGCGAAAGCGCTCGTGCGCTCACGTCCCGAGTTCTCGCAGAGCTTGCGTGCGACGTAGAGGAAGTCTTCGACCGAGCACCCGCATGCGTCGGCGACGAACTCCGGTGTGTAACGCCGGTAGTGCCGCTTCAGGATCTGGAAGACGCATCTGGGGTGCTGAAGCGTCTCGTCCTCCTCGGGCGGCTCGCCATGATGAAGCCCGCCGCCGTGACCTCCGTGGCCCGACTGCTCGCCTTTTGGCGGCTGTCCGGCGGACGACTTCGCCTGCATCCCTGCGTACTGCCAGGTCTCGTTGTCGTACTTCTTCTTCTTCGGGTCCCAGCCCGAGAAGAGACCGTCCGCGTCCTCCGCGTCGACGTAGTTCTCGTCGATGATCACCGGCGCGTTCGTGTAGGTCTTCACGTACTCCTCGAACCACAGGCCGTGCTCGAGGATGTAGTTGACGATCCCGCCGAGGAACGCGATGTCGCTACCGGCGCGGATGCCGACGAACTTCGTCGACATGGCACTCGTGCGTGTGAAACGCGGGTCGACGTGGATGACCTCCGCGCCGCGTTCCCTGGCCTCCATCACCCACTGGAACCCGACCGGATGGTTCTCGGCCATGTTCGACCCCATGATCACGATGCAGTCCGAGTTCATGAGGTCTTGCTGGTATGTGGTCGCGCCGCCTCGACCGAACGAGGTCCCCAGACCGGGGACCGTGGAGCTGTGTCATATGCGTGCCTGGTTCTCGACCTGGACGATGCCGAGCGCCATGCACAACTTCTTGATCAGATAGTTCTCCTCGTTGTCGAGCGTCGCGCCGCCGAGGTTCGCGATCGACATCGTCCGGCGGTTCTTCTGATCCCAGTCCGACGCGCGCGCCTCGATGATGCGGTCCGCGATCATGTCCATCGCGTCGTCGAGCGTCAGCGCTTCCCAATGCGTCGAGTACGGACGGCGGTACTTCACCTTGTATTCGCGCAAGGGGCCGTCGTGGAGGCTCTTCGACGCCGCGCCCTTCGGGCACAGGCGACCGCGTGAGATAGGGCTGGCCGGATCTCCCTCGATCTGCGTCACCTCGCCGCCGGAGACGTAGACGAGCTGCGCGCAGCCAACCGCGCAGTAGGGGCAGATCGAGCGGCTGACGTGTTCCGCCTCGTCGATCCGCGGCTTCAGCGTTCGCGATCGCTCTGACCGGACCGACCGGCCGAGTCCGAGCGGGTCACCCTCCCGGAACTGACGGACGACCGGCCAGCGCTCGATCAGCCTCCCGACCACGTGGAACGTCTTTGCCCGGGGGCAGGGTTTAAAACATATCGCAGTGCGATATAGAAGAACCTGTCAGAGACGAAAGGAGTGGCTATGAGCACGATCGAAGAACGGCGGCAGATCGCCTCCGCTGGCGTGCGAGAAGCCCCCATGAACGGTGTTGCGACGCGCGTCTTTTTGCAGCCGATCGCGGCGCCGTCCATTCTCGGCCTGGCGGGATTCGCCGGAGCGACGTTCATCGTCGCGTCCAACCTTGCGGGCTGGTGGGGCACGCCGACGTCCCCGCTCGCCCTTGCGCCGTTCGCTGCGATGTTCGGCGGACTCGCGCAGTTCATGGCGGGTATGTGGGCCTATCGCGCGCGTGACGCGATCGCCACGCTCGCACACGGAACATGGGGATCGTTCTGGCTTGCGTACTTGATCTTGAACATCCTGGTCGGGACGCACGTCGTGACGCAGCCGACGCCGTGGTACCACAACCCGGAGGTTGGGTTCTGGTTCTTCGCGCTCGCGATCACGACCGGGATCGCCGCGGTGGCCGCGACGGCCGAGAGTCTCGCGTTAGTTGCGGTGTTGGGCACACTCGCCGCCGGCTCCGGCATTACGGCGG
>Ga0209577_10002259_pt1 | contig 18654 bp, 19 predicted proteins | sample GraSoiAngelo_109_FD_185874 | JGI IMG/M metagenome (GOLD analysis project Ga0209577, IMG submission 185874) | Grasslands soil microbial communities from the Angelo Coastal Reserve, California, USA - 14_0903_12_20cm (SPAdes) (version 2) | ecosystem: Environmental > Terrestrial > Soil > Grasslands...
CTCGGCCATGTCGAAGGCGACGTGCGGCAGGAGGTCGATGGCCGGGTCGAGCAGCACGGCGCGCTCGATACGGTCCGGCTCGAGCCCGGCGAGCTCGAGGATCAGGCGACCGCCGTAGGAGTGGCCGAGCCACACCGCCCGCTCGACGCCGGCCGCGGCGACGGTCTCGAGGACGTCGACAAGGTTCGCGCCGAGTGTCCACGGCGGCTCCCAGTCCGAACGGCCGTGTCCTCGCAGGTCGGGGGCGAGGACGCGGAAGCGCTCCGCGAGCCGCTCCTCGGCAAGACGGCGGAAGCGGCGGCCGTGGCCCGTCACGCCGTGCAGGCAGACGAGCGGCGGGGCGGCGCGCTCGCCCCACTCGTGCAGGTGGAGGAGCATCAAGGCGCCGCTTGCGGTGCCGTCGCCAGGACGCGCGGGCTGCGCCCGTGCGTCCGTCTGAAATGACCGGTCGAAACCATCGAGGGATGATCCGCTTCTCAGTTCGCGGTCAGGGCGTCCACGAGCGCGGGCAGCGTCTCGCGCCAGTCGCCGAGGAGCGCGACGTCGGCCTCCCGGACCATCGGCGCGCCCGGGTCGGCGTCGAGCGCGGCGATCACGCCCGCCTTCATCGGCCCGGCGAGGTGCTCGAAGTCGGCGTTCACGCCCACGGCGACGTAGAGCGCCGGCGCGAGCGCGCGCCCGTAGAGGCCGATCTGGCGGTTGCGCGGCAGCAGGCCCGCCTCGCAGGCCTCCCGGTCGCCGCCGACCGCGCCGCCGAGCCGGCGGGCCTGGGCCTCCACCTCGCCGACCCCGTCGCCGACGGACGCGCCGAAGCAGACGACCGTGTCCGCCTCCTCGAGGTCGCGCGCTGGCGAGTCGAGCCGCCGCTCGACGAGCCGGACCCGCGGCTCGGGAAGCGGCGCGAGCTCGAGCTGCCGCACCTCCGGGGTGACGTCGTCGCGCGGATCGAGCGGGTCGAACATGCGCGAGCGCACGGTCGCGAGCTGTGGCGTCGTCGAGCCCATGATCACCGAGACGATCGCGCCGCCGTAGGCCGGCTTCGTCTGGATCAGCCGGCCCGCGCGGTCGATCCCGAGGCCGACGCAGTCGCCCGTCATCCCGAGCTGAAGCTCGCCCGCCGCCCGCGGCCCGTAGTCCCGCCCGTTCGCGCTCGCGGGGATGAGGAGCGCGTGCGGCCGCTCGCGCTCGAGCACCTGCCGGAGTCCTGCGCTCCACCGCTCCGGGTGGTACTCGCGCAGGCTCGGGTCGGAGGCTTCCACGACGACCTCGGCGCCGTGCCGGCCGACCTCCCGCACGGCATCGGCGGTCTCGTCGCCGAGGACGAGCGCCACGTTCCGCCCGCCGAGCTTGCCGGCGAGCTCGCGTCCCTTCGCAAGGAGCTCGAGCGAGAGCCGCGTCGGCCGGCCGGCGGCGAGCTCGACCGCCGTCCAGCAGTCGTAGCTCTTGCCGGGCTGCTCGCCGAGCCGGGCGGGCTTCTCCCACGACGTAGCCGCGCTCTCCGGCGGCGCCAGCCGCTCGCGGATCGCCTGCGCCGCCTCGGCCGCCTCGGCCGCGATTCGACCCGCGCGCTCGGGGCGCACGTCACGAACCGCGAGGACGCGGGTCGGCGAGCCGGTCTGGCCGAAGCGCTTGTCGTTCGGGCGCAGGTCGTCGACGAGGTCGGCCGCCGTCCACAGCTCGATCGGGCCGTCGCCCGAGCCCGGCGGCCGAGCCTCAGACGGCGCCGTGACGACCGACAGGACGAGCGGCGGCTCCGCCTCGTAGATCTCCTCGCCGTCGTCGGTCTCGCGCGTGAGGAGGAGCGACTCGCCGCGGCGCTCGAGCGCGAGCACGCTCGTCACGTGCGGCACGTCGAGGTACGCCGCGACCTCCGGCGGAACCTGCCACGTCTCGGCGTCGACGGTCTTGCGGCCGCAGATCACGAGGTCGGCGCCGAGCTTGCGCAGCGCGAGGGCGAGTGTCCGCGACGTGCCGATCGTGTCCGCCACGGCGAAGACGCGATCGGAGAGGTGGACGGCGCGGTCGGCGCCGAGGCGCAGCGTCTGGCGGAGCGCCTCCTCGGCCTGCGGCGGCCCCATCGTCATCGCGACGACCTCGTCGCCGTCGGCTCGCAGCGCCACCGCGTGCGCGGCCGCGTAGGCGTCGAAGGGGTTGAGCATCAGCGGCACGCCCTCGCGCTTCAGCGACTTCGTCTCCTGGTCGAACTCGACCGCGGACGGGTGCGGAACCTGCTTGACGAGGCACACGATCCTCACGGCGGGAGCCTAGTCACCTGCGGCTGTGGAAGGCTGCGGGGACGTGCTCGGGATCCTGTACGACATCCACGGCAACTTGCCGGCGCTCGAGGCGGCGATCGCGGATGCCGAGTCGGCGGGTGCGGACCGCTGGCTCCTCGGCGGCGACTTCGCGTCGTGGTCGCCGTGGCCGAAGGAGACCCTCGAGCGGCTGCGCGCTCTCAGCCGGACGACCTGGATCCGCGGGAACGGCGAGCGATGGCTCCGCGACCCGCCGCTCGATCGTCCCGAGGTGCTCGCCGCCCTCGCCGAGACGCGTCCGGGCGTCGGCACCGACGAGGGCTGGCTCCACTCGCTCCAGACGCAGGTCGAGCTCGACGGCGTCCTGTATGTGCACGGGTCGCCGCTGTCGGACGTCGAGAGCTTCGCTCCGGAGCCGCAGCCCGGCGAGGAGCGCATGCTGGCGGGCGTGCGCGACCGCACGGTCGTCTTCGGGCACAGCCACGTCCAGTTTCGCCGACCGGGGCCGAACGGAAGCGAGCTCCTGAACCCCGGCAGCGTGGGGATGCCGCTCGACGGCGACACCCGCGGCGCCTACGCGCTCCGGCGCGAGGACGGCGAGTTCGAGTTTCGCCGCGTCGAGTTCGACGTCGAGCGAGTGGCCGCCGCGTGGCGGGCCCTCGGCGGCTCGTTCGGCCGGATGGCGGCCCAGCGGATCGAGCGCGGCTCCGACTGACGTTCGGCTTCCGGCGCAGAACCGGCACACGGCGTGCGCTTTTCGCCGATATGCTCGCAGTGGGGAGGAGGCCGGGCGCGCCTGAACCAAGGGGCGCTGTCGAGAAGAGGCTCTGCGCGCCCGCTACTCCTTCGGCCGCTCGGGCTCGGCGTCGCGCGGCTCCTCCTCGCCCGCGCTCCCGGGCCGGTAGTACCGCCGGCCGCGGAGCTCCTCCGGGAGGTGGTCGACCTCGAAGCCGGCCGGGTCGTCGTGCGGGTAGACGTAGCCCTCGCCGTGCCCCAGCCGGCGGCCGTACCAGCTCCCGTCGCGGAGCGCCTTCGGCGGCCGGAGGTTCCCGCCCTCGCGCACGTCGCTCGCCGCCTCCGCGTACGCGCGGTAGCTCGCGTTCGACTTCGGCGCTCGCGCGAGGTAGATCGCCGCCTGCGCGAGGTTGAGCCGCGCCTCCGGGAGCCCGACGTGCTCGACCGCCTGCGCGGCCGCGACGGCCACGAGGAGCGCCCGCGGATCGGCGTTCCCGACGTCCTCCGAGGCGAGCACGACCATCCGGCGCGCGATGAAGCGCGGGTCCTCGCCGCTCTCGATCATCGCCGCGAGGTAGTACACGGCCGCGTCCGGGTCGGAGCCGCGCATCGACTTGATGAACGCCGACGTGAAGTCGTAGTGCGCGTCCGCGCCCTTGTCGTAGACGAGCGGCCGCTTGCGCGCCGCGTCCTCGACGTGCCGCTCCGCGAGCTCATCGCCCTCCGACTGCGCGGTCTGCCACGCGAGCTCGAGCACGTTGAGCGCCGAGCGGGCGTCGCCTCCGGCACGCGCCGCGATCGACCCGACGAGCTCCTCCGGCACCTCGGCCCCGAGCTCGGCCGCCCCGCGCCGCACGAGCTCGGCGAGATCATCCTCCGAGAGCGGCTCCAGCTCGACGACCTGGCACCGTGAGAGGAGCGCCGAGTTGACCTCGAAGTACGGGTTCTCGGTCGTCGCCCCGATCAGCGTCACGAGGCCCTCCTCGACGCCGGGCAGGAGCGCGTCCTGCTGGGCCTTGTTGAAGCGGTGGATCTCGTCGAGGAAGAGGATCGTCCGGCGGCCGTTCCCGCCCAAGCGGTCACGCGCCCGCGCGAGCACGCCGCGCACGTCGGCGACGCTCGCCGACACGGCCGAGAGCTCCTCGAACTCGGCGCCGGTCGCCCCCGCGACGATCCGGGCGAGGGTCGTCTTCCCGCTCCCCGGCGGCCCGTAGAGGATCGTCGAGCCGACGCGGTCCTCCTCGATCGCGAGCCGCAGCGCGGAGCCCTCGGCGAGCACGTGCCGCTGGCCCACGAACTCGTCCAGCTCCTTCGGCCGCAGGCGAAGCGCAAGCGGCGCCACCGCCGGGAGCCGCTCGCGGGCGGCATCCGAGAAGAGATCCCCCACGCCCCGAAGTATGCTCCGGGCATGGCCGTCGAGGAGTCGTCCGAGCCGACGCCGGAGGAGGACTACTCGCAGCCGATCCTCTCCGGCGAGGGTGCGAGCGACTACGAGCGCTACCTCCGCACCGACGCGCTGCTCGCGCTCCAGAAGACGCCCGACGACCAGGTCCACCGCGACGAGCTCCTCTTCCAGACCGTCCACCAGTCGTCCGAGCTCTGGCTCAAGCTCGCGGCGACCGAGGTCGAGACCGCGACCGAGCACCTCCGCACGAAGGAGATCGCCCCGGCGCTGCGGCTGCTCCGGCGCGCGAGCCTCTGCCTCCAGCTGATCACCGCGCAGCTCGACATGCTGGAGCAGATGTCTCCGTGGGAGTACCAGACGATCCGCAAGGTGCTCGGGCACGGAAGCGGCTTCGACTCGCCGGGCTTCCGCGCGGTGCGACGGGTCTCGCCTGATCTCGGCGAGGCGTTCCACGCGCTTCGGCGCGAGGCCGGGCTCTCGATCGTCGACCTGTACGTCCGCGGCCGCGAGTTCGAGGACCTCTACCAGCTCGCCGAGGCGCTCACCGAGTGGGACGAGCGCGTGACGGTGTGGCGCTTCCGCCACTACAAGGTCGTGTCGCGGATCATCGGCGACGAGGTCGTCGGCACGCAGGGGACCCCGGTCGAGCTGCTCGGGGGCCTGATCAAGAAGAGCCTCTACCCAGAGCTCTGGCGCGCCCGGAACGAGATCACCGCGCGGTCGAACGAGGAGTGAACGGCACGAGTGTCTGGGCCGGCGGCAAGTACGAGCTCGTCGGCGAGCGGCTGACGCCGATCCACGAGCAGCTCGTCGCGCGGCTCGAGCCGCGGGTCGGCGAGCGATGGCTGGACGTCGCCACGGGCACCGGCGCGATCGCGATTCGCGCCGCGCGGGCCGGGGCGGAGGTCGTCGGCGTCGACATTGCGCCGGAGCTCCTCGAGCGGGCTCGTGCAAGCGCCCACCCGCTCCCGATCCGGTGGGACGAAGGCGACGCCGAGGAGTTGCCCTACGAGGACGCTGCCTTCGACGTCGTCGCCTCGTGCTTCGGCGTGATCTTCGCCCCGGACGACGAGGCCGCCGGGCGCGAGCTCGCGCGCGTCTGCCGGCCCGGTGGTCGGCTGGGCCTGACGGCCTGGCGCGCGAGCTCGGAGCTCGACGCCGTCTACGAGGCCGCTGCCGGCGGCCGAGAGGGAGCGGGGCGCGATCCCGTGCACTGGGGCGACGATGCCCATGTCCACCGTCTCCTCGGCGACGCCTTCGAGCTCGAGCTCGAGCCGGGAGTGTGGCGGCTCTCCTTCGACTCGCCGGAACACATGTGGGACTGGTGGTCGACGGTGGTGCCGCCGTTCGTCGCGTTGCTCGAGGGCCTCACGTCCGAGCTGCGCGAGGCGGCGCGCGAGCAGCTCGTCGCGCTTGCGGAGCGCCGTCGCACGAACGGCCGCGTCGAGCTCACGCGCGACTACGTGCTCGTCCTCGGCCGGCGGCGCTGATGGCGACCGTCTCGCTCCGCAACGAGGTGACGACCGTCCTCCAGGACCTCATTCGCCTCGACACGGTCAACCCGCCGGGGAACGAGACGCGCGCCGCCGAGTACCTGCGCGCCTACCTCGAGGACAGCGGCGTCGCGTGCGAGCTCTACGCGCGGATCCCTGAGCGCGCGAGCCTCGTCGCCCGGATCCCCGGCCGCGGCGACGGGCCGAGCCTCCTCTTCCTCTCCCACACGGACACGGTCCTCGCGGACGCGGCCGAGTGGCAGGTCGACCCCTGGTCGGGCGAGCTCCGCGACGGCGAGGTGTGGGGGCGCGGCGCGCTCGACATGAAGGGGCAGGTGGCGTCGAGCGCCGTCGCGATCGCCTCGCTCGCGCGTGACGGCTTCGAGCCGGCGGGCGACCTGATCTTCGCAGCCACCGCCGACGAGGAGGTGGGCGACGACTTCGGCCTCTCGTGGCTCTGCGAGGCGCACCCCGACGCGGTCCGCGCCGACTTCGCGATCAACGAGGGTGCGGGCGAGCGGATCGAGCTCGGCGGCCGGCCCTTCTACCTGTGCTCGACGGCGGAGAAGACGAGCGCGCCGTTCCTCCTCCGCGTCCACGGCCGGAGCGGCCATGCCTCGATGCCGGGGATCGCGGACAACGCGCTGCTCAAGGCGGCGCGGCTCCTCGGCCGCCTGGAGCGGCTGCGGCCCGAGCCCGTCCTGATCCCGGAGGTCGAGGCGCTGCTCCGGACGGTGACGGGTCGCTCCGCGGCGCCGGAGGACGCGCTCGAGCTCGCGCGCTCGTTCAGCCCGTTGGCGGCCGCGCTCGTCGAGCCGCTGCTCTCGCTGACGGTGTCGCCGACGATGATCCGGGCCTCGCAGAAGCGGAACGTCGTCCCGGCCCTCTGCGAGGTGACCGTCGACTGCCGCCTCCTCCCGGGACAGACGACCGCCGAGGCCGAGCGGTTGATCCGGAACGCGCTCGGCGAGGGGGACTACGAGCTCGAGTGGATCCAGGCGCAGGGCGGGACGCGGTCGACGCTCCAGGGCCCGCTCTGGGACGCCGTCGAGGCGTTCGTCGCCGAGGTCGAGCCCGGGGCGCGCCTGGTGCCGATCTGCGTGGCGGGCTTCACCGACAGCCACTGGCTCCGCGAGGCGTTCGGGACGGTCGCGTACGGGTTCTTCCCGGCGAGCGCGATGGATCCGGAACTCGCCGCGCGGCTGATCCACTCGGCCGACGAGCGGGTTCCGGTGGACGACCTCGAGCTCGGCGTGCGCTTCCTCCGACACGCAGCCGCCGTCATCGGTGGGGCGCCTGGGTAGGCTCTCGTCCGTGGAGCCCGAGAAGATCAAGCTGGGCGGGATGGCTCTCCAGAACGGGGTGCTCGTGCACGGCCCCCGGGCGTGGGCCGCAGCCGTCCGCCTCCCGGACGGCCGCCTCGAGGTGGCGGCCGCGCCGAAGCGGCTCCGTGCGGCCGACGTCGAGCGGCCGTTCCTGCGCGGGCCGGCGAGGCTGTTCGAGGCGCTCGCGATCCTGCCCGAGCTGCGGCGCCGCCTGCCGGCGGCGAAGCTTCCCTTCGAGCGGCCGGCGGTGCTCGCCGCGATGCTCGGGAGCGCCGTCGTCGTGCGTGCGGTGCGCGGCTCGGAGCGGGTCGGACCGGCGGCGCAGGAGCTCGTCGGCGGCCTGCTCTCGCTCGCGCCCGCGGCGCTCGCCCTGCGCGGCTCGGACCTCGCCGGCTACCACGGCGCGGAGCACGTCTCGATCGGGACGTACGAGCAGGGGACGACGCACGCGAAGGAGCACGAGCGCTGCGGCTCGCACCTCGTGGGCCCGTTCGTCGCCACCTCGGCCCTTGCGGGCGCGCTCGCCGCGCGGGCTCCCGCCGGCGTTCGCGTCCCGGCGAAGCTCGGAGCGTCGCTGGGCGCGCTGGCCGCGACGACCGAGCTCTTCGGCTGGATGGTGCGGAACCCCGAGCGCCGGCTCGCGCGCGCTCTCGCGCGGCCGGGGCACGAGCTCCAACACCGCCTCGCGACGGCCGAGCCGACGCCGGACCAGCTCGAAGTCGCCGAGGCCGCCCTGCGCGCCTGCCTCGCGCTCGAACATGGCGATCACCGAACGGACTAAGCGGCTCTCGCCCGAGATCTTCGATCTCCCCGTCGAGAAGATGCGGGCGGGCTACTACACGGACGCCTACTTCAACCATGCGCGCGAGACGCTGCTCGCGGACGGGTGTCATCCACAGGTGGTGATGCAGGTCTTCCAGAAGAAGGACGCCTACCTCGGGGGCATGGACGAGGCGATCGCGATCCTGAAGCTCTGCTCCGAGGACGTGGACGGCCTGAAGATCCAGGCTCTCTACGACGGTGACCGCGTCTCGCCCTACGAGACGGTCATGACAATCGAGGGCGACTACACCGCGTTCGCGCACCTGGAGACGCTCTACCTCGGCGTCCTCTCCCGGCGGACCCTCATCACGACGAACGTCGTCCGCGTGCTCGAGGCCGCGAACGGCAAGCCGATCATCTTCATGCCGGCACGGCACGACCACCACCGAAACCAGACCGGCGACGGCTACGCCGCGTACGTCGCGGGGCGCGTCGTGGGCGCGCCGATCGGCGTGACGACCGACGAGCAGGCGTCGTGGTGGGGCGGCAAGGGTGTCGGCACGGTGCCGCACGCGCTCATCTCGGCCTACGGTGGCGACACCGTGCTCGCGGCGACGCGCTTCGCCGACTGGGCGCCGCCCGACCTGAACGTCGTCGTGCTCGTCGACTTCGAGAACGACTCCGTCCGCACCTCGCTCGAGGTGGCTCGCGCGCTCGGGCCGCGGCTGTGGGGCGTTCGGCTCGACACGGCCGAGGCCCTCGTGGACAGGTCTCTTTGGGACGAGCTCGGCGACTTCAAGCCGACCGGCGTGAACGAGCGGCTGGTGCGCAAGGTGCGCGCCGCGCTCGATGACGCGGGGTTCGAGGACGTGCGCATCGTCGCCTCCGGCGGCTTCACGGTCGACAAGATCGAGCAGTTCGAGGCGAGAGGCGTGCCGGTCGACTCCTACGGCATCGGCTCCTCGCTCATCCGGGGCTCGAACGACTTCACGGCGGACGTCGTGATCACCGACGGGAAGCCGACGGCGAAGGCCGGGCGACGGTGGCGCCCGAACCCGCGCCTGGAGCGGGTCGAGTGACTCGTGCGGCGGCGACGGGGCGCGGAGTCTTGTTCAAGGCACCCCCAACCTCCTCCCCGCGTCGATCATGACGAAGAAAGTCGCACGCGTGGGAAACGGAAGCGCGCCGAGATCGTGACGAGCCGTGTCGTCCTGTGGGACGTCGACACGCAGGTCGACTTCATGCGCCCCGAGGGCAAGCTCTACGTCCCGCGGGCCGAGGAGACGACGCCCGCGATGGCGAAGCTCGTGGCCGCCGCGCGCGAGGCCGGAGTCGTCCACGTCGCGTCGGCCGACGACCACGAGCTCACCGACCCCGAGATCTCGGACGAGCCGGACTGGCGCAACACGTACCCGCCGCACTGCCTGCGCGGCACGCACGGCGCGACGAAGATCCCCGAGACCGAGCAGGCCGACCCGCTGCCGCTCGGCCTCACGCCCTACCCGCCGGGCCTCGTGCCGGGGCTCGTCGAGGGCCGCCGCGAGATCCTCCTCCTGAAGAAGAAATTCGACGTCTTCACGAACCCGAACGCCGACGCGCTGCTCGGCGCGCTCGATCCGGACGAGATCGTCGTCTTCGGCGTCGCGACCGACGTCTGCGACGACGCGGCGATTCGCGGCTTCCTCCGGCGCGGCCGCCGGGTGCGCTTCGTCGAGGACGCGGCCCGCGGCCTTGACGAGGAGCGCGTCGCCGCCTCCACCGCGGCCTGGCGGGAGGCCGGCGTATCCTTCTCGACCGCGGCCGAGGTGATCCAGAGCTTCTAAGGTTTCCGGCTGCCCTGCCGATGAGAGCGGGGCATGCCGCACTTGGGGCACTTGATCCACGTCGTCGCGGCTGCGGCGCTCACCTGGCTGCCGGTCCTCTTCTTCGGGCTGATCTGCTACCTGCTCTGGCGCACCGTGCAGATGATGCCGCGCGTGAAGCCCGCGCAGCTGCGGACCGAGAGCTCGGCGAGCGTCAGCTGGTCGGACGTCGCCGGGGCCGAGGAGGCCAAGGCCGAGCTCCTCGAGGTGGTGGACTTCCTCCGGCACCCGAAGCGATTCGAGCGCCTCGGCGCGCGCGTCCCGAAGGGCATCCTCCTCTACGGCCCGCCCGGAACCGGCAAGACGCTCCTGGCCAAGGCGGTCGCCAACGAGTCCGGAGCGGCCTTCTACTCGCAGAGCGCGTCCGCCTTCGTCGAGATGTTCGCCGGGCTCGGCGCGTCGCGGATCCGCCGCCTCTTCAAGGAAGCGCGCAAGCACGCGCCCTCGATCGTCTTCATCGACGAGCTCGACGCCGTCGGCGCCGCGCGCACCGGCCACGGCTTCAATCGCGAGCAGGACCAGACGCTGAACCAGCTGCTCGTCGAGCTGGACGGCTTCGGCGTCACCGACCAGGTCGTCGTCATGGGTGCCTCGAACCGGCTCCAGGACCTCGACCCGGCGCTGCTTCGCCCCGGTCGCTTCGACCGGCAGATGCTCGTCGCTCCGCCCGACCTGGCCGGCCGCGAGGAGATCCTCCAGGTGCACACCCGCGGGAAGCCCCTCGCGGCCGACGTCGACCTGTCGCTGATCGCGCGCCAGACGGCCGGGCTCACCGGCGCCGACCTCGCGAACATCTGCAACGAGGCCGCCATCTTCGCCGGGCGCCAGCAGCTCCAGTACATCCGCCACGTCGACTTCGAGAACGCGATGGAGCGGGTCGTCGCGGGCCTCCAGCAGCGCCGCGTCGTCACCGAGAAGGAGAAGCGAATCCTCGCCTACCACGAGGGCGGCCACGCGCTCATGTCGCACCTGATGGGCGACGCGCTGCCGGTCCAGAAGGTGACCATCGTCTCGCGCGGACAGGCCCTCGGCTACACGCTGAACCTCCCCGCCGAGGATCGCTACCTCCATACGAAGGAGGAGCTCGTCGACATGATGACCATCTACCTCGCGGGCCGGGCCGCGGAGCAGGTCGTCTTCGGACGAGTCACGAACGGCGCCGCCAACGACCTCGAGAAGGCGACGGAGCTCGCGCGCGAGATGGTGTTCGAGTTCGGCATGTCCGAGATCGTCACGTCGCGGACGATGCGCGCCGACAACTACTCGCTCTCCGAGGAGACGAAGCGCCTGCGCGACCAGGAGCAGGCCCGGCTCACCGACGAGGCCTACGACGAGGCGATCCGTCTCTTGAACAAGCACCGCGGCGCGCTCGACCGCCTCGCGGGCGCGCTGCTCGAGAAGGAGACGCTCGTACGCGATGAGATCGAGGCGCTCGTCGCCGACCTGGAGCCCGAGTCGCACGCGAGCGAGACGGTCGGCACCGTGAGAGCCGTCGCGGCCGACTGACGCCGAGTCGTTAGCATCGACGCCGTGCCCCCGCGCGGCATCCACCACCTCGGCGTCGCCGTCGAGAACCTGGACGAGGCGCTCGACACGTACGAGCGGCTCTTCGGCGCCGAGCTCGAGCACCGCGAGGTCGTGCCCGAGCAGGGCGTCGAGGCGGCGGCGGTTCGCGTCGGCGAGAGCCGGGTCGAGCTGCTCGCCTCGCTCGGCGCGGAGACGCCGGTGGGCAAGTTCCTCGCGAACCGCGGGCCGGGCATGCACCACGTCGCGTACGAGGTCGAGGACCTCCCGGCGATGCTGGCGCACCTCGCCCGGAGCGGCGCGGAGCTGATCGACGACGAGCCGCGGCAGGGGCTGTTCGGCCTCGAGGTCGCGTTCGTCCATCCCCACGCAGTCCACGGCGTCCTTTCGGAGGTGGTCGCGAATGGCTGAGAACGAGCACGTCCGCCTCGAGATCGCGTTCGACGGCGGCCAGATCACCGGCGCCCTCGTCAGCGTCGCGTCCGCCGACGAGCTCGAGCGCGCCCTCTCGAACGGCGCCGACGGGACCGTGGCGCTCGACGCGACCGACGGGAAGTACCTCGTTCCCTTGCGCCGGGTCGTCTACGTGAAGCGCTTCGCCCGCGAGAGCCACGTCGGCTTCAGCGGTTAGGGCTCAGGGCGCGCGGGCATCCTTCGTCGGTGGCGAACCAACCGGAGACGGTGGCCAAGCCGCCCGAATCGGCGGACCGAATTCGCTCGCTGGTCGAGCGCGCGCAGGAAGGCGAGCGGGACGCCCTCGAGGAGCTCTACCTCCTCCACTTCGACCGCATCTACAGCTACCTGCACATGAGCGTCGGCAACCGGCACGACGCCGAGGACCTGACGACGCAGACGTTCCTCAAGATGCTCGAGGCGATCGGCCGGTTCCGGTGGAGATCGGCGCCCTTCTCGGCCTGGCTCTTCCGGATCGCGCACAACCTGGCGATGGATCACTTCCGCGCCACGAAGCGCACGCAGCCCGAGGAGGAGGTACCGGAGCCCCCGGGGTCGGAGGAGGCCTCGGCGGAGGAGCAGGCGATGCACTCGATCGGCCGCCAGAGCATGCTCGAGCTGATCGAGAACCTCTCTCCGGAGCAACAGCAGGTGCTGACGCTGAAGTTCGTCTTCAACTTCCCGAACGCCGAGGTGGCGACGATCCTCGGCAAGACGGAAGGCGCGATCAAGTCGCTCCAGCACCGCGCGCTCGTGTCGCTCCAAAAGCAACTGACGCGCTCGTAAGTGCCTCTGGAAGTCGGGATCGTCGGCCTGCCCGGCTCCGGGAAGACGACGCTCTTCGAGACGCTGACGCGCGCGCCGGCGTCGACGAACGTCGGGATGGCGCCGATCGCCGACGAGCGACTCGATCGCGTCGCGGCGGTGGTGCGGGCGAAGAAGGTGACGCCTGCCGCGATCCGCGTCGTCGACCTGCAGGGGACGGGGCCGCAGCTCCTCGGCAACCTGCGGCAGGTGGACGCGCTGCTCGTCGTCCTGGACGGCTTCTCCGGGGCGCGCGTGCCGGCGGACGACCTGGAGACGCTGCGGCTCGAGCTGCTCGTCGCCGACCGCGACCACGTCGAGCGGCGGCTCGAGCGTGTGCGCAAGCAGGCGAAGTCGGGCGACCCGGCGCTGCGGCGGGAGACGGCGGAGCTCGAGCGCCTCCTCGCCCATCTCGAAGCCGGCCGGTCGCTCGAGGAGTGGGAGGGCGAGCTGCCGCCGGAGCTCGAGCCGCTGACGACGAAGCCGCTCCTCGCGCTGGAGAACGGGCCGCGGGGCATCGATCTCAAGCTCGAGGCGGAGCTCCGCGAGCTGCCGCCCGAGGAGGCCGCCGCCTTCCGCGACGGCCCGTCGGCGCTCGACGAGGTCGTGCGGAGGCTGTTCGAGACGCTCGACCTGATCAGCTTCTTCACAGCGAGCGACAAGGAGACGAGAGCGTGGACGCTCCGCCGCGGCCGGACGGCGATCGAGGCGGCCGCGATGATCCACTCCGACATTGCCCGCGGCTTCATCCGCTGCGAGGTGATCCGCTGGGACGATCTGGTGGAGGCGGGCTCACACGCGGAGGCCGCACGCCGCGGCCTCCAGCGCCTCGAAGGGAAGACCTACGTAGTGCAGGACGGCGACGTCCTCAACGTCCGGTTCAACGTCTGAACGTTTCGCCTCTCGGCAACCACACCTCAGGAGCTCGTCCCGCAGGATCGTCGATCGTTTCTCGGAAAGCTCGGAAAGACGCTCGCGGTGCGCCTCGGCCTCAGCATCGTGATGCCGAGATCTGCGCTGGCGCTGAACAACGTCAGGTGCGATTGTTTGCCGCGCTCGAACTGCGGTGTACCTACCCGGCTGCCTGCGGAGGCGGGGGCGAGTGGCTCTGCTCCACGCATTCCTGTAGCACGTTCTACTTCTCCTGCTGATCTGAGCCTAGGCGGGGCGATGTTCCACAGCGCGCCGTGGAACATCGCCGCCCGCCGCCGTGCGAACATCGCCGGCTCGTGGCCTCTCGTCTCGCTTCGCTCGCCGCCGGCGCGGGCTGCCTGGCCGGCGTCGCCGCCGCGGTTCTCGCGGCGCGCCACACCGGCGTAACCGAGCACTCGCCGGTCCGCCCCCCCGGTAGCTGGCGTGACGCCTGGACGTGGGGGCTCGTGGGCGCGTTCGTCTTCTACGTCGCAGGGGTCGCGCTGCTCCGTCGCCGGCCCGTGCCGCGCGCGGCCGTGCTCGTCCTCGGGGCCGCGATCCAGCTCGCGCCGCTCGCGGCGCCGCTCCTCCTCTCGACCGACGCCTACTCGTACTGGGACTACGGGCGCGTCGCGGCCGTCCATCACGGCAACCCGTACGCCGACCGGCCGAGCCGCTTCCCCCACGATCCCGCCTACCGCCGGATGGGCCGCGACTGGCAGCACAAGCCGTCGGTCTACGGGCCGGTCTTCACGCTCGGCTCCGAGGGAGTGGCGCACGCGGCCGGGGACTCGCCGAGATCGGCGACGCGCGCCTTCCGGATCGCTGCGGCCGCCGCGATGGTCGCGCTCGCGGCGCTTGCCTCGCTCTGGGGCCCGTTTGCCGCCGCTTTCGTCGGCTGGAGCCCGCTCCTCGCGCTCCACTTCGCGGGCGGCGGCCACAACGACGTGCTGATGATGCTCTTCGTGCTGGGCGCGCTCGCGGCCGCGCGCGCGGGCCGGTACCGCTGGGCCGGCCCCGCGTGGGTCGCGGCCCTGTCGATGAAGATGACCGCGCTCGTCTTCCTGCCGCTCCGCGCGCTCGAGGCGCACCGGCGCGGCCGGCCCGTGAGCCATTGGAGCTTCGCGGCCGCCGCGATCCTCGTGGCCGTCGTCGCGTCGATCCGGTACGGGCCGCACTGGCTCGCCGTGCTGAGCCCGGTCGCGAACCAGCTCCACTCGACGAGCTCCCTCGGCCTGCCGTACTGGGCCGGCAAGCTCGGGTTTCCGGAGCGCTACGCGACCGACGGCCTGCTCGCCGTCTTCGCCGTCTTCTACGTCTGGCTGCTCCGGGAGGCCTGGCGCGGTCGCGCGCGGCTCGGGCTCGCGGCGTGCGGGCTCCTCCTCGCCACCTCATGGCTCCAGCCCTGGTACGCCGTGTGGGCGGTCCCGCTCGCCGCCGTCGAGGAGGACACCCTCGCGCGCCTCGCCGCCCTCGCCCTCTCCGCCTACTTCCTTCGGGACGCCCTCCCGCTGTAGACGCAGCAACAGTGCGGCCGCGAGGACGATCAGCAGCGCGTTGCGCGCGGCGACGAGCGCGATCGGCAGCGCGTCGAGCTGGACGAGGTCGTCGTAGCGCCCGGGATAGACGGCCTGCGTCAGGCCGATCGCCGCGACGAGGACGGCCGGGAACGCGAGCTTCGCCGGCTTCCGGCCGACGACGAGCGCGACGAGCGGCACGAGCCAAAGCAGGTACTGCGGGGACAAGACCTTCCCGAAGAGGACCCAGACCGTCACGGCCGCGGCGGAGCCGACCAGGAGCTGCTCGCGCCCGCGGCTTCCCCGCGCGAACACGACGACGACGAGGAGCCACGCGAGGAGCTGGAGCGCCGTCTGGAGCGCCGCGAGCGCGTCGGGCAGCGTCCCCGTCAGGTTCCACGAGCCGGAGCCGAACCTCGGGTGCACCGCGTAGCCGCCGACCGTGTGCGCCACGAGCAGGACGGAGGAGCCGAGCGTCTCGATCTGGAGGGCGCGTCCCGTCTGGCGCGTGATGCTGAAGCGGACGCCGCCCGGTGAGAGCGCCACGAACGGGAGCACGACGACGCCCAGCGCGACCGTGAATGCGGCGAGCCCGCGGCGGGCCTCGCGTACACCGGCGCGCCGCGCCACGTGGAGGTAGGCGAGCGGGACGAGGACGATCGGGAAGATCTTCGCCGCCGTCCCGAGGCCGAGGGCGACCAAGCCGAGCCGCGGGCGGCCGTGCACGAGCGCGGCCACCGCGCCGATCGCGAACGCCGCGGCGTAGAGGTCGTAGCGGTGGAGCGCGAGCGGCCCCAGGGCGAGCGGGGCGAGCGCGGTGGTCGACACGGCCGCGTAGAGGCGCCGGTCGGGCACGGCCGGGACGGCCATGGCCAGGGCGACGAAGAGGACGCATGCAAGCCCGGCCACGACCTCGAAGGCCGAGAACCAGGTGTCGTAATCGCGCGCGGGCCCGAGCGACGGGACGACGAAGGCCGGCAGCGCTCCCGGCGGGTACTCGAGCGAGAAGTCCCGGTACGGAACCTCGCCGTGGAGCGTCCGGTCTCCGTAGCTCTGGAAGAGGCTCGTGTCGATGTGGCCGCGGAAGATCCCGACGTGCGGCAGTGCGCACGCCACCGCGAACAGCGCAGCGCCGACCGCGGCGGCGCGGAGCGCTCTCAACCTTCGGAGTCGCGGAGCTTCGCCTCGAGCAGCGCGAGCCGTTGCGCGAGGATCACGTTCTGGTCCGAGAGCTTCGACACCACCGTCGAGTAGTGCAGGAGCACGACGAGGATGAAGAGCGTCGCGACCGCGAACAGCACCGCCGGCGGGTAGCCGCGCACGCCCGCCCAGCCGGCGATCGTGTTCACGCTCGAGCGCCACAGCGAGAGCACGAGCAGCACGATCCCGGCCAGGAGCCAGAGCAGCGCGTAGCGCTCGCGGAGCCGGTGCCTGCGAATCAGCTCGAAGATGATCGCGAGCAGCGCAAGCGACGCGAGCGCGGCCGCGATCGAGATGCCGAGAGGGGTCATCGATCCTCCAGTGGGACGACGTTGCGGCGGAAGATCCCGACGAGGAGGGCGAGCAGGACCTTCGCCATGTAGTAGACCGAGCGCAAGGCGGTGATCGAGGAGCGCCCGCCGGCGCGCTCGCGCATGCGGACCGGCACCTCGCGGAGCCGCAGGCGGTGGCGGTGCACCATCACCGTCGCCTCCACCTCCGGGTAGTCGTGCGGGTAGTCGGCGGCGAAGAGCTGGATCCCGCGCCGGTTCAGCGCCTGGAAGCCCGAGGTCGTGTCGGTGACGCGCTGGCGGACGAGCCGCGAGACCGTCCACGCCAGGATGCGGATCCCGATCCGCCGCGAGCGCGAAGGGCGGTAGCCGGCGCCGCCGGCGAACCGGGAGCCCACGGCGATGTCGGCCTCGCCCGCGAGCACGGGCTGGATGATCGCGTTCAGCTCGGCGGGGTCGTGCTGCCCGTCGCCGTCGACACGGACGGCGAGGTCGAAGCCGTTCTCCCACGCGTAGCGGAAGCCGGTCTGGACGGCGCCGCCGATGCCGAGGTTGAACGGGAGGCGGATCACGCGCGCGCCGTGCGCGCGGGCCACGTCGGCGGTGCGGTCGGCCGAGCCGTCGTCCACGACGACGATCTCGAAGCCGGAGTCGAAGGCGCGGATCTCCTCGACCACGCGCCCGATGCAGGCCTCCTCGTTGAGGGCCGGCACGATCGCGACCCGCCGCCGCGCCTTGAGCTCTTCGAGCGGCGTGGGCTGCACCTCGGTGGCCGTCTCAGCCACGCGCCGCCTCGACCGGCGCCGCCGCCTGCGAGCTCAGCCCGAGGAGGTCGAGCACGCGGTGCGCTCGGTGCGCGTAGGTGTGCTCGTCGAGCGCCCGCTCCCGCGCCCGGCGCCCGAGCTGGTCCGCGGCCGCGCGGTCGGCCAGCAGCTCACCGTACAAGCTCGTGGCCTCGTCCTCGTTGCGCGCGATGAGCAGCTCCTGCCCCGGCTCGAACCACCGCTCGACACCTTCGTACGGATTCGAGACGATCGCCGCTCCGGCCATCGCGAGCTCGAACGGCCGCGCCGTCGACGAGGCGAAGAGCCCCGCGTGAGCGCGCCGCGTGAGGTTCAGGTTGATCTGCGCAGCAGCGATCGCGCGGTTGAAGGCGTTGAACGGGACGTCGCCGACGAGGCGCGCGCGGCCGGTGTCGCCGCGGAAGTCGCGGCCGCCGAGCGCGAAGTCGACCGCCGGCAGGCGGCGGCTCGGCTCGCCGACGAGCGTGCGCATCCAGTCGCGCCGGAACTTGTCGCCGTACCCGTAGAAGAAGACGTCTGTCTCCTTCTCGACGGCGAGCGGCTGGAAGAGCTCGGGATCGGCGGCCCAGAAGACGGCCTCGGCGCGGCGGGCGCCGAGCTCCTCGAGTCGCGCGAGCCCGCCCTCGGAGTTCGAGAGCACGAGGTCGTACTCGGATGGATCGGCGCCGTGGTAGTAGTTGAAGCCCGTGTCCATGCCGCCGAACTCGGGCAGGCTCATCGGCACGTCGCCGTCGTAGAACACCACGGGGACGCCGAAGCGCTCGCGCAGGTGCGCCGGGATCCCGCGCAGGTGGCTCATCGGGACGGTGAAGACGACGACCGCGCCGACGTCACGCTCGCGTTCGAGGATCCGCTCCAGGTGGCGCTTCCAGCGCGGGGTGACGAGGCGCCAGACGAGCTCGCGCTGGATCTTGTCCGTGTCGCCGGGGTCGGCCTCGGCTCGGCGCAGGTAGCTGTCGCCTCTGAGCCGGGCGGCGAGGCCGCGCGCGCGGGCGTACGCCTCGCCCTCGCGGTAGGTCGGGTTCGGCTCCGTGCGCCACCAGGGGCTCTCGACCGGCCGGCCGCGGTACGGCGTGACGATGAGGTCGACGCCGGCCTCGTACATGCCCTTCCAGAGCTGCCACCAGGCGGGGGTGCAGCCGTAGCGGAAGTCGAGGTCGACGGCCGAAGCGACGGCCAGGATCTTCGGGGCGCGCATCAGCGCGTCAGTATGCCCGCCGCGTGTGTCGGTTCAGTTAGCGCCAGCGCCGCGGCGGACATGTCCGGCCGCCTCAACCCGGTGCCAGGCACGTGCCTGGCACCGCGCGGCGGGCC
>Ga0209577_10002261_pt1 | contig 18653 bp, 18 predicted proteins | sample GraSoiAngelo_109_FD_185874 | JGI IMG/M metagenome (GOLD analysis project Ga0209577, IMG submission 185874) | Grasslands soil microbial communities from the Angelo Coastal Reserve, California, USA - 14_0903_12_20cm (SPAdes) (version 2) | ecosystem: Environmental > Terrestrial > Soil > Grasslands...
TTCACAGGCAACTGGTCGGTGGACGCCGCCGGGCATCTGCACGCCGATGTGATGGGCACCGCGATGGACGCGGAGGCGGCCATCCGGGGCGACGAGATGACGCTCCGGATCGACGACCAAGCGCTAGTCCTGCGCAGGCAGGCGCTCTAGCGGCACGAGCGAGCGCCGGACCACTCCAGCGACCGACTCCCTCCAGCTCCTGCCCTTCGAGCACCTGGGCCGCGTCCACAGCACGCGCCAGTTGCCTGAGGCGCTGCGCGCGGGCGCCTTGTCGAGGCCGCGGAAGACGTGCGGCGCGTGCTCGCTACTGGTATCGAGGACATCGTGCCGCCGCTCCACGCGCTGACGTGCGTGAAATCCGCGAACCCCCAGAAGCTCTGGCACCTCCCACGCTTCTGCTTTCGCGTGTAGCCAGGCTTCTGCCCAATCCTCCGTACTCGAATCCGCCCTGGTTCGCGCGGCGAGCAGGGCGGTCGCCGGCGCGGGTCGGCCGCTCAGCGCCGGGGTCGTGCTCGTAGCGATTCTCAAAACGCGACCCGCCGGACCGTGCCGGTCCTGCGGCGGTGGTTCCGCAGGGTCGCTGCCGGGCACGCGCTGGCGATCGCAACCGTGGGCGAAAGCACTTGTCGAGCGCGGGAGCCGGAGCACGCCTCAAGTGTCGCCGAACCTGTAGCCGAGCTCGGCGGCTCGCCGAGGATCAATGCGACCGCCGGGGGTCGCGCGTGCTCAGCCCCGGTCGACCGCGAGATGCGGGCTCAGGGGGCACGAGGCGAAGAATCGGGACGGTCCGGTCGTCGCGCGCGGCGTAGGCGCGGTACAGCGCGTAGCCTGGGTAGAAGCCGTCGGCGAGCGCCCACAGGCGAGCGAGCTCGCCGGCGTCATTGACCCGCTCGGCGCGGAAGGGCACACCGCCAAACGTGACGTCCGGCTGCGCAAGAGCGTTCTGGTACCAGTATGGCCCGCCGGGCAGCCCGGCCTTTGACGGGACAAGGATCACCCGATCGCCCTCGTGGAAGTACAGGGCGCAGCGGCGGTGTGGGCGCCCGTTTCGCGCGTCGGTTGTCTCGATGACGCCGGTCGGAAGCCCTGAGGCGGTCGCGAGACGACCGGTCAGGCGCATCAGCAGTGGCACGAGGCGCCAGCCGAGGATCCGCCATGGGGCACTGTGCTCGAGCCAAAGCATCGCTCGCGTCGCGATTAGCCGATCGATGGCGCGGCGCGCCGGGCCGTGGGGCGCGCGCGGGTCGACGTACGGCAGGGAACCATCGGCGGCCGTCGTCATGCCCCGACAGCCTAAGCCAGTCACTGGCCCGCTGAACAGGGCCAGTAAACGTGTCGGCGAGTGAGCCAGTTCCTGAGCGGCCGACGACCCGACATTCCGATCGTCGGAGTGCCGGTGCCGGGGGGTCCGCGCGCCTATTGACAAAGACCATCAGCGGCCGCGCTCAGGCGCTCCAGTGCAGCGTCAGGGACCCGAGGCCTCTAGCCGGCAGCCCCAGGATCCGAGTGCCTGCCTTGGTCGAGATCCGGCAGTCTCGACGAGGCGGCCGAGATTGAGGAGACTCGCGAGCCGGCTGCCACGTCGTGCGGCTCTTGCTTTCCTCGCTTGACGCGCATCTCGCCTCGAGGAGTACCGCTACCGGATTCAAACGGCCGCAGCGCGGGAAGCGGTAGTAGCTGCTCCCATCCGCTTGCGGGCACCACGGGAAGGTACGAGGGCCCTTGCCCTGATCGCCTTGCGGACCAGGGGCGCCGTGCAGGCTGGTCTACGACCCGGCCGGTGGGTCATACGCCCGGACGCCGACCCCGCGACCGTATGCATACGCGGCACGTAACGCGACCGCTTGGAGCTCCGGCCCTTCGGCTGGCAGTGCGAGGTCAGCCGTCGCCGGGACCCACGCACGTCCCGGGTGGTTCCCTTGTTCTTCGATTAGAACCGCGGAACCCAGAGAGACAAGGTCAACCTGACACCTAGCCCGGCCGAGAAATTCACCGGCCGTCAACAACTCCGCAGCGGCCTTGATCGCGGGGAAAATGTAGTCGCGTGCCAGTTCATCAAGCCGCACCCACCGGGGCATGTCGTTGTTCGGAGGGGACCCAAACCCGTGTGCAACTCCGACAAGTCCCGCACTGTCGATCACCAAACGAACGGTGATCTCGAGTGGGAGGCCAGCGCCGTCGTGATGTCTGCGCCGCGGATCCTGGTGGGGCCCCATTTGGGTACTCACGCCAGCCGGATCCGGGATTGCCCGGCTAGGCGCCAGCCCGTGAATATCGGAAAGTTCCTCCGCGGCCGCGAACAACGCGGAGGCGGCGTCAGCTGTCGTCGACCAACCTCGGAATCGAGGCGCCAGCGTATACGGAACAAGTCTCACGAAAGCGAAGCCCTGGTCCCGGAGCAGCGGCTGTATGACGTTTTCACCCGCACGTTCGAATTGCAGGCCCAGCTGGTTGCCGATAAGCGGGAGTGGTCGTAGCGGATCGAGGAGGTGATCGACGCGTTCGGCCGCCTCACGCCCCCGGGCCGCCAGCTCGACAAGCTGGGCGCGGCTCCGAATTCGCGCCGCTCTGTAAGCGCGGTCGCCACGCGCGCCGCCGCCCGGCCGTTTGGGATCCGAGACATCGCTCTTGCCCGCGGGCTCGCGGACGAACACCGCTCCAGACGACAAAGCGACGTGAGGCGTATCAGCTGACTCATAAACGCGGACGACACCAACGGGTCCCTCGTGGTGCGAGATCACCTTTGCCTCGAAGGCCGGAAGCGGATCGATCTCCCCTCGCAGCCGATCACGGACGGCATCGACCAGGGTCGGGCTACTGTCGTCTTCCCATCGCGCCGCATTTCCGTTCGGACGGCCGTTTGTGACGCCCACCAGGAGCCAGCCTCCGACGGTGTTCGCGAACGACGCGACCGCGCTGGTCAGGCCGTGGGCCGTCTCCTTCCCGATGTCGGTCTTGTGCTCGACGAAGAGCGTCTCCTCGAGTTCAAGCATCCGGCTGAGGTCGTCGACGCTGAGATCCGCAAGAGCGCCGTGTGTGAAAGAGCCAAAAGCCACCCTAATGAGGAAAGCGCTCGCGCCGGACGACAAGCGAGTCGCTTCCCGGCCGCGCGAGGCTCCTGGATGGCCGCGGCCAGCCGTAGGCCGGACCCTCGCGTACAGGCCGTGAGTCGGTGGCCTGCCCGGACCGCGCTTGGGCTCTGCGGGTGGGAAGCGGGAAATGTCGCCGGTGGCCATAGGACCGGACACTAGGCGGCCGTGCAGCGTCCCCCGGACCGCTGGATCGCCCGGCGCCTTCGGGAGAACCCGTCTAGCCCACTGGCTAGCACACGAGGCTCTATTGGGGCCGGACAACCCCGTCCGTGCTGGGTTTCCGGCATACCGCTACCGGGATTCGAACACGGGCGCGTGAGCGATCGCCGCAGATCGGCTTGGCCAACACTGGGCCAACACCTCGTGCGGTAACGGCGGGAAACGCTCGGCAGCAGCCGTAAGCCCGAAATGACACGACGTGCAGGGGTTTCCTGGCTTTTCGTGCCCGCTCCTTCCGCCTAATGCGTCTCGACAAGGCGTAAGTCGCTGGTCGAGCCCAGCATCGCCGATACACGCGATACCACCGCCGCGGCGACTCCGGTGCGAGGTCGATCCTTTTGGGATAAGGCAATCGTCCAGCGCGGGCCCGGGCGGACGAGCACTCCGTCGCCAACTCGATCGTGAGCCCGGCGCCGGCGGACAGGGGAAAGCGCTCGTCCGCGCCGTCGGTCACAGGGTGCTGACGTGCGACAGGCTCCGTGACCGGTTGGGCCTGCCCGGCAGATCCGCCGGTGCCTTCACGCCCCGGGAGCAGAAAGGGCGGCACAGGAGCCGTGTAACCAGCGGTGGTTGCTTCCCTGGCTGGCGATTATGTGCCGATGGTGCGGTGGTGGCCGTGGATGCTGGTGGCGCCGCCTCAGTGTCGGCACGTGGCCGTCGCTATTACGTGCAGGGCCTGGCGCTGTCGCCCGATGGGCGGACGCTGTACGTCTCCCGGGTTATCTCGGTGATGTCGCGGCGTTCGATATCGCCAGCCGGCGGATGCTGTGGCGCCTCGAGGTGTCCGGGGTGCGGGCCGATCATGTGGCCCTGTCGCCCGACGGCTCGCGGCTGTTTGTGTCGGCGCTTACCGCCAACGAGGTGCAGCTGATCGACACCCGCATCCACCGGTTCATCGGCAGCTTCCCGACGGGTGACTGGGCGCATGTGCTCGAGTTCACCCCCGACGGGCGGTTCATCGTCAACGGCAGCCTGGGCGACCAGCTGATGCCTAACGGCGCTCCCAACCGCTTCTGGATGACGTTCGCCGACCCGCGCACGCTGCGGGTGAAGCGCGTTTTCAAGTTTGATGCTGGCGTGCGGCCGTTCACCTTCAGTCCTGACGGGCGCCTGGCCTATGTGCAGTTCTCCTACTTCAACGGCTTCAAGGTGGTCAGCACCTCCAGCGGAGCGATCGTGCACACGGTCAACCTGCCGGTGCGCGGCCCTGCCGTGGGCGAATCGCCGTCGCAGTACCCCAACCAAGCCGCTCAACACGGCATCACGCTGTCGGGCAACGGCGCCTCGATCTGCGATGCGGCGACCGTGTCGAATTACGTCGCGCTCATCGCCCGGCGCAAGCTGCGGACCGAGGCGATCATCGCGGTGGGCGACCAGCCTGCCGAGGCGGAGACGAGCATCGACGGTCGGGTGTCCTTCGTGACCAACCGCGGTCCCGGCACCGGCGGTGACACCGTGTCGGTGATCTCCTTCGCCCGCCGGCGCCAGATCGCGCGCATCCGCGCCGGCGACGGCCCGATGGAGATGAGCGCTGGCATGATCCCGCTAACGGTGCTACGCCAGGCCGGGCTGTGGCCGACCGCCCGGTGAGCAGTCTCTCCCACATGCGAGCGAACTCGGAATAGCGGGAGCTCCCTGCGCTCATCGTCGATCCGCAGCGTGCACCCCCGGGAGGAGAACCCGGCCGGCAAAGCTCGCCAGCGCCCGGACGCTGGCAACCAACGGAAAAGCACAAGGCTCGTGGATCTGGCTGGCGCCGCCGCGCTCGCGTGAATCCACAATCGCCCCGGTGCACCCCGCCGGCCCCATCGCGGCGGGTGGAATGTCGCCGCAGCAGTCGTACGTCGCGAGGCGACCGCGGGTGGAAACCGACACGCCGGCCAGGGCCGGCGAGAGTGCCGGGCGGAAGTGAGCGCAGAGACTTGACAGGGGCGGCGCCAGCCGAGCGTAGAAGCCTGAAGATGACCGATCCGTGAATCTGTCAACCGCCGAGCGAAGCTAGCGGAGCGTGATGATCCGTACGGGGAAGCTGCTGATCGGCGTCATGGAGGTGCCCGTGAAGTTGCAGGCGTTCACCTCGACGTGGCCGGTCGACGCCACGCGGTTGGGGTAGAGCACGATCCCGTTCTGGATTGCGGCCCGCGTGGTGACGATCGGCGAGTCACCCACCTGGGCGCCGCCGACGTTGAAGGTGACCTGCGAGCAGCGCCCGTTGGGGATCCCGCTCAGCGAGATCGCGCCGTTGGTGGCCGCGCCCGCGATGTCGGAGAGCGTGAGCGACTCATTGGCAACCTCGGAGGCGCCGACGGCATCCGCGGCGATCTCGGACGACCCGACCGAGTTGGGAGCGAGGTCCGCGGCGAACAGCGAATTGTCGACGATCTCGCCGCTGTCGATTGAGGAGTCGGCGATCTCGGTGGCGCCCACCGAGTCTGTGCCGAGGTCCGACGAGGTGAGCGACTCGTCGAGCACGCTGTTGCTGCCGATCGCGCCTGTGGCGATGTCGGAGTTGGCCACGGTGCCGTCGGCGATCTTGTGGGAGGTGACCCCCCCGTCGTTGATATCGCCTTGCCTGACCTCGCCGTTCTTGATGTCGACCGATTGGATCGATTCGTCGATGATGTCGCTTGAGCCGATCGTGTTGGCCGCGTAGGCACTTCCGGTGCCGAGCGCGACGACGAGGGCGAGCAATGAGCACACGTTCGCGAACGTGAGCCTGCGACGGAGCTGGCGAGCCATTCCTAGCCTCCTTGGCGGTGGGCGGAGCGGGGTGGTTCAGCAACCAGGCAGGTCCTGGACCCCCTCCGACGTCACGGTTTGACCAACGGCTATCCAAAGCGCGGCCCCGCCGCCACCCGCAGACGCGGCCCCTTCCGAAAGAATGCGGGATGGCCTCGTCCTTCAAATGGGGTCTAGCACCCATTTTTGAGCACACCGCGGTTCGAAAGCGCCCGCGGTCAATTGCCCGGACGTGGCGACAAGCCGCCTGGCGGGCAGCCCGGCCGGCCGCTGCTCACTGAGCGACAGTCAGCAACCGCGGGATCGCCAGTGCGGCAAACGCCCAGGTCCGAGCGTGCCTCGGGGTCGGCGCGACTGCTTGCGTCCCGGCGCTAGCGCGAGCCGGGCGATTGCAAAGGCGACCAGGGAGCAGCCGGTTCGCCGTGTGGCCGACCGTCCCTCGAGCAAACCGTAGGCGGTGCTCGGTGCCGCTGCGGTCGAGAACCTGGACATCTGTCCACCGCTCTCTGGCACCGCTGATAGCTCCCGGGGCCACGGGCCGACAACCAGGCTATGAGCGTTTGGCGCAGGAGCGCCGGTCGTGAGGTCCCGGACGAGCGCGCCTGGTCAGCGCGCACCAGTATAAATGCGCGAGATGCCCGGGCTGACCTGGTGCCGTACACGTCGTTGCCGGCGGAAACCGGGCCGGTCGGGGCTCCGGATCGGCTCTCCGTGTGGCCGGTCGAAGGTGGACACTTTGGGATCGATGCCCACTACCACGGTGCAACCGGCGTCGAGCGCGCCTACGGTCAGAGAGAGCGACTCAACAAGGTGGGACTCTCGGCGACCGTAAAACGTGACGCTGACGGCGGTCTCATCCGAATCGGTCCGCTCGCTCACGCTCCTACCTGGCTGGCGCTCGAAGCGTTCCTCGGACGGCCCCTGTAGGACCCGTTCCGTAGGTGATCCCCGACTCTGCGTACCGAACGCGCGATCGCTCGCGTCCTTTTGGCAGCGCGGGCTCGCGCGAGCGTTCAGGCGACGTTGCGCGCGTCCCAATTCCGGCGTGGGCAGGCAGCGCTCGATTTGGGATTCGCCGAACGGCGGGTGTCGAGCCCGGTTCGTCTCGGCGCTGCGCGCGAGAAGGAACAGCGGACGGAACGACACGACTGTGCTCAGCCGCCGAGCGTCGTGTCGAGCTCGAGCTGAAGCGGCGACGGCTTGAGGGGCGCGTCGGTCGCTCGAGGTCTGACGCCCGGCCGAGAGAGCTGTGACATCTCGGGCTCGGCAGCTCCTGCAGCTGATGCGCCGGTCCAGGAGCTGATCCGAAGCGGCGCTCAGACGCGGACGGGCAGTACGACCTCCAGCGGATCGGCAGACGTGGGAGAGTCGGGTGGTCGTGTGAACGACGATCGGCCTGCTGGGGTCGTTGGACGAATTGGTGCATAGCCTCTGGCAGCGGCGCAGGGCCGAGCGCGGGCGAGCCGGTTTGAGATTCGTTCTTCGCGTCGGGACATGCCGGCAGACGGGCTGGCGCGCGGTGGGGTGGGTGGGCCTAAACTCGCCGCCGTAGATGCGTGGAAGGGGAGGCATCGCGCTGGCGGTGGTGCTCGCAGTGGTCGGGGCGGGTTCCGTGCCGGCGGTCGCATCCGCGGCGCCGTGGCTGATCGGGGCAGCGAAGGTCGATGTCACGCCTCCCGCGTTCGACGCTAGCCAGGACCTCCAGGACTTCCCGGATGCGGCGTGCCCGCGCGCGGTGTTCAACGGGCCGCGTCTGTGGCGCTTCGAGGAGCCGTATCGCGACAGTGACGGCAACGGCGAGTTTGACTATCCCGACCCGAGTCAGCCTGGCTCGGGCGATCAGTACTGCGACTACAACCACAACGGTCGCTGGGACGGGATCTATCTCTCTGGCGGCAGCAATCATCTGGCCAAGGGCGTCCACGACCCGATTGACGCCCGGGCGGTCGCGTTCTCCGCCCGGGGGCGAACGGTGGCGCTGGTGTCGGTGATCGCGCAGGGGATCTTCAACACCTACCTGGACGCAGCGCGCGCCGAGGCGCTCGATGCCGCCCAGCGCGACCCCGCGTGCGGTCATATCGACGGGATGGTGATCAGCTCGAACCACAACGAGAGCTCGCCGGATACGGTCGGCCTGTACGGGCCCACCGATCCAACGGGGACGTTCCCGGCCTACTCCGGGATCGATGAGTACTACATGAGCTGGCTCGAGCAGCGGATCGCCCAGGCGGCGGTTGCGGCCTGCGACGCCCGCCGGCCGGCGTCGCTGCGCGAGGTCGAGCTGCCGGTGCCGAGCGGTCTGCGGCAGGAGATTCCGAATCGCTTCCCGACCACGGACGACAGCGGCCAGCCGGCGGCGATCGATCCGAAGCTGCGCGTGCTGCAAGCGCGGGACGCCGGCGGCGCGGCGATCTTCACGATGATGAACCTGGCCGACCACAACCAGGACATCGGCCAGTCCGACACCTACGCGGTCTCGCACGCGGTCAGCGGCGACTGGCCGGGGTACTTCCATCGCCGGCTCGAACAGGACGTGGGCGGCGGCGTGGCGATGTTCCTCGCGGCCGACCTCGGTTCGATGGAGGATCCGATCACCGTCCCGGCGATCCCCGATCCGCCTTGCTACAGCGGTGCCAACGGCTGCTACCAGCAGGTCGAGGCGACGGGCGACGCGCTCGCCGACGCCGTGGCGGCCGCGCTTCGGAACGGCCAACCGGTCGCCCCCGGGTCAGTGGACGTGACCCGCACGCAGTTCTGCGTGCCGCTCGAGAACAACTTGTTCCAAGCGCTCGGCGCGGCCGGCATTTTCGGCCAGCGCCAGCTGTACACCGGCTGCCAACCAACCGGGAGGGCCGGAAACGAGCTCGAGACCTCGGCGGCCGTGATGGACGTCGGGCCGCAACTGCAGTTCATCGTCAACCCCGGCGAGGCGTTCCCGGCGCTGATGCTCGGCGGCCCGTGGGGGATCGAGGACGCCAGCTGCCCCAATCGGCCCAACCCGCCCATGCCTACCTGGCACGCAAGCGCGCGCTACCGCTTTCAGGTCGGCCTCGGTGATGACTTCATCGGCTACCTGAAGCCCGCCTGGTCGTTCCTCGGGGATTCCACGGGGTATACGTCCACCGACGGCTGCACGAGCGACCCGCACAACCACCACCACGGGCTCGAGAGTGAGTCGGTCGGCCCGACGGCCTCGAATACCGTCGCGCAGAAGCTCACCGAGCTGCTCGACGCGCACCCCGATCCGCTCGCCGAGATCCGGCTTGGGCGCTACGTGAAGGCCGACGGCAGCCTGACCAACGCCTACTCGGCGCCGCAGGACCAGGGTGCGCCCGGTCACTTTCCCCGCGACGCGGTGGCGATCTGGCTCGCCACCCCAGGGCACACGACGCTCGACGCCGCGCCGGGCCTTCCCGACAGCGGCACGCTCGTCGCGCTCAGCGGGATCCGCGGGTTCGGCCGCCGACACGTGGACGCGAACGGCGTGTTCATGGACTTCGACGGCCACCCCGAACCCAACGGCCCCGACATCAACACGCGCGGAATGCTTGTCACCGACACGGGCGGCAGCGTGAAGCGGCGCTACTACGTCGACGTCTACCCGGCGCTCACCGTCACCGGGTCACTCGCCGCATCCAGCCGGGGCTGACCGGCACGGCCCAGCCGCTGGTGTCGCGGCCCGCGCACTACGACCGCCGTCTAGCCACACCGCTCCGACCGTACGAACCACTCGGCCGGGGCGACGAGTCGAGGGCACGGCGACGTGCGGATCGGCCGGGAAGAATCCAGCAACCGCGAGACCAACGCGCGGGTTCTGTTCCGCCGTCCTATCTCGAGCGGTTCAGCCGCGAATCGTCGTGTCGAGCTCTAGCTGAAGCGGCGAGGGCTCGAGCGGCTCGTCGGTCGCTCGCGGCCGTCCGCGCTTGGCCCGCTGAGCAGTCACGTAATGGGCGCGGCACGAGCGGTAGCTGACGCGCCGGTCCAGGCGCCGGAGCGATCGGCCGCGCGGTCGTCACCCGCGATCCGGGACTCGGAGGATCGTGAGCTGGATGTTGAGGAGGTCGTCCTCGAGCCCGGCGAGCTCGGCGGTGCGATCGCTTGCGATGCGCGCGAGCGCGAGTTCGTGGGCTGCGCCCATCGCGGCTTCGTAGGCGATCGCGGGTGCGGTCGGCCACTCGGGGCGATCCCGCCGTGCGTGCTCGTGCCAGGCGCGCAGGCTCCTGACAAACCCTTCACGGCAGTGCCGGTAGCGGGCCACCGCCTCGGGGCCGGCGGCGAGCGTCTCGAGGAAGAACGTGCGCGCGTAGGGTGCTTCGTCGATCAGGAACGCGATGTAGGACCGGTTGGCAGCGCGGAGCTGTTCGATCGGATCCGCGCCGCGTTGAGCGGCAGCGCGGGACGCGTTTGTGACCGCCTCGAGCATCGCCCGACTGCCGAGGTCGTGGGCGGCCAAGAAGCACGCGAGCTTGTCGGGGAAGTGTTCGTAGAAGGTCTTCTTGGATACGCCTGCGCGTGCCGTGATCTCGGCGATCGTGGTGTCGCCATAGCCCTTCTCGGCGACCGTGACCGTGACGCCGTGCAACAGCCGCTGGCGTTGCGAGGCATCGACGAGTTGCCGAGGCAGGCCGGTATAGCCGCTCGGCAAACCTGGGATCGCCGGTGCGAACACTGATACCCGCCGCTGGCCGGTAGCCGCTTCGATGGGTTGCAGCATAGCCTCAGAAACGATAACGTATCCATCGGAAACCATTAGGTTTCCGACCTATCCAGGCACAGCGGCGGGAGAGCTTCTGATGACAGGGACTGGGATTGCACGCCTCTGGCGCGTGCGCATGGCGAGGCTGGTAGTGGCGGGTGCGGTGTGTGTGGCAGCAGCGCCGGCGCAGGCGGCTCACGCTGCCACGTTCGTGGTCAATTCGACGGCCGATCACCCGGACGCCACGCCCGGCGATCAGATGTGCATCACTGACGCGGCGACCTGCACACTGCGTGCGGCGGTCCAGGAGGCCAACGCGGACGGCGGCTCGAACACGATCCTGATCCCGCGCGGCTACTACCGGCTGCGGATCCCGCCTTCGCCCGAGGCAGGCGCGGCGGGCCAGGACGACGCCGGCAAGGGCGACCTCGACATCAGCGCATCGCTGAGGATTCGCGGCGCCGGGGCCAGGCGGACGATCATCGACGGCGGGGGACTCGACCGGGTGTTCTCGATCGCCGCCAACGTGACCGCGTCGATCAACGACATGACGATCACCGGCGCCGACGCCACCGGCGGCGGCACGTCGAAGGAGATCGACATGGGCGGCGCGATCTTCAACCAGGGAAGCTTGCGCCTGGAGCGGATGCGACTCGTCGGCAACCACGCGGATGGCGGCGGCGCGGTCTTCAGCGTCCCCGGCAGCCACATCCTGATTCGCGACAGCCTCCTGGCCCACAACAGCGCGTACGAGGCCGGCGCCGTCCGCTTCGACTCCGGCGGCCTGGTGGTCAACTCGACGATCACGGACAACAAGCTGCTGCCACTGCCCAATCACAGCTACGCGCAGGACCCCAAGCTGCTGATCACACTCGCTGACGAGCTCAGCGGCTACGGCGGAGGAATCGACCACCGCGGCGGGGCTGACCTCACGATCGTCAACTCCACGATCACCGACAACCATGCCATCAAGGGGGGTGGCGGGGTAAACAGCGGGCAGGGCTACGCGGCGGTTTCCGACAAGACCGCGATCGCCCGCGTCCGGCTGCTGAACACGATCATCGCCGGCAACACAAGCAGCAAGGGCCCCGGGGACTGCAACGTGCAGGCCATGATCATCCAGTCCGACGGCCACAACCTCGACAGCGACGGCAGCTGCTTCCTCACCGCGACGGGCGACCTTCCCAAGCACGACCCGCTGCTCGGGCCGCTCGCGTTCAACGGCGGCCCGACCGAGACGAAGGCACTCCTCCTCGGCGGCCCCGCGATCGATGCGGGCGCCGCGCACGGATGCCCTCAGTACGACCAGCGCGGGGTGGCCAGGCCCCAAGGCGCCGGCTGCGACATCGGCGCCTACGAGTTCACACCACCCACGACCCGTAGCGCGAGGGCACGAGCCCGAGCCAAGCGGCGTGACCGTACTGCGCGGCGGCGGGCGCGCGAGCGACCTCGCACTAGCGATCCGAGCGCAGCGGCTCAGCCGCGGATCGTCGTGTCGAGCTCTAGCTGAAGCGGGGACGGCTCGAGCGGCTCGTCGGTCGCTCGCGGCCTCCCGCGCGTGGCCCGGTGCGCGATCACGTCATGCGCGCGACACGACCGGTGGCTGATCCGCCGGTCCAGCGGCTGGACCGCTAGACCTCCGGAGGCGTTGCCCGTGACAAGCGTATGGAACCGGCGCCCGAGGCGGTCGACCTCGACGATGTCGCCGATCTGGATGCCCTCGAGCCGCACGTCCCGAAGGTTAGGCCGACCGGACCGGGGTTCTGTTCACCGGCGCGAACGGTCCGGAGCCGCCTGAAATGGGCCGTATAACTTGACTTTGGGCAAGCGGGATACGGAACCGGTCAGCTGTACGAGAGGCACGGTTCCTACTACGGCCGATGGGGTACCCGGGACGGAGGACCGTGATCCGGGGTTATGCTGGCTCCGGCTGGCCGCTGGCCACTCCGGCCAGCGAGGGCAACCGGTAGCCGCGCTCGGCCTTGAGGACCTCTCCGCTCTAGGCCAACCTCGAGAGCATGGTTGAGACGCTTGGCCGCGGCAGGCCCGTCCCTGTCGCCACCTCGCCCGCGGTCATCCCCTTGTCGGTGGCCAGCACGCCGAGGACGCGCGCCTTCGTGGCACCCGGTGATGTGCGTCGGCGGGCACGGGTTGCGGACGTGCGCCGCGTTCGCGTGGATGGCGGGCGCCGGCGGGTAGCGGGCGCCGCCCGCATGGGCGGCGCTGGGCGCGGGTCAAGCGCCGCGAGCGCCTTACGCAGCTTCTCTGTCTCACTGAGCAGCTGATCCAAGCGCTCCTGAATCTCCTTGCGGAGGCGGTCGACAACGTGGGTCCTTGGGAACTCCATGAGCGGCCGGCGATCCTATCGGCACGTCAATCGCGAGGGATCCCTAGATCAGGCCTGGCGGAGCGCGAATCCGTTCCCGAGTCCCGGGATAGAGGGGTTTTTTCAAGCGGCTGAAGGGGCTCGAACCCTCGACCTTCTGCATGGCAAGCAGACGCTCTAGCCAACTGAGCTACAGCCGCGAGCGTCGGGGAGTATAGAGCCGGTGGTCGCTGCGGCTACGACGCTCGGACGTCGTCTCGTGCAGTTGCGCCGGGCTCTACTCTTGTGAGTTCGATGGGGGCAACATGCGGCTGATTCTCAACATCATCTGGCTCCTGCTGGCCGGCCTTTGGATGGCGATCGGGTACACGCTGGCCGCGGTGATCTGCTTCATCCTGATCATCACGATCCCCTTCGGGCTCGCCGCGCTGCGGATCGCGGGCTTCGCGCTTTGGCCGTTCGGCAGGACGGTTGTCAGACGCCCAAGCGCGGGCGTCGCCTCGGGGATCGGCAACGTGATCTGGTTTCTGCTGTGCGGCTGGTGGCTCGCGCTCCTGCACCTGATCACCGGGATCGCCCAGTGCCTGACGATCATCGGGATCCCACTGGGGCTCGCGAACTTCAAGCTGATCCCGGTCTCGCTGATGCCGCTCGGGCGCGAGATCGTCCCGGTCGAGGAGGCACACGGTGCCGGAGCGTCCCAGGTCACGGTCCCGGGAGGGCACTGAGGCGGCTAATCCGGACAGGCCCTCAAGGCGACGACCGGAATCGAACCGGTGTAAAAGGCTTTGCAGGCCTCCGCGTAGCCACTCCGCCACGTCGCCGCGGCGGTTAGCGTAGCGCCGCGAGAGCGGGCGAAACCGTCACCGACTGCGCAGTAGGACGCCGTTGCCGAACGGATCGCGTACCAGCGACCCTCCGGGGCTCTCCTCCGCCTCGATGCCGGCTGCCCGCACCCGCCCGAGCACGTGGTCGAGCTCGGCGGCAGTCGGGAGCACGATCTCGAAGCTCCTGAGGCCGATCGCGCCAGGGGCGGCCGGGGACGAGCCGGCGCTGTTCCAGGTGTTGAGGCCGAGATGGTGGTGGTAGCCGCCGGCGGACACGAACAGCGCTCCCGGATAGCCGCGGACCATGACGTCGAAGCCGAGCACGTCGCTGTAGAAGTGCTCGGCCTCGTCAAGATCGGATACCTGGACATGGACGTGGCCGACGCGGGTTCCCTCCGGCGCGGTGCCCGGAAGCTCGGCGCGCTCCCGAATCTCGGCGATCACCGAGTCCAGATCGAGCGGGAGCGTCGCCATCTGGAGCACTCCGTCACGGGCCGGCCACTCCTCTCGCGGACGATCGCGATAGATCTCGATGCCGTTGCCATCAGGATCTGAGAGGTAGAGCGCCTCGCTGACCAGGTGGTCGGATGCTCCGGTCAGCGGAATCCGAACCTGCACCAGGCGGGCGAGGGCCACCGCCAGCTCGGTGCGGCTGGGCAGCAGGATCGCCAAATGGAAGAGTCCAGGCGCGCGCGGATCAAGGGAAGGCGCCGCCGCGTCACCGCGCAGCTCAACCAGCGCTGTTCCGGCATCAGCGCCGAGCAGCACGGTCCCGTCGTCACGCTCGGTCGTGCGCAGCCCGAGGGCCCGCTCGTAGAACGCGCGGGATCGGTCCACGTCCGACACGGTCAGCCGGACGGTTCCCATGCTGGTCCCCGGACTGATCGAGACGTGGTCGGGCTTGCTGGTGGAAATGGCCCTCATTCGGCGGCTCCCTCAACGGTGCAGGCCCCACCCAAGCGCGCGCCGGGGAGGCGGCTCAGCAGCGATGCCAGCTGCTCGATCTCCTCCTCGGAGTACCGCTCGAGGAACAGCCGGCGGATGCTCGCGACGTGGGTACAGCCGGCTTCGCGCAGCTTCCGATAACCGGCGTCGGTGAGCTCGGCGTAGGACACCCGCGCGTCCTCCGAGCACGCGACGCGTTCGATGAGGCCGCCGAGCACCAATCCGTCCACGAGCCGGGTGATGCCCGATCGGGTCAGCATCGTGCTGGCGGCGAGAGTCGACATCGGCAGGCGCCGGTCTGGGGCCTGCGCGAGGTACAGGAGCACCTCGTAGTCGCGCGTGGTCAGCCCGTGCTCGGCCACGAGCTCGGCGTCGAGCTCGCGAACGATCGAAGCATGGCTCTGCAGGTAGCCGCGCCACGCGTCGAGCGCGGTGCCTTCGAGTCTGGATGATGAGGCGGTATCCATCATTTGAAGTATAGTTGACGGGTCAAGTACCTCTGGCCCGACCGAGGCAATCCGGCCTATAGGCTGCAAGCTCGATGCGGGAGATCTCGCCCGGGCTTTGGCACTGGACCGCACGCCACGAGCGCATCGGCGTGGATGTCAGCTCCTTCTATCTCGCCGGCGAGCGCGTGGTGATCGACCCGATGCTCCCGCCCGAAGGACTCGGATGGTTCGAGCAGCGTCGCACCCCCGAGCACGTCCTGATGACTAACCGCCATCACGATCGCCACGCGTGGGACCTGCGCGATGCCTTCAGATGCACCGTGCACTGCGTCCGAAACGGGCTCCACGAGCTCGAGGGACGGGGCCCGGTGGAGGCGTTCGACTTCGGAGACGAGCTTCCGGGCGGCGCCGTCGTGTACGAGGTGGACGCGATCTGTCCGGATGAGACCGCGCTGCACATCCCTGCCCACAACGCGCTCGCCTGCGCCGACGGCGTCGTTCACTACGGCGGCCGGCTCGGGTTCGTGCCCGACCGGTTCATGGACCAGCCCGAGGAGACCAAGCGGGCGCTCCGCGAGGCATACGGCCGGCTGCTCGAGCTCGACTTTGAGCTGCTGCTCCTCGCACATGGCGCTCCGGTGATCGGCGGTGCGAAGCCTGCGCTCCGGGAGTTCGCCGCCGCAGGCATCAGCTGAACGCCTCGGCGGCTGCTCGTCGCCGGTGGCTCTCGAGCCGCTCGAGCTGGCGCTCGGCGCGCCTGACGAGCACCCCGAGATCGAAGTCCGCCAACTCCCGCCGCTGGTGCTGGATCTCCTGGAGCGCGAGCCAGAGAGATAGCTTTCCGCGCACGCCCAGCACCAGCGCTTCGAGCTCCACGACCCTGCTGAGCGGCGAGTATCCGAGCAGGCGTCCGTTCAGCTTGAGCCGGCCCAGCTTCTCGGCGCCCCAGCCGCCAAGCACCTTCAGACGATCGGTCCCGACCCCGAGCGAGTGCATGATCGCGAGCAGCGAGTCGCGATCCTCGTCGATCTCCTTCGTCAGCGTGGTGAGAAACCGGCCGTAGGTTGATCCCTGGTTGTTCGACGCCGCGCGCCCGGCCAGCTCGCGAGCGCCGGTGGAACCCGCGAGGTGGTCGTTCAGGTAGATGCCGAGCAGGTCGATCCCACCCGTTTACCCCGGCATGTCGCCGGTAAGCGTCGGTGCAGTAACGGAACGCTTTCTCTGGAGGTGAGCCGTGCCCCCGCGTGGAGTGAAGAAGGGAACCAAGCGAGCGCGCCAGTACGAGCACATCAAGGAGAGCCAGCGCGAGCGCGGCACCCGCGAGGGCCGCGCCGAGGAGATCGCGGCGCGCACGGTCAACAAGGAGCGAGCTCGATCCGGTGAGTCGCGCGCGCGGTCCCGCACCTCGACACAGGACATCTCGTCGGGGCGGCGGGGCGGACAGCGCTCGGGAACCGACCGGCCCAAGGGACGGACTCGGGACCAGCTCTACACCGAGGCGCGCAAGCTCGGGATCGATGGACGCTCCAAGATGGACAAGCGCCAGCTCGAGCGGGCGGTCGACCGGCGCAAAGTAGGCGCCGGCCTGGCTAGTTCGCGATGACTCGAGCGGCCGGGCCGCGGCCGTCGGTGCGCAGCTCCTCCAGTTGCCCGCGGAGATCGGCCACCTCCGCCTCGAGGGCTTCGACTCGGGCTTCGAGTCCGCCGTCGGCGGAAGGCTGGTCCTCCAGCGGCGGTGGAGCCACGGATTCCCGTGACGCCTCTGAGCCGAGCAGATGCTCGAAACGGTCCTCCTTCTGGCCGGGACGACGCCCGAGCCGTCTGGCATAGCCCTTCTCCGCAAGGGTCGCCAGCACGCGCTCGAGATCAGCGAGCGATCCGAGGTTCGCCATGCGCTCGCTCCGCGCTTTGAGTTCGCCCGGGGTCTGGGGACCGCGCAGCAGCAGCACGGCGAGCACGGCGAGCTCCGCGCGGCCGAGGCCAAGCCCGTCCTCGGCCAGATGCCGGAACTTGATCGCGCGGCTGCCGGCCCCGCTGGCCAGGCGGGCGAGCCCGTAGCGGGTCAGCCGGTCGGCCGCCTCCCGGACGGTGACATCGTCGTAGTCGGTCACCGGGTCGCGATTGGTCGACTGATTACAGGCCAGTCGCAGTGCGTTGAGTGACAACGGGTACTGGTCCGGGGTCGTCCAGCGCTTCTCGATCAGGCAGCCGAGCACCCGCTGCTCGGCCGTCGTCAGCTCGCCCATGTGCACGTGGCGAGGATAAGACACCGCGATCGGGAATCTTGGACGGCACCACGCCGGAGCACGAAGTGTCGTCAGATCCGGACGCTGAGCGACCGAATCTGACGACGCTTTGCGGATATAGCTACGCCAGCGCGCGTGAGCACGCCAGCGCGCGTGGTCACGCCAGCGCGCGTGAGCACGGCTAGCGAGGGATCAGCCGGACGATCGGGATCGCCCTGCCTGATCCGGCCGCCCACTCCCGATAGTCCGCGAACTGGGGAAAGACACGATCTGCCAGCTCCCATAGCCGCTCGCGCTCCCGTTCGTCCTCGACCACCTCGGCTCGGAACGGCAGACCGCCGAACCGGACATCCGGGTGCTGGCACAGGTTGTGGTAACAGGCCGGGTGGGCTGGCGCTCCGCGCTTCGAGGCGACGATGATCACCCGGTCGCCGTCGTTGAAATAGAGGGTGGCGTTGCGGCGCGGCTGCCCGGACCGGGCGCCCCGGGTCTCGAGTAGGGCTGACGCCACCGGGCCGGTCGATCGCAGGTGCCCCGCGGTGAGGCGCAAGAGGTACGGATCGAGCTTCCAGGCGATCCTCTCCGCCAGCCACATCCCGAGTTTCGTCGTGGAGAACCGGCAGACGGCGCGATAGAGGGCTCCGCGCCGCCTGCCTGGATCCACATAGGTGAGCCGTCCGGTCACGGTGCGCTCGGACTGACCTGGAGCCTCTCCGGAGGCCGGTCTTCCGGACCCCAGCTCAGGCCTGCGCCGCGGCCGCTTCCCCCTGTGCCATCTCGAGGTGCGCGCGGCTGTCGCGGTTGCGGATCAGGATCAGCGTGGCCGCGAACCCCAGCGCCGCGATCACCGAGCCACCGAGGAACGCGACCTGGAAACCGTGCGTCAGCGCGTTCGGCAGCGAGGAGCCGGTCGCGACCAGGTGGTGAGTGCGCGAGGTGGCGATCGTCGAGAGCACCGCCAAGCCGAGCGCTCCGCCGATCTGCTGAGAGGTGTTGATCAGGCCGCTGGCCACACCCTGCTCGCGCTCGTTGACACCCGAGACCGCGGCGATCGTCGAGGTGACGAATCCGAACCCGAGGCCCATTGCCGCGAGCAGCGAGGGGCCGAGGATGT
>Ga0209577_10002262_pt1 | contig 18653 bp, 24 predicted proteins | sample GraSoiAngelo_109_FD_185874 | JGI IMG/M metagenome (GOLD analysis project Ga0209577, IMG submission 185874) | Grasslands soil microbial communities from the Angelo Coastal Reserve, California, USA - 14_0903_12_20cm (SPAdes) (version 2) | ecosystem: Environmental > Terrestrial > Soil > Grasslands...
CTCCGACGTTAACAGGCGAGGTCAGCGCAAGTCATGCAGGCTTGCAGTACTCACCGCCTTCTAGCGTCTATGTTAGGTTTTCTTCTTTTGGCTATGCTTGCCGCCAGAACCTGCACGCTTCCTGGAACGATACAGGTCGGAACCCCTTACTGGCGTTTGCTTCGCCGCACGAGGCAATAGCTCTCGTATGGCTAATTGCAGGAATGTAGGAACATTCCTTTTAGAGACGAAGCCGTTCACGAATTGCAACGCATCTTTGGGCAGCAGCTCATAGCCCGAAAGCATGAGAATGGGCAATTCCGGATGTGTCTTTTTGATTTCCGCAGCGACCTCCCCACCGTCCATTTCTGGCATTTCATAATCAAGCAGCACTTCATCAACGGGACAAGAGGAAAGGAGTTCAAGTCCTTGACGGCCATTGCTCGCAGTCAGAACAATGTAGCCTGAGTTTTCCAGGACCATTTTGTGTAGATTGAGCTGCCGCTCTTCATCATAGATTAGAAGGATAGTTCCCTGTCGGACGGACACGGCCACCCCCTTTGCGCGGAAACACAGGCCGACGTGCTTGCGCAGCGGACCGCGTCCGCGCAGGGCGCGGGGTTGCACAGATACAGTTGCACTCTGGGGGTTGCTTTTCTAAAGTCAAGGGGAAAAATGACGGACCGTATCCGCTTTGGTTGGCATAAGCTGGAGCTATTATCCACAGGCCTATGACGAAGACCAGTGCATTGTGTTGCTCTCGACGCGCGTGTCTGCCGGACGCTTAATCGCTGGCGCTTCAGCCGTCCATCCCTGGTGGGATTGGCATCTGTACAGCTGTGCAAAACCTCGGCAGAACCACGTCGAAAGCGCATATGAGACTTTGCAAAGCGGAAAGCGTTGCCGGCACAGCTTCGATAGGGTCACCAGATCCGTCGCTGCGCTAAAGTGCAGGTTTGTGGCACCATGCGCGTACCGTCGTTGTCGCCTCCCGTAGTGGAATGCCTTCTGCTCACAATGCGTCAAGCAACCTGTCGTGATACACGCTGCCGTAATCGAGGCTCAATATGCCGGCTACTTCGGTCAGCCGCCGATATTTTGCGAGCACATTCACCCCACCCTGCACTCGCAAGTCTGCCAGACGTGGAAGTAACCGCCGAGGCCACCTAGTTGTCCAAAACCAAAGCTTGATGTCTGCTGCAAGCGAATAAATGCGGAGCTCTATCGCGACTTGAAGTCCGCCGAGATCAGCGAGTTCCTCCGGTTTCCCGTTGACTCTAGCTACTTTCCGGCGCAAAAGTCGGAATAGAACCATCGCTAATCCTGGTTCGCTCCACCCGGTAGCAATCGGAGCGGTAGGGACATTCTGCACCCGATCCGCGAACACTTGGGGATCGCGCGCCGTGGGTTCCATGCTTTCCGGCACGGCTTGGGTACGGAGCTGATGCGGGTGAGCACAAACCCACGCGTGGTACAGGAGCAGCTCGGTCATGCTGATCTCAGGATGCTCCAGCGCTATGCGCATGTGATCCCCAACGATCAACGGACAGCCGCCGAGCGCGCGACCGAGATCTTTTTGCGGCGTTCTGCGGCGAACTCGCAAGGTAAGCCGTTGCAAGTAAACTGACGGGTTGGCGTCCCCGACGGGATTTGAACCCGTGTTACCACCGTGAAAGAGGCAGCGGTCGCTCTGCAATGCCGTGTAAGGAACCGATGAGAACGCTAGAGAACACGCCCATGTTGTACCGTCCTTGTACCGCGAGTGTTGACACGGGAAGCCTGAAAACTGGGAGATGTGGCGATCTTGAGAACGAACCAGCAAGGATGATTTGGAGCCATACTGGCAAGATGAGACCGACTGGCTCTGCACGGTCGAATTCTTGCCCACTGATGATCGAGAGGCTCGGGTGTTTGCTTCGCACATCATCGGGTACCCGCTGGTGATCCTGCAAAGATGGCGACGCCGAGATAGTGAGGCGAGTCGTCGGGTTTGCGCACCGGATCGCTCAGTTGCACTCAGGTACCTCTGCAAAAGCTTCTCAACGCATCACTGCGCCTTGAATTTTTACTTCGACAGCCATGGCTAAGGTTTCAGGAGTGATTGACCGTAGGCGACGGGAATTGCGAAATTTGATCCGCCGAATTCGCGCACCATGGCGAAATTTATTCCTATCACTTTGCCCTGATTGTTGAAAAGCGGACCGCCCGAGCCACCTGAGCTGGTTTGGGCATCGTAGACAATCTTGTCAGCGAGCACGTCGCCGATGTGCCCCTGGGTGGTGACTGGCCTGATCAGATTGCGGCGCGCGAGTTCTTCCATCACCTGCTTCGGATCACCTTTGGACGCATTCGCGATGGACTGGAGCGTCTCTGCGCCCGCCCGCGCCAGAATTGCATCAAGAGCGGTAGGATATCCGAGTAGTACGACCGGACCGCCACTGACCGCCGAGCGCCGGCCGTCGGCGAGGGCAATCTGTTTGATTCCCAGCCCTGAAACATTTCCCTTCACGACGGCGACGTCTGCGGCTGCTGAAATCTTCTCGGTGCTGACGGCAATGCCGCTGGTAATGCCGGGGAAATAAGCGGTCATCTCGGCGATCACGGGCTCAACCCCTTGATCGAGCATTTCCTTCAGATCGTCATTCTGCCACCAAGGCTCGGCGACGTGATGATTGGTGAGAATTCGTCCAGTGTCGGACACAAGGAAACCGGTGCCGAAAACATCCAGGTGTACTTCCGGACCATTCCCGGAGAGGCCGACCAGCGGATTGCTGTGTTCGTCGGTCTGAGGCTCGCCGCTGCTCGTCACTCCGGCATAGCGAAGTCTCAACCCGGTCGTGTGCTCGCGGAAGCCGAGCACAACATGGATGAGGCAGACGCTGGGTTCATAGGCCTGGATAATCCTCTCAGCAAACTTGCCTTCGGTCTCGATCTTCTGAAGGCGGCTTTCTACGGCTGCTAGTTGGTTCTGCAAGGCAGAAGCATCTTCTGACTTGCTGGTTGCAATTTGCGATTTCAGGGTTTCGCTCTGTTTCTGGAGTTGAAGCCTCTGTGGATCGCTCGCCGGGGATGGACTGTGATCCCGCTCGTCAAGGGCGCGACGCGAGCGTTCCATCAGCCGTTGTTCCGTCAGCACGCCGCTCTGCAATCGAGTAATGGCAGCGTAGACTCGCGTATTCTGTTCCTGGGTGCGACGGTAAAAGAGCAGAAAGACCAGGGCGGCAACGATAAGCACGGCGACCGTCGCCACTCCGCCCACCCGAAGGGTCCGCCGTTCTTCGTTGACGGCTGTCACCACCTGCTGGGTAGCGTTTCGATTTTCCTCGGCAAGGCGCAGCCGCTCTCGAAATTCGTCCGCGATAGACTTATTCCGAAGTTGCGAGCGAAGCCGCGACAACAATTCATGTGGGTCGAAGGGTAGAGACAGTACATCGTCGGCCCCGAGATCCAGCCCCCGAGTGCGCTCGGCTGATCCTCCCGGAGATAGCATCACAACGCGTATGTTGTGAGTGTTTTCGGAACCTTTGATTTCAGAGAGAAGATCGCAGCAATCGAGCTGCGGCGGATCAGCGCCCAGGACAACTGCATCAGGATCAAAGGTGAGGACCGCCTTCATTCCCCCCTGATAATCGGTCGAGACCTCGTATCCCGCATCGCTCAGAGCTGCAGCGATGTGCTTCCTGAGACTATCGTCAGACTCCACTACCAAGACTCTCTCTGTTTTGTGGTTCATGGCCGCTTCTTAGGATGGTGCCAGACTGTCACAGGATTCAATTCGGGCGGGGTCGGCGTCCGTGGTTCCTGGGCCAGTGACGGACTATGGCTCGGCGGTGGACAAGTAACCCTTCGGAACGCGCGTCTCTGCGCGACCGTGTCAGAAACATCCAAAGTAAGGGAGAGGTGTCCCGTTGGCTTCACCGGGTTCCCCGCTCTTTGCAGTTTCAGCCGCTACAGCTGACTTTTCCTTGGGAAACTCAATCACCTTGCCGCGCTGATCTCGGGGCTCCCACTTCACTCTTTTTGGGAAAAGATCCCATAGCTCCCAAAACCCTTGTGTCACCCACTATGTACATGATGGAATCGTCATTTTGGGATGCGGGCTCACCGAAGAGCGAGCCATAGAAGGCTCGCGTTGCCGCCAAGTCTTGGACGCGAAAGACAAGATGATCTACGTAAAGGTCTTGCAGTAGTTGGCCCACGGCCTCGTCTCTGACCAATTTTCAAATTTCGACGAAGAATGATACCTCATCCCCGCGATCGGTGATGCCGCAGTTGACCAGTTGAGAGGCGTTACACCATCCCCCCGCGGTTTTGACATCATCTCTTTGCTTTCGACACTTCTATAGTGGTTCCCTTGCGGTCCTCTTCTTGCCTGTCACCTGACCTGGTCCTTGCCAGGCCTTTTCCTTCTGTGCTCACGACCATGGCTTTTGACCACAGCCGCCGAAGGTGGTTTGGAACCTGTCCCTGCAGACCGGTTCCGAGGGGCCTACCCTCATCAGTTAAGCAGTTACGCTCTACTCAGCCTTTCAGCCTTTCGTGCTCGTGGCGCACGGTGGTCGGCAACTCTTGCCTAATCCGATAATGTCAGAGTCGCCCGTGGTAAAGGAGAAATCCGAAAAACCCTGTACATTCGCGCAAGGGCACAGGGCAAAGGGCGATATTCTACGCTGAAATGTCTTGAGGTTGGTATCCAGTGACCACCGATCTAAAGAGATACGGCCAGCCCTTTTTGCTTTTGCGCGCGGTCTCATGTCGTTGGGCTACGTCTGCTTTTCTACTGCTCTTTCGAATTCGCGACTCTCTTCTCGGACGTGACCAAGGGCGCTTTCGAAGATGCTGCAGCATGGGCCGGCGGTCGATAGCGGTCTCGGCGGCGTGGGCGTCCCGCCCGCCCACGCCGGGAGGGCCAATGAGTGTTGATAACGTCAACCATGCCTCTCAACCGTCTGTCGCTTCCGGATTGCCCAGATCCGGAAGCGATTCGCAACGTGTACACTAGCCGAAAAACCTACGCAATCGCGCCCTTCCCCATTCTCCGTTGGGCCGATTTTCGCTCTGACCTTCTGGGGTCGGTTTGCGTGCCCTCGGGGTCGATGACCTCACCATCTCAGAAATTCTGCGCCACAGTGATGTCTCGGTGACGCGAGGGAGCTACATCAAGCGGGTTGGCGAGAAAGCCAGCGAAGCCATGGACGGGTTTGAGGCTGAACTCGCGAAGCCAACGAAGAGTGTGAAAGCACCCCGGGCTGACGCAGTCATTCCAGCAGGCATGGCGTGAGGTAAAATAAACGCATGTCAAGCGTGAGATCAGGTCACTGTTATCCCAACTTCTGCCCCATGTTGTGGGGAGAAAGCAGATGACCGCATTGTTCACGGTTGTGTTGCTCCTCGGTCTGCACAGCACGTTCGATGCTCCTCACGTCCATGTCGAACCCGCACCGATTGAGCCGAGCGTGACGGTTTCGGCCTTTGCGTCGGGCACTGCCTCGGTTTCGATCGCGAGCAGTTGGTGGGACACCAGCTTCGATTGGAAACGTTGACATGCCGATGCCCATAGCCTGATGGGATATAGGATGGGATATAGAAAGTCCGTAAGTGATTGAAAAAGCCGACGTAGCTCAGTGGTAGAGCAGCCGATTCGTAATCGGCAGGTCATCGGTTCAAGTCCGATCGTCGGCTCCATGTTTCAATGATTTACGGCTAACCCCGGAATACGTTGTGGCCCGTTTGGGGCCCAAGGTATTCGCTGCAATACTCGCAGAAGCCGGATCATTGCAGGGCTCCTTGGAGACTATTATATATACGCTAATAGCGTATATATCTGGATAGTACGCTATTAGTGAGCGTACGATCGTCGAATTGACCTCGTGACGGTGACGGCTATGCCGCAACCTCGGATGTGCACACGTTTTGACTGTGAACTTGGTGAACTCGGATTCCTGCTGCTAGGAAAGGGCCGCTGGATCGCGGAGGAAGGGATCAACCACAACGACACCTTCTAAATCTTGGTCTGCTTGCAAGTCCTCAGTGAGCAAGTATCTGCACGCGGCAGCTTTGGCTGCGGCCACAATCAAAGCGTCCCAAAACGAGAGCTTATAACGATCCTGAAGGTTCCATGCCCGTTCGAGAAGACCTTCGTCCACCGTTACGGGTTTCCAAGCCAAAAGATCGCGCACTTCGGACTGCGCCCCCTGGCGCGCGCGGGGCCATTTCTGTGTGACTTTGACGTAGAACTCTTGCAACACCTGGAAACTGATCCGGCCGCGACGGCTCTTCCACAATTCCGCGCGCCACGCGCGCGCGGCATCTCGCTTCTTGAGGTCGGCATCGTCGAGCGCGTAGATGAAAACGTTGGTGTCAACGAAGATGGGAGCGGTCATGCGCCTCCTCGCGCGACGGGTATCGGCCGTCTGTCTTCAGGAAAGGTTTTCGCGTGAGGGCGCGCCGCATGGCAGTTTCGTAGCTATTTTTCTCGCGCATGTGAGCCTTCAATATTCCTGCCAAAAGACGCGAGACACTCGTATCTCTCCGGGCAGCTTCAAGCCGTGCCCACCGGGCGACCTGCTCCTCAAGGGTGATCGTAATATTTCGCAAACGAGTCTTCATATCACGGAAACAGTGTAACACGGAATCCGTGCCCTCGCTACCGGTCGTTTGCCGACCTTGCCGACCTGAAATCGTCGCCTCAATCCTGCTGGACAAAAATTGTTGTACAAACGTTTCCTTGAGTCCTCAACCTCCAAAAGACCCTGGCACGCCCCTTATCACACAACAACATACGCAAAACCGGGTCGCTTCCTAATCGGCAGGTCATCGGTTCAAGTCCGATCGTCGGCTGCAGGTCCTCTGCCTCTGCTTTTTGCGCTAGCCGGCCGTCCCCGTTCGATGTTAGCTTTCCATCACCAGGTTTATGCCGCGCAGTTTCCCTCCGCGAAGGCTGCTGCCAATTGGGCCACGCCTTAGGTAACTTGCCGGAAACGCAAGAGAAAGACGATACAAACAGTTGTCCGCCAGAAGTCTCGGGGGATGATGCACGAATCTTCTGAAGCGAGGCTGGGGCGGATGCTTTATGTCCTCATCCTCAGAGTTTGAGGATTTTGCGTGCAGGGCAATGCTTGCTAAGGCACGCCAGATCCCTTCGACTCGCTTCGCTCGCTCAGGTCGGGCTCCTCGCGGACGGGCGTCCGCTTGATGGGTGACGACATTAGGAGTCGGCTGGCAGTAACGCTTCGTTCCTAACACGTTTTGGGGAGTCGGAATTGCGACGGTTGTTGGCAGGTAGTCTTATCTTTTTCTGCAGCGCGGCGTGGGCGCAGGGACCGCGCGAAACCATCCCCAGTGAACCGGTCCCCACCAGCCCGGTTGTGATCGTCCAACCAGGCTCGGTGCCCGACGCGCCGTCAGCGCACAAGAGATTTTGGGATTTGTCCAATAGCGTGCTGGTCGGCGGCATGGCAGGAACAACGGCATTGGACTTTGTGGCCACACAGCGCAATCTATCCGGGCCTTCCGCAGGGAACGAATATAACCCGCTGGCTCGGGTTTTTACCGGAAGCACTCCGGGAAGGGTGGCTTACTTCAGCGGAGCGATGGCAAGCACAGTGGGACTGAGCTACCTGTTTCACAAGACCGGACACCACAAGCTGGAACGCACCACGCTGATGATCGGGATCGGATGCTCGACCCAGGGCGCGGTTTACAGCTTCCTGCATCATTGAGCAGCGAGCTTGCGCTTCCGGCGAAAGTTTAGTATTTTCTGAAGCGAGTCGGACCCCCAGCGCCCCCCTCCGCTTTACTCCTATGGCTCTCGTCGTTCGTCCTTCCATGATTCACGCTACCGGCTGCTATACGACTGCTCCCATCGCAGAGGGGACTTTTATTGTGGAGTACACCGGACCGCGGCTAACGGGCGAAGAAGCCGAAGCCCAATACGCCGACCAGGAGGAAACGTACCTGTTTGGTCTGGATGATGGGAAGCATGTCATCGACGGCTTCGGCGAGGCTGCTTTCATCAATCACTCCTGCGATCCCAACTGCGAGACGGACGAAATCGAAGGGCGGGTCTGGATTATCGCGGCGCGGGATATCGCCGCCGGTGAGGAACTCAGCTACGATTACAACCTCTATGACGGCGAACTGGATGACGACCAGCCTTGCCTTTGCGGCGCTACCAATTGCCGCGGAACTCTCTGGGGTGAGGACGAGCTAGCCAGGCGGGCAAGACTCGCGCAACGGGCTGCCAGTTTGACAACACCTGGATGGTAAAGCCTGAGTAGTTATTTCCCTGCGGCATAGGGACAATGGATGGCAGCCTTGGCCGACGATGACTCCTCGCCCAAGCCAAAGTCAAGGCCAGAGAAACCAGTATAAGGGCGGGTTTGTTTTGCCGTCCTAGAAGCATTTGACGCTTCGGCTCACTCTCCGATCCAGGCGCCCAGCCCGCGGAGTGAATCCACGTGGTCGCAAATGATCTTGGTCGGACCCACAATGGGGGACAGCGAGAATGAGACCCACAGATCCCCAAATCCAGGCCCAGAGCAGTAAAGCCACGGTCACGGCCAGCGGGTTGAGCCGCAAGCGCCTTCCGACAACTTTGGTATAAAGCGCGTTCACCGTCACCAAGTGCAACCCAACCGGTTATCACGACTACCAGTGCCCAGTTCTGCTCACTTCACCGATCCCCCCCCGCCAGAGGAGGCAGGAGGGCGACAAAGACTTCGAGATACGATCAAGCTCGCGAAGCCGCTGATCACACCGCTAAAGTAGAAGTACTTGATACCGAGAAACCAGAACACCAGAACGCTGATGCCCGCATTCACCAGCCCCACCAAAAGATTGCCCACGAGGAAGCCGCGAATCATGTTGGAGATTCTGCCGATGGGGCGGTGGGCTAAAAGGCGGTGCCCCCCTTCGGAAACAAGCGCACGGTAGCAAAGTGAGCATGGCCTTTCCAGGTGAGCATGAAGAAGACCAGGAATGGGACAAAGCTGATGGCCAGCAAAACCTCCATGAGCGTACTGCCGCCTTCCGAGAGGAGACTCGATACGCCGGGGTGCTCTTGAATTCTGACCGGGACTACCTTCGCTTGCTTCTTCTGAGGAGGAGTGACCGCCGAACGCGTGCGCTCCTCAATTTTCGAGGTTTGAGAGCAGATCTTACTGGCCGTCTCCCGAAGCTTGCTGGAATAATTTGGTAAATCATTGGCAAAGTCCACGACGCGATTGAAGAAGAAATAACTCAGTCCACCGATCAAGGTCAGCATCAGCAGCACGGCAATGAGGGATCTGGCAGCGCGCGCAGGGTCGTGATCCAGTACCAGTTTGAGAAAATAAATCAGGCCGAGTACAGCGACGACCGCAACCACAATCTGGGCGATGGAGCCGGCCTTGATCGAGGCATGAAGGACTTCCTCTTCTTCTTCTTTCTGTCGATCCGCGTGTTTCTGTCGATCCGAGGACCGCTTGCGGTATTTCTGTTATACGGTCAGACATACAGGGTCACCATCCGGCGACTCGGACCGGGCATCCCTTACATCCCATTGAGAGTCTGCGGTTCGCCTGACGCTAACCTCCATACAGCGTTTGCTGTAGCGTTGTCAGTGAGTTGCGAGGGCACCAGCCCGGGTTACCGAAGTCATCCGAGAACGGCGGCTAACTGGCCAAAACGCCCGTCTGGCGCGGTAAGATCAAGCGCGCGTTCTATGTGTCTTTGAGCGCCCCTTATGACCACGGCGAAGGACTCCACTTTCGGTCGGTACGAGATTCTGGCGGAGATTGGTCGTGGAGCTATGGGTGTGGTCTACAAAGCCCGCGACCCTAAAATCAACCGTCTGGTTGCCATCAAGACCATTGCCGTCCTGGGCCGGAGTTCTGGCCAAGAACGGGAGTACCGGGAGCGATTTTTTGTCGAGGCGCAGGCTGCGGGACGGCTTTCTCATCCTTGTATCGTGACCATCTTCGATGTCGGCGAAGAACTGGACAGCATCACGCCATACATCGTCATGGAGTATGTCGACGGCAGGTCGCTGGAAGACCTGCTCTCCGAGGAAAGCCGGAAATTTCCGGTGGAAGAGTCGCTCGCGCTGGCGCAGGAACTAGCCGAAAGCCTAGATTACGCCCATGCCCACGGCATCGTTCATCGCGATATCAAGCCGGCCAACATCATCATTACTGAAGATGGCCACCCCAAGATAGCCGATTTCGGAATTGCGAAACTGAACCTCGCGAATTCGATCACCCAGACTCAGGCACTGGGTACTCCCGCCTATATGTCGCCTGAGCAATTGAATGGCGATAGGGTTGACGGACGCTCTGATCTGTTCTCGTTGGGTTCTATCCTGTACACGATGCTCACCGGCTATCGCCCATTCCAAGGGGATAGCGCACTCACGGTTTCCTTCAAGGTGGTGAACCGGGAACCTGTGCCAGTTTCGGCGCTGGACTCGGAGCTGTCGCCGGACGTTGACTACATCATTTCCCGCGCCATGGCTAAAGACGCGGCTCAGCGTTATCAAACTGGAATGGAGATGGCGTTGGACCTGCAGGATGTCCGCAACGGTTTTCTGCCGCGCAGCACGATGGGGGCGTTGCCGCCCAAAGCCGACGCCGAACCAAGCCCGTTGGACACTTGCGGGTTGAGCACCGTGAAATTTTCTTTGCCACTGGCGGCCAGACCTGCGGGCAACGAGCGGTCTGTCAAATCCCATAAAAGCAGCGCCGGTTGGCCACTTTGGCAATACGTCGCGATTGCGGTCATGGCTATTGGCGTCCTGGGAATTAGCTCTGCCGTGTTCCGCCAACCTGCATCGATCGAAATATCCAGGATCCTCAAGAGCGAACCGGCCCTTTCCTCCTCGATGGCCCCGGCTCGGAACCGAGAACCTGAGGTCCCGGTTCCGACCGCGGCTGTCCCAAGCGCGAGCATCGCTGAGTTGCCGAAGCAAGTGTCGGCTGATTCGATGGCATCACCGGTATCTATGAAAGCGGTGCCGACCTTAACCGGCCGCAAAAAGACGGCTGCCCGCAACCGTAAGGCGCTTTTCGTTGCGAAATCGGATACCAAAATTTCCGGCTTGAAGAATGGCCCTGCGCAGGTAGTCAATCCGGCAACGCCCTCCACCCTAGTCGGTTTTTCCACGCTCCACATGCGGGTGGAACATCATTTTCCTGAAGCCCAGGTTTTGATGTGGATCGATGACAAGCTGACCTACACACACACGGTAGGTGGCGTTGTAAAAAAGCGTCTGGTAGTTTTCAAAGGAGTCCGAGGCTTCGAGTCAGAATCCTTTCGCGTCAGCGCCGGCAAGCACAGCGTCCGCGTGCGCGTGCAATCCTCCGACAGTTCTTACGATCAGACAGCGAATATCTCAGGAAGTTTTCCCGAGGATGGCGAGAGGGCTCTACGCATTGCCTGCGACAAGCACGAACTGAAGCTCGCGCTGCAGTAGGCCTCGCCCGGTTTTCCTGTTATCAGCCGGTATTTCCACAACAGTTTCTTCTTGCTAAAAATTGGCGAAGTTGCTGATAATACACGGGAGAGACCCACAAAGCCGTGTATCGATATAGTCGGACAGATCTGCTGCGAATTCTGCGAATCACACCGCGGCAGTTGGCGGGATGGGAGCGGGCTGAACTAGTTGCCGTTGCCGTCGGCGACAACTACTCGTTTTTTGATCTTCTGCAAATCAAGAAAGTGCGCGACCTGTGCGCGCAAAAGGTGCGTCCCGGTGTCATTCGCCGGTCGCTGCGAGCGATGCTACAGCAAGTAGCCGGCATGGAAAATCCCCTGCTCGAGGCGGGCGCCTACACCACCGGACATCGCATTGCCTTCCGCCATGACGGTAGACTGTTAGAGCCCATTGCCGGGCAGTTCCTCATGGATTTCTCGGTTGAAGAAAAAGTCGTGTCGAGCAAGGTCTCTACGCCGCCCAAGCCCGTACCAGTGGAGAAGAACGCGGCGGAGTTGTTTGCCCGCGGTATAGCGCTGGAGGAAGATCCCAGCACGCAAGCAGAAGCTATTGCTGTCTACGAAAAGGTGCTGGAAATGGAACCTGGCCACGCTGCTGCCCACATCAACCTCGGAACGCTTCACTATAATCGGCAAGAATACCAGGCCGCGGAAAAACACTATCGAGCGGCCATCGAAATTGACGCGCGTTACGCGCTGGCTTATTTCGACCTGGGCAATGTCCTCGACGAAACCGGCCGCGTGAGCGAAGCCATACAGGCCTACGCGACTGCGCTGCACCTTGCGCCAACGTACGCTGATGCGCACTACAACCTCGCCCTGGCCTACGAAAAGACGCGCGAACCGCGCAAGGCTCTGAAACACTGGCAGGCCTACGCAAAGCTGGACTCCACGGGGCCGTGGGCCATCCACGCGCGCAATCAGATTCAGCGCATTCTGCAGGCCGATCCGCTGAAGCTAGTCCACCTGCGGCGGGAGTAGTTCGTTCCGCAATTAGGCGCTCGACGCCAGACCCTTGGCGGCCTGACGGCTGCTCAGGACGACGGCATTTTTGTGGTGGCGAAGGGATGCTCGCACCGGGAGCCAATAACGCGGGTCGGAGGCAGGTGCTAGAATTCCTAGTTCCTCATCTCTTCGCTGAGGGTACTCATAGATGCCAGAAGCCACTTTGACCGCAGAACATCCCACTCCACTCAACGCGCTCACCGACGACGAAATTTTATTCCGCGACAACGTTCGGCAGTTTGCTGAAGAAAAAGTGCGTCCCCTCTCCAAGGAAATGGATGAGAAGGGCGTTTTCGACCAGGATCTGGTCCTGCAGTTCTTCCAACTCGGCCTGATGGGAATCGAGGTTCCTGAGCAATACGGCGGTGGAGCCGGTTCGTTTTTCGAGGCCATCCTGGCCGTCGAAGAACTTTCCCGGGCAGACGCCTCGGCAGGGGTCGTGGTTGACGTTCAAAATACGCTGGTCAACAACGCTCTGCTGCGCTGGTCGAATGAAGAGCAGAAAAAGCGTTACCTGCCCAGGCTGGCGGCGAACACCGTCGGCGCCTACGCCCTCAGCGAGGCGGGCTCAGGGTCCGATGCCTTCGCGCTCGAAACCAAGGCCGAACTCAAAGGCAGCGACTATGTCCTGAACGGGCGCAAACTCTGGATCACTAATGGCAAGGAAGCAGGCGTGTTCATTCTGTTCGCCACCATTGATCGCGCAGCCGGCTACAAGGGAATTACCGCTTTCATCATCGAAAAGAATTTTCCGGGTTTCACGGTCGGCAAGAAAGAAGACAAGTTGGGAATTCGCGCCTCATCTACCTGCGAACTGATCCTGGAAGACTGTCGCGTACCCAAAGCCAATGTCCTCGGTGAGGCGGGCAAGGGGTACAAGATCGCCATCGGGACACTGAATGAAGGCCGCATCGGCATCGGCGCGCAGATGGTTGGCGTAGCGCGTGGAGCATGGGAATACGCCTGCAAGTACGCCCAGGAACGCAAGCAGTTCGGAAAATCTATCGCCGATTTTCAGGCCATCCAGTTTCAAGTGGCACAGATGGCCACAGAAATCGAAGCGGCGCGTCTCCTGGTGTACAACTCTGCTCGCATGAAAGATGCCGGCATGAACTTCGTCAAAGAAGCCGCCATGACCAAGCTGTTCTGCTCCCAGGTGGCAGAGCGCGTGACTTCCCTGGCCATCGAGGTCTATGGCGGGTACGGGTTCACGAAGGATTACCCGGTCGAAAAATACTGGCGTGACTCGAAGATCGGGAAGATTTACGAAGGCACTTCGAACATGCAACTGCAGACCATCGCCAAGTTGGTGCTGGGCGGCAAGTAGATCAGAAGGACGGGCGAGGTGCCTGCGCGTTAGTGCCAAACTGGGAAAGTCCTTGCTGGATACGGCTTTTAGAGGGCCAACCAGGACACGATGGGGCATGGCAAGTGACAGCCCGTAACGAAGGCTGGTTACCGCTTATGTGCAGCGAGTTGCAGTCGACGGGGGCGCGCGGGACCGGCAATTTGCATGTAACTAACATTTATTCAGCTACTTAGGTTTCAGACAACTGATGGTGCATTAGCTGCAATCTGAGGATTTGCCTGCTGCTCTTGGGGCCCAGATCGGGGTGCTACTTGCTGTCGCCAGGGTCACTGAATGAAACGCTGAGCGAGCCTAAGAAGAAAATTTCCTTGCTCCCGGCTCTCACGGTACTTTTTGTGATCTCCTACGGCATGATGAGCATGCTGATTATCGAGCAGGGGGACACGATCAACTCGCAACGCTGGCTGATTAAGCAGTTGTTTGTCGACAGTAGCGAGCTGACAGCACTCAAAGGTAAGGCTATCCAGCAGCAGAATGCCGAGGCTCAGGCCCAAGCCAAGGCAGGCGCCAAGACCCCGGCGCAAGCCCCGTCGAAACAGGTTCCAGCCCCGCCCCAGGCAAAAGAGAATGCGAACAACAAGGTTAGGAAGGCTGCTCCCCAGCATCCTCCGAAGCCGGCTTCAGATGTAACCGATGCGCGTCGGATTGTGGTTTCAATTTGATTGACCTTGCGAGAAACCAATGAAGACCCTGGTGGCAGGACTTCTTCTGTTTTCCATCCCCGGCTTCCGGGTTATCCCGTCTCCCAAGAAACCCACCGATCCGGTGCTGGCTCGGACCCACCAGACCGGACGGTGGTACCTCGCTGAAAACGGACACGCGGTTTTCTGCTCTGGTCCGGTCATTACCGTCAACATGGGCGATGGCGGACTGCGCAAGGTGGCTACCTACTGCCGAGGAAGCAAGCCGCTGGTACCGCTAAAAGAGTAGAAGCTGATTCGGCGGATGTGGAATTTCTTCTCAATTCGTTAGTCGAATACATTCCTTTTCGTTTGCGCCTGATTCTTGTACAAACTCGCCATCGTTCCTAACATCCAAGGATGGACTTGCTAAATTGCTGTAAGGGGGCGAGCGCTATGGCTTCAGGCCCGATGCCCGAACCCCTGACTCACCAGGAGGTTGACACAGAACAAGAGCCCGATTTTTCGCCATCCCGACCGGCTGGCCGAAGTACCGCATCGCACGAGGAGGAATAATCCGCGTCTCAATCTGAAGGAAGACAAGATTTGGCTTCAGCAGGAAGCAAGGGGGCAGGTGCGAGCACTCAGCCGGCTTACACGCTAGAATTACGCGCCGCCGATCAACGAAGGCAGATCCACAGTTCCGTGACGGAATTCACGTCACAGCTTCGAGAAAAGCTTGACGTCAAGAGAAACGTGCGGGCGCACCTTCCGGTACTCTCGGGCGCGACTGCCGTTTTTGGTCTCTTGGCTGTTCACCTGCTTGTAATTCCGCGGCTTCGCCCCCCAAATTTCGCAGATCAACGGCTCATCGAGGAGAACACCATGGCAGTTGTGAACAGCCTAGCCGGCGCCCTGAGCCGCCGGATGTCCAAGAGTATCTCGCCCAAAGGCCATGCCATTGCCGATTACATCGCGGTCGCGGCCTTCTTCATTAGCGGAGCTCTTTTCTGGCGACGCCACAAGCGGGCCGCGATGAGCGCGTTCATCTGCGGTGGCGCTGAGCTGGCGCTGAACCTGCTGACGGACTATCCCGGAGGTGTAAGACCGGCTATCACCCTGGCAACCCACTCCAAACTCGACTTGGGGCTGGCTGCGGTAACCGCGGGTATGCCGGAGTTCATGGACTTTGAAGATGATCCGGAAAAATCATTCTTCCTGGTCCAAAGCGGCGCGATGACCGTGCTGGCGAACCTCACCGAGTTCCACCCGGAACGCACCTTGGGGAAAAGACTGCGGAAGGCGGCGTAAGCAGATCCACATTCATGTCTGTCATCCTGTCAAACCCAGCGTGGCGAAATATCTCGCGTGCACAATTTCACAGGTCGGAACCCCAGATCCTTCATTCAGGCTGCTCAAGATGACGACCTGTGGTCGGGGTTCCCCAGCCAGCGGCGCTGCCCAAAATCCGGTACATTTGTCTACATGCCGAGGTTCGAGAAGCATATCTTTGTCTGCTGTAACCAGCGGCCCGAGGGGCATCCTCGCGGATGCTGTGATCCGGAGGGCAAAGCCGAACTGCAGTGGATTTTCAAACAGAAACTCGCCGCGCGCGGTCTGAAACACAAGGTACGGGCTAACAAGTCAGGATGTCTGGATCAATGCGAGCACGGGCCCAATCTAGTCGTCTATCCGGAGGGCGTGTGGTACGGCCGGGTCACCGCGGCCGATGTTGATGAGATTATCGACTCCCACATCATCGGTGGACGCCCGGTCGAGAGGCTCATGCTGCCGGACTCGTGTATCAACGTCCCCACCTGTGAGCACAAGAAACCGAAACCTGAGAAACCGGATCAGAGCTGAAGTTCGCGGATCTGGTAGGCCCCGGCCGGAATCGAACCTGCAACCATCAATTACAATCGGATCAGAAAACGCGAGTGAACGTTGCGCAGAAGTAGCGAAAACGTTCGGGCTTTGGGGGCTGTGAATCTGGTGGGCGCCGTGCCTGCACAGACCAAAACCGGCCATCCCCGGTACCAACGCTGATGGTTCGGTGATAGTGGTGACGGCGATCGCCCTTACCAAGTGCAGAAAAGGCATCGTTTCTGCCCCCACTTTAAGCTCGCCTTTGCAACTCCAAACCGGCACTCGCGCTTCGCGTTCAAACAGTTGGTTGATTCGAGCCGTCGAGTTCCGCAACCATCACCACACAAAGCGCAAATGACTTGGGCGTTATCTATCTCGGTACCTGCCGATCTTGCCGCGCCAGGATTCACTGTTCTTCTTCCACGGACGGAACATGCACCCTTCGACCTAGTGGCGTATGCCAGTGGGAAGTTCTACCGGTGCGGTACGGATCGCCGTACGCCGGTTCGATCTACTTGGGTTTTCGATCGGTGTGGAATGTCAGGAAGGGAACCCACGATCGCGCAATAGCCAAGACCGAAGTGGATCGTGTTGCTGCGTACCGTCCCAACACCAACCGCTGCCGCTATGTGGATCCCAGCGTCTTCCGATCTCGGTGTAAGGCTGCGCTTCGTAGGGCCAGGAAATCGGCAGAGGAAGAACATTAAGACTAAACTAGCGTCGGACTTCCCATGGATGAGCGTATTAGCTTGGTGGCCAGGGAGGGATCAGTCAGTGCACTGGCGCGCCTGGCCCGACTCGAACGGGCGACCCTCTGCTTAGAAGGCAGATGCTCTATCCACCTGAGCTACAGGCGCACTCGCAAGAATGGTGCCGCTCTAGTATAGAGCGTGCACAAGTTATTTTACTCCACCCTCAATTGGAGACGTTCGAGACGAGCTGGCGGTTCGAATCCTGCCGGGCGTACCAGAAAACCAGCTAGCGGCTTGTCAGTCGCCGGCCGTCAGTTGCCGATCCTTTTCCTGGGCTTCAGCAGATTCCTGGGCTTCAGCAGGATCCGATGCTCTATTTCATTGAACCCCGCGCCCGCCAGCTTTAATCAACACAGAACAAACAACTTAGTTCTGCTCATAAATTTTCAGCCACTCTCGCCAGGTCACAAGCTGAGGTGGTCTGATCCAGCTCAGGCCAGCTACAAACCTACCCGGTTTTCCGTTTAAGACTACTGTTTTCCCCATGCTAAAACCCCTAAAACACTAGGATGTACCAGCGAGTAGGTGGTGCTAGCATCGGGGAGTCACTTGGTCGGGGGGTAACTGAAGGTGACGCTTGATAGTTAGGGTTAATTCACCGATTTTCTGGGACTGGTGCCCATGGCCGCCCGCATCCTCATCGCCGACGACAATCCTCACATGCGGCAGGTACTCCGCAATCTGCTCGAACAGAATCCTGACTGGGAAATCTGCGGCGAGGCGGCCGATGGCCGGGATGCCATTTCCAAGGCCCAGCAACTCCAGCCTGACCTGATTATCCTCGACTTCCTGATGCCCGGAATGAACGGGTTGGACGCAGCTAAGGAGATCTCGAAAGCCGTACCCGATACACCCATCCTGATGTGCACCATGTACCTCTCGCGGCAACTCGCCGAGATTGCCAAGAGCGCTGGGCTTCGCGGGGCAGTGCCGAAAGACGGCGTGGAACTGCTCGCCCGTGGCGTTGAGGCGCTCCTCCGCAAAGAAACCTTCTTTGCGGCGCCAAACTGAGTAGCGCAAATCCAGCAAAGTCCTGCCGAATTTTCGGCGCTGATACCATTCGGGAAATTCATCTATCGAGCAAGCAAAACGAGCTTGCAGGGGGCCAGAGTTTCTGAAGTAACAGCCAAAATCCAAGAATGGTAACTGCCCCAACTTAACTTCTCGGCTGGCGTATATCGATTGGATGCGCGGTTTGGGCTGCGTTCCAGACGCACTGCTACGACTCCTGGCTCAGTGGCGATGCGCGCAGATCAACTTTCTTTATGTGGTCGCAATTGGGGGGCACGCTTTCGGCTCCGCTCTTTACTCTTATTGGCGGGCGTCTCTTTTGCGCTGGTCACGGATAAACTTCATCAGCGTGGAACGCCGGTGCAGCAGATCGCGAGCACGACGATTCGGCGCGGCGCGGAGGTCTTCGGACTGGGTTTGTTGCTGCGAGTGCAGGAGTACGTGCTGGCCTGGGGTTGGTCGCCGTGGACCGACTTGTTTCGCGTCGACATTCTCAATACGATTGGCTTGTCAATGATCCTCATGGGCCTGGTTTGCTGGGCGGTTCCGGCGCGCAGCCGCAATGGGCCCACGCGATTCATC
>Ga0209577_10002265_pt1 | contig 18645 bp, 22 predicted proteins | sample GraSoiAngelo_109_FD_185874 | JGI IMG/M metagenome (GOLD analysis project Ga0209577, IMG submission 185874) | Grasslands soil microbial communities from the Angelo Coastal Reserve, California, USA - 14_0903_12_20cm (SPAdes) (version 2) | ecosystem: Environmental > Terrestrial > Soil > Grasslands...
GGTAATCGCGCGCTTCGTAGGGGAGGGCGTGCCAGTCGCGCGCGTCGGGAAGCGAGAGGACGTCGAGCATCAGCGCGGCGTCGGTGACATTGCGCGCGATCGGCCCGACGTGCGCGACGGTGCCGAAGGGCGACAGCGGCCAGGCCGGAACGCGGCCGAACGAGGGCTTGATGCCGAACAGTCCGGTGAAGGAGCAGGGGATGCGGATCGAGCCGCCGCCGTCGGTGCCGACCGCGAGCGGCCCCATGCCGGCGCCGACCGCCGCCACCGCGCCGCCCGAGGAGCCGCCCGGCGTCTTCGCCGGATTCCAGGGGTTGCGCGTGATGCCGCTCAGGGCGCTGTCGGTGACCGCTTTCCAGCCGAACTCGGGCGTGGCGGTCTTGCCCAGCAGCACCGCGCCGTGCTCGCGCAGCCGCGCCGTCGCCGGCGCATCGTCGTTCCACGGTCCCTTCGGGTCGATGGTCTTCGAGCCGCGCAGCGTCGGCCAGCCTTTGGTCAGTATCAGATCCTTGATCGAGACCGGGACGCCATCGAGCAATCCCTTCGGTTCTCCCCTCAACCACCGTGCTTCTGATTCTTCTGCATTCGATACAGCTTCCCTGGAAAGAAAGCAGAACGCATTCAATTTGGGATTCAATTGCTCGATGCGCTGCAGGACCGCGCGCGTCACCTCAACCGGCGAGACGTCTTTCTTGCGATACAGATTGGCGAGCTCGGCGGCGCCGAGCGAGCAGAGGTCGCTCACCGGCGCTCAGCTTTGGCCCGGGCGAGTGCCTTTTCGCGCCACAGCGGCCAGGCGCGCAGATAGTCCTGCGTCGGCACCGAGGCGCGCACTTCGGCGTCGTCGAGCCAGGTGATCCGGCCGCCGGGGCCGGCGAGCGCCATCGCCTGGGCCTGCATGCGCGCGCTCATTTCTAGATAGACGCTGCGGCCGACCGCGCGCGGCAAGCCTTCGCCCACCACCACCGCGCCGTGGCCGCGCATGAGGGCAGCGGGTTTCGCGCCGAGGGTCCGGGCAAGCGCCTGGCCCAAGCGAGGCGTTTTGACGAGAAGATCCGTGCCCTTCTGCACCTCGCGGATCTCGAAGTTGGGCAGGCCCTCGCCGACGAATGCCGCCATGTGGAAGAGTGGCCGCATCGGCACGTCGGTGACGCTGAAAGGCACCACCGAGGGCGAATGGTTGTGCACCACCGCCATCACCTGCGGCCGGCTCTTGTAGATCTCGCCGTGGATGAAGCGCTCGCGCACGGATTCGCGCCCCGGCGCGTCGAGCGGTTGGCTGTCGAGGTCGTACTCCATCAGATCCTCGAGCTGCACGCGCTCGGGGGCGATTGAGCGCGCGAGGAAATAGCGGTTCGCATCGCGCGGCGAACGCAGGCTCACGTGCCCGTAGGCGTCGATCACGCCGTACTCCGCCAGGATGCGGTAAGCCGCGACGAGGTCGTCGAGCTGTTCCATCAGTCGGCCTTGATTCCAGCTGCGTCGACGACGCGGGTCCAGCGCGCGAGCTCCTGCTTCACCAGCTCGCCGAAGCGCTCCGGCGCACCGCCTGCTGCGGTCATTCCCTGTCTGGAAAGCATTTCCCGGATCGCCGCGTCCTTGAGCAGTTCGTTCACGTCTGAATTGATTTTCTGAATGATAACCTGCGGCGTGCCGGCGGGAGAGAAGAGGCCGTACCAGGTCTCCACCTCGAGCTCCGGCAGGCCTTGCTCTTTCGCCGTCGGCACCTCCGGAAATGCCGGCGAGCGCTCGTCGCTCATCACCGCGAGCATGCGCAGCTTGCCCGACTGCACGTGCGGCGCGACGGTTTGCAGCGCCGAGATCATCGCCTGCACGTGCCCGCCGATGAGATCGGTGAGCGCGCCGCCCGCGCCCTTGTAAGGCACATGGACCAGATCGATGCCGGCTTCGAGCTTGAGCAGCTCCATGGCGAGATGCTGCGGGCCGCCGTTGCCTGGCGAGGAGTAATGCAGCTTGCCGGGCTCGCTGCGCGCCAGGGCAATGAACTCGCGCAGCGATTTCGCCGGCACCTGCGGATGCACGATCACGGCGAGCGAGCTGGTGGCGGCGAGCACCACCGGAGCGAAGCTCTTCACGGGATCGAACGGCAGCGTGCGGCTGAGCGCCGGGTTGGTGCCGAAAGACGTGGCGGTGAATAGCAGCGTGTAGCCGTCTGAGGCCGCCTTGGCGACGTATTCGGTCCCGATATTGCCGGTGGCGCCGACGCGGTTCTCGACCACCACCGCGCTCCTCCAGCGCTCGGCGAGCTTCGGGCCGAGCACGCGCGCGAGGATGTCGGCGCCGGTTCCCGGCGTATACGGGACGGTGATATGAACGGGACGCGCCGGGTAATCCTGCGCCGCCGCCGCTGCCGCAAACGCGGCCAGAACTACAAAAATCCTCCTCATGCGGCTGATTATAATGAACGGCCAATGCGCCTCGTCGTCAACGAACCGAAAGCCATGCGCTTCGAGGTGAACCGCGCGGCGCTGGTCGACCCGGCGATCCTCGAGCTGGAACGGCGCAGGATCTTCGACACCTGCTGGATCTACGTCGGGCACGAATCGGAGGTGCGTGCGCCCGGGGACTTCAAGACGCGCACGCTGTGCGGCAGGCCGATCCTGCTGTGCCGCGACAGCAGGAACGAGGTGAAGGTGTTCCTCAACACCTGCCGCCACCGCGGCACGGTGGTGTGCCGCGAGCCCGAGGGCAACGCGCAGCGCTACACCTGCTTCTATCACGGGTGGACCTACGACCGTGACGGCCAGCTCTACGCCATTCCCGGCCAGAGCGCGTATCCGCCCGGCTTCGACAAGGCCCAGTTCGGCTTGAAGCCGCCGCCACGCGTCGCGGCGTACCGCGGCTTCGTGTTCCTGAATTTCGACCCGGATGCCGTGCCGCTCGAGCAGTATCTCGGCGGCGCGAGGGAGTACATCGATATCGTGCTCGAGCAGTCGCCTTCGGGGCAGATGGAAGTGATCCAGGGCACGCAGGAATACGACATCCGCGCGAACTGGAAGCTGCTGGTCGAGAACAGCTTCGACGATTATCACCTGCTGTCGACGCATGCCACCTGGCTCGACTACCTCAAGAATTCCGGCGTCGAGATGAAGCGTCCGCAGAAGGGCGAGATGCTGCCGGCGCACGGCGTGGGCAAGGATCTCGGCAACGGGCATGGCACCACGGACAACATCAATTTCCGCGGCCGGCCGGTGGCGCGCTGGATCCCGATCTACGGCGAGGCGGCCAAGCCCGAGCTGGAGCGCATCCGCGCCGAGCTGGTCTCTCGTCTTGGAGAGGCCCGCGCCAAGCGCGTCGCCGACACCAACCGCAATCTGCTGATTTTTCCGAACCTGGTGCTGCTCGACGGCTCTTCGGTGTCGGTGCGCACGTTCGAGCCGCTCGCGCCCGACCGCATGCGCGTTCGGGCCTGGGCGCTCGGACCGAAGGAGGAAACCCCGGCCGCACGCGCGATCCGGCTCGACAGCTTCCTCACCTTTTACGGCCCGGGCGGCTTCGCCACGCCCGACGACATCGAGGCTCTGGAATCGGTGCAGACCGGCCTTGGCGCCTACCGCGAGGTTCCCTGGTCGATCATGACGCGCGGCATGGCGAAAGACGGCGAGCAGCTCAACACCGACGAGCTGCACCTGCGCGCGTTCTGGATCCGATGGGACGAGCTGATGTCGCGCCGTGACAAGGACTGAGGTCGCGGTGACGCGCGAGCAGGTCGAGAACTTCCTCTATGAGGAGGCGGCCCTGCTCGACGCCTGGCGCCTCGACGAGTGGCTCGCGCTGCTCAGCGACGACGCGGTCTACCGCGTGCCGTCGAACGACCGGCCCGACGCCGATCCGAAGCGGGCCCTGTTCACCATCGCCGACGACATCCGCCGCATTCGCGCGCGCGTGACTCGACTGAAGGACCCTGGTGCGCACGCCGAGTTTCCGCCTTCGCGAACGCGCCGCCTCATCACCAACGTAAGAATCCTGGAAAAAAAACCTTCCGGCCTGATGGTGGAGGCGAACTTCGTCGTGTACCGCTTCCGCCGCGGGGAGGACGTGCGGCAATACGTCGGGCGTTACCGCTACCACCTGCAGGTGCAAGACAAGAAGCTGAAAATCAGAAGCCGCGAGGCGGTGCTCGACCGAGCGGAGCTGGGCTCGCTCGGCGCGGTGAGCTTCATCCTCTGAGCCGGGCCGCCCTGATCATGGAGCAGCTCGCCCGCCAGATCGTCAAGGCCAATTGACAAAATTCGCGCTCGCATGAAAGTCATCGCCATCGAGGAGCATTTCATCACTCCGATGTACCGGGAGCAGGTCGGCGCGAACGAATTCCGCAATTTCTACCTGAACAGCCGCAGCGAGCAGCTCGGCCACGACATCGTCGAGCAGAACTGCGATCTTGGCGCGAAGCGCCTGGCGCACATGGACGCCGCGGGCGTCGACGTGCAGGTGCTGTCCTTCGGCTCGCCGGGCCCGCAGGCCTTCGGCGCCGAGGTCGCGATCCCCATGGCCCGCGATGCCAATGATCGCCTTTACCAGGCAATCCAGAAGAATCCCGCACGCTTTGCCGGCTTTGCGGCGCTGCCGACGGCGGATCCGGAAGCCGCGGCGCAGGAGCTCGAGCGTTGCGTGAGCAAGCTCGGCTTCAAGGGCGCGATGATCCACGGGCACACGCGCGGCAGCTTTCTCGACGAGCGCAAGTACTGGACGATCTTCGAGCGCGCGCAGGCGCTCGACGTGCCGATCTATCTCCATCCGACGCTGCCGCATCCTCAGGCGGTGAAGGCCTACTTCGAGGGCTACGAGGAGCTGGCGCGCGCCGGCTGGGGCTTCGCGGTGGACACCAGCTGCCATTTCCTGCGCATCGTCTTTGCGGGCGCGTTCGATGCCTATCCGCGGCTGAGAATCATCCTCGGCCATCTCGGCGAAGGGCTGCCCTTCGCCATGCACCGGCTGAACGACCATACCTGGCGCAGCGCCGCGCGCCGCGGACTCAGGAAGACGCCTTTGCAATACATGCGGGAAAATCTATTGGTGACGACGAGCGGCAACTGGTACGAGCCGGCGTTCCTGTGCACGCTGCTCGCGCTCGGCGCCGACAACATCCTGTTCGCGATCGACTGGCCTTATGAAGCGAACAGGACCGGGATGGATTTCCTGAGGAAACTGTCCATCAGCGACTCGGACAAGGAAAAGATCGCGCACCTCAACGCGGAGCGGGTGCTGCGGATGTGAGCTTCAGAAAAGTCCGGGAATCCAGCGCTTCACGTGCGCCATGTAATCGACGTAAGGCTCGCCAAAGCGCTCGCGCAGGCGGTTTTCATCGCGCTGCACGCGAAACTGGAACCATACCAGCGCTGCGAGCGTGATGAGTGCGCCAAGCGCGGAGCGCAGGCTGAGCGTCAGGCCAAGCAGAAAAATGATGTGCCCCAGGTACATCGGATTGCGGCAATAGGCAAACGGGCCGCTGGTCACCAGGCGCTCGGGCGGCCTGTCCATGCCGGGTCCGCCGCCGCCGCGCCGGGTCCGGTATTCGCCGATGAGGCGGTACTGCAGGAAGCCCCAGACGAGCAGCGGCAGAAACCAGGGCTCGATGCGCAAGCGCCCGTCGTGCAGCAGCAGCTCCCAGCCCACCACGATGAGAGGGTAGAGAACGAACGTGCGGAAGGAGGTGCTGCGTTTCACTTGCGGCGCTGCTGCGACAGCCAGATCACCAGATCCCAGGCGTTGTGGATGCCGACCACGAGCAGGAGGGCCGTCACGAACGCCAGCATTGGCGCGCCCGGCGCGCTGCCGCGCCAGATGGCGATGGCCGCTACGAGGAGGAGTATGTAGCTCAGGAAAGGAAGCCCGATGAAGAAGACCCAGTCTTCGGCGTCGAGCTTCCCCGCGCGCCAGCGATGGTGGCCTCGGACCCAGAGTAAATAAGCGATCCCGGCGACGCTAGCCAAGGCGAGCAGTGCGGCGAGCGCTGCCGGCGCAAGATGCGGGACCAGCATGAGCGCCGAGATGGCGAGCGCGGTGGTGAAGAACACCATGGTCGGCGTCACGAACGCGCGCACGCCGGCCGCGGGGCGCTCGGCGATCGTCTCGGGGCTGATGGAAATGACGACGAACATCAGGCCGGTGAGCGCGGCCGCGGACGTCCCCACGAGCACGTAGAACTCGTGCCAGCCTTCCATCATCGCGACGGCGTTCACGGCTTGTCCGCCCACGCCACGCCCATGCGCGCGACCTGGGCATCGATGAGGTAGGGCTTGCCCTCGAGCGAGGCCCTGCGCGCGCGGCCCAGCGCCGCCTTCAGCCGCTCCGGTGATTCCGCCACTTTCAGCGATCTCGACCGCGAGAAGACCGCGCAGCTCAACGCGGAGCGGGTGCTGCGACCCTGAGCGGAAAAGGGGCGCAGCCGTCAAACTCTCTTCTCGAGAATAAGGCTGAGCAAGAGAAGCGTCGCCGGCCAAAGTCCGACGAAGATTCCCCAGCGTTCCGCGTGGGCTTCCTCCAGCGCCGCCTTCAGCGCGGGGTCGGTGATCTTGCTGAGGACATGCCGTCCGACCTCCAGTTGCGGGCCGAAAAACCACACCAGCCATGACAGCGGGACCGAGAGCAATCCGACCCACAAACAGGCTTCCGTTAGCATTTGCATGACGTTCTCCTGGTTAAGGCGCAACAAACTCTCGTTCGAACTCTGATATATCTAGACCTTGCGGGCACGCTCCAGCGCGATGCGGATCGGCGGCGTCCAGGGCTTGTCGGCCCAGGCGACGCCCATGCGCGCGACCTGGGCGTCGATGAGGTAGGGCTTGCCATCGACCGTCGCCTTGCGCGCGCGCTCGAGCGCCGCCTTGAGCTGCTCCGGCGATTGCGCCACTTCCGCCTCGACGCCGAATCCTTTTGCGATCCAGGCCATGTTCATGTCCGGGTTGCCGAGATAGTCGTGGAAGAAGTGCCCGGTCTGCACCATGCGCCCGCTCGGCACCTTCTCGATGACGCGGCTGTGCGGGCCGCCGTAGGCGTGGTTGTTGTACACGACCGTGATCACCGGCAGCTCGAGGCGCGCCATGTTCCAGAGCGCGGTGGGGCCGAAGACGAAGGAGCCGTCGCCGACCAGGCAGATCACCTGGCGCTTCGGGCGCGCGAGCTTCACTCCGGCTGCCGTGCCCACGCCCGAGCCGAGGTGCGCTCCGTAGTAGAAGAACAGCTCCCTGCCGCCGTCCGGATTGAAATCGAAGCCGTGCAGGTTCACCGAGCCGGCTTCGTGCACGATGATCGCGTCGCGGTCGGCGAACTGCGCGAGCTCCCAGGTGACGCGGTCGGCGAGCATCGGGCTGCGCTCCCACTCCGGGTTCCTCGCCACCAGCGCGCGCAGCGCTGCCGCCTTGTCGTGAAAGCGGCGTACTTCTTCGCTTCTCTCCCGAATTCTCTTTCTTGTTGAATCTGAAAGCAGCTGGGCGACCGCGGCGGTGAGGTCATCCAGCCCGTAGGCGACGTCGGCGACGAGCGGGACTTCCGTGCTCATCACGTTGCCCATGCTCCAGCTGTCGATGCGCATGTCGATGAACTTCGGGCCGGGGCCGACGATCGGCGCCGGGCTGTTGTGCTGCAGCTTGTTGCCGACGTTGATCACCACGTCGGGATTTTTCGGGAAGTCGAGCGTGGCGAGCCGGGTGGCCGGCGGGCTGCCGACCCACAGCGGATGCGCTTCCGGGAAGCTGGCGAAGATCTGCCGCGGCTGCGTCACCGGCATGCCGAGCAGCTCGGCGAGCTTCACCGCCTTCGCCACGGCCCTGGCGTTGTACACCTCGTCGCCGACGATCATGAGCGGCATGCGCGCCTCGGCGAGCAGCTTCGCTGCGCGCTCGAGCTCCGCCGGATTTGGCCGCACGCGCATGCGCGGATCAACTTTCTCCTGCGTGATGATTTCGGCGCGGACGCGCTCGTCGTTCAAGTCCGAATGCCACGATGCGTAGGTCGGGCCGTAGGGCGGTGTCCAGGCCGCCTTGAACGCTCGGCGCACGGTCTCGGGAATCATGTCCGCCCGGCGCGCGAGCCAGGCGTACTTGGTAAGCGGCGCGACCAGCTGCTCCTGGTTGGCGACCTCCTCGAAGCCGTCGCGCCCGGCGCGGCCGGTCTGGTCGGTGCGATAGCTGTAGAAGACGAGCGGCGTCTGCTCCTTGAAGGCGTTGAACATCTGTCCCATGGCGTTCGCGAGGCCCACCACCGCCGCCTGCATGACGATGCTCGGCTCGCCGGAGGCCTTCACGTAGCCCGCGGCCATGGCGGCCCCGGGGCCCTCGTGCGGCGTGAGGATGTACTTGAGCTGCGGGCGATCGACGAGCGCCTCGTAGAAATGCGCGTCCTCGCTCGCCGAGTTGCCGAAGATGTACCTGACGCCCGAGGCGATGAGCTGCTCGGCGAAGCACTCGGCGCCGGTTCCCTCGACGAGCTTGATTCCATCGGCGCCCTGTGCGTGAGCCGCGGGCACGAGCGATTCGAGGACCGACTCGGCCGCGGCAAGCGAGATGCCGGCGGTGGTCAGTCCCTTCAGGAAGCTGCGCCGCGAGATCGAGCGCGACAGGTATCGCGCGACCAGCTCTCTCATTGCCGCCTCCTTGCGTACACCGTGCCGAGATAGTCGGCCATGGCCTTGATTTCATCCTCGGTCCACAGCGCGCCGCGTCCGACCATGCGGTAGAGCACACTCTCCCAGCCGCGGCGGTCCTGGCGCTGATCCATCCACATTCCCGCGCTGTGGCATTGGAAGCACTTGGCGAGCAGCATCTCCTTGCCAGGTGCGTCCGGAAATCCGGGGGCCTGTGGCTTCTGCTGCGCCAACGCGGCGCGCGACACGAGCAGCGCGCCAAGCAGAGCGAACAGGGCGCTAGAGCGGCACAAAGTCGTATTCACCGATGCCCTGCAGCACCAGGAAAGTCGCCGAAGCTTCTCCGCCATTGGCGACCAGGTGCGGGCGGCGTGGCTTGACCGAGTACGTGTCGCCGGGGCCGAGCCGGACCTCCTCCTTGGGATCGCGCAGGAAGAGCCTGAGGTTTCCCTTCAGCACGTAGAACGTGTCCTGGACATTGTTGTGATAGTGCCAGGGCACCTTCTGGGCAGAGGAAATCTGGATTTCGGTGATGCGGAAACCCGGCCGCGCAGCGTGCTCGGCCCGGTGCTCGACCTCGTAGAGACGGGTGCCGTCTTTCATCGCTTCCATGGAGATCCTCTCTCTGGGGTGGCCTTTCAGTCGACGCGCATGCCGGAGTCTTGCACGACCTTGGCCATCTTTGCTATCTCGCGCCGGATCAGCGCGGCGAACTCCGCGGGTGTACCGGGCGAGATCTCGAAACCGAGCGCGGCGAGCTTGTCGCGCACTTCGGGCTGCTCAAAACCTTCACGAGATCCCCATTGAGCTTCTCGATAATCGGCGCGGGCGTGCCCGCGGGCGCGAGGAAGCCGGCCCGGGCGGCGTAATCGAACCCGGCGACGCCGGTTTCCTGCAGGGTCGGCGCGTAGGCATGGCCGGATGGGCGGAATGGGACACCTTCGAAGCATACTTCGGGAAAACTTCGGCCTGGTCGCGCAGTTCGCCAAGACTTTTGGCGCTACTGCGCGACGATGAGGCTCGAGAGCCGCTGCGGATCGGCGAGCAGGGCATCGCTCGGGCCGTAATGGGCGACGCGGCCGCGGTTGAGGACCATCGCGTGGTGCGTGACGCCGAGCGCTACCTTGGCGTGCTGCTCGACGAGAACCAGCGCGAGGGAATCTTCGGCGATCAATCGATCTAATGCCTTGAGAAGAGATTCGATGATGATCGGCGCGAGGCCCTCGAGCGGCTCGTCCATCAGCAGGAGCGAGGGGTTGCCCATCAGCGCGCGGCCGATGGCGAGCATCTGCTGCTCGCCGCCGGAGATCTGGTTGCCCTGGTTGGAGCGCCGCTCGGCAAGGCGCGGGAAGAGGTCGTAGACGCGCTCGAGCGTCCAGCGGCCGGGACGGGCGGCGACGCGGAGATTTTCCTCGACGCTGAGCGACGCGAAGATCTCGCGCTCCTGCGGCACGAAGCCGACGCCGAGCCGCGCGCGCTGATAGACCGGCAGGCGGGAAATGGATTTCTCGGCAAGGAGAATTTCCCCTGAGTGGAAAGTGGTATGGCCCATGATGGTCGCGAGCAGCGTGGTCTTGCCCACGCCGTTGCGTCCCAGTACAGCCAGCGCGCCTCGCTCTCGCAGAACGAGGTCGACATCTTCCAGCACGACGGTCTGGCCGTAGCCGGCGCGCACGCGTTGCAGCTTGAGGGCATCAGCCATGGTGCTGCTCGCCGAGGTAGACGTCGTGGACGCGCCGGTCGCGCGCGACTTCCTGCGGCGTGCCTTCCATCAGCACTTCGCCCTGCACCAGCACCGTGATGCGGCGCGCGAAGCGGAACACCAGGTCCATGTCGTGCTCGATGATGAGGATCGCGATTTCCGCAGGCAGCTTCTCCAGAAGCTGCAAGATCCGCTCGGTCTCTGCCGACGGCACGCCCGCCGCCGGCTCATCGAGCAACAGCACCCTGGGCCGCAGGCCGAGCGCGATCGCGATCTCCACCAGGCGCTGCTTGCCGTAGGGCAGGTCGATGACCGGTATCAGGGCGTCGCTGGCGAGCCCCAGCGGCTCGAGCAGCTCGGCGCATTCGTTCTTGATGTCCGCGTAGCTGCCTGCGGCGCGCCACATGCGCGGCGCCATGCCGCGGCGCTCGGCGACGGCGAGCGCGACGTTGTCGAGCACCGGCAGGTTGCGGAACAGGCTGTTGATCTGGAAGGTGCGGCCCAGGCCGCGCTTCACGCGCTGCGCCTGCGGCGCGCGGGTCACGTCATCGCCGCCGAGCAGGATGCGGCCGGAGGAAGGGCGAAGGACCCCCATCAGCATGTTGACGAAGGTGGTCTTGCCGGCGCCGTTGGGCCCGATGAGCGCGTGGCGGTCTCCGGGCTGCAGGCGGAAATCGATGTTCTGCGCCACCGTCAGCGCGCCGAAGCTCTTGCAGAGCCCACGGGTTTCCAGAGCAACCGTCATGGCCTTTTTTTCACGCTGCGGAGAAGTTTATCGATTAACCCCAAAATCCCGCCGCGGGCGAACAGCACCACCACCACGAGCAACAGGCCAATGCCGAGATACCAGTATTCGGGAAACTGCTTGGCGAGCAGGTCCTGCGCGACGAGGTAGGCGAGCGGGCCGATGAACGCGCCGTACAGGCGGCCGACCCCGCCGAGGATCAGCATGACCAGCAGCTCGCCCGAAGGCTCGAAGCCGAGCACGTTCAGGCCGACGAACTGGTTGGTCTGCGTGAGCAGCGCGCCCGCGACGCCGGCCATCACCGCCGAAAGGGTGTACACGCCGACCAGCCGCCAGTAGACCGGCGCCCCGATGGCGTGCATGCGATGGGTGTTTTCGCGCAGGCCGGTGAGCATGGCGCCGAAGGGCGAGTAGATCAGCCGCCGCACCAGGAACCAGCCGCCGAACAGGACCGACAGGCAATAGAGGAAGGCGGTCCTGCCGAAGAGATCGAACCTGAAGGCGCCGAGGATCGGCGCCACCACCACCCCCGAGAGGCCGTCGGCGCCGCCCGTGAGCCAGGTCGCCTTGTTGGCGATCTCGAGGATGATCGAAGTAATAGCGAGGGTGAGCATGAGCAGCGTGAGGGCGCGCGTGCGCAGGATCACTGCGCCCGTCAGCGCGCCGAGCAGTCCCGCCGCCGCGCCCGCTGCGGCCATCTGCACGAACGGGTCGGCGACGCCGAGCTTGGCGCTGAGGATGCCGGCGGCGTACGCGCCGAGCCCGAAGAACGCGCTGTGCCCGAGCGTGATGATGCCGGCGTAGCCGAGGATCAGGTCGAGCGACAGCGCGAACAGGATGTAGATCAGGATGCGCGCGCCCAGCGAGAGGTACTCCGGCAGCAGGTAAAACGCTGCCAGCGCCGCGATCCACGGCAGCCATTCCGGCCAGCGGATGCGCGCGTCGACGGTGTAGCCGCCGGAATGCATCATGCGCGCGCTCCGAACAGGCCCTGCGGCCGCCACAGCAGGATGGCGATCGTCGCGGCGTAGATGAGGAAGGCCCCGAACTCGGGAATCCAGTACTTGCACGCCGTGTCGGCGATGCCGATGAGGAGCGCGGCGACGAACGGCCCGCGCAGCGACCCCAGCCCGCCGACCGCGACGACGATCAGGAAGTACACCAGGTGCTCGAAGGGGTAGCTCCACTGCACCGGGATGATGTCGGCGCCCAGCGCGCCGCCCAGGCCGGCGAGCCCGCTGCCGAGGGCGAAGGTCATGGTGAAGAGCTGGCGCGTATTGATGCCGACCGACTGCGCCATGCCGCGGTTGTCGACCGCCGCGCGCACCATCGCACCCCAGCGCGTGCGCTCGACGCCGAACCACAGCGCGGCGATCAGCGCCGCGCTGAACACGATGAGGAACACGCGATAGGTCGGGAAGCCGCGTCCGGCGATGTCGACCTCGCCTTTCATGTACTCGGGCAGGAACACCGGCGGCGCGAGCGTGCCGTAGATCATGCGCGCCACCGCCGCCGCCACGAAGATGAGCCCGATGGTAAAAAGCACCTGCGCCAGCTCGCCCGCGCCGTAGAGTCGCGAGTAAAGCAGGCGCTCCAGAACGACACTGCCCAGCGCTACAGAAAGAAAAGCGAGTAGGAGCGCGAGCGGGAAGGGGACGCCGAAACGGCCCAGCGCGGTGGCGAAGACATACCCCCCGGCCATGGCGAACACGCCGTGCGCCAGGTTGATGAATCCCATCAGGCCCATCGTTACGGATAGGCCGACGGAGATCACATACAGGATCATGCCGTAAGCGGCGCCGTGGAAGGCGACGCTTACGAGCGAGGAAAGAAACTCCGCCAGAGGCTTACTTCTTCTTCTGCAGCTCTTTCCAGGGATCCTTCACCGCGGTGGCGACCGTCTCGAGCTCGACGTTGGCAGGCTGCCCGCCAATCTTGCGCACCTCGCGCAGGTACTCGTTCTGCACGATGTCGCGCGTCTCGGGATCGATCGAGATCGGGCCGCGGGGGCTGTCCGCGCTCTTGTAGCGCTTGAAGATCTCCATCGTCCGGTCCGGGTCGAGCTTGCCCTTCTGCGCCTTGATCGCCGCGAAGATCATGTCGGTGCCGTCCCACGAGCCCGCGGAAAGGAAGTTCGGTACTTCGTTGGCGCCGTATTCCTTCTTCCATGCGGCGACGAACGCCTTGTTGGCGGGGCGCTCGGCCGCCGCGGAATAGTGGTGCACGGTCAGCACGCCGATCGCGATGTCGCCCATGTTCGGCAGCTCCTCGTCGGTAGTGATGTCGCCCGGCCCGATCAGCTTGATGCCGGCCTTGTCGAGGCCGAGATCGGAAAAGTTCTTCATCACCGCGGTCGCCGTCTTGCCGGCCGGGATGAACACCTTCAGCGCATCGGGCCTGGCGTCCTTGACGCGCTGCATGTAGGCCGCCCAGTCGGGGTTCTGCAGCGGCACGCGCACGCTGCCGACGATCTTGCCGCCGCCCTCGGTGAAGCTCTTGATGAAGGCTTCCTCGGAATCGTGGCCGGGGCCGAAATCGCTCACCAGAGTGTAGGCGGTCTTGAATTTCTTCGCCGCCCACTGGCCGAGCGGGTAGCTCGATTGCCACAGCGTGAAGGACGTGCGCACGATGTACGGCGAGCGCGTCGTGATCACCGAGGTGCCTGCGTTCATGATGACAAACGGAACCTTCGCCTCGGTGGCGATCGGCGCGATCGCCATGGCGTTGGGCGTGAAGATCACGCCGGCGAGCAGGTCCACCTTGTCGCGCACCACCAGCTCCTGCGCGAGCTGCCGCGCCTTGTCGGGGTTCGGCCCGGTGTCGTCGCGCGTCAGCAGCTCGATCTTCACGCCCGGCGGAAGCTCCTTCTCGTGCAGCTTCACGTACAGGCGCACGGCGCGCTCCATGTACGGCCCGAGGTTGCCGTTGAGCCCCGAATAGCTGGTGATGAAGCCGATCTTGATCGTCTGCGCAAAGGCGGCGGACGCGCACAGCGCAAACGCTGCAAGGACAAGCGCTCTCAAGAGTCTCATATCCCCTTCCTGGCCCGGATTCTAAACGCTCTCGCCTCTCAACAGCCAGATCCCTCCGAGCTCGGGCGGGAGCGCGACGGAGATCCCGACCGTCGCGTTCTCGACGGCGAGTCCGGCACGCGAGCAACGCGCCGCGAACTCCTCGGGATGACGGCAGCCGAGGGCGTAGCCGGCGAGCGCCGGCGCAGGCGGGACATCGCCCAGCAGCTTGCCGAGCGCCTCGGCGGTGCCGATGCGGACATGGCCGCGTTGGGGCTCGAGCGCGGCCATGTCGCCGTCGGGCTGCGGCAGAAGTCCCGTAAAGCGTCCCCAGCGCGCCGCGACCTGCGGCGGCTCATCGGCGACCACGAACAGCGCGCGCAGCTGGGTCACGCCGTTGGAATGGCTCAGATATTCGCTACGCCAGATGTGCTCGGGAGTCAGGTGCTGCACGTACTGGACGCGGCCCTCCGGCATTTTCCCGGGACCCGGCAGCACCACCTTGAAGCGTACCGTCCGCGAGCCGAGATTGCGTTGCAGCTCGACGATCGGCTGCGGCTCGAAGCCGTGGTCGGCGAGCCGGCGATGCTCGGCTCCGGCATCCGGCGTGCCGAAGCAGGCGAGACGCAAGCCGGGATCGGGCTGCAGCGTCGGCCTCAGGATCTCGATATAGCCCTGCTCTAGCATAACGCAGCGATTGGCGCCGACACGGCTTCCCGCGACCTCCTGGATGGAAACCGGGGTTACCACGAAACCCAGCTGCTCCAGCAATCCCGCCGCGACGTCGAGATCCGCGACGAAATGCGAAACGTGATCGAGAAACAGCTCGCCGGGCGGCGGCTTCTGGAGTTCGGCGGCATCCATGTCACGCTAATATAACAACCATGACCGGAGCCGAGGCGGTCGTGGAAATGCTGCGCGCGCACGGCGTCGAAGTGATCTTCGGCCTGTGCGGCGACACGAGCCTCCCGCTCTACGATGCGCTCGCGCGTCAGGGTTCGATCCGACATGTATTGACAAGGGATGAAAGGCATGCGGCCTACATGGCCGACGGCTACGCGCGCGTCACCGGAAAGGTCGGCGTATGCGAAGGTCCCTCGGGCGGCGGCGCCACCTACCTCCTGCCTGGCCTGGTCGAGGCGAACGAGTCGTCCATTCCCGTCCTGGCGATCAACACGGACATTGCAGTGAGTTCAAGAGGCAAATTCACGTTGACGGAACTCGATCAGCGCTTGCTCATGCGCCCGCTCACCAAGTGGAGCGCAGTGCTCGATCGCGCCGCCGATATCCCGCGCGTCTTTCGCGCCGCTTTCGAGAGCATGACCACCGCGCGTCCTGGATCCGCGCACATCGCCCTTCCCTTCGACGTCCAGAATGGGACCGTCGAAGATTCGGAGGCATGGGCCGATCCGACATTGGGCGGTTACCCCTCCCGCAGGACCGCTCCCGATCCGCAGCTCGTCGAGCTTGCTGCAAAATTGCTTCGCAATTCAAAGGCACCTGTTTTCATCTGCGGCGGTGGCGTGGTGATCTCGCAGGCGGAAAGCGAATTGCTCGAATTGGCGCAGAAGCTCTCCGCCCCGATCGCCACCAGCATCAGCGGCAAGGGCTCGGTCGACGAGCAGCACGCGCTCGCCGCAGGCGTCGTCGGCTCGAACGGCGGCACGCCCGAGACGCGCGCCATCGTCGATGCCGCCGACCTCATCATCTTCGTTGGCTGCCGCGCCGGCTCGGTCACCACCGAGCGCTGGCGCCATCCGGCGCCCGGAACGGCAAGAATCATCCACATCGACGTCGATCCCGCGGTCCCGGGGACGAACTACCGCGTCGATGTACCGCTCATCGGCGACGCGCGGCTGTGCCTTTCAGCTTTGAACGAGGCAATGAATGGATTTAAGAATAGAAATCGTCTCTTGATAGAACAGCAAAAAAGCGGGAAATTCGAAAAATTCCGGGCGCTCGCCGAATCCACGGCAACGCCGATCAGGCCCGAGCGCGTGGTCGCGGAATTGAGCAAGGCCCTGGACAGCGACGCCATCGTCGTCGCCGACCCGGGAACCCCGTGCCCTTACCTGTCGGCTTACTACGTCGTGCGGGGCACGGGGCGGCGCTACTTCTCGAACCGCGCGCACGGCGCGCTCGGCTATGCGCTCGCGGCGTGCATCGGCGCGCATTACGGCCGCCCGTCGGCGAAGGCGGTGGCGGTGATGGGCGACGGCAGCTTCGGCATGTGCGCGGGAGAGCTGGAGACCGTGGTGCGGCTCAAGCTGCCCATCACCTTCGTGGTGATCTCGAACGCCACCTATGGCTGGATCAAGGCGGGGCAGAAGTCAGGCTACTCCGAGCGCTATTTCTCGGTGGATTTCGGCGTCACCGACCACGCCAGGGTCGCCGCCGCTTTTGGAGTCAAGAGCTGGCGGGTGGCTGATCCGTCCGAGCTGAGTCCTGTGCTGAAAAATGCGCTATCTTCAGCGCAACCGACGCTGGTCGATATCGTCTGCCAGCCCCTGCACGAAGCGCAGGCCCCGGTCTCGGAGTGGGTCGCATGATCGAAAGAGGACATCACGACATGGGCGGGTTGCCCGCCGGCAAGGTCAAGCGGATCGAGCACGACTACGCCGAATGGGAACGGCGCGTGGACGCCCTGTGCGTGCTGATGGGCGCCAGGGGCGTCACCGTGGACGAGAGGCGCAGGCACATCGAGGCGCTGCCTCCCGAGGCCTACGACAAGATGAGCTACTACGAGCGCTGGATCGTCGCGCTCACCCAGGCGCTCATCCAGCGCGGCATCATCACGACTGAGGAGCTGGCGCGCAAGATGACGCAGCTCGAGCGGCGTGGCTGAGCCCCGCTTCAGCCCGGGCGATACGGTGCGGGTCATGAAGGCCTATCCGCTGGGCCATGTACGCACGCCCTATTACATTCGCGGCCACACAGGCGTGATCGAGCGCGTGTGCGGCAGCTTTGCGAATCCGGAAGAGCTCGCGCAGATGCGCGACGGCCTGCCCGCGCAGCCGCTTTACCGGGTGCGTTTCATGCAGAAAGAGGTGTGGCCCGACTACCGCGGCAATCCGGCCGACGTAGTCGAGGTCGAGATTTATCAACATTGGCTGGAGCCGGCATGAAAGCTCAAGGCAAGTATCAGCCGCTGACTTACTTCCAGCTGATGGAGGTGAGCCTGCGCGAGCTGCTGGTGGAAAAGGGCCTGGTCACCGAGGAGCAGCTCGCCAGTGCGGTCGAGGACATGCGCCAGCGCACGCCCGAGCGTGGCGCGCGGGTGGTGGCCAAGGCCTGGGTCGATGCGGATTTCAAGAAGAAGCTGATCGAAAACGGCACCCGCGCCTGCGAGGAGCTCGGCCTGGACCTGCCCGCGCTGAAGCTGGTGGTGATCGAGAATACCCCGCAGGTGCACAACGTCATCGTCTGCACGCTGTGCTCCTGCTACCCGCGCATGCTGCTCGGCATTCCGCCCGACTGGTACAAATCGCGCAACTATCGCTCGCGCATGGTGCGCGAGCCGCGTGCGGTGCTCGCGGAATTCGGACTGAAGATCCCCGGCAAGACCCGGATCCGGGTGCACGACTCGACCGCCGACATGCGCTACATGGTGCTGCCGATGCGCCCTGCGGGCACGAAGGGCTGGAGCGAGGAGCGGCTCGCTGCGCTGGTGACGCGCGACTCGATGATCGGCGTTGCGCTCGCGAAGGAACCACAGAACAAGTAAGTGGCCAAATTCCGGCCACTGGGCGTCGTTCCCCTGGGAGACTGCGCGGCATACGTCGAGTTCTCGCGCACCCTCGACCCCGAAGTGAACTCGATGGTGCAGCGCCTTGCCGTCGCGCTGCGCTCGCGCGGCCTGCCGTGGCTGCGCGACGTGGTGCCGGCGCTGGGCGGAGTCGCGCTGCATTTCGATCCGGGTTTCGAGGGAAACGTGCTGGAGCTTGCGGCCGAGCTGGCGGAGGAATGCCTGAAGAAAGGCCTGCCTGCGGCGAAGGAATTCGAAAGCGAGATCGAGGTTCCGGTGTGCTACGAAGCCGAATTCGCGCCCGACATGGATGAGGTATCGAAGAAGACCGGCCTGGCAGCCGTTGAAGTGGTGAAAACGCACACTGCCGCGGAATACCGCGTGCTGATGGTCGGCTTCGCGCCCGGCCACGCCTACCTGGGCGGGCTCGATGCGCGCCTCGTGGTGCCGCGGCGCGCGACGCCGCGCACCCAGGTACCGGCCGGCTCCGTGGCGATCGCCAACGAGCAGACGGTGGTCTATCCCTATGCGATCCCGGGCGGCTGGAACGTGATCGGGCGCACCCCGCTCGTCGTGTTCGACGCCGGGCGGCCCGGTCCGAGCCTGTTCGCGCCGGGCGACCGCGTGCGCTTTCGCGCCATCACCGGGAAAGAATTCGAGCGGATGGCGCAGCAGCCGTGAGCCTCCATGTCGCGCGTCCGGGGCTGCTCAGCACGGTGCAGGATCTCGGCCGCCATGGCGAGCAGCATCTCGGAGTCTGCCCGGGGGGCGCGATGGACCCGGTGGCGCTCGCGCTCGCCAATGCGCTCGTCGGCAACCCGGTCCACGCGGCGGCGC
>Ga0209577_10002266_pt1 | contig 18642 bp, 18 predicted proteins | sample GraSoiAngelo_109_FD_185874 | JGI IMG/M metagenome (GOLD analysis project Ga0209577, IMG submission 185874) | Grasslands soil microbial communities from the Angelo Coastal Reserve, California, USA - 14_0903_12_20cm (SPAdes) (version 2) | ecosystem: Environmental > Terrestrial > Soil > Grasslands...
TGGCGGCGCAGCTCATCAGCCGCCACTGGATCATCACCGATGCGCAGGGCCTGGTGCAGGAAGTGCGCGGCCTGGGGGTGGTCGGCGCGCAGCCCCTGCTGGAGCCCGGAGAAAGCTTCGAGTACACGAGCGGCGCCTCGATCGCCACGCCGGTGGGGACCATGCGCGGCAGCTACCAGATGCTCGCCGCGGACGGCACGCGCTTCGAAGCGCCGATCCCGGAATTCACGCTGTCAGTGCCGCGCGTGCTTCACTGATCCTTGTCGTCACGCCCGCTTTTCCCCGGCCAGGTCCACCAGACGATGAACGCGGCGAGCGCCAGGGCGAGGCTCATCTCGAGAATAACCACCCACATTCTGGCGGTGATTTTACTCACCGCCGGCTGCGCGCAGCTGCCGCGCACTCCTCCTGCCGCGTGCCCGCAATGCCCGCCGAGCGCGCCAGCGCCGGAAACCGCACGCTATGAAGCCGTGCCATTCGCCGACCTGCCGGGATGGAACCACGCCTTGATGGCGCCGAGCCTGCGCGCGTTTTCCTCCGGTTGCAGGCGCTTCGGGCGCCTGTGCGAGCTTGCGGCGAGCGTGCCCGCCGACGACGAGCGCGCGGCGCGGGAATTCTTCGAAGCGAATTTCAGCCCTTATGCGCTCGTCTCCTCCGACACGGGGGAGCGCGGCCTGATCACCGGCTATTACGAGCCGGTCATCGAAGGCAGCAGGACGCGCAGCGACGTGAATCGCTACCCGATCCTCGGCGTGCCCGACGATCTCGTCGTGGTGGACCTCGCCGCGATCAATCCGGAACTGCGCAACATGCGCCTGCGCGGCAGAGTGGAAGGCCGGCGCGTCGTGCCGTATTACTCGCGTGGGGAAATTGACGGGCGCAACGGCGCGCTGCCGGCTCCGGTGATCGCGTGGACCGCCGACCCGGTGGAGCTTTTCTTCCTGCAGGTGCAAGGCTCAGGCCAGATCCAGCTTGAAAGCGGCGAGCGCATCCGCGCCGGCTTCGCCGACCAGAACGGCCACCCGTATCGCTCGCTCGGCCGCTATCTCGTCGAGCGCGGCGAGATGCCGCTCGAGCAGGCGTCCATGCAGGGCATCAAGGCGTGGGCCGCGGCGAATCCCGCAAAGCTGCAGGACGCGCTCAACTACAACGCAAGCTATGTCTTTTTCCGGGAATTGCCCGCCTCCGACGGCCCGATCGGCGCGCTCAACATTGCGTTGATCGCGGAATACAGCCTCGCTGTCGACCGGCGCTTCGTGCCGCTCGGTTCTCCGGTGTATCTCGCGAGCACCTATCCGCTCTCGGAGGAGCGCCTCGAGCGCCTCATGGCGGCGCATGACAGCGGCGGGGCGATTCGCGGCGTGGTGCGCGCCGACTTTTTCTGGGGCAGCGGCAAGGACGCCGGCGCGCTGGCGGGGCGCATGCGCCAGCAAGGCAGGATGTGGCTCCTGTGGCCGCGCAACGAGCCTCTTCCCCGGGGGGACTAGCGCTGCGCCGCCGCAGGTGGCTGGTCGAGCAGGTCGCGGAGGTCGGCCGCGGTCGGGCCGCCCGCCACCCGCTCGCCGTTGATGAAAATCAGCGTCGGGGTGCTGTTCACGCCGAGGCCGCGCCCGAGCGCGAGGTTCTTGTCCACGGGATTCTCGCACGCGCTGCTCGCGGTCGGTCGATTGCCGCGCAGCGCAACGTCGAGCCAGGCCTTGCTGCGGTCAGGCGAGCACCACACCGCCTTCGATTGCTCCGAGAGCTCCGGCCGAATCACCGGGTACATGAACACGTAGATGGTGATGTCGTCGAACTGCTGCAGGGTCTGCTCGAACTGCTTGCAGGCCGGGCAGTAGGGATCGGAGAACATGGCGAGGATGCGCTTGCCGCTGCCGCGCTGGACTTTCACCGCCTGCTCGAACGGCAGCGAATCGAAGCGGATGGCGTTGAGCTTGCGCAGGCGCTCCTCGGTGAGGTCGCGGTCGGTTCGCGTCTCGTAGATCTTGCCGCTCATGACGTAGCTGGCGTTTGCATCCGTGTAGACCACCTGCACCCCGTTCGGCCCTCGGTAGCGGACCTCGTAGAGCCCCGGCATCGGCGCGGGCTGGATGCCCTCGATTTTCGCGCCGTTCAGCTTCGCTTCAATCACGCGACGGATCTGCGCCTCATCGGCGAGGGCCAACGCGGGAAAAAGCAGCAACGCGGTGATCACGGCTTGCAGCACGAAATACCTCAATTCATCGCATGGCGCATGAGAATGTTCTTTAGGACCGGAAGGCGGTCCGTCAGGTTCAATCCGGCGTTGCGCAGCCGAGAGGCGGCGCTGCTCCCCGAACCGAACAGCCTGAACAGGCCGCCGACCATGACATCCATCGCCAGTATAGGCTCTGCGCGCCCCCGCTCATAGCGACGCAGCAGGCGCAGATCTCCCGGATCGCGCACTAGTTCACGTTCTAGCAGCGTCTGCGCGAGCAAGCGCGCGTCCTGCAGGCCGAGGTTCAATCCTTGTCCGGCGAGCGGATGGATCACGTGCGCCGCGTCTCCGGCGAGCGCGACGCGCCGAGCGACCATGCGCTGCGCCGATAGGTGGCGCAGGGCGTAGCTGCGCGAAGGGGTGATGAGCGAAAGAGAACCCAATGCATGCCGTGACGCCGCCTCGAGCTCGCGACACAGCCCCTCGGGCGCGAGACCGCAGAGCCTTTCGGCTTCGCCATGCGGCAGCGACCAGATCATCGAAGTGCGCCGGCCGGGAAGCGGCAGCAGCGCGAGCACCGGTCCCCCCTGGAACCATTGGAACGCAGTGTTGCAATGCGCCTTCTCGCAGGAAAAATTCGCCACCACCGCCGTCTGACCGTAATCTCTCTCCACGGCGGCGATGCCGGCGTGCTCACGCACGAACGAATTGGCGCCATCGGCGCCGACCACGAGCCTGCCGCGGATGCTGCGGCCGTCGCTCAATTCGATCGCTGCTGCGTCTGCGTCGAGGCTCAGCCGCTCGCAGCGCGCCGGCGCGAGCACTTCGGCCTCCAGAGCACTCCACAGCGCGTCCTGCAGGATCGTATCCTCGACGGTCCACGCGAGCTCGGGCACGCCGGCGCCGTAAGCGTCGAACTCGATACACGAGGCGCGGTCGTCGCCGAAGACGCGCATGGCATGGACGGGCGTGAGCCGGTCTGCCGGGAGCGTCTGCCAGGCGCCGATGCGGCGCAGGAATTCGACATTGCCGGGGCTCAAGGCGTAGACCCGGCTGTCGAGCACTCCGGGTTTCGCCCGCGGCGGGCGCTGCTCGTGGGCGAGCAGCGCCACCGCCAGCCCGCGCGCGGCGCGCGCCAAGCTTGCGCCGACCGGGCCCCCGCCCACTATGATGAGGTCGTATTGCACGAGGGTCTATAATCGCGCATCGGTGTTTTCATCCATGGCGAATTAGCTCAGCTGGTTAGAGCAGCGGAATCATAATCCGTGTGTCCGGGGTTCGAGTCCCTGATTCGCCACCATTTTCCATTCGCTCCTGGGCTGCGATGAAACGTTGGATCGCCCTTGTGCTGCTCGCCGCGCCGCTCGCCAGCGCACAGGTGCGCAGCATTCCGGCCGACGCCAAGGTCGGGCAGATCCGCCACCTGCAGGACATGCTGGTGGAGATCGACGGCGCGCCGCAGCAGCTCGCGCCGGGAGCGCAGATCCGCGATACCTCGAACCGCATCATCGTGCCGAGCGCGATCCCGCCGGGCACGCTGGTCAAATACCTCTTCGACACCGCCGGCCAGATACAGAGGGTCTGGATCCTCACGCCGGAGGAGGCGCAGCGCTGATGGCGAAGCTCTATCTGCGCACGTTCGGCTGCCAGATGAACGAGTACGACTCGGACAAGATTGCCGACGTGCTGCGCGCGGCCGCGGACTTGGAGCTCACAGAGCTGCCGGAAGACGCCGACGTGATCGTGTTCAATACCTGCTCGGTGCGCGAAAAGGCGCAGGAAAAGCTGTTCGCCGACCTGGGCCGGGTCAAGCATCTGAAGCGCGCAAGACCTGGCCTGATGATCGCGGTCGGCGGTTGCGTCGCGAGCCAGGAAGGACCGGCCATCGTCGAGCGCGCACCTTACGTGGACGTGGTGTTCGGGCCGCAGACCCTGCACCGGCTGCCTGCACTGCTCGAGCGCCGCCGCAGCACCGGCCGGCCCCAGGTCGACATCAGCTTCCCGGAGATCGAGAAGTTCGATCACCTGCCGCCGGCGCGCGTCGAAGGCGCCGCGGCTTTCGTCTCGATCATGGAAGGCTGCAGCAAGTACTGCAGCTTCTGCGTCGTGCCCTACACGCGCGGCGAGGAGGTGTCGCGGCCTTTCGACGACGTCATCGCCGAGATCGCGCACCTGGCCGACCAGGGCGTCAAGGAAGTGACGCTGCTCGGCCAGAACGTGAATGCCTGGCGCGGCACGATCGACGGCGCGCAATCCGATTTCGCGGAGCTTCTGTATTACCTGTGCGAGCTCCCTTTGGAGCGCATCCGCTATACCACCTCGCATCCGCGCGAGTTCACGCAGCGGCTGATCGACGCGCACGCCGAGTTGCCGCGGCTTGCGCCGCACGTCCACCTGCCGGTGCAATCCGGATCCGACCGCGTGCTCGCCGCAATGAAGCGCGGCTACACGGCGCTTGAGTACCGCTCGATCGCGCGCCGGTTGCAGCAGGCACGCCCCGGGATCAGCCTTTCGTCCGACTTCATCGTCGGCTTTCCGGGCGAGACCGACGGCGATTTCGAAGCCACCCTGAAACTCGCCGGCGACATCGGCTTCGACGCCTCCTTTTCCTTCCTCTACAGCCCGCGGCCCGGCACGCCCGCTGCCGAGCTGCCCGACCCGACCCCGCAAGACGTGAAGCTCGAGCGGCTGCAGCGGCTTCAGGCGCAGCTGCAGGCGCAGTCGCGCTCGATCAGCGAGCGCATGGTCGGCTCGGTCGAGCGGGTGCTCGTCGAAGGACCCTCGAAGAAGAATTGCGCCGAGCTTGCGGGGCGCACCGGCAACAACCGCGTGGTGAACTTCTCCGGGGCAAGGGATCTCGTACATACGTTCGTCGAAATCAAGATCACCTCCGCTCTACCGCATTCGCTGCGCGGCGAACTGCTGAATGCGAAGTAAACCCGTCGAGGTCAGGCTCGACCCCGAGGACAACCAGCGCCTGGCGCGGCTGTGCGGGTCGCTCGACGAGAATCTGCGCCAGATCGAATCCGCGCTCGATGTCACCATCGCGCGCCGCGGCGCGAAGTTCACGGTGCGCGGCGAGCAGGCGCAGCGCGCCGCGCAGGCCATCGAGCACTTCTACGACCGCGCATCGGGCGAGCTGACGCTCGACGACGTGCAGCTCGCGCTGACCGAGGTGCTGCAGGGGAATCGCCCCGCGCCCGACGAGGGGCCGCAATTGCTCACGCGCCGGCAGGACCTGCACGGCCGCACGCCTCACCAGATCGAATACATCGAGAAGATCCTCGCGCACGACTGCACGATCGGCATCGGCCCGGCAGGCACCGGCAAGACCTACCTCGCGGTGGCGTGCGCGGTCGACGCGCTCGAGCGCGACAAGGTGAAGCGCATCGTGCTGGTGCGCCCCGCGGTCGAGGCCGGCGAGCGTCTCGGTTTCCTGCCGGGCGACCTGGCGCAGAAAGTCGATCCGTACCTGCGGCCGCTTTACGACGCGCTGTACGACCTGATCGGCTTCGAGAAGACCGGCAAGCTCCTCGAGCGCGGCACCATCGAGCTGGCGCCGCTCGCCTACATGCGCGGGCGCACGCTCAACCACTCGTTCATCATCCTCGACGAGGCGCAGAACACCACGCCCGAGCAGATGAAGATGTTCCTCACGCGCATCGGCTTCGGCGCCAAGGCGGTGGTCAACGGCGACATCACGCAGATCGATCTCGGGCGCGGGCAGAAAAGCGGACTGATCGAGGCGCGCAGGATCCTCGCCGGCGTGCGCGGCATCGCGTTCACGCAGTTCGGCGCGCAGGACGTCGTGCGCCATCCGCTGGTGGCCCGCATCATCGATGCCTACGAAAAGCACGCGCAGGAAGACTAGGCTGGCCGTGCAATTCGCAGTGGCGCGGCGCGGGCTTCCGAGCGCGGCGGCGCTGCTGAAATGGGCGCGGGCGGGTGCGCCCTTCAATGAAGTTACGCTGCGCATCGTCGGCATGCGCGAAAGCCGGTTTCTGAACAAGAGCTTCAGACGACGTGACACCCCAACGAATGTTCTCAGTTTTCACTACGGCGGCAGGCGCGGCGACATCGTGCTGTGCCACCCGGTGATCGCGCGCGAAGCGCGCCGCCAGGGCAAAACGCTAGCCGCCCATTACGCGCACCTGGTCGTGCACGGGATGCTGCATTTGCGCGGGCACGGTCACGGCAGGCGCATGGAGAAGCGCGAAATCAGCATTCTGCGGCGCTTCGGGATCGCCAATCCCTACGCGGTAGAATGAAGCGCCCGTGAACGATCCCGCGCGCCGCAGCCTGCTCGAGCGCCTCTCAGCACTGATCCTGCGCGAGCCGGGCGACCGCGAGCAGCTCGCGCAGCTGCTGCGCTCGGCCTACTCGCGCAACCTGCTCGACGCCGACGCGATGTCGATCATCGAGGGCGCGCTGACGGTCTCGGAGATGCAGGTGCGCGACATCATGATTCCCCGCGCGCAGATGGACGTGATCGACATCAACGAGCCGGTGGAGAATTTTATTCCGAAGATCATCTCGACCGCGCACTCGCGCTTCCCGGTGATCGACCAGAACCGCGACGACGTCATCGGCGTCCTGCTGGCGAAGGACCTGCTGCGCTACTACGCCGGCAAGGAAGGGTTCAACGTGCGCGAGATGCTGCGCCCGGCGGTGTTCGTGCCGGAAGCAAAGCGCCTCAACGTGCTGCTGCGCGAGTTCCGCGCCAGCCGCAACCACATGGCGATCGTGCTCGACGAGTACGGCGGCGTTGCGGGCCTGGTGACCATCGAGGACGTGCTCGAGCAGATCGTCGGCGACATCGAGGACGAGTACGACTTCGACGAGGCGAGCGACAACATCCTGCCAGAGCCGGGCGGCCGCTACCGCGTCAAGGCGCTCACGCAGATCGCCGACGTCAATGCCGCCTTCGGCACCCGCTTCTCCGACGAGACCGCCGACACGGTCGGCGGCCTGGTGATCGCGCAGCTCGGGCGCCTGCCCAAGCGCGGCGAATCCGTCGCCATCGACGGCCTGCGCTTCCAGGTGCTGCGCGCGGACAGCCGGCGCGTGTACACGCTACTGGTGGATAAAGCCAAGACGTGATCGCGCTCCTGGCTGGCGCTGCGACCGTGCTCGCATTCGCGCCAGTCGGTTTCTACCCGCTCGCGCTTGCCTCGTTCGCCGTGCTCATCCATCGCTGGATGCGCGCGGCGCCGCGAGCCTGCTTCTGGAGCGGCTTCGCGTTCGGGCTGGGGCTTTTCGGCGGCGGAGTGTCATGGGTCTACGTGAGCCTGAGCCAGTTCGGCGGCATGCCGGCGCCGCTGGCGGGACTTGCCACATTTCTGTTCTGCGCCTTCATCGCCCTGTTTCCCGCCGCCGCGGGGTGGCTGCAGGCGCGTGTGCCGGCAGCCGATGGCGTGCGCGCGTGCCTCATCATCCCGTCGGCGTGGACGCTGTTCGAATGGCTGCGCGGCTGGATCCTCACCGGCTTTCCGTGGCTCTCGGCCGGCTACGCCGCGACCGGCTGGCCGCCGCAGGGCTATGCGCCTGTTCTCGGCGTGTACGGGCTGTCCTTCGTGACGCTGAGCCTCGCGGGCATCCTCTGGGCTCTGATCACTAGGAAAAAAATTCTTGCCTTCGTGGCGCTGTTCGCGGTCCTGGGCGCGGGCCAGGCGCTGCGCACCGTAGACTGGACCGCGCCGCTCGGCGACCCGGTTCACGCCGCGCTGCTGCAGGGAAACATCGAGCAGGAGATGAAGTTCCGCCCCGAGCGCTATGCGCGCATTGTCGAAACCTACGCGGGCCTCGCCGAGCAGACGAGCGCCAGGCTGATCATCCTTCCCGAGACCGCGGTGCCGCGCTTCTACGATCGCGTCGAGCCCGAGGTCCTGGCGCGCTTCGACGCCGCGGCGAAACGCAACGGCGGCGACCTGCTGCTCGGCGTTGCGTACCGCGAGGCGCAGGACAGGGACTACAACAGCGTGGTCACGCTCGGCACGGCGCCGCGCCAAGCCTATCACAAGGTGCACCTCGTGCCGTTCGGCGAGTTCGTGCCGCCCGGCTTCGGCTGGGTGCTGCACGTGCTGCAAATCCCGTTGTCGGATTTCTCCCGCGGCAGCCCCGAGCAAGCCCCGCTCGCGGTCGCCGGCCAGCGCGTCGCGGTCAACATCTGCTACGAGGACGCCTTCGGCGACGAAATCGCGCGCCAGCTGCCCGAAGCGACGCTGCTGGCCAACGTCTCCAACGTCGCATGGTTCGGCGACTCGCTCGCGCCCTCGCAGCACCTGCAGATCGCGCGCCTGCGCGCAATCGAGACGGGACGCATGCACTTGACCGCCACCAATACCGGCGTCACCGCCGCGATCGACCGCGATGGACGCGTGCTCGCGCAGCTGCCGCAGTTCGCCGCAGGCCGGCTCGAGATCAGCGCCCAGGGCTATGCCGGAGCGACACCCTATGTGCGTCTTCGCGACTGGCCGACGCTGATCGGCGCGTTGCTCGCTCTCGCGAGCGCGAGCTTGATCGCCGTCGCGAAACGCAGCCGGTAGAATCCGCATCCTCAATGCTGAGCTTCCAGCAGCTCATCCTTCGCTTGAACGATTTCTGGGACCGCCAGGGGTGCGTGCTGCTGCAGCCTTACGACATGGAGGTCGGCGCAGGAACGTTTCACACCGCGACCTTCCTGCGCGCGATCGGCCCCGAGCCTTGGAAAGCGGCGTACGTGCAGCCATCGCGCCGGCCCAAGGACGGCCGCTACGGCGAGAACCCAAACCGGCTGCAGCACTATTACCAGTACCAGGTGGTGCTGAAACCCTCTCCGGCCGCAATTCAGGAGATCTACCTGGATTCCCTCAAGCACCTGGGAATCGACCCGAAGCAGCACGACATCCGTTTCGTCGAGGACGACTGGGAATCGCCGACGCTCGGTGCCTGGGGCCTGGGCTGGGAAGTCTGGCTCGATGGCATGGAGATCACGCAATTCACCTACTTCCAGGAAGTCGGCGGAATCACGTGCAAGCCCGTGCTTGGCGAAATCACCTATGGCCTGGAGCGCGTGGCGATGTACTTGCAGGGCAAGGAGAGCGTCTTCGATCTCGCCTGGACGCCGGGCGTGACCTACGGCGATGTCTACCATCAGAACGAGGTAGAGCAGTCGCGCTACAACTTCGAGCTGGCGAATGCCGATTTGCTGTTTGGTTTATTCAAAAGCTTCGAATCCGAAGCCAAGCGCCTGGTGGCGGCGCACTGCGTCCTGCCGGCGTATGAAATGGTCCTGAAGTGCTCGCATACCTTCAACCTTCTCGAGGCGCGCGGCGCGATCTCCGTGACCGAGCGCGCCGCCTACATCGACCGCGTACGCGCTCTTGCCCGTGCGGTGGCCGAGGGCTATCACGCCTCGCGCGAGCGGCTTGGCTTCCCGATGCTTACGCAAGTCTCGAAGACGGCGTAGATGAAAGCGTCGCTGCTGATCGAAATCCTCACCGAGGAGCTGCCGCCTCGGTCGCTCGCAAAACTTGCACGGGCTTTCGCAGAAGCTCTTTACGAAGGCCTGGTGTCGAGCAGACTGCTCGAGCGTTCGACGTACGATTCTCAAAAGGTGCTGGCTACGCCTCGAAGACTCGCGGTAGTCATCTCGCAAGTGCTCGACGCGGCGGGCGATCGGCAGATCGAGGTGACGGGTCCGTCACTCAAGGCCCCCCCGGAGGCAGTCGCAGGTTTTGCGAAAAAGCACGGGGTCGATGTGAAGGCGCTTGAACCGCGAGAGGCTCCGAAGGGAAAGGTTTTCGTTGCCAAGGTCACATCGAAGGGCGCGACGCTTGATTCTGCACTGAGCAGTATCGTGAATGCGGCTATCAAGAAATTGCCGGTTCCCAAGCTGATGCGCTGGGGCGACGGCGAGGCGCAGTTCGTGCGGCCGGTGCACGGCCTGGTCATGCTGCACGGGCGCCGCGTCGTTCCGGGCAGCGTGCTCGGGCTCGAGGCGGGCAACATCACGCGCGGCCATCGCTTCATGGGTGCGAGCGATATCGCCCTGCGCAGCGCCGAAGAGTACGAGGAGCGCCTGCTGAAGGACGGTGCCGTGATCGCCGATTTCACCAGGCGGCGCGATGAGATCGAGCGCCAGCTGCTCGACGCCGCGAAGCGCGAAGGCGGCTTGCTGGGCGAGCACGCCGACCTTCTCGACGAAGTCAGCGCGCTGGTGGAGCTGCCGAGCGTCTATGTGGGGCGCTTCGACGCGGCCTACCTCGAGGTGCCGCAGGAATGCCTGATCCTCACGATGCGGCAGAACCAGAAATATTTCCCGCTGTTCGACCCGGCGGGGAAGCTCCTGCCGAAGTTCCTCATGGTCTCGAACATGAAGCTCGCCGACCCGCGCCCGATCGTCGGCGGCAACGAGCGGGTGGTGCGGCCGCGGCTCGACGATGCGCGCTTCTTCTACCGACAGGACCGCAAGCTTCGGCTTGAAGCGCGCGTGCCGCAGCTCGCCCGGGTCGTCTACCACAACCAGCTCGGCAGCCAGCTCGAGCGCGTCGAGCGCATCCAGCTCCTCGCCGGCGGCATCGCGCGCGCCTTGAAAGCCGACACGGTGCTCGCCGAGCGCGCGGCGTGGCTGTCGAAAGCCGACCTGCTCACCGGCATGGTGGGCGAGTTTCCCGAGCTGCAGGGCTTCATGGGGCGCTACTACGCGTTGCATGATGGCGAGCCGCGCGAAGTGGCCGACGCCATCGAAGCGCATTACCGGCCGCGCTTCGCCGGCGACCGGCTGCCGGAGAGCCCGATCGCCTGTGCGGTGGCGCTCGCCGACAAGCTCGACGCGCTGACCGGACTGTTCAGCATCGCAGAGGCACCCACCGGGGAGCGCGATCCCTTCGGCCTGCGCCGCGCGGCGCTGGGCGTGATCCGCATCGTGGTCGAGCGCAAGCTGGAACTGTCGCTGTTCGAGCTCGTGGCACGCGAAGACGTCGCGAGCTTCATCTTCGAGCGCGCGCGCGGCTATTTTCAGGAGCGCGGTTACTCGGCGGTGGAAGTCGATTCGGTGCTCAGCCTGAAGCCGGCGCGCCTGGATCTGGTGCCGAGACAGCTGGAAGCCGTGCGGGCGTTCTCGGCCATGCCGGAGGCCGAGAGCCTCGCCGCGGCGAACAAGCGCATCGGCAACATATTGAAGCAGGCCGAGACGGTGCCGTCCGGGTTCGATGTCGCCTTGATGGTCCTCCCCGAGGAGAAAGCGCTCGCCAGCACCTTCAAGCTGCTGCAGCCCGATGTGGACGGCGCATTGCGCTCGCTTGATTACACGGCCGCGCTGAAGCAATTGGCGTCGCTCAAGGCGCCGGTGGACGCTTTCTTCGACAAGGTGATGGTGATGGATAAGGATCCGCGCGTGCGAGCCAACCGGATCGGTTTTCTCGGCACGCTGCATGGCACGATGAACCGCATCGCCGATCTCTCGAAGCTCGCCAAATGAAGCTCGTCATCCTGCTGTGAAGCTTGTCATCCTAGATCGCGACGGCACCATCAACCACGACGGCGACGAGCACATCAAGTCGCCCGCCGAATGGCGGCCGCTCGAAGGCAGCCTGGAGGCCATCGCGCGGCTGACGCAGGACGGCTTCCGCATCGTGATCGCCACCAACCAGTCCGGCATCGCGCGGGGCTTTTTCAACACCGCGACCCTGATCGCGATCCACGACACCATGAACCGGGCCGTGGCGCAGGCCGGCGGCCGCATCGATGCGGTGTTCTTCTGTCCGCATGCGCAGGATTCGAACTGCGGCTGCCGCAAGCCGCGGCCCGGCATGCTGATCGAGATCGGCCGGCGCTTCAACGTGTCGCTTCAGGACGTGCACATGGTCGGCGACCAACCCCGCGACCTGGGCGCGGCCGCCGCGGCGGGCGCGCGGCCGGTGCTGGTGCTCACGGGCAAGGGGCAGCTCACGCTCGCCGAAGGCAAGCTGCCGCCCGGAACGCAGGTGTTCGACAACCTTGCCGCCTTCGCCGCGCAGCTTGCTCCATGACGCTCGTGCGCTCGAGCCTGTTCGCGCTCGCGCTGATCATCGTCACGCCGCCCTACGCCCTGCTCGCGCTCGCCACGTTTCCGCTGCCGCGCCTGCTGCGCTACCGTATCATCTCCGGCTGGTCGCGCCTGGTCGTGCTGCTGGCGCGCGCCATCCTCGGCATCCGCTGGCGCGTCGAGGGGCGCGAGCATCTGCCGGATCAGCCGGCGGTGATCCTCGCCAAGCACCAGTCAGCCTGGGAAACGATGGCCTTCCAGCTGCTTTTTCCGCCGCAAGTGCTGGTGCTCAAGCGCGAGCTGCTGTGGATCCCGTTCTTCGGCTGGGGGCTCGCGCTGATGAGCCCGATCGCGATCGACCGCTCGCGTGGCGCAGCGGCGCTGCGCGGCATCGCGCGCCGCGGCCGCGAGCGCCTCGAGCAGGGATTCTGGGTGGTGGTGTTTCCCGAGGGCACGCGCGTGCGCCCTGGTGAGAGGCGCGAATACCACGTCGGCGGCGCCTGGCTCGCGGTGGCGAGCGGCGCGCCGATCGTTCCGGTCGCCCACAACGCGGGTCTGCTCTGGCCGCGCAATGCTTTCGTGAAGCGTCCCGGGGTGGTCACCGTGCGCATCGGCCCGCCGATCGACACGCGCAACCGCGACGCGCAAAGCGTCAACTCGCTTGCCGAATCATGGATCGAAGAACAGCAAAGGACCTTGTGCCCCGGCAGCTAGCGCTCTCGGGCCGCATCGTCGAATACAGCTTCGCGCGCCGCCGCCGGCGCACGCTCGGGGTCAGCGTCGACGCCGATGGCCTTGCCGTCGCCGCGCCGCTGCGCATGCCGTGGCGCGAGATCGAGGCTTTCCTGCGCGGCAAGGAACGCTGGATCGTCGCCAAGCTCGACCATTGGTCAGGCGCCCCCCGTCCGTGCGTGCTGCACGGGGAAAGCGGCGAAACGTTGCCGCTCTTCGGCAGGCCGGTCGTCGTCGACGTGCACGAGGGCGCGCGAGCAGTGAAATGGCATCAAGGACAACTGATCGTTCATGCTCCGCGCTCGCGCGTGATCGATACGCTCATCCAGTGGCTGAAGGCAAGAGCGCTCGAAGCGCTGAAACCAAGGACCGACCACTATGCCAGCCGGCTAGACCTGCCCGCGCCGCGCATTGCGCTATCGAGCGCGCGCAGCCAGTGGGGCATTTGCAGCGCAGACGGCTCGATCAGGCTGAGCTGGCGCCTGGTGCACCTCGATCCCGCGCTCACCGATTACGTCATCGCCCACGAGGTGGCGCATCTTGCCGAGCTCAACCATTCCAAGGGCTTCTGGCGCCTGGTCGCGAGGCTCTATCCACAGTGGCGCGAAGCGCGCGAGCAACTAGAGCTCGCGGGCGCGTCGCTTCCCCTATTTGTCACGCGAGGCTGAAAATCCATGCGAATTCTTCACACCATGCTGAGGGTCGGCGACCTGAATCGCTCGGTCAGGTTCTATACGGAAGTGCTCGGCATGAAGCTGCTGCGCACGACCGACCGCCCCGAGCAGAAGTACTCGCTCGCTTTCGTCGGCTACGACAGCGAAGAGCGCAGCGCCGTGCTCGAGCTCACCTACAACTACGGCGTCGCGCGCTACGACCTCGGCGGCGCCTACGGGCACGTCGCGATCGAGGTCGATGACCTGCGCAAGACCTGCGACGCGGTCAGGACGAAGGGCGGCAAGGTGACGCGCGAGCCGGGTCCGGTGAAGGGCGGTACCAGCATGATCGCCTTCGTCGAAGACCCCGACGGCTACAAGATCGAGTTCATCGAAAGGCGCGCGTAGTCCTCGGGCGAGAGGTTCTCGGGCCTCAGGTTCGAATCGATCCCCAGCGCCGCGAAATCGATTTCCGGCAGGGCATTGCGCAGCGTCTTGCGTCGCGCCGAAAACGCGCGTCTTAGAAGCTGTTCATCAATTTCCAAAATCCTGGAGAGCGGTTCAAGTCGCACCACGGCCGATTCCACTTTCGGCGGCGGGCGAAAGGCTCCCTTCGAGACCTTGAACAGCTTCTGCATCCTGAAGCGCGCCTGCAGGGCGACCGAAAGCCGGCCGTAGGCAGCCGTGGAGGGCGCGGCGACCATGCGCTCGACCACCTCGAGCTGCAGCATGAAATGCAGGTCGCGCACGCGCTGCGCGAAGCGCGCGAGGTGAAACAGCAGCGGCGTCGAGATGTTGTAGGGGAGGTTGCCGACGATCCGTACGCCAGCCGCAAAGCGGCTGAAATCGTATTCGAGCGCATCGGCGCAGTGCACGATCAGGCGCGGCGGCGGAAATTCGGCGGCGAGCCGGGAGGCGAGATCGCGGTCAAGTTCAATGACTTCGAAATGACCAACCCACTTCAACAAATGCCTGGTGAGCGCCCCTTCTCCCGGGCCGATCTCGACGATGACATCGTGCCTTGCCGGATTGATGGATTCCACCAGGCGCGCAAGCACCCTCGGGTCATGCAGGAAATGCTGGCCGAAGCGTTTACGCGGCCGATGCGAGCTCGATCGCAAGCTTGGTTGCCTCGATCAGGCTGCCCGGGTCGGCCTTGCCGGTGCCGGCGAGCTCGAGCGCGGTGCCGTGATCGACCGAGGTGCGCACGAACGGCAGGCCGAGGGTCACGTTCACGCCGCGTCCGAAGCTCGCGTATTTGAGTACCGGGAGGCCCTGGTCGTGGTACATGGCGAGCGCGCAATCGGCGCCGCTCAGCCGCTCCGGCACGAACAGCGTGTCCGCGGGAATCGGACCGCGCGCCGCGATGCCCGCGGCCGCGGCGGCGGCAATGGCGGGTGCGATGACCTCGACGTCCTCGCCTCCGAGATGGCCCGACTCCCCGCTGTGCGGGTTGAGCCCGGCGACGAGAATGCGCGGCCGCGCGATGCGGAAACGCCGCCGCAGGTCAGCGTCGAGGACCTGGAGAGTTCTGATCAGATTTTGCGTGGTGATTGCGCTGGGCACCTGAGAAAGCGGCAAATGGGTCGTCGCGAGCGCGACGCGCAGCCCGCCGCCGACCAGCATCATCACGACGTGCGCGGCCTTTGCGCGCTCGGCGAGGTACTCGGTGTGGCCGGTGAAGCCGATGCCGGCGTCGTTGATCACCCCTTTGTGCACCGGCGCGGTCACCATCGCGTCGAACTCGCCCTCCAGGCAACCGCGCACCGCCCGGTCGAGCACCGCCAGCACGTAACGGCTGTTGGCCGGATCGAGCTTGCCCGGCACGCGCGGGCGCTGCAAAGCCACGTGCTCGACGTGCGGGCAGCCGCGCAGCAATTCGCGGTCGCCGATGGCGACGATGCGAGCCTCGATCGGCCCGCGTGCTAACTTGATGCAGAGCTCGGGGCCGATGCCCGCCGGCTCGCCGGAGGTCAGCGCGATAACGGGCGCGCGCGAGCTCACGCCGGCCTAGCGCTCGTCCAGCCGCACTTCGATATAGCTCTGGTCGCGCAGCTGGCGCAGCCACTCCTGATATGCCTCGTCGGACTTGCGCTCGCGCAGCGTCTGCCGCGCCTGCAGCCGGCGGCGCTCCGGGTTCATCTCGGCCGAGCGCCGCTCGAGCACCTGGACGAGGTGATAGCCGAAAGGCGTTCTCACCGGCTGGCTGATCTCGCCCACCTTCAGCTCCTCGTAGGCGCGCTCGAAATCGGGCACCGTGTCGCCGGGATAGATCCAGTCAAGCTCGCCGCCGCGGCTCGCCGTGCCGTCGTCGGAATGCACGCGCGCCATCTCGGCGAAATCGGCCTTGCCGTTGACGATCCGATCGCGCAGATCGAGCAGGCGCCGCCGCGCCTCGCTCTCGGACACCGTGTCGCTGGTGCGGATCAGGATGTGCCGCAGCCGGGTCTGCGTCACCGGCGCACTTGACGCGGCGCCGCGGCGCTCGATGAGCTTCAGCACGTGAAACCCGGCAGGACTGCGCAGCACCGGGCTCACCTCTCCCGGGTTCATGTTGAGCAGCGTGGCGGCGAACAGCTCGGGCAGGCGGTCCTGCGTGCGCCAGCCGAGCGAGCCGCCTTGCAGGGCGTCGGCGGCATCGGAATAGCTGGCGGCGAGCTTGCCGAAGTCGCCGCCGGCGCGCGCTTGGGCGAGCGCCTTTTCGGCCTTCGCGCGCGCCGCCTCCAGCCGCTCGGGGCTTGCCTGCTCGGGCACGCGCACGAGGATGTGCGACAGGTGGTATTCGATACGCTCGGCCGGCGCGGCTTTCATTTCCTCGAGGAACAGGCTCACCTCGGTGTCGCTCACCTGGATCTTGTCGTCAACCTCGCGCTCGCGCAGCCGCGTCAGGAGGATCTGCTCGCGCAGGTCCTCGCGCCAGCCTTCGAACGACACGCCGTCCGCTTCGAGGGTTTTGCGAAACTCGGCGAGCGCCATGTTGTTGTTCTCGGCGATGCGCTGCACCGCGCGGTCGAGCTGCAGCTCGTCGACGCGGATGCCGGTCTCGCGCGCCATCTGCAGCTGCGCCTTCTCGAGGATCAGGCGCTCGAGCATCTGGTGCTGGAGCACGTCGCGCTCGGGCGCGGGCGTGCTCTGCCGGCGCAGCTGCCGCTCGGCGCGGTCGACGGCCTCGTTCAGCTCGGACAGCGTGACGACTTCCTTGTTGACGACCGCGACGATGCGGTCGACGACAGTGACGCTCTGCGCCGGCGCCGAGAACGGCAAGGCGAGAAAAAGTCCTGCAAAAAACCTGCCTGTGGACATGACTAGTAAACCTGTTCGAACGGCAGCCGCGGCCGCGAGGCCGGCGGCCCGAGCGCCTGGTCCCTGGGGTTGGTGACCGAGTAGCCGGGAACGCTGCGCCTGAGCAGCGTCACCGTCTCCTGCGTACCGATCTGGCCAACGCCGTTGAATTCGAGCTGGAAATAAAAACCTGTCGAGCTCACTTGTGCCGCGGCCTGGATGCGCTGCACAACTGCGCGAAACACCCAGCAGCCGGCGTTGTACTCGAAGCCGGCCAGGCCTTCGAGCAGGCGCTTGTCCAGAATCGAGTAATTGTACCGCCCGACGGCGTACCAGCCCGCAGCGACCGGCCACTGCCCCGATACGTCGACCTGCTTGAGCGGAGTCGCCGGATCGCGGTTGAAGCGGTAGCTGAAGTTGACCACCTTTGCCAGCTCGGGCGCGTAGCGCGTCGCCACGGTGTAGCGCTGCGAGCGCTGATCGCGCGGGTTGTACTGGGTAGTGGCGTCGAAAGACCAGTAGCGGAAAAGCCGCCCGCCCACCGAGGCAAGGACATCCGAGGTGTGATAGTTGCGCAGCTCCGAGGTTGGCGTCAGCCCCACGCGCTCTTCCTCGAAGTAATAGCGCTGCCCGACCGTGGCGCGGAAGGCCTCCTGGCCGCCGCTTTGCAAGAAGCGCGTCGTCAGCGCGAGGGTGGCCTGGTTGGCGTCGCCGAAGCGGTCGCCGCCCGCAAACCGGTTCTCCGAGAACAGCTGCGCGTAGTTGAAGTCGGCGAGGGCGGTATCGAAGAGCGGCATCTGGTCCTGGTTGCGGAAGGGCACTCTCACGTAGAACAGCCTCGGCTCGAGCGTCTGCGTCAGGTTCTCGCCGAACCAGCGCGAGTCGCGCTCGAAGATCAACCCGCTGTCGGCGCTGAACCAGGGGATCGTGGCGTGCGGCCCGGCCTCCTGGCCGGGAGCGAGGCGATCGAGGCTGTAGCCGACGTAGCGCAGCCCCGCCTTTGGCGTGAGGAACCATCCGGGTGTGATGATCGGCGCGGCGAAGGTCGGGCTGACGCTGGAGCGCGAGCCCTGGATCAGGCTTTCATGGCGGAAGGACACGTACTCGGCGCCCAGCGCGCCGTCGAGCAAGCCGCCGATGTCGTTCTTGCTGGCGCCGAAGTTGAGCTGCGGCACGCGATGGTACGGCGGGACGATCGGCGCGAGCGGGTCCTGCAGGGTCTGAAAGCGCTGCACGCGCGTCTGCAGGCTGTAGTCGCTTCCGGCGAGCGCGCCGGTGTAGGTGACGTAGGCATCTTGCTGCAGGTTGCCGACCGAGACTTGCCGCACCTGCGAGGCGAGGTCGACGAAATAGCGGTTGTCGGAAACCCTGTTGTAATCCACGTTCCCGGTAAAGCCCGGCCGGAAGGTTTGCACGTGCTGCAGCGATGCCCCGTAGCGCTTGTCCTTGAGGATCGAGTCTTCCGGCATGTATTCCAGGTTCAGCTCGCCGGCATAGTTGCGCTCGAGATAGCGGAACTGGTTCTTCAGCTGGAAGCCGCGCTTCTGCATGGTGACCGGCGTGATCGTCGCGTCGCTCTCGGGCGCGATGTTCCAGTAGTACGGCACGCCGACTTCCAGGCCGCGCGTCGAGGTGTGGGCGTAGTAAGGCGCGAGAATGCCGCTGCGGCGGCGGTTCTCGAGCGGGAAGCTGGCGAACGGCGCCGCGATCAGCGTGTGATCGAAGAAGCGCAGGCGCGGACTCTTCGCCTTGCCCTCCTCCGCTTCGTAATCGAGCTCGATCTCCGCCCCCTC